>Ga0302311_10004354_pt1 | contig 15290 bp, 15 predicted proteins | sample III_Palsa_N1_3_FD_200449 | JGI IMG/M metagenome (GOLD analysis project Ga0302311, IMG submission 200449) | Peat permafrost microbial communities from Stordalen Mire near Abisko, Sweden - III_Palsa_N1_3 | ecosystem: Environmental > Terrestrial > Soil > Palsa > Peat permafrost | place: Sweden... | reverse complement strand
TATTTATCTATAGTCCACCTGCCCAAGACACTGAACTCGCTCCATGAATATCCAAATCCCGAGAGGCGAGCTGCTTTCCGCACTTCAGTCAGTGATCGGTGTGGTCGAGCGCAGACAGTCGCTGCCGATCCTCAGCAACATCCTGATGGTGGCGCAGGAGGATGAGCTGGTGCTCACCGCCACCGATCTGGAGCTGCAGGTCGAGCGCCGGGTGCAGGTGCAGAACCTGACGCCGGGCAAGACCACCGCGCCGGCGCGCAAGCTGCACGACATCTGCCGCGGGCTGCCGGAAGGCGCCACCATCGGCGTCGAGCTGAACCAGAGCCGCCTGACCATGAAGTCAGGCAAGAGCCGGTTCACCCTGGCGACCCTGGATGCCGCCGAATTTCCCTCGCTCAGCGCCGCCGGCTCCGAGACCAAGCTGACCTTGACCGGCAAGGAGCTGAAGGAGCTGCTGAGCCGCACCCAGTTCGCCATGGCGCAGCAGGATGTGCGCTATTACCTCAACGGCCTGCTGCTGGAGATTCGCGCCAACCGCGTGCGCACCGTGGCCACCGATGGCCACCGCCTGGCCATGGCCGAGCTGCGTCGTGACACCGGGGTGAAGAAGGACCTGCAGGTGATCCTGCCGCGCAAGACCGTGCTGGAACTGCAGCGCCTGGTGGAAGCGGACGACACCGAGATCCAGCTCAATCTCTCCGCCAACCAGGTGCAGGTGGACCTGGACGGCCTCAAGCTGACCTCCAAGCTGATCGAGGGCCGTTTCCCGGATTACGAGCGCGTCATTCCGGAAGGCTCGGACAAGACCGTGCATGGCGATCGCGGCCGGGTGCGCGCGGCGCTGTCGCGTGCGGCGATTTTGTCGAACGAGAAATTCCGCGGTGTGCGCCTGACCCTGTCCGGCAGCACCCTGCGCATCCAGACGCAGAACCCGGAGCAGGAAGAGGCGGAAGAGGAAGTCGAGGTTCAGTACAGCGGCACGCCGCTGGAAATCGGCTTCAACGTCGGCTACCTGCTCGATGCGCTCGACGCCATCGAAGGCAACGAGTTCATCATGGAGCTGCGCAGCGGCGACGCCAGCGGCCTGGTCTACGACGCGGCCAACAATGCCAACAAGTACGTCGTGATGCCGATGCGGCTTTGAGCCGCACCGGTCATCCAGGCAAGAAGCTGCTCGCGCAAAGACGCAAAGACGCAAGGGATAAAAGCGGACCGGTATGGTCCGCTCGCTTCGTCGCAATGACGAACCACCGTTTCAAGTTCCCGATTATTTTTCTCCGCGGTAAAGCTGTTCTTCGCGTCTTTGCGTCTTTGCGCGAGATTGCTTTTCCTCTTCCGGATTGCTGCCTCCTCTCATGCTGATCACGAGACTGGAAGCCCGCGACTTCCGCCTGTTCGGCAATCTGCTGCTGGACGCGCATCCGCGCTTCAACCTGATCACCGGCGACAACGGCGCCGGCAAGACCTCGCTGCTGGAAGCCCTGCATGTGCTCGGACGGGGCAATAGCTGGCGGGTGCTGCCGGCGCAGCTGGCGCGCGACGGCACCCAGGCCTGGCAGGTGGCGGGGCGGATCGTCGATCCGTCCGGCGCACCGCCGGATCTGCTCAAGCTGACCTGGCGCGACCGGGAGATCGCCATCGAATACGGCGAAGGCGAGCTGGCCCTGTCGGAACTGGTGCGCCGCTTGCCCCTGCAGATCCTCGATCCTGGGATGCACCGCATGCTGGAAGAGGGGCCGGGGATACGCCGCCGCTTCCTCGACTGGGGTGTGTTCCACGTGGAACATCGTTTCATGCCGACCTGGAAACGCGCCCGCCGGGCTTTGCGCCAGCGCAACGCGATGCTGCGTGAGGGTGGCAGCCCGGCACAGCTGGCGCCCTGGAACCGGGAGCTGGCGGAGTCCGCCGAGCAGCTCAGCGCCCAGCGCCGGGCCCATGCGCTGGAGGTGGAGGTGCGCAGCCAGGCACTGCTGGCCGGGTTGCTGCCGGGCGAACGCTGGCAGCTGCGCTACAGCCAGGGCTGGGATGCGGATCGTAGTTATCTGGAAGTGCTGGAAGCCAGCCTGGAACGGGACCGGCGTCATGGCCTGACCATGAGCGGGCCACAGCGTGCCGAGCTGGGCTTTTACACCGCCCATCTCGACGGCGACGATCCGGCCAAGGCGGTGAAGGGGCGCATCAGCCGTGGCCAGCAGAAGCTGCTGGTGGCGGCCTTCATCCTGGCGCAGTGCTGGATCGTGGCGGAGCGGGGCGGCAGGGTGCCGGTGCTGCTGCTCGACGATTTCACCGCCGAGTTGTCATCCACCTTCCAATCACGCCTACTGCAGGCCTTGCTGGCGTATCCCGGCCAGAAATTCGTCACCGCGCTGGAGCTGCCGGAGGCGATGAAAAACACCCTCGACGCCCATATGTTCCACGTGGAACATGGAATGCTGCGACCCGGTGCAAACGGGTAAAATAGGCGGTCAGAAAAGAACTAGACGATGAACACTTCCCCAAGCGACGACAGCAGCTACAACGCCAGCAGCATCAGGGTTTTGAAAGGCCTCGACGCGGTGCGCCAGCGGCCCGGCATGTACATCGGCGACACCGATGACGGCACCGGCCTGCACCACATGGTGTTCGAGGTGGTGGACAACGCCATCGACGAGGCTCTGGCCGGCTATTGCACCGAGGTCGGCGTGATCCTGCACGCGGACAATAGCGTCTCGGTCAGCGACAACGGCCGCGGCATCCCCGTGGACATCATGCCCGAGGAAGGCCGCTCCGCAGCGGAAGTGATCATGACCATCCTGCACGCCGGCGGTAAGTTCGGCGGCAGCGGCTACAAGGTCTCCGGCGGCCTGCACGGCGTCGGCGTCTCCGTGGTGAACGCCCTGTCCGAGCTGCTGCTGCTCGATATCTTCCTCAACGGCCAGCACCACCATCAGGAATACAAGATGGGCGAGCCGCAGGCGCCGCTGGCTGTGGTGGGGGACACCACCAAGCGCGGCACCACCGTGCGCTTCTATCCCAGCCACAAGATCTTCACCCAGACCGAATTCCACTACGACATCCTGGCGCGCCGCCTGCGCGAGCTGTCCTTCCTGAATTCGGGCGTGCGCATCGTGCTGCGCGAGGAAGCGACCGCGCGCGAAGACGTCTACGAGTATCACGGCGGCATCCGCGCCTTCGTCGAGTTCCTCAACAAGAACAAGGCGCCGCTACATGAGACCATCATCTACGTCGATGCGGAAAAGGACGGGATTGGCGTCGAGGCCGCCCTGCAGTGGAACGACTCCTATCAGGAAGGGGTGTTCTGCTTCACCAACAACATCCCGCAGAAGGACGGCGGCACCCATCTGACCGGCTTCCGCAATGCGCTGACGCGCACCATGAACGATTACCTCGAGAGCGAGGGCCTGGCCAAGAAGGAAAAGGTCGAGCCGATCGGCGACGACGCGCGCGAAGGCCTCACCGCGGTGCTGTCGGTCAAGGTGCGCGATCCCAAGTTCTCCTCGCAGACCAAGGAAAAGCTGGTCTCCTCCGAGGTCAAGGTGGCGGTCGAGCAGCTGATCGTGGAGAAGCTCAAGGAATTCCTGCTGGAGCGCCCGCGCGAAGCCAAGATGATCGGCGCCAAGGTGGTGGATGCCGCCCGCGCCCGCGAAGCCGCGCGCAAGGCCAAGGAGCTGAACCGGCGCAAGAGCGTGCTGGACATCGCCGGCCTGCCGGGCAAGCTGGCCGACTGCCAGGAGAAGGACCCGGCGCAGTCCGAGATCTTCCTGGTCGAGGGCGACTCCGCCGGCGGCTCCGCCAAGCAGGGCCGCGACCGCCGCTTCCAGGCGATCCTGCCGCTGAAGGGCAAGATCCTCAACGTCGAGAAGGCGCGGCTGGAGAAGATGCTGTCCTCGCAGGAAGTCGGCAACCTGATCACCGCGCTGGGCTGCGGCATCGGCCGCGACGACATGAAGCCGGAAAACCTGCGCTACCACCGCATCATCATCATGACCGACGCCGACGTCGACGGCGCCCACATCCGCACCCTGCTGCTGACCTTCTTCTATCGCCACATGTACAGCCTGGTCGAGCGCGGCCACGTCTACATCGCGCAGCCGCCGCTGTACAAGCTGAAAGCGGGCAAGCAGGAAACCTACATCAAGGACGACCGCGAGATGGAGGAGTGGCAGCTGCGCGCCGCCCTCGAGGACGCCGAACTGGTGCCGGCGACCGGCCAGCCGCCGCTGAGCAAGGCCGCGCTGTCGCACCTGGTGCGCGACTACTCCCACCTCAACAGCGTGGTGCAGCGCCTGTCGCGTCACTACGAAGTCGATCTGCTCGAGCAGCTGCGCAAGATGGCGCCGGTGCCGACCGAAGCCGCGGCGCTGGAAACCTGGATCGCGGCCTTCGTCGCCGCGCTGAACGACGGCCACAGCGCCTCGCGCTACAAGGTCAAGGGCGCCATCGGTGAAGACGGCACGCCGCTGCTGGGTGTCGAGCGCCGCCTGCACGGGCTGGAATACCAGTACAGCTTCGGCGAGGATTTCTTCGCCAGCGTCGACTATCAGCAGATGGTGCGTTTCAACCAGCAGACCGCGAACCAGCTCGGCGAGGGCGCCAGCATCGGCCGCGGCGAACGGACCCATGCGGTGAGCAGCTTCCAGAACGTCTACGAGTGGCTGATGAGCGAGACCCGCCGCGGCCTCAACATCCAGCGCTACAAGGGCCTGGGCGAGATGAACCCTGGCCAGCTGTGGGAGACCACCCTGGACCCGACCGTGCGCCGCCTGGTGCGGGTGCAGGTGGAAGACGTGGTGGCGGCCGATCAGATCTTCACCACCTTGATGGGCGAGGATGTGGAGCCGCGCCGCGACTTCATCGAGCGCAACTCCCTGCTGGTCAGCAATCTCGATATCTGATCGAATTGCATGTGGAAATGTAAGTCATTGATTTAAAATGACTTAGCGCCTTCCCGTGATACCTGGTCGGCGTCACGGAATGCGCCCCGCCTGCGGCCTGCTGTGCCAAGTCCGTGAAATTGTTATAAATTCAGCGTATCGCTGAGTTGGACCCTCGATTCGAGCGGGTCCATCCGGATCGGACGTGCACTGGTGCAAGAGTCTGCTGCCAGGCTCTCAAGGGGAGGCGCGCGCATGAAGGTTCTCGCGGTTTACAACCTCAAGGGCGGTGTCGGCAAGACTGCCGCCTCGGTCAACCTGGCCTATCTGGCCTCGCAAGCCGGTCTGCGAACCCTGTTGTGGGATCTCGATCCCCAGGGCGCCGCCAGCTGGTACCTCCAGGCCAACACCGAGGGAGTGCCGGACAAGTCGCTGTGGCGCGCCAACGGCGATATCGAAGGCCAGATCCAGAGCACCGCCTACGACAAGCTGTACCTGCTGCCAGCGGACGTGCATACGCGCCACCTCGACACCTGGCTGCGCAAGGACGGGGAGCGCGATGCGCTGGTGCAGCGGCTCAAGCCGGTCAACCGCCGCTACGACCTGGTGGTGCTGGACAGCCCGCCGAGCCTGTCGCACCTGGCCGACAACATCTTCACCGCCGCTGACCTGGTGCTGGTACCGACCGTGCCGACGCACCTGTCGCTGCGTGCGCTGAAGACGGTGATCGACTACTACGCCGAGCAGGGTTTTCCGCGCAACACGCTCAAGCCGTTCTACTCGATGGCCGACCGGCGCCGCCTGTTGCATCGCATGCTGATCGAGCAGCCGCCGAAGATCATCAAGGATGTATGCAAGACGGTGATTCCCTATGCCTCGGCCATCGAGCGCATGGGCGAGCATCGCGCGCCGGTGGAAGTGTTCGAGTCCTACGGCTACGCCGCGGAGGCCTACCGCGATCTGTGGAAGGAAGTGAACGCGGTGCTGAAGAAAACCTGAGCGGATTCACCAGATCGGCCAGTAGTACCGGCGGATACTAGTCAGCCGCGAAGCCGCGCGGAGTGAACTCCGCGCGGCTTCATTCGTACTACCCGAACCCGCGGAAAACTCTGAACATCTAGATCATCGTCATTCCCGCGCAGGCGGGAATCCAGTTTTGCGAAGGATGGAAATCGAAACTGGACCCCCGCCTGCGCGGGGGTGACGATTTAGTCAGGGGTTCTACCGCTGTTCCGGCCGCTCACCCTCGTGCTCGTTGCGCGGCGGCGCCGGTTTCGGACGCTGCTGCTGCGCCGGCTGCTGCTGTTGCGGGGCACGGTACGGCTGCGCCTGCGGCGGCCTCTGCTGCTGGAACTGCTGCTGCTGCGGTAACTGGCGCTGCTGTTGTTGCTGGGCCTGTTGCCTTTGCTGCTCCATCTGCTGCTGCTGGCGCTGCTGATACTGCTGCGCTTGCTGCCGCTGCTGTTCCGCCTGCTGCTGCATCTGCTGCTGGCGTTGTTGCTGCTGCTGCTGCACCTGCTGGCGCTGCTGCTCCATCTGCTGTTGTTGCTGCTGTTGCCGTTGCTGTTCCTGCTGGGCCTGTTGCCGCTGCTGCTCGACCTGTTGCTGCTGCAGGCGCTGCTGGTTCTGCAGTTCCATCTGGCGTTGCTGCTCCTGCTGGCCAAAGGCCGGCGCTCCGCCGGCGGGCCGCACGCCGGGGTTGTTGAACGCGCCGGGCCGCGGCGTCGCCGCGATCGGCGGCCGGCCCTGGTTCTCGTTCGCATACAGGGCGTGGTTGCCGCTGGCCGTGCTCTGGTGCTGCATCTGCAGCGGCGTGGGTCGTAAGTGCTGCTCGTTGCGCCACTGCTGTTCCTGCGGCGTGGGCTGGGCGCGGGTGCCGCCGGGGCCGCCGTTGTAGCTGATGTTGTTGACGGTGACGTTGTTGATCACCGTGGTGTTGTAGGTGTTGTGAATATTGGTGACATTCACATTGTTCACGGCGCGGTTGTAGCTGAACTCGCCATTGTTCCAGCGGCCGCCTTCGTAGCCGTTGCCGCCATAGCCGTAGCCGTAGTTGACGCCGCCGTAGTAGCCGACGTGCGGGCCCCAGTAGCCGCCGTGAAAGACGTAGATATTGTTGCTCCAGCCCCAATAACCCGGGGTCCAGTAGACGTCCGGCTGGGGCGGTTCCACCCAGGTGCCCGGCACCCAGTAGTAGCCGCCGTTATAGGCCCAGTAGCCCGGCGTCCAGATATAACCCGGTCCCGGGCACTCCGGCTGCTCGTACACCGGCAGCGGCGGCGGCGGCTCGCTGGCGCTGGCGTCGTAGGAGGCATCCTGCTGCCCGTCCTGCTGCTGGTAATAGCCGTCCTGCGGTGCGGCCTGCTGCGGCTGCGTGTAAGGCTGCGGGGCTTCCTGCGAATACACCGGCTGCGGCGGTGGTGGCGGCGGGTAGGCCTGCTGCGGCTGGTCGTAGCCGCCATCGGGCACCACGCAGGCCGCCAGCGGCAGCATCAGGCCGAGTATCGCGGCGCGCAGCAGCAGCTTGCGCCTGCCGGCGGCGTGGCGCTGTAACTGGTTTGTTCCGAACATGATCGATTCCCCCATTGGTGATCGGCCGCCTGGTTCATTGCGGTCGATTGGCACGGCACCAAAGATACAGGATCGAAACTGAAGCGCGGCTGACCGGAAAGGCCGCCACGCGGCGAGCTTCAGCCGTTCTGGTCGAGCAGGGGTTCGAGCCGGCGCAGGCGCGCTTCCAGCGTGGCGCCGTCCGCCGCGGTCAGCGTGGCGTGGCCGATCTTGCGTTGCGGCTTGGGCAGCTTGCCGTAAAGATGCACGTGTACGCCTTCGAGCGCGGCCATGGCCGGCAGCGGCGGCGCGCTGCCGATGAAGTTCACCATCAGCGATTCGCCGCGCAGCGCGGTGCTGCCCAGCGGCAGGCCGGCGATGGCGCGCAGGTGGTTTTCGAACTGCGAGCACTCCGCGCCCTCGATGCTCCAGTGGCCGGAGTTGTGCACACGCGGCGCGATCTCGTTGGCCAGCAGTCCGCCGTCGGCGACGAAGAACTCGAAGGCCAGCACGCCGACGTAATCCAGATGCTCCAGCACCCGCTGCGCGTACTGTTCGCCCAACTGCTGCAGCGGATCGCCGGCGCGCGGGCGCGCGGTCCGCAGGATGCCGCTGCGGTGCACGTTCTGCACCAGCGGGTAGAACTTCACCGCGCCGTCGCGGCCGCGCACCGCCAGGCAGGACACTTCGCGCTCGAACGGCACGAAGGCTTCCAGGATCAGCTGCTGCGAGCCGAGCTCGGCCCAGGCGGCGTCGAAATCGGCGGCGCCGCGCAGCACGAACTGGCCCTTGCCGTCATAGCCCATGCGCCGGGTCTTGAGCACCGCCGGCAGGCCGGTGTGCTGCGCCGCCGTCTCCAGCCCGACGCGCGAGCTGACCGCGGCGAACTTCGGTACCGGGATGCCGAGCGAGACGAACATCTGCTTCTCGCTGAGCCGGTCCTGGCCGGCGGTCAGCGCGCGCGGCGCGGGAAACAGCGGCACCCGCGCGGCGACGAACTCGGCCGCCTGCTGCGGCACGTTCTCGAACTCGAAGGTGGCCAGGTCGACGCCGGCGCAGAACTTCGCCAGCGCGTCCTGATCCAGGTAGTCGGCGCGCAGGTGTCCGCCCAGCGGCGCGGCGCAGGCTTCCTCCGCCGGATCGAGGAAGGCGAATTCGAAGCCGAGGGGATAGCCGGCCAATGCCAGCAAGCGGCCGAGCTGGCCGGCGCCAAGGATGCCGATCTTCACGGGTTGGTTCTTATGCCTGGACGCTGGGATCGGGATGTTCGAGCACTTGCGCGGTCTGCATGGCGCGGAAATGATCCAGCCGCGCGGCCAGTTCAGCATCGCCCAGCGCCAGGATGGAGCAGGCCAGCAGGGCCGCGTTGGTGGCGCCGGCATTGCCGATGGCCAGGGTGCCCACCGGAATGCCGGCCGGCATCTGCACGATCGACAGCAGCGAGTCCATGCCGCTCAGCGCCTTCGACTGCACCGGCACGCCGAGCACCGGCAGGCGCGTCTTGGCCGACACCATGCCCGGCAGATGCGCCGCGCCGCCGGCGCCGGCGATGATCACGCGGATGCCGCGCCCGGCAGCGGCGCCGGCATATTCGAACAGCAGATCGGGGGTGCGGTGCGCCGAAACCACGCGCGTTTCATAGGCCACGCCGAGGCTGTCGAGCGTGCGCGCGGCGTGCGCCATCGTCTCCCAATCGGAGCGGGAGCCCATGATAATGCCGACCAAAGGGTGGGCTGACGGCGGGTTCTGCGGCACTTTCTATCCCGTTGAGGGAGGAAAGTGCGGAATTATCCCATCAAACCGTGAACTTCGCACTCTCGGCCCGGTCTGCATCAATTGGCGTGCCGGATCGGGCCTCAGGGCGCGAGCAGGTCGAACTCCGCCGTGACGCTGGAATTGAACTGGATCTCGCCGGCGGCGAAGCCCATTTCCTCGTTGCCGCTCGGCGCCGCGGCGGCGGCCATCATCATCCGCGGCTGCGGGCCCGGCGGCCGCGGCGAAACTGAGTTGGCATTTACGGTATGCACCGCGCCGAGCTTCACGCCCAGGGTGTCGGCCAGCAGCCTGGCCTTGGACTGCGCATCCTGCGCCGCCTTGACCAGGGCCTGGCGCTGCAATTCCTCGGCCCTGGACGATTCCAGCTGCGGATCGGAGATGTTGTTGATGCCGGCGTCGGTGGCGCGCTGCAGATAGTCGCCGATCTTGTCCAGATCGCGCACCACCACCTCGATGTTGCGGGTGACGTGGTAGCCGAGGAATTTGCGCCCGCCCGGGGCGGAGGAATTGCCGGCGGAATAATCGTATTCGGAGCGGATGCTGAGCCCGGCGGTGGAAATGTCCTCGTCCTTCACCCCCAGGGTGCGCAATTGCCCCAGATAAGTGCGCACGATGCCGTTGACCTTGGTCTGCGCCGCTTTCAGGTCCGGATCGGTCTCCTCCACCGCCATGCTCAGCCGGGCGCGGTCCGGCGCTGCGCTGACCTCGCCCTGCCCGCTCACGGTCACCGTGCGCCGCTCCTGCGGCGGCGCAGTCGGCCCACCGTCCACCGGGCGCGCCTGCGCGCTGGCGATGCACATCAGAAACAGCGCCATGGCGGATTTGAGCGGTGCGTGCATGATTGGCGTCCTGTCCGTAAATGAGCGCACATCCTGCATCGAATCCGTTACAGCCACAACCGCGCCACGACGAAGGCTGGAAGCGCTAAAATACCGGACCAGATTGGTCTTTAATCGCGGTCTCCCCGCCCCCAGTTCCCCAGCATGTCTTACGAAACCGTCACTCTCAGCCGCGATGTGGTTGGCGTGCTCATCCCCGCCGGCACCCGCGTGGAACTGCCCGAAGGCGCCGAGGCGAGCATCACCCAGGCGCTCGGCGGCAGCTATACCGTGCAGATGCAGGGCCACCTGTTCCGCATCGACGGCAAGGACGCCGACGCCATCGGCAAGACGCCGGTCGGCGTGCCGGACATCGCCTCCGATGCCAGCGAGGCGGAAGTGGAAAAAGCCGTGTGGCAGCAGATGAAGACCTGCTACGACCCGGAAATCCCCATCGACGTGGTCGAGCTCGGCCTGATCTACGAGTGCCTCCTCGAGCCCGCCGAGGAAGGCGGCTGGAAGGTGCGCGTGGTGATGACCCTGACCGCGCCCGGCTGCGGCATGGGCGATGTGCTGGTGGCCGACGTGAAGAGCAAGGTGCAGCAGATCCCCGGCGTGCGCGAGGCCGAGGTGGAGCTGGTGTTCGATCCGCCCTGGACCCGTGAGATGATGAGCGAGGCGGCGCAACTACAGGCGGGCTTCATGTGAGCAACACGGTGACCCGCGGTGTGCGCATCACGGTCGAGCCGCGCCATGTGCCGGACCAGTCCGACCCGGCCAACCAGTCCTGGCTGTTCGCCTATCACGTCACCATCCGCAACGAGAGCGAGGTCACGGTGCAGCTGCGCTCGCGCCACTGGATCATCACCAGCGGCGAAGGCAAGACCGAGGAAGTGCGCGGTCCCGGCGTGGTCGGCTACCAGCCCACCCTCAAGCCGGGCGAGCAGTTCCAGTACACCAGCGGCTGCCCGCTCAACACCCCGGTCGGCACCATGCACGGCAGCTTCCAGATGGTCACCGAGCAGGGCGAGACCTTCGACGCGATGATCGACCCGTTCCGGCTGGCGGTACCGCGCGTCCTCAACTGAGTGGGCGGCTGGCGCGTACCCAGGTCGAATCCCGACCGCTTGCATTTTCTCCTGCCGGGCGTAACCCTGTAATCTATTCGTAACCTTAATAGCCACAGGAGCAGGGAATGCAGCCAGGGCGATCTGATCGCGTAGCCGTAGGAATGCGCTACCTCGCGCTTCTGGGCATGTGCGCCATGGCGCTCGGCTTCACCGCCCCGGCCCATGCGCAGACGCCCAGCCCGCTGGGTGAATGGCAGTACTCCGCCGGCGAGGTGCTGCGTAAGCGCTTCGATACGAACCCTCCGCACTGGGAGATTCTGGTCGGCGGCGGCTTCGAGATGCTGCCGCGCTTCGAGGGATCGAACGACTACTACATCGAGCCCGGCCCGACCATCGACATCCGCTATCGCGACCTCGCCTTCTTCTCCACCGGCGAAGGCCTCGGCGTCAACCTGCTGCGCGGCACCAACTACCGCGCCGGCATCGCCCTGACCTATGACCTGGGGCGCAGCGAGGGCGATTACTACCGGCTTGGCGAACACAATCTTTCAGCGGCGGCGGCGCCGAAGCTCTTCGCCGAATACGTCATCTTCCCGGTGATCGTGCGCGGCGACGTACGCCACAACATCGGTGGCGTGGGCGGCTATATCGGCGATATCAGCGCCTATCTGCCGGTCTACGGCAACAAGAAATTCTTCGTCTTCGCCGGCGGCACGGTGACGATGGCCAACGACACCTACATGAAAAACGACTTCGGCGTGACCCAGGACGAAGCGAAGAGCAACGACCTGCCGACGTACACGCCCGGCGGCGGCATCAAGTCGGCCGGCGTCGGCGCCAACGCGACCTATATCTTCCGCGAGCACTGGTTCCTCAACGGCGTGTTCGCCGCCACCACCCTGCTCGGCCCCGCCGCCAGCAGTCCCAACGTGCAACAGAAACAGCAATACGCGCTCAGCCTGAGCGTGGCTTACGATTTTCGCTGAGGCGCGGTCCGGATCACGACGGTCGCGGCAGGATTTCGCAAGTTCATCCAGGCTGTCCCCTCTCCCGCTTGCGGGAGAGGGTAGTCGCATCAGTGGAGCGGCCCTCTCCCCTCTCCCACAAGTGTGAGAGGGGAACCTCTTCTCATCGCGCCCGCCGCATTCTCCACGCCGTGGTGTACTCGTCCCACAGATAGCGCACGAACGCATTGAACACCCCGCGCTGCAGCGCCGGCTTGAGGCCATCGCCCATGCGCGCGATCTGCTGGTAATACCAGCCCTGCTGCCCCAGCAGATTGACCAGCTTGAACAGGAATACATGGGTGGTCGGCGCGAATACGCCGTTGCCGAGCTTCAGGCTGTGCTCATAGTTGGGCAAGCGACTTTCGTCGCCGGCCAGCAGGCGCTTCGGCACATCGGCATCGGTGCACAGCGGCCGCGCGAGGCCGATCACATCCACCGAGCCCTGCTGCAGCGCCTGCTCCATGCCGGCGCGGCTGCGGAAGCCGCCAGTCACCATCAGCGGCATCTTCGCCACCTTGCGGATCGCCTCGGCGTACTCGAGGAAGTAGGCTTCGCGCCGCTGCGTGCTGGTGCTGCTGACGGAGGCCTGCGCCGCTTCCACCGCCGTATCCGCATCGCCGGTATAGCCGAGCAGGCGCGGCTGCTCGTAGGTGCCGCCGGAAATTTCCAGCAGGTCGAGGCCGCTGCTGTTGAGCCACTGCACCACCTGCAGGCACTCCTCGCTGCTGAAGCCGCCCTTCTGGAAATCCGCCGAGTTGAGCTTCAGTGCCACCGGGAAGTCCGCGCCCACCGCCGCGCGTGTCGCCTTCACCGCCTCCAGCAGGAAGCGCGCGCGGTTCTCCAGGCTGCCGCCCCAGGCATCGCCGCGCTGGTTGGTCACCGGCGACAGGAAAGCGCTGAGCAGGTAGCCGTGCGCGCCGTGCACCTGCACGCCGGTGAAGCCGGCCTCGCGCGCGGTGCGCGCCACCCGCGCGTAGCGCTGGATGAAATCGAGGATTTCCTCCTCGCGCAGCGCGCGCGGCCGACGGTAGTTGGCCATCAGCTTGAGCTGCACCGCCGAGGGCGCCAGCGGCTGCCCGGTGACATACCAGGGCGACTGCCGTCCGGCATGGCTGATCTGCATCCACAGGTGATTGCCGTTACTGGTGCCGGCCTTGGCCCAGTTGCGCAGCCGCGTCATCGCCTCCGCATCCGGCGGCGCCGGATCGATCGCCACGTTGCCCGGCCGCTCCAGCACGCGGCGGTCGATCATCACGTTGCCGGTGACCAGCAGGCCGGCCCCGCCCTCGGCCCAGGCCCGGTACAGGCGCACATGGCGCTCGCTGGCGCGCAGCTGCGCGTCGGCGATGCCCTCGGTCATCGCCGCCTTGGCAATGCGGTTGGGCAGCGTGGCGCCGCAAGGCAGGCGCAGCGGTTGCGTCAGCAGGTTGCCGGTGGTCATGGTGTCTCCCTAAGGGAGTACACGCTAACCGGAGAGCGGTGTGACGGGAAAGGGGTGAGGCGTCACCGGCTGAGCCGCTTTTCCCCCCTCTCTGCGGGAGATCGCGGGCAGGGGTTCGGCGACACAAGCCTACAGGCTTTGGCCGATCATAGAATCAAGCTCATACCACAGGTTTTCGCGGCATTGCGATCAAACGTCATGGTGCGTTCGCATCCGGCCGCGGCGGCACAACGCTCAATCAGGCAATCGGCAAAATCAGCCGTACCGTCGCGGAAAACACGTACCGCCTTCCAGATCGTCTCGGCGCGCTCGACAACGAATTCCTTGGTGCGCAGCAGGCCTTCCAATGCTTCGCCGAGCTGGGCACGCTCAAGCGCGTAGCAGGACTCCATCACCCACACCAATTCCACGACTGAAACAAGGGTTACGAAGCCTGGCGCATCCGCGGTCAGGGATTCAACGAGTTTTGATGCGAGCGGTGATTGCCTGGTGTCGTCCTGCATGATGTAACGCACCAGGACATTCGTATCCAGGCCGATCACCGCGCGGACGCTCCGCGCACGGCAATCGCGGCATTCATGTCTTCGATCGATACCGTCTTTTTAGGCTTTCCGAACATGCCTTTCAGCGCCGTTACGGGACGCGTCGCCGCGATGAATTCGTAGCGACCCGGCTCCACTTCAACGAACTCGACCCGATCGCCGGTGCCGATATGCAGAGCGTCCCGAACTGATGCCGGAATGGTGATCTGCCCTTTGCTGGTCAGTGTTGCCGTGGCCATGCGCCAATCTCCTAACATTCCTTACATTATAGTAAGGCATCAGAATTTCGCAATAGCTTTTGTGGGCATCGGGCGCGCCCCGCTCCTTTCCGCACCGGAACGTCAATTTTCCACCCAGCGGCGGGCGGGAACGGGCAATTTCCTCCCGCGCCCGCCCACTTTCGATCAAGCAACTCCAGGCATCTGATCCTGCTGCCCTTCCAGCCAGCGCAGCGATCCGGGCGTGGTCAGGATCTCGCCCGTCTCCAGCAGGGTCTTGATCCCGGAGAGGGCCATCGGCCAGCCGCCGTAAAGTTGCTCGTTGGCGCCTTCAGGCAGGCGGTCATGGGTCACCACCAGCCGGCATGAGTCGCGCACCTGGGTGATCTCCCAGGTCACGCGCGAGGTGCCCTCGCTCTTCACATCCTCGCCCCACAGCGCCGTGAAGCTCTGCACCAGCCGGCGCGGCGGATCGATCTCCAGAACCGTGCCCTCGAAAATCAGCGTATCTCCGCCAGAGCCCTCGATGCGGGAGCCCGGCTTCCAGTCCGAAATCACCTCCGCGCCGAAATTCCATTTCTTCCGCATCCCGGTATCGGTGATCGCGTGCCACAGCTTTTCCGGCGTCGTCTTGATGTAGATCTCGTATACCTTTTCCATCGTCCTGTTCTCCAGTTCGTGCTTGAGGCCGCTCAGGGCCGCGGCCCAGGGTGCGGCGTACTTGCTCACCCAGCGGTCATGGATGAGGCGGATCGGGACGGCATTCAGGAAATGCAGCTTCTCGCGGCCGCGCTTCTTGCTCACCACCAGGCCCGCTTCTTCCAGCTGCTTCAGATGCTTCATCACGCCGAAGCGGGTCATCGGCAGGCGGGCTTGCAGCATGCTCAGGGTCTGGCCGTCTTCCTTGAACAGCTCGTCGAGCAGGCTGCGGCGGGTCGGGTCCGCGAGGGCTTTGAATACTTCGTCCATGGGGAAACAATACGTGACCTTTTAG
>Ga0302311_10004353_pt1 | contig 15291 bp, 15 predicted proteins | sample III_Palsa_N1_3_FD_200449 | JGI IMG/M metagenome (GOLD analysis project Ga0302311, IMG submission 200449) | Peat permafrost microbial communities from Stordalen Mire near Abisko, Sweden - III_Palsa_N1_3 | ecosystem: Environmental > Terrestrial > Soil > Palsa > Peat permafrost | place: Sweden... | reverse complement strand
TGAAGCCACACCACTTCCCCGACGTCTTCGACCCGTCGGCGCCTTAGGACGCCGACCGCTGAGGCGAGCTCGACCTTAACGACCGCGCGCGGCTCCCGTACAAGGTCGCGGATGGACGACGATCACGAGCACGCGGAGAGCGGCGCGGCGGCGCTTCCGATCCAGGCGCTGGGCGCTGGCGAGGATCGGCTGCCGCTGGTGGTGACGATCGGCTTCACCGGCCATCGGACCGTAGAAGACCCAGCGGCCGCCCGTGACAAGATCGACGCCGCGCTGGGCGAGATCGGCCGCGCCTTCGGCGTGGTCGCCGGGGGGCAGCTGACGCGGGCCTACCACGGCGCGCCGGCGCTGCGGCTGCTGGTCGGCGCCGCGCCGGGCGCGGACCGCATCGTCGCCGAGGCCTGGCGCGCGGCCGCCCTGGGCGAGGTCCACTTCATCTATCCGTTCCGCGAGCTGGGCGGCGGCGGCGACGCCTTCACCGACGATCCAGGCGCCGGCGATCCGGCGACCCGGGTCACGCCGGCGCCGGAGTTCGAGCCCTGGACCGGCATCGACGCGATCGATCTCGGTCTCGCCAAGACCCAGTCACACGCCGAGGTGGGGCGCTGGATCGTGCGCCATGCCGACGTGCTCGTCTGCTGGTGGGACGGGGCGCCGGGACGCGGCGCCGGCGGCACCAACGACACCATTCGCCGGGCGCTGGAGCGGGGCCTGCCGGTAATGTGGCTCGGCCCCGGCGACATGCCGAGCCGGCTCATCGATCCCGAACAGTCGCACCCCCATGCCGACGCGGCCGAGGCGATCGCCGACCTGGCGTCGATCGCGGAGCCGCTGGACGCCGCGGCCCTGGCCGCGCGGCTGGCGTTCGCGCTGACGCCGCCCGGCGGCGCGGCGCCGCACGATCCCGAGGTGGCGGCGCGGATCGACTATGACGCCCACGATCCCATGCGGCCATCGCGGGCGCCGCTGGGCCCGATGCAGGCCCTGATCAATCGCACGCTCTGGCGCGCCTTCAGCCTGTTTCAGAAGGTGGCCGGGCGGCCAGGACCGGCGCCGGCGCGCGCCGATCCGCCGCCGCCCGTCATCACTGCCCAGCCCGGTTTCGCGCGCCTGGCAGCCGCGACGGAAGAGGCCGCCGCGCGGGCGGACCTGCTCAGCAGCATCCATCGCTCCGAGCAGCTGCTGCTGATCCTGATCGCCATCGTCGCGGTGTTCTTCGGCGCCCTGCCAGCGCTGGTCGGGGGCAGTTCTGACTCGAATTTCCACGCCTATGCCGCCGGGATCGAGTTCTTCCTCGGGTTGCTGGCCTTCGTCGTCGCCTGGGCCGCGCGGCGGGCGCATCGGCATCGCCGCTGGAGCGACGCGCGAAGGTTCGCCGAGCGGCTGCGCGGGGTGCTGGCGACCTGGCCGCTGGGCTTCGACATCGCCGACGCCCACGCCGGCCCGGCGCAGACCTGGACCGAGTGGCGGACGCGGGCCTTGCTGCGGGCGGCCGGGCCGCGGCGCGGCTGGATCGACCGCGCCCGCTTCGATGCGACCGCCCACTGGGCCGCCGCGGAGCTGCTCGACAGCCAGATCGCCTACCACGCCCGCCAGCATCGGATGGCCGAGAACATCGAGCGCACGATGCGGGCGATCGAGAACGGCGCCTTCGGGCTCTTGATGGGGACACTGGCCAGCTACATCACGCTCAGCCTCGTGGGACCCTCGGCGCACTGGACCGAGCCGCGCTGGTTCGGCGGCCTGGTGACGCTGGTGAGCGCGGTCTCGCCGGCCGTCGGCGCCGGCTGCATCGCGCTGGACGCCACCAACGGCTTCGGCGAGTTGGCGCTGCACAGCGCGCGATTGAAGACCGAGTTCGAGGCGCTCCGTGCCCGCATCCCGAGCGACCGCCCGATCGCCTATCACCCGTTCCAGGCCATCATCCGCCGCGGCGCCGAACTGCTGGTCGAGGACGCGGACGCATGGCGCGACCGGCTGCTGCGCCGGCGGATCGTACGCGGGGGATAGGCCGCGCCCTACCCCGCCTTCCAGCTCTCCACGTAGCGCGGGTTCTCCACCGCGCCCGCCCCCTCGTCCACGTCCAGCGGGTCGCGGGCGTCGATCATCACCGCATATTCGTCCGTCGCCGGCTTGGACTGCACCAGCATCGACTTCAGCGCCTTCGGGTGGGGGCCGTGGGTGAAGCCGGAGGGGTGGAAGGTGAGCATCCCCGGCTTGATGTCGTCGCGGCTGAAAAAGTCGCCGGCATGGTAGAACAACACCTCGTCGTAGTCGTCGTTGTTGTGGAAGAACGGCACCTTCAGCGCCCCGGGATCGGTCTCGAACGGGCGCGGGGCGAAGGTGCAGACGACGAAGCGGTCCGAGGCGAAGGTGGCGTGGACCGAGGGCGGGATGTGGTAGCGATGGCTCGACACCGGGCGGATATCGCGCACGTTCAGCCGAACTGGCGCCAGGTCGCCGTGCCAGCCGACCGCGTCCAGCGGATTATAGGGATAGGTCACCACCGACACCGCGCCGCGCTTCTTCACCTCGACGCGCACCTCGCCGGCCTCGCTTTGGTGGGCGCGGAAGGCCTCGTCGATCGCCGGGGTGTCGAGCATCGCCGGGTCGAAGATCGCGTGCGGGCCCAGCACCCCGCGCTCGGGCAGGGTGAAGTGGGTCCCGGTCGCCTCGATCACCAGGAACGCCGCCGGCGCGTCGGGGGCGAGCCGCCACATCGTCCCGCGCGGCAGGTAGAGGTAGTCGCCGGCCTCGAAGGCGAGATGGCCGAAGTCGCAGAAGAGCGCGCCGCGGCCCTGGTGGACGAAGAGGAGGGTGTCGCCGTCGGCGTTGCGCGCCAGCGCCGGCATCGGCGCGGCCAGCTTCCAGAACCGCAGCTCCATCGCCGCATTGGTCAGCACCTTGGGCGCCTCCCAGGGCGAGGCCGGCGCGGCGTTGAAGGCCGAGAGGTCGAAGGCCCTGGGGCGCAGCGGCCCCTCGAAGCTGGTCCAGCCGGTGGGCGGGCGGCGATGATGGAAGAAGGCGGCGGGACCGAAGAAGCCCTCCTTCGACATCTCCCGCTCATAGGTGCCCTCGGGCATGTCGGCGTGGGCCTGGCGCGAGTGCGTCCCCTCCGCGCCCTTCACCGGGATCCAGTTGCGGTCGCTCATTTGACCGTTTCCTTTGCCGGCAGCACGCCGCGCCGCACCTGGTCAAGTTCGATCGACTCGAACAGGGCTTTGAAGTTGCCCTCGCCGAAGCCCTCGTTGCCCTTGCGCTGGATCATCTCGAAGAAGATCGGCCCGATCATGTTCTCGGTGAAGATCTGTAAGAGCAGGCCCTGGCCCTCGGTGGGGGCGCCGTCGAGCAGGATGCGATCGGCGCGCAGCCGCTGCACGCTCTCGCCGTGACCCGGCACCCGGCCGTCCAGCTGCTCGTAATAGGTCTCCGGCGTGTCCTGGAACTTCACCCCGCCCTCACGCATCGCCTCGACCGAGGCGAAGATATCCTCCGTCCCCAGAGCGATGTGCTGGATGCCCTCGCCATGATAGTCGCGCAGGAACTCCTCGATCTGCGAATGGTCGTCGCGGCTCTCGTTGAGCGGAATGCGGATCTTGCCGTCCGGGCTGGTCATGGCGCGCGAGATCAGGCCGGTCTGCTGGCCCTCGATGTCGAAGTAGCGGATCTCGCGGAAATTGAAGATGCGCTCGTAGAAGCCCGACCACTCGTCCATCCGGCCGCGATGCAGATTGTGGGTCAGGTGATCGATGTAGGTGAGGCCGAGGCCCGTCACCCGCTTCGGCGCGCCCTCGATCGGCCGGAAGTCGACGTCGTAGATCGCCTCGGCCCCATAGCGGTCGACCAGATAGAGGTTGGAGCCGCCGATCCCCTCGATGGCGGGGATGTTGAGCTCCATCGGGCCGACCGGGCCGCTGACCGCCTTGGCCCCGCGTTCGACCGCGAGCTTCAGCGCGCGGCCGGCGTCCTTGACCCGGAACGCCATGGCGTTGGCCGACGGTCCGTGTACGGCGCGGAACGCCGCCGGCTGGCCGGACGGCTCCATGTTGAGGATGAAGTTGATGTCGCCCTGGGCGAAGCGTAGCACGTTCTTGGAGCGATGGCGCGAGATCGCGACGAAGCCCATCAGCTCGAAGAGCCCGCGCAGCCGCTCCGGCTCGGGCGAGGTGAACTCGACGAACTCGAAACCGTCCGTCCCCAGCGGGTTTTCGAACAAGTCGGTCATGGTTGGCTCCCCGGAGTCAGCAAGGTGTCGGCGGCGACGACTTCGCCAGGCGCGATGTCCGGCGTATCGGCCAGCGCACGATAGAGCGGCGCGAAGTCGGTCTCCAGCGTCAGCTTCAACAGGCCCTCGAAGCTGTCGATGACGAAATAGGCGCCCTGGTAGTCGTCGATCTTGTAGCGGGTGCGCATCACCCGCGGCATGTCGAAGGCGATGCGCGGCGGCGCCGGGCTCTCCAGCGCATGGATACTCTCGCCGTGGCTGGAAACGATGCCGGCGCCATAGATGCGCAAGCCCTCGTCGGAGGCGATCAGGCCGAACTCCACCGTGTGCCAATAGAGCCGCGCCAGCCGATCGATCGCGCCCAGCCGCGCGGCGCGCAGGCCGCCCTCGCCATAGGCCTGCATGTAGTCGGCGAACACCGGGTCGCTCAGCAGCGGCACGTGGCCGAACACGTCGTGGAAGACGTCCGGCTCCTCCAGATAGTCGATCTGGTCGGGTCGGCGCAGGAAGCGGCCGGCGACGAACCGGCGATGCGCCAGGTGCTCGAAGAACACCTCGTCCGGCACCAGGCCCGGCACGGCGACGACGCTCCAGCCGGTGAGCCGCGTCAGCCGCTCGGAAAGCTCGGTGAAGTCCGGCACGCCGGGCTTGGAGAGGTGCAGCACGTCCAGCCCGTTCAGGAACGCGGGCGTGGCGCGGCCCACCAGCAGCTCCGACTGGCGCGCGAACAGCTTGTCCCAGAGCGCGTGCTCGGCCGGCGTATAGGCCGCCCAGTCCTGCGGGACGGTCCAGTCGTCGGACGCGGCGGCGGGCTTGGCGAGCGCGGTTTGAGCCATGTTGCGAGCCTAGCGCGGATCGGCCGCGATTTCCGTTCACATCGTTCTCAATTGAGCGCTATCGTGGCGAATATGGTTCCGCAAAGCGCAGCATTTTGAACGAGACCAATCAGATCGACGAGATCGACCGGCGTCTGCTGCGCGAGTTGCAGGCCGACGCCAACCAGAGCCAGGCCGCGCTGGCCGAAAAGGTCGGCGCCTCGGCCGCCTCGGTCTGGCGCCGGGTGCGCTCTCTGGAGGAGGCCGGCGTACTGAAAGGCGCGGTGCGGCTGGTCGACCCCGAGCGGGTGGGCCGCGGCGTCAGCGTCATCTGCCAGCTGCGCATGCGCTCCCACGCCACCGAGGAACGCGCCAAGTTCGAGGCCTTCGTCCAGACCCGCGCCGAGATCGCCGAGTGCTTCGCCATGTCCGGCGAGTGGGACTATATGCTGCGCGTGGTGGTGCGCGATGTGGCCGACTACGAGCGCTTCCTGATGGGCGAACTGCTCAAACACCCCACCATCGCCACCGCCGCCTCCCACTTCGCCCTCAGCCAGGTGAAATACACGACGGCGCTGCCGGTCTGAACCACCCTCAAAACCCGCTCATCCCGACGAAAGTCGGGACGCAGGCAGGCGCCGGAAGCCGCCCGAGACCCCACCGGAACGCGACGTTTTCCGTCTCACCCCAAGGGCTCGCGGCACGGCGATTCCACCGTAAATTTCCCTTATTAACGGCGCCCCCGCCGCGACGCCGAACAGGCAAATCCGTCCGCTGACGGATGATTTTATCGGATTCACAATGTCAAAGACCGCCCGGCGCCGAGGCCGGAAAGTAACGTAGCCCCGCGGTTGTGTGCGCCGTCAAGGGGTCCTTGCGTCGCCGGGCGAGAAGCGCGACGCGTGCCGGTGGACCATGGAGGCTCCGCTGATGAGCACCGCCGGCTCGGTCGATCCCACCCGCGCGCAGTTCGACGCCTTCAAGGCGCTGCCCCGCGACGCGCCGATCCAGATGCTGAACCTCATCCGGCTGAAACCGCTCGCCGACTACCCGCCGGACCACCCCGACCACGGCAAAGGCCTCACTGGGCTCGAGGCCTACCGCGCCTACGGCCGCACCTCGCGGCCGATCTTCGAGCGGCTCGGCGCGCGCCAGGTCTGGGTCGGACGCCCCGAAACCGTGGTGACCGGGCCGCCGGACGAGCGCTGGGACCTCGCCTTTATCGCCGAATATCCGAACGCGGCCGCGTTCCTGGCGATGGTGACCGACCCCGACTACCGCGAGCACGTCAAGCACCGCACCGCCGCCGTCGAAGACAGCCGCCTGATCCGCCTGGAGCCGCTGGCGCCGGGCAAGGGCTTCGGCGAGTAGACGCCTATTTCCCCAAGACCGACACCCCTCCATCGATCCCTTGGCGGAGCTTGCTTCCGAGGTTCAGGTCCGCGTCAAGGATCGCCTCCGGCGACCGCGAAGCGGCGCCGCTCCGCGCCGTCCTTGACCCGGCCCTGACCTCGGAAAAAATGCCTTCCAAGCGATCGACGGCGGACTCCGGCCTCCCCGGACCCGCTCATCCCGACGAACGTCGGGACCTAGGCAGGCGCCGAAAACGGACATTTTCCATCTCATCCGAGGGGCTCACGCCACGGCGATTCCACCGTTAATTGCCGTTATTAACGGTGACCCCGCCGCGACGCCGAACAGGAAAATCCGTCCGCTGACGGATGATTTTACCGGATGCACGATGTCAAAGACCGCCCGGCGGCGAGGCCGGAAAGGCATGTAGCCCTGCGGTTGTGTGCGCCGTCAAGGACGATCGTTCTTATCGCTGGGACGGCCCTGGGACTGGTTTTGATTCGTTTCTGAAGTTGGAATGGCCGCTTTCGGGCAAAGCCCCATGAGAGTGTTCGACCCGTAGCGGAAACTTCCAGCTAGACGGCGGTAGCGGATGGCCAACAAGCCCCTACGGATACGATGGCAGCTTCCGGATCAGGCCTCTATAGGTCGGCTGGCTCAGAACCTTACCGGCGCGCGCAAAGATGCCACTCAGTGCTTCCGCCTGGGCGATGCCCGATGCAGCGCCCCACGGCATGCCCAGACGATACTGGCCAAGTACGACCGTGTGCTTGTTGTTGCGCCAGCGTCCCTCGTCCGGGTCGCAGTCAAAACCGGTCTTCTCAAGTTCCTCGCGCAGGGCATCAAACGATGCCCTGCGTCTCGCCAGCGAGACCGCCGATACGCCGGTGGGGTCGGCCTGAACGCGGGCACAGATATCCAGCGGGAAGTCCGGGTCCAAGAACGACGTCCGATGGTCCTGGGTGTCGTAGAGAAAGCCAATCGACACTTTGAAGTCCTGGCTCATGGCGGAGACGCGGCCGTAACCAACGTGGCAAGCGAGATCGGGGGCGAACGCCTGCCCGTCGGCATCGAGTCGATCAATGACGCTGGCGCACATCGCCTGCAGTTGGCGTTTGAACTGTTCGTGCGGCTCCTGCCCGGTCTGGGTGTCGGTCTCTCCCCTCGCCTTCGCCCTGGGGGGTCTGGCGGCGAATGCCCGCGCCGCCGCCAGCGTGATTCTATCGACCGCACCGAGGCCGTTCCGGTCGAGGAACTCCGCGAACTGGGACGTGGTCGTACTGACAGCGGCTGTGCAGGCAATGATCTCGTGAAGTCTGCTCCAGGCCAGCGCGATCCGTCCGGTCGCGGCCCGGAATCTCGCCATCTGTGCCTTTGCCAGCTTCACCTGATCCAAGCGCCCGGCGACGAAAGCCAGATGCACCGCGCGGCCGCGCACCATCGCCTTGGGACCGGTAATCATCTTATTGTAGAGCAGTATCTGCTCGTCGTTCCACGGCGCATGCCATTTGTTTTCGAGCCAAAGCTCGAACGGTTGCCCGGACGCGTCCTTGCCCGTGATGACTGCATCCGGAATGCAGCGGCCAGCGAACGACTTATCCTCATGCAGAACCTGCGTCGCAACCCTGTCCACACGGGCACCGCAGAGAGCGCCCCCAGTCAGCGCCTCTATCAGCGGACCCTGAACGCGCGCATCGGTGGCCAGTACGTAGGCGAACGCCTCGGTGAGAAAATTCTCTTCTGGGCTGTGATCCTTGCGCGGATGGTAGGAAAAGAGCCGCACAAACAGATTACTTCCCGACACTGAATCTGAGCTCATGGCAGCCTGCCTTTCTACCAGGCGTAGTATAGCTAGCTTTCCTTCAATGACCAGCGCGGTCCCCATTTTGCCCAAACTTCCGTGATGCCGCGGATGCAGGCATTCCCGCGGCGACGCACCGCTGCCTTAGGCCGGCTCTCCGCCCTCTTACCGCCCGGAACGACTGTTATCGCGAATTCGTCGATATGAAATCCGGCCCCGAGCACAACGCTCGAGGCCGCACTCGCCCGCCTCGATGCCGAACGGTACGCGCCGACGGAACACGTTTCCCGTCGATGCACGCACGGCGACCCCGCTCCCTCCGCCCCTACCGCCCAACCGGCCTCGCCGCGATCAACTCCTCCAAATCCCCCAACGCCGGATTGTGGACCACATACGCCGTCCGCAGCCCCGGAACGAACCCCCGACCCTTGTAGAACCGGTGCACCGCCGGGTCCTGGCGGCCGCTTTGCATCATCACGTGGAAGCAGTCCTTGTCCCAGGCCGCCCGCAGCGCGGCCTCGACCACGGCGCGGCCGTAGCCGCCGTGGCGGAAGTCGGGGTGGGAGACGACGTTGTCCAGATAGCCGTGGCGGCGTCCGCCGCGCAGCAGGTTGGGCGCGGTGATCAGCATGCAGGTCGCCGCCACGCGCTCGCCCTCGACGGCCACGAACACGTCGGCCGCGTCGCCGGCGAGGGTCTCGGCCCAGATTTCGCGCGCCCGCTCGATCGGCTGGACGTGGGCGCTGACCTCGGAGGCGGCGAAGAGTGCGAGCAGCGATGCGAGGTCCCCTTCGAGCGCGAGTCGAGCGGTCGGCATGCGGTCACCTCGCGGGCTTGGACGGGTCGAGCGTCGATAGCGGATCGCGACGCCAGCCGGCGTCAGCAGTGCGCTACGGCGCCTCGCGGCCAAGCTATCGAGACCCAACGAGGGCCTGAAGCTCCAGCGCATTCGCCGCAGCGGCCCCTGACGCGGTGTTGTCGAACACGCACCAGGTTTCGCGGGACTCGTCCGAGCGAAGGCGGTCCGCGAGGGCGGCCAGCGCCCGATCGTCGTAGGCCGAATAGTACATCCGCGGCGAGCCGTGCAGGCGCCAGTAGGCCATGCCGGCCCAGCCGCCCGGCCGGGCCGCGGCGGGATCGGGGGCGGGATCCGCCGCGACGCGGCCGATATGGTAGGCGCGCAGCAGCGTTTCCGCGTCCGCGTCGAACCAGCTCGCGTGCCGGGGTTCGAGGACCACGGTTTCGGGCCAGACTTCGCGCAGACCCGCGAAGAAGGCTTCGTGCGCCGCGGGCGAGAAGACGAGGCTTGGCGGCAACTGCACGAGCAGCGGCCCGAGCTTATCGCCCAGGTGCTGCGCCTCGGCTCGGAACGCCGCGACCAGCGCCTGACTGTCGATCAGACGGGCCTCGTGGGTGATGCGCTTCGGCAGCTTGACCGCGAACCGGAAGTCCGCCGGAGTCGAGGCGAGCCAGCGCGCGTAGGTGCTCGGACGATGGGCGCGATAGAAGGTGCTGTTGATCTCCACGGCGTCAAACCGCGCCGCGTAGCGCTGCACTCCGCTGCCCTCGAGCGGAAACGCCCCGGCGACAGCGCGTGGAATCGCCCAACCCGCCGTCGCGATCCGGGGTCGGTTCACTTGAACCCTGGCGAAGTTGAAGGGAACGGGCGTGATCTCTTCATGCCACCTCAACGCTCGATCCGGTCGCCGGTCGCCGAGCGATTTTGGGCTGTCCGCGCCGAGCTCGATGTCAGCCCGGCCGCCCGCGCTCCGCCCCCGGCTGCGCCTCCGCCATCGAACGCATCCGCACGGCCATGGTCTCGATCTGGATCGGCTTGGTCAGCACCGCCGCGCCGGGTGCGAGACGCCCATTGCCGAGCACGAATACGGTGGCGAATTCGTCGACATGACACCTTGTCCAGCGCACAACGACCGAGGCTGCGCGCGGCCCGCGCCGATGCCGAGCGGAAGTGGGACGGCGTAACGGCTATCCTGTCGACGCACTCAAGCCCCTCTGAAGGAGCCACCCGATGACCGAACCCGTTGGCCTCGTCACCTATCTCGACTTCGGCCCATCCTTCGCCGACGCGGCGAGCGACGGACTGCAGGCGTGGGCGGCGCGGGTCGGCTCGGACGCCGGGGCCAGCGAGGCGACATTGCTGCGCGAGGTGGGCAGGCCCGAGCGGTTCGCCCTGATCGAGACCTGGGCCGACCCGGCGCGGCTCGAGGCGCATCGCACCGCCAACACGGCCCTGGCGACCGGCGTCGCGGTGGGCCTGTGCGCGCCGCCCGACGAGCGGATCGGCGAGCCGTTCAGCCTCGGAACCGCATCACCGGCCGGCCCTCCGGCGCTCTATGTGCTGGTCCACGTCGACGTCGTGCCCTTTAATCTGGAGGCGGTGGGAGGCTGGTTGCGGACCGAGGCCGACGCCGCTCGCGCGACGTCGGGCGCCCTACGCTACGAGGTGTGGCGTCAGGTGGGGCGCCCCAACCATTTCACCGTGATCGAAGGCTGGGCCGACCTGGACGCCTACGCGCGCCACGTCGAATCCGAGGCGACGCGGGCGTTTCGGGCGAACCTGACCACCGTCAAAGGCGCCCTCTACGATGCGCGCCTCTACCAGCGGGTGGATTGACCAGGCGGCTTCTCACACCAGCAAGCCGCCGCCGTCCACGGCGAGGGTCTGACCGGTCACATAGCTGTTCAGCATCAGATAGATATAGGTCGTGGCGGCCTCTGTCGGGCTCGCGCCGCGTGGCAGGGGCAATCCCGCCACCCACGCCCGCAACGTCGCCTCCGACGCCTGCTTGACGACTTCGGTGAGAACCATGCCGGGGCACACGGCGTTGATCCGCACCGGCGCCAGGTCGACGGCGAGACCGCGCGCCAGGTGCTCGACCGCGCCGCCGATGGCGGTCGCCAGCGGAGCGCCTTTCCTCGGGCGATGCGCCATCAAGCCGCTGGTCATGGTGATCGATCCGTTCGCGGCGATCGTGCGGCTGCCGTACTTGACGGCGGCGAGCACGCCCCAGAAGCGGATTTCGAAGCCATCGCGCGCGGCGGCGAGATCGAGGTCCTTCGTGGCCACGAACCTCGGGCCGCCCCAGTCGCCCGCCGTGATGGCAAGGTGATCGAATGCGCCAAGGGTCTTGAACAGGCCGGACACGCTGGCCTCGTCTCGCAGATCGACGGTGTGGCCCTTGGCGCCCGGCAGACGCTCGACCGCCGCGGCGACGTTGGCCGCGTTTCTGGAGGCGATCACCACCTCCGCGCCAATTTCCCGCGATAGCGCGGCCACCGCGAAACCGATACCCGAAGCGCCCCCGATGACGACGACGCGTTTCCCATCCAGCGACATCGCCGAGCCCGGGCTCATTCGAAGACCTTCCGCGAGGCGGCGGCCGCGGCGCCGGCGTGCTCGGCGTCGTGGATCGCCTGGTTCTTGGCCAGGTGGGCGAACATCTGGATGCCGAAGCCGCCGTCGAGGTCGTCGGTGATGCGGCGCTTCCACGGCCGCCGGATGATCTGGGTGGTCAGGCGGCGGGTGACCCGCGGCTGACTCATGATGTGGTCGGCGAGCTTCCAGGCGCGGCCGAGCAGCCGGTCGCGCGGCAGCACCTCGTTGACCATGCCCCAGGCGAGCGCGGTGCTGGCGTCGATGCGCTGGCCGGTGAGCAGGGCGTAGGCCGCCCGCTTCACGCCCAGCAGTTCCTGCAGACAGCTGTGGATGCCATCGCCCGGAACCGAGCCCATGGTGAAGTGGGGATCGACGATCACCGCCTCCTCGGCGCAGAGCGTGAGGTCGCACATCAGGCAGATCTCGGCGTGGGACGCGTGACCGTTGATCACCCCGATGGTCGGGATTTCCAGGTCGTTGATCAGCGAACTGACGTTTATCCGGCCGTCCTTGTAGGCATATTCGTAGGCCCAGTGCTGCAGGTCCTCGCGCTCCAGGGCGAAGCCGTCCGGGTCGAGGGCGGCCATGAAATGCTCGCCCGATCCGGTGAGGATCAGCAGCTCGTTCTCGGGATCGGCGCCGATGGTCTTGAAGAGCTGGCCGAGCGCGCGGTGGTTCTCGACGCTGAGCTGGATGGAGCCGCCGAGGGTGTGGGCCTGGGCCAGCAACACGCCGTCGGCGCGCCGCTCCAGCTTGAAGTGGTCCTTGAAGCGGTCCTTGTAGTCCTCGAACTTCGGCGTCGGCACGAACGGACTGAGCGACATGGCCGGGTCTCCCTAGGCGTTTCTATGTTGGCGTCTAACCGCGATCGATATCGGTGAAGCAGCTCCAGTCCTTGTCCCGCCAGCCGCGCGCGATCGCGGCGTCCAGCTTGCCGCGCAGCGCCTCGGCGCTGGACAGCCGCAGGTTCACCCCCTGGGCGGCGTCGATCATCAGCTGGACGTCCTTGAGGCCGCCGGCCGCGGTGAAGCCGACGCTGTCGAAGTCGCGCTCGGCGATCTTGGCGATGTATTCGCGGGTCCCCGGATTGCCGAAGAAGGTCGACAGCATCTGCGGGACCAGCGACGGCGGCAGACCCGACTTTTCCGCCCAGGCGAAGGACTGGCCGATCAGGTCCATGCCCGAGGCGCCGAGGAAGTTGGCGATCAGCTTGGCGACGGCGGCGTGGCCCTGCCGCTCGCCGACGACCAGCATCATCGGCGCATAGGTGGTGATCACGGCCCGCGCGGACTCGACCGCCACGGTGTCGCCGGCGACGAAGGTGACCAGCTGCGCGGCCTCGGCGGCCGGCAGGCGGCCCACGACCGGGCCGGCGAGGTACCGCCCGCCCGCCGCCTCGTGCAGCTCCGCGAGTTCGTCCGAGAGGGCTGGCGAGACGGTGCTCGTGCCGACATGGATCGCGCCGGGCCGCAGCCCTGCGAGGACGCCGTCCGGCCCGGATACGACAGCCCTCAACGAGGCGTCGTCGGCCAGGCTGGAGATCACGATGTCGGCGGAGCGCGCGGCGGCCGCGGGCGACTCGGCAAACCCGGCGCCCGCGGCGAGCAGCGACGCGGCTTTTTCGGGCGAGCGGTTCCAGACCACCAGCGGATAGCCGGCGCGCTGCAGATTGGCGGCCATGGCGAGGCCCATCTTGCCCAGGCCGAGAAAGGCGACAGGCGGCTTATCGGGTGCGGGCGTTGTCATTTTCTTCCGCCCTATTTCAGTTCGAAGTATTCGAGCGTGCCCCGCCCCACGCTCGCCGCTTCGCCCGGCAGGCTCAAGCTGATCGGGCTTTCGAAGCGCGTGTACCAAGGCTTCATGCCCATCGCCGACGCCGCCGCGCGCATGGCCAGCGGCGCGTCCGCGAGCAGGTTGGCGGAGGTCAGGAGATGGTCGGAAATCTTGAACTCGGCCCGGCTTCCATCCGCCGTCGCGAAAGCGATTCCGGACCCGATCGGGCGCTCGTGGTGGGGATCGGGGTGGCGCACGGGGTCGCCTTCCGTCGGGGTCACCTCGGATCCGAAAGCGTCGACCTCGACCCGGGTTTCGTCGCCGACGAAGAAGAGCGGGATGCTGGCGCCACCCACGGCGGCTTTGCCGTGGATCTCCGAGGCGATGATCGTATGGCCGCCGCTGCGGCCGCGTCCCCACCACCAGTTATCGAATATCTTGGCGGGGGAGACGTTGCCCCAATTGTGGTCGTGGTAGCCGCTGCCGGTGACCTGCCGGGTCGCGCCGTCGGCGGTCAGCGTGCCGGTGACCGCCCCCTCCGGCACGGCCACGAGCCAGGCGAAATACTGCGTCCCGGCTTCGATATAGCCGGTCGCGGGACGGTAGGAGGTGACGCGGCGGCGCAGCGTCAGATCGCACCCCAGGCCGCCCGTCTCCGCCGGATCGACGTGGATCGAATAGGTGTCAAGATCACCTTTGAACTCGTGCGGCCCGATCTTGATGTCGGCGTGGTCGGTCGCGAAGGATCCCGGTTCGTCGAAGGTCCGCATCACCTTGCGGGTCGGTTTGCCGGGCGCGGTCAGCTCGATGTCGACGGCCCGCTTGTGCAATCCGTAGAACCAGTTGTCGCCGAACCACACCACCACGACGGTTCCGTCGTCGAGCAGGCCGTCGAAGTACCACCACTCGAAGGTGTCGGCCGAACTCTGGGTGCGGCGGCCGTCCTCCCGCACGGCGATCGTCTGGCCGAGACCCAGGGCCGCGAAGTCGGCCGGCTTCGTGGCCAGGTGGAGCTTCTGGTCGTCGGCGGACGCCACCGTTGCGAACGCGGCGAAGCCCACCGCCGTCGCGGCCGCAGCCAACCGAACCCAACCCGAATGCTTCATCGCCAATCTCCGTGCGTAATGCACGGGGACCAATAGCCCACCCGTATTGCGCCTGGCAACGATATTTATGCATAATGCACGGATGAGTGATTGGTCGGACGACATCCACGCCGTGCTGCTGCAGCTCAACGGCTACATGAACCGGCCCGATCTCGATCAGGCGTTCCTGGCGCGCGCCGGCGTGAAGCTGGACCGGGCGCTATTCCCGTTGCTGACCAGGATCGGGCTCTACCATCCGATCAGCGTCGTCGAGCTGGCCAGCCTGGTCGGCCGCAATCACTCCACGGTCAGTCGTCAGTCGGCCAAGCTCGAGGCGCTGGGTCTGGTGCAGAGACAGACCGCGAAGGGCGACCTGCGCGTCCGGCTGCTGGAACCGTCGGCGAGCGGCTGGAAGATGCTGGATCAGTTCGCCAGCGCACGGCGAAGGTTCGTGAACAAGCGCCTGGGTGACTGGACGGACGAAGAGCGGGCCACGCTGCTGGGCCTTCTGCGACGGTTTTCCGCAACGATCGCGGACTTCGAGGCGACAGCGGCCGGACGCACGCCCCCGCCTCACGGCGCCGCGCAGCTGTAGCTCCCCGCCGCGCTGATATCACCCGAGCCGTTGTACCTGGGCCAGGTGGGGTAGCGGCAGAGCGGGCGCGTCCGGCCGTGGCCCGCGGGGTTGAGATCCGTCGCGATGGGGGCGCCTGGCGCGGCGCCGGTTTCGACCCAATGATCCAGCGCCGAGAGCGAGTCCCAGTCGACGGTGAAGACCCCGAGGCCGTGGCCATAGCCCGGCACGGTGTAGAACCGCAGGAAGCCGTCCACCGCCGGGGCGC
>Ga0302311_10004352_pt1 | contig 15295 bp, 9 predicted proteins | sample III_Palsa_N1_3_FD_200449 | JGI IMG/M metagenome (GOLD analysis project Ga0302311, IMG submission 200449) | Peat permafrost microbial communities from Stordalen Mire near Abisko, Sweden - III_Palsa_N1_3 | ecosystem: Environmental > Terrestrial > Soil > Palsa > Peat permafrost | place: Sweden... | reverse complement strand
CTCGTTTGCACGAGCGTTCGCGGTCGCGATCTCCGTCCTGGTTATCGCCTGCCCCTGTGCGATGGGATTAGCAGTACCTGCGGCACTTACCGTGGGAATCGGCAGAGCGGCGCAGCGAGGGATCCTGGTGAAGGGCGGAGAGGCGCTGGAACGGCTGGCTGGAATCGATATCGTCGCGCTGGACAAGACGGGCACCTTGACGCTGGGGCATCCCCGCGTCGTCTCCGTTCGCTACGCTCAGGGTTTGGGCGAAGAGGAGCGGTTCGCGTTTCTCGGCATGGCGGCGGCGATTGAAGCACAGTCGGAGCATCCGCTCGGCCGTGCGGTGACGGAGTACGTTGCAACCCTGGGCAGCGCAACAGGATCGACCGGAGAGGTGACGGAGTTTCGGGCGGTGCCCGGGCGCGGTGTCGTCGGCCGGGTGAACGGTCGAACGGTCGCGGTGGGCAGCGCAGCCCTGCTGGCAGAGCTGGGAATCGCCGGGGTGGATGCCGGCATGGATACGATCGGGGGCACCCAACTCGCGGTAGCGATCGATGGGCGATGGGTGCTGACGTTTGCCGGCGAAGATACGCTGCGCGAGGGAGCCGCCGAGGCGGTAGAGGCTCTCCGCCAATTGGGGGTGACGACGCATGTGCTGACCGGGGACAACGCCGAGGCGACAGCGGAGATCGCACAAAAGGCTGGAATTCAGCCGGAGAACGTCCACGCCGGGATGTTGCCGGAAGGCAAGGTCGAAGCCGTGAAGGCGCTTCAGGCCGCGGGCCACAAGGTCGTGATGGTGGGCGACGGAATCAACGACGCGGCGGCGCTGGCGCAGGCAGACTCCGGGATCGCCATGGGAAGCGGAACGGACCTGGCGCGCGAGGCAGGAGATGTGGTGCTGGGGCACTCCGGCAGGATGGAGTTGATGCAGATCCCGACGACGATCCGGCTGGCTCGGCGAACCGTCAAGACGATGCGGGAGAACCTGTTCTGGGCGGTAGCGTATAACGCGGTGGGGATACCTTTGGCGGCGGGTGCGCTCTACCCGCACTTTCATCTCCTGCTAAGCCCCGTGCTGGCCTCGGCGGCGATGGCCCTGAGCAGCACAAGCGTGCTGCTCAACAGCCTCCGCCTGCGGCGGTTTGTGTAGAACCCTGTCCTGCCGGACGGGCCCGCTCGAGCGGTTTCACTATCGAGGTATGCGAAGCCACGGCTGTAGACGCCATTTTTCTCCAAGAAAAATGGCACTTCGATGCGTCGTCCGCTCCACGGCAATAGTGAAACTGCTCTGCGCGCGGGGCGGCCACTTCGTGGCGTGTATTGGGGGCTGTATGGGTTGCTCGAGAGGCACGGGTCCTCCCGTTGGTCGGCACGAACTCTGTCTTCCGACCAACGGGAAGACCACGCGAAGCTTTAAAAGGGCGTGCGAACGCCCCGCCCGCGCAGGGCGCCTTTTCTAAAGCTTCTCCTCCAACTGCACCGCCTCAATCTTCTTCTCCAACTCCTCCTGCGCTTTTTCCTGGCCCGCCTGCGCCGCCGCCAACTCCTTCTGCGCGGCGGCAATCGAGTCCTCCGTCCCATTCAAATCCCGCACAAAGCGGTCCCGCGAAGCCTTATCCGCCGCGGCCAGCGCCGTCACATTCGCCCGCTGCCGCTCCTCATCCGTCTGCAGCGCCTCAATCCGCTTTGCAACCTTATCGACCGCGTCCGTCGCATCCGCCACCACCCGCCGCGCCGCCAGGATCGGCTCCAGCGCCGCCATCACTCCCGCATTGTGCCCCGTCTCGTTCACAATCAGCGCCAACTGATCCTCATCTGAGTTCGTCAGTTCAAACCGAGCCTCGCCCGGAACCGTCTCGCCCACCTTCAGCCGCACCGTCTCGCCCGCCGGCGCAGCCACGCGAAACCTGTACGCTTCCGGAGTCGTCTCCGCCGGCGTCAGCCCCGCGTCCAGAACATACCCTGCTCGCAGCGGATGCTCAATCACCACCGTCCGCGCCTCCGGAGCAGCGTTCCGCACCACGTACGTCACCTGCACCGCCTGCATGCTCCGCAGAATCAGCACACCCTTCGCCGCCGTAATCGACACAACCTTATTCGGAATCGCATCGCCCTCCGTCGTCACCCGTACCGCCTGATCGACAGCGTATGAGAGCAGCCGCTTCTCCTTCGGATGGATCGGGTCCAGCAATCCCTCGCCGCCAAACTGCCCGTCCTCCACAATCGTGAACGACCCGCGATCCAGCGTCAGGTTCGAAGTATTCGTGATCCACAACGCGCGCAGCGGCGTGTGCTCCGGCGACCACAGCGTCACCCGCTCCGAATCGATCTTCGTCTGCAAAATCGGCACCAGCGCCGACTCGTTCTTGCGGATCGTGATCGGCTCGGTCAGGGTGTACGCAAAAAAATCATCGAACGCCGCACCCGTCGAGTTCGGCGCAATCGAAGCCGCCGCCGCCACATCGTAGTTCACCGTCCCCTGCCCCAGGCTGGCGAACGAGGCCGCACTGCGCCTGCGATTAATCGTCCCTCCCAGTGAGGCGCTTGACGTATCGAGCATCGGAGCCGCCGACGTAACTGTAACCGTCTCGGTTGCAGTTCCCACATTCAGCTTCAGATTCAACCCCGCCATCCGCACGCCGTCGACTCTTACATTCTCCTGCAGCAGCCTCTGAAATCCGGGCGAACTCACCTCGACGTTATACGTCCCCGCCGCCAGCGGCCCAATCGTAAAATTCCCCCGCCCGTCGGTCGTTCGCGCCGTTTGCGCGCCCGTGTCGATGTTCGTCGCCCTTACCGTAGCATTCGAAATCACGGCGCCCGATGGGTCCGTCAACGTTCCGCGAATCCCGCTCCCCGCAACAGACTGCGCGCCGCCCATATCCCCACTCTCATGCGTCTGCGGAGTCGTCTGCGCCGCCTCGGCAATCGGAATCTCCGGCCGCCGGCTGTAAATCGGCTGCGACAGCGGCTGGATAAAACTCTGCGGCGCGCCCGCAATCAGCGAAAGCTGCACATCGTTCCAATCCTCGCCCGTCGTATTGTCCACCACCGACCATCCCTGCAGCGTCACCGGCTGCGGCGCGTTCGTCTTGTTGCTGGTAAACAGAATCCGGTACGTCGACTTCCAGATGGGAACCTCCGAGATATACGACACGCGCAGATCCCGGCTCCCACTCCCGCCCCCCACCGGCGCATTATCCCTCAGCGTCAAATGCCGCAGCCCCGCATTCCGCGTGCTCGCCAGCAACTGCAAATAGCGCGACACATCGCGATGCAGATCCGTATCCAGCAGCAGCACGCTGGTCGCCGGCGTCAGCGCAAGCGACCGCACCTCGCCCCCATCGCTCACCACAGTAATCAGCCTCGTCTCCTGGCCTCCCGTGTTATTCAGCACCTCGATCTTCAGCATCCGCCCCGTCGCAGTCACCGCCCCGGCGCGCACCTCCACCCGAGCCCCGCGAATCGCGTTATAAAAATCGATCGCCGTCGGGTCCTCGCCCAGCGCCAGCGGCAGCGCCTTCAACTGCTGCTCCAGCGGCGTAGTCGAGTTGTACCCCGCGCCCACAATCCGCCCGCCATCCAGGTCGATCGCCGTCAGCGACTGCAGCACATCGTTCAGCTGGTCCGTCGTAAAGTCGATCGCCACCGACTGCGACCCAGTCACCCGCCCCGCATGTTCAAAGAACCCCACGCCGTTCTTATACAGCGACACCCGCGTCACCGGAAGCGCGGTCGCCGCCGGCGCATCGCCCACCCCCGCAGCCGCCGCCGGCGCCGGCGCCGCCCTCTGCGCCGCAGCACTCAGTACGAAAACGAAAACGCAGACAGAAAATGGGAGAGAGATGACCAAAGAAGAATCGCGCACTGGATAGGTTCCTTCTGTTTACGCATCCATTCTCCCCCACCCCGTTGCTCACCGCACCACAAAACGCGGGCGCCCGACATCTCCCTTCTGAGAACAGGGGAACTCCGTCACCAATCAGTGTGCCCCGGATTCGACGAATCAAGATGCCGCATGTTCGACACGAATCAGAGTGCCCGGTTCGACACGCGCTTTCCGTGTCCACCACGGGAACCCCTCCCAGTGTCGTCCTTCTGACCGCAAGGTCAGAATCTCCGTCGTCGCCTTCACCCGCCCCCGCACCCCACGAGTCCAACAACAACCCATTAGTTTTGAGCAATTTACCGCAAATTCATTGGACTTTCTCCCGCCCCTCAGGCATTCTTAACACAGCACCAAAAGGCCCCACTATGCTGCACAAAAATGCTTCCAACCCAAATCCCACCCACCAGTCAACCCCCAACCCCACCCCAAACCCCGCAGGCCTGAGCCTCGTCCCCGCGCACCGCACCGACACCCCAGCCCGGCCCGAATCCCGGCTCGACCTGGCCATCATCACCTCCCGGCGCTGTTCCTCCTTCTTCGCAGAGGCGGCCGTGCTGGTCCTGGTCTTCGGCATCCTCGACTTCTTCATCCTCAAGGGTCGTATCGATCTTGCCTGGATCGCCGGCGCGCTCGGCATCTCGATCCTGCTGCTCGCCGCCAGCATCACCATGGACTTTACCGCCCATCGCTGGATCAAGGCCCATCCCTAGCGTCCTCCCCGAATACCCGCAGGAGTGAGCCGCGGAACCACCGGCTTCGCCTCCACGCAACCCAAATCTCAAGCACAGTCATCACCCCGAAAGGGGCGCGGCTTCCAACGTGGGTATAAAGAGCCGCGTAGCCGACGCCACAGCTGCGGCTCTCAATGCTGCCATACGACTGTGCCCTTAGCTCAGACAAACTGCCTCGGCTCTGCCTTCAGGGCCGAAGGCCCGACACATACCAGCCTAGGCCGAAGGCCTAGGTTGGTGCCGGGAACAAATTCGAGGGCCGAAGACCCGACACATACCAGCCTGGGCCGAAGGCCTAGGTTGGCGCCGGGAACAAATTCGAGGGCCGAAGGCCCGACACATACCCCTCGCACAGCCCGACTTCGGCGCGCCTGAGCTAGAGCTATGCCTAAGGCTGTCAAGCGCCCAAAATTCGTAACCCATTCAATCAAAGAGAGATAAATCTTCCCAAAGGTGACGCGGAGTTTTGACCAACCTGCTACCATTAAGGTAGTTAGTAAAAGATCGAAAGGCTGCACAGGAGGGCACTCACCCGCTCCTCCTCTGCAGCCTTTTCCATCTCTGCTAACCCCAATCAGCAGACGATCTTAGCAGCATCCCCAATAGAATGATGGACCTGCACCACACCATAGTCGCCAACCGCAACAAAACAATCAGCTTCTCCCCAACATCCCAGGGGGAGGGGAGGGGGGTACCCATGCATCCGCGCAACCGGATCTTTTGCCTTCATGCGAAGCGTCCAGGGCCGCACGAAGTGCCGAAGTGCTATTCTCGACGCGCAACGTCCAAGACAGCACGCAGTATTTTCCTACGCGAAGCGTCGAGAACAGCACGAAGTGCCGGAAAGTCCCACGGATGCGAAACGCCTCAGCCCTCCAGCTCGGCCTGTACGCACTCTGCCTCGCCACGGCCCCACTCCAGGCCCAGATTCAGCCCGGCCAGCCCAACCCCCAAGCGGAATCCCAGCCCGAAATCCCAGCCACCGTCGAGCACCTCGAAGCCGTCGTCGTCAATTCCCTCGACGGCAGGCCCGTCGCCCGCGTCCTGGTCACCTCGCCCGACCGCCGCATGGCCGTCCTCACCGACTCGCAGGGCCGCTTCTCCTTCAACCTGCGCCGCCCCGTCCCATCCCAGGGCGATGCCTCCACCTTCTCGTCCTGGCCGCCCGGGCCTGCCTCCACCCTCCAGAACCAGACCATGCCCCTCCAGTTCATGGTGCGCAAGCCCGGCTACATCAACGGTAACGTTCTGCTTCACGTGCCCGCCGCGAAACCCGATGCGCCCGAGCCGCCGCTCCAGCTCACAATCGTCCCCGCCGCTACCCTCACCGGCCACCTCGATCCCGACTCCGGCGACCCGCCCGAGCACGTCTCCGTCCAGCTTCGCCGCAAGCAGATCCAGGATGGCGCCGCCGTCTGGACGCCCAACGGCGGCGCGTCCGTGGACAGCCGCGGCCAGTTCCGCTTCGCCAACCTCGAACCCGGCGACTACAAACTGCTCGCGCCGGCGGTCGCTCCCCGACTCCGCGATCACGCGCCCGACTCCGTCACCGGCTTCCGGCCCGCCTTCTATTCCAACGCCGACACGCTCGCCGCCGCCCAAACCATCCACCTCGGCGCGGGCGACAGCGCCATCGCCAACCTCGCCTTCCGCTCAGCCACCTTCTACCACGTCACCATTCCCGTCACCGGTCTGCCGGAAAACGCCGGCTTCGGGGTGCAACTCCAGCCCCAAATCGACGGCCTCTACCTCAGCATCAACCAGGGCATCGCGTCCGGCTATCTTCCCAGCGGCGCCTACGACCTCCAGCTAACCGCCAACCTCCCCGGCATCGCCGCGAACACGCTGCCAACTCAGCTCTCCGCCTCGGTCCACCTGCACATTGCCGGTCGCGCGGTCCAGATGGAACCGATCGCGCTCCATCCCGGCCTGGAGCTGCCCATCTTCGTTCGCCGCGAGCTCACCAATCCGGCCGATACCGACCAGCAGTACCCGTCCTCGCTCTGGGTCAACCTGCAGCCGGACGACCCCAGCGCCTACGCACCGCAAATGGCGCCCATCACCCCGGGCAAGGGCGATTCCGGACTGAAGATCGAGAACCTGACGCGCGGCACCTTCCGCGTCAACGTCGCTCCCAGCTTCGGCTACGCTGCCGCCGTCACCTCCGGCGCGACCGATCTGCTGCGCGAGCCGCTCCGCGTCCCTGCCGGCAGCGTCCCGCAGCCCATCGAAATCACCCTGCGCGACGACTTCGCAACCCTCACCATTCACGTGCCCGCCGGCGATCCCGCGCAGCCGCCGCAGCCGCCGGACTCTGACGCGAGCCAGGTCTTCCTGCTCGTGATCCCGCTCGACCGGCTCGAGAGTCAATCTTTCGTTGTCAGTTGGCCGGCCACCGGGCAGAATCAGTACACGCTGCCCCAGCAACCGCCGGGCCGCTACCTGGTCCTCGCCTCGCACCGCCAGCTCGCCCAGAACATCGAGTTTCGCAACGAGGACGTCCTGCGCGATCTGCTCAGCAAAGGTGCGGTCGTCACCCTCTCGCCGAGCCAGAAGGCGGACGTCCAGGTCCCGTTCCTGCCTGAGGACACCAACTGATGCGCCGCGCCGCTCTCACGCTCGTTCTTCTCGCACTCGCGCTCCGACCCGGCCGCACGCAGGCGCAAGCCACCTACCGCGTCGCCGGCACAGTCGTCTCCGCGATGGACAACCATCCGCTCCAGCGCGCCAGGGTTCAGCTTCTCAACCCGGCGAACCAGCAGCCCATCCTCTCTACCGCTTCCGACGAATACGGCCACTTCGCATTCACCGGAGTTCCCGCCGGCAACCACGAGCTGCAGGGCTCGGCGCCCAACTACCTCCAAACCTTCTACGACGATCACGAAGGCTTCAACACCGGCATCGTCACCGGCGCCGGAGTCGATACCGAATCGCTGGTGCTCAAGCTGCGACCCGAGAGCAGCATCTCCGGCGTCGTCGTTAACGAGGCCGCCGAGCCCGTTCAGGGTGCCATCGTCCACCTCTTCCGCGAGAGCCACAGCTTCGGCGACAGCAGCATCGTCCCGGCCGCCACGGCCGGCACCGACGACCTCGGCCACTTCGAGCTCGCCCACCTGCTTCCCGGCGAGTACTACCTCGCCGTCACCGCTACGCCCTGGTACGCCGTCCATCCCGACGGGCAGCAGCAAGGGCCCGTTCAATTTTTGGACTCCGCCGGGAATACAGGGTGGGCCGTCAATCGCAGCGCGCCGCAGGCAATCTTCGGCTTCACCGACGCCATCGATCCCGGGCTCGACGTCGCCTACGCCGCCACGTTCTATCCCGGCACCACCGATCCCGCCCACGCCACGCCCATCCACATCGGCGGCGGCAACTCCCTCGACGTCAGCTTCGACCTGTCGGCCCAGCCTGCGGTCACTCTCATCCTGCCGCACGCTCCGCCGGCGAATGGCCGTCCCGGCGGCTATCCCCAGGTCGGCATCTCGTTTCACGGCCAGGCTCTGCCCGCCATGGGCGAAACCCGCCAGACACAAACCCAGACCGTCATCTCCGGCATCGCGTCCGGCGACTACGTCCTGTCGGACGGCAATGCTCCCTTGCAGCGCACCGGTGCCGGAAATCCCATCCACCTAAGCGAACGCATCACCAACGCCGCGCTGCCCGAAACCACCGGCGCCGCCCACATTCGTGTCACGGTGCAGGCTGGGCACGACACCCAGATCTCATCCCACGCCCAGGTCGTGCTCTTCCGCTCGAACCGCGAAGCTGCGGCCAGCCAGCCCATCGACGAAAAGAACCAGGCCACGCTGGACGCCGCCCCCGGCGACTACTCCTTCGCCATCTACGCCAATGGACAAGCCCTCGCTATCGGCAAGGTGGTCGCCGGAGAGCGCGCCTTGCCCTCCAACCGCATCCACCTCACGCCAGGCGAAATCGCATCCTTCACCGTCACTGCCGTCTCCCGCAATCACACCCTCAAGGCGGTGGTGCGCAGGGATGGCAAAACCTGCCCCGGCGCCTTCATCCTGCTTGTCCCCACCAGTGAGATCGCCGATCCCCACAACTTCTACCGCCAGCAGAGTGATCTCGACGGCAGTTTCGACATCGGCGGCCTTGCCCCCGGCGAATACACCCTGTTCGCCATCGACGGCGGCTGGGAGGTCGACTGGCAGCGGTCCGGCGTCCTCTCCAAATATCTGCCCGCTGCCGTCGCCGTCCACATCCCCGACACCGCGGACAAAATCCTCACCCTGCCCGAACCCGTCCCGGCCCAGCCGCGCTAGTTCGGCGCGCCAGGATGCCCAGCCACATCGCCTTGCCGCCCGCAGAGCGGGGAAAACTTTACTATCGCCGGCCCCGCCGCACCCGCGCCCGCACGGCGGAGAACAACGCCCCCGCACCGCCCACCAGCGCCAGCACCACGGTCGGGTTCTCCGGCGAATCCGTGCAGCCCGTCTGCCCATACAGCGGAGCCGCCACCAACACCATCACCGCACATGCGAGAATCACCACCGTCGATCTCTTCACAGAATTCCTCCCTCGCCAACTCGAACCGTCACCTTGATCCCACTGCAGCAAGCCATCACGGCCGCGTCCCCAGCGTATTGTTCTTCACCCCAACCGACAGCGGTGTCACTACCGGCGTAGCTGCACCCACCAACTCCTCCACGTACCAGGTATTGCCGAACAGGAAATTGACGGAGACGTAGTTTGTCCAGACATCGCCCGACTCGTCGATCGCAATGCCACCTGGACTGGTTGCAAAAAAGCCGTTTGCCCCCGACAGGACAACCCCGGCGTTGGACAGCTCGGTCATCGTGTAATTGCCCGCGTCCTGGCCTACTCCGAGCCCCTTCACCCAGGCGTTTCCCGAGCCGTCCAGCGTGATTGCCGTGGGCGCGGACAGGCTGGCCGGCGTGTAACCGGTCGACCCGGAGACGGCGCCTCCCGTACTGGAAATCACGATCACGTTATTGCCGCCATTGTTCGCTACCCAGACGTTTCCGGAGTGGTCGATGGCGATGGCCTTAGGCGAATTCAGACCGATTCCGGTATAGCCGGAGGTTCCCGACAGCGGACTCCCAGTGCTGGACAACTTGATAACGGCGTTCGAGCCGTCCGCGATCCAGGCATTGCCGGATGGGTCGATGGCGATGGCCTGCGGAGAGGTGATGCCGCCGGTGGTGAATGTGCCGGACAACGCACCCGCGCTAGTCGCCTTGATCACGGCTGCAGGAGTGGTGGAATTCGTAGTCCACAAATTGTTGGACGCGTCCACAGCCAGCCCTGTCGGGTTGGTGATGCCGAGTGCGGTGAACGGCGATCCTGTTCCCGTCGCTCCCGCGGGGGTAAGCTCGTTGAGGCTGGCTGCGGTGCTGCCGTTGGTACCATTCACCGACCACAGGTCGCCACTGGTATCGAGCGCGATGGCAGTGGGGTAGTACGGCACAGCATAGCCGGTGTTGCCATTGATGAAGTTCGAAGGGGTCGGGTCATAACCTTCATGGTTGACCTCATCCACTACCGTATCCGACCACCAGATATTGCCTGAGCCGTCGGCGACCATCGGCCCGGACCCGGGAGTGCCCGCGCCGTAGTAAATCACCAGGGTAAAGTCATTCGGTTGTGCCGTCAGGGTTGGCGCAAACTGCGCATACGCGCTCGAAAGCCCATACAGCGCAGTCACGTTAGCCGCCGGATTGTGCGCAATATTGATCGCCGCCGTTGCCGTATCCGTTGGTTGAGTGCTGCCATTGGTTGCATTGCTGAACAGGCCAATGCAGGCTGTGGCGGACGAACTCGGTGAGTTCACGCATGCCGCCAGGATGTTTCCCAGCGTATTGACGGTCGTCTGTGGAACCGCGCCGCCCCCGCCGTAGTACCCAACTCCTGGGGGAGGCGATGCGTTCGCCACACCCGTCGACAGCGTCTCCAGGATCGCCGCATTGATCGACGCATTCGCGATGCCCAGCTTGGCCGCCGCCGTCCCCGAGCTCGACACATGCAGCGCATCCGTCGCAAACCCTGCGAAAGCATACGCCGCCGCCACCGTCGAAACCTCATTCATGAAGATGAACGATACCGAGCTCGCAAAATTCCCCGCGCTCGGGCAGTTGCCCAGCGCCGCCATCAGCCCGGCCGCCGAGTTCGTCCCCGCTCCCGGATTCCCTCCCAGCGCATACGCATACACCTGCGTGGTCGCGGTGCAGGTATAGTCGCCCGTGATGCTGAAGTTGCCGCTCGCGTCGCTGGTCACGTAGTAGAAGCCATTGGTCGGCCCGCCGCTGGTGTCCAGCGTCCGGCCCGTCCCGCTGGTCAGCAGCGACACCGACGCGTTCCCGTAACCTGTTGTGTTTGCCGCCAGCAGGTACACATGCGAGCCCACAATCGGCTGCTGCCCGCCCTGCACCTTCCCTTGAATCGTCAACCCAGGATCGGCTGTAGCAGTTCCAGTGGGTTCAACCACCGCACAGCCCGTAAGTACCAGGGGAAATAAACCAGCCAGGGACAGAAACACAGCACAGGGAGAGGGGCGCATGAGTGCTCCAAAAATACGGGGATGCGAGGGCCGATAATACGGGGTAGCGTAGGCCCTCGCATCCCCTGGAAATAGGATTCGTTCCGGTCACTTCAGTGTTGGTTGGAGATTGGTGCCTAAGTCCAGTCTCGTCAAGAGGCACACCGGTAAATGTCGTGATTTGCCGCGGTCATGCCCCAACTTGCCCCATCCCTGTAACGTCCCTCGCCCATGCTCTCGCCAGCCATGCCCGCCGGGAAGCCCCAATCCTCTCCCCGAAGCAGCCGCATTCATCGCACCCAGAACCCCCCATGCACCACGCACCCACCCATTCGCACCCGCATCTCAGCCACGTCGCCAAGGATGCGGCACGGTACGCCCTGCGTAACCCGACTCCGCCCGACTCAGCCCGACTCCCACCCACTCCCACAACTCAGCGGATAATAGTTCGAGCGCCGTTCCGTGGCCCGTGTCTCTCAACGGACAACTGAGAACTGACCACTGACCACTATCTTTATGAATTACTTCAACTACTTCACCGAGATCGAAGAGCGCTTCCAGCAGCGCCGCGGCTCGCTGCTCATGCTCTCCCCGCTCGACTGGGCGCTGATCGAGACATGGCGCGAGGCCGGCGTCCCACTTGAAGCCGTCCTGCGCGGCATCGACGCCGCCTTCGACAAGCACGACGCGAAATCTCGAACCAGCGTCCGCCGCCCCCGCAAGGTCAACGGCCTGGCCTGGTGCGCCCAGGCCGTCCTCGAAGCCACGGAGCAATCCCGCGATGCCGCCATCGGAGTGGGCGCCGCGGATTCCGCTCCCCGCGACTCCGGCTTCGAAGCCGGCCGCATCCGTCGCTACCTCGAACGCAACGCCGCAGCCCTCACCACAGCCGCCGCCAAACTCCCCGCACCCGCCGCCCAGACCGCCAGCGAAACCGCAGCCCGCCTCCGCGAACTGGCCGATCCCTTGAACCTGGAGCCTGGCGCCTTGAACCTCGAAGACGCCGACCGCACCCTCACAGTGCTCGAAGAAAAACTCTTCGCCGCGCTGCTCACCGCGACGCCCGAAGACCAGCTCACCCAACTGCGCGCGCAGGCCGACCGCGAACTCGCTCCCTACCGCGGCAAAATGCAAGCCGTCCAGATCAGGCAGGTGCTGCAGCAGTTCCTGCAAAAGCGCCTGCTCGAAGCCCACGCCCTCCCGCGGCTCAGCCTCTTCTACATGCCCCACGAAGACGAAGAGCCCGAAAGCCGACAACTGACAACTGACAACTGACAACTGACAACTGACAACTGACAACTGACAACTGACAACTGACAACTGACAACTGACAAACAAAACACCTCTCGTCCGCTCTCAACCAAGGTCCATCAATGAACTCCATCGCGCAGCAACGGATAACGGACACCGAAGAACCGGCAACCGTTCCCCCCTGCCCCCACTTCGGCCCCTGCGGCGGATGCCAGCTTCAGAACCTCGCCTACCCGGCGCAACTTGAGCTGAAGTCGACCCGCCTGCGCGCGCTGCTTGACGCAACCAGGCTCACGCTCCCCGAGCTCCAGCTCCACGCATCCCCGCCGCTCGGCTACCGCAACCGCATCCGCCTCACCCTGGCTGAGACCGCCGGCCAACTCCGCGCCGGCTACCTCACTGCCGCACCACTTGAACCCTCGAACCTCGAACCCCGAACCTCGAACCTTGCTTTTCTCCCCATCACCCAATGCCCCATCGCCGCGCCTATCCTCTGGCGCGTCACCGAATCCCTGCTCGCCCTCATCCACGCTGACCCCATCCCCTGGCTCCGCAATCCACACTTCAAACTCGACCAGCTCGAACTCTTCACCGCCGCCGACGAATCCGCATTGCAGTTCACCCTCTACGTCCGCACCGCCGCGAAGACCCTCCCAGCAAAGCTCGACGCGTCCTTTACCGCTCTCTGCGAAACCCTGCGCACCCACGCGCCCGAGGTCACCGGCGCCGGCATCGCCATCCTCCCCATCGCATCGAGCCAGCGCAGCCGCCGCACCGAGCTCGCCCGCACCGGCCCCACCTGGGGCGCGCCCGGCCTCACGTACTCCTTCGCTGGACCCAACGGACAACGGTCAACGGGCGACGGTCAACTCAGCTTCTGGGTCCCCCGCGCCGCCTTCTTCCAGGTCAACCGCTTCCTCCTGCCCGAACTCCTCGCGCTCGTCGCTCGCGATCCAGCCATCGCCGCCGCCCGCACCGGCGGTCTCGCCTGGGACCTCTACGCCGGCGTCGGCCTCTTCACCCGCGCCCTTGCCCCGCACTTCGCCCGCGTCACCGCCGTCGAGATCGCCGAGCCTTCCTTCACCGCGCTCGCCTCCACCAAACTCCCCAGCGTGCACGCCGTCAAAGCCACCACGCTCGACTTCCTCCGCGCCGCCGTCGTCGACCGCGACCGTCCCGACCTGATCGTCCTCGACCCACCCCGCACCGGCGCCGGCCCCGAGGTCTGCGGTCTGCTCGGTCGCATCGCCGCGCCCACCCTCATCTACGTCTCCTGCTCACCCGAAACCCTCCCCGCCGACCTCACCACGCTGGCCGCCTCGGGCTACACCGTAGCCCAGCTCCACCTGCTCGACCTCTTCCCCCAGACCACCCACATCGAAACCGTCGCGGTGCTGACGCGATGATCCTGCCTGTGCCGCACCTGGCCCCGTCCCTGTGGTTCAATCGTCGTCAGGCTCCAGGCGCTCGGCTCGCATGAAGATCCTTCCCGCCCCGCTCTTCCAACTCGCGCGCCGCTTTATGACCTCCCTCCAATCCGACGGCCTGGGCGGCGCCTTCCGTCATGCGCGCCAACGCCTGGGCGCGTCGCTCAAAAAAAACGGCCTCCGCGGCACCTTGATCCGCGCCTTCCACAAGCCGCCCGTAGCCGCGCCCATCCCCATCGCGGAGATTTCGCACCCCTTCGACCTCGAGCACGGTACCGACACCGGCGGCTACATCCAATCCAGCAACCTGCCTCAGGTCACGCTGTCCAGCCTCTACACCAACGCCTACTTCGGCATCTCACCCTCGGCCGTCGCACAGGCCATCGCCCTGCTGCCCATCCAGCCGGAGAACTTCACCTTCATGGACATCGGCTGCGGCAAAGGACGCGCGCTGATGGTTGCCGCGCAGTTTCCCTTCCGCCAAATCGTCGGCGTCGAGCTGGTGCCCGAACTCTGCGCCATCGCCCGCTCCAACATCGCCCGCAACCCCGACTGGGCCGCGCGCATCTCCGTGCTCACCCACGACGCCGCTACCGTAGCCTTCCCCTCGACGCCGCTCGTCCTCTTCATGTTCCACCCCTTCAACGCACCCGTGCTCAAGCGCGTGCTGGCCAACCTCGAGCGGAGTCTGCGCGTCAGCCCACGCGAGACCTACCTGCTCTACGTTCAGAATCCCCGCTTTACCCAGGTACTCGAGAGCTTCCCATTTCTGCGCGAAGTCTCCGAGACCGCCGTCCCGCTCTCGCCCGAAGACGCCGCCGCCCATCCCGGCCGCCGCACCCACGAGAGCGTCACCGTCTACTCCGCAAACCTTCCCATCTGAGCGCATATACCGGAAACGCGCTCCTACCGCTTCGTAGCCGTCACCATGCAGTACGTCATCGGCCCCAGCGGCGCGCTCACCAGCGGCAGCAAAATCGGCGCCAGCACATTGTTCCAGCGCGCACGCGTCATCTTCCGCTCGCCGAACACCACATCGGTCAATAGAAATTTCAGGGTCACCCACGGAATGTGCGCGACTGAAGGCGCGACCCGCATCTGCAGATTCTCCACCGCGATCTCTCCGAAGCCAAGTTCCTCCAGCCGCGCTGTGAACAGGTCAAGCTGCGCCAGCTCTTCAATCACCCAGCACTCGCACAGCTTGCGATAGATGCGCCGCTGCAACCCACTCGCAAACCTGCCGCCAGCCAGGAATCCGTCGGCAACCACCAGCCGGCCGCCCGGCCGCAGCAGCCGGTGCGCCTCCACCAGCAGAGCGCCCTTGTCCGCGCCATGCGCATGGCAACTGCTCTCCACCGCATACACGCCGTCGTACGCCGCACGCGGCAAAATGGTGTCTTCGTAGTCGCCCTGAAGGATGCGCACGCCATCGCCGCAGCCTGCCGCCGCGTTCAGCGCACACGCCTGCTCCACTTGCCACGGCACCCGCGTCAAC
>Ga0302311_10004347_pt1 | contig 15305 bp, 14 predicted proteins | sample III_Palsa_N1_3_FD_200449 | JGI IMG/M metagenome (GOLD analysis project Ga0302311, IMG submission 200449) | Peat permafrost microbial communities from Stordalen Mire near Abisko, Sweden - III_Palsa_N1_3 | ecosystem: Environmental > Terrestrial > Soil > Palsa > Peat permafrost | place: Sweden... | reverse complement strand
GACATGTCGTTTGGCGTGTCGTTGGACGACGGAGCAATCGAATATGGCGGCGTGGGCCTGGCGCCACTCCTGGGACGGCCCCGCAACCTGTTCAGCCCCCGGTTCTGGTCGATGCTGAGCGATCTCTGGCGCTTTTATCGTTCGGCCCCGGCTGACCTTCCGAAGCTGGACGATGACCTGACCTTGGGCGCCTACCTTACCCTGCAGGGCTATGGCTTCGCCTTCCAAGAGGACCATCTCCTGCCCCAGGCCGCCGCAATCTGGTCGGCGCCGGTCGATTGCATCCGCGAGTTCCCGGCCGTGGCCTTCATCCGTTTCTTCGAGAACCACGGCCTGCTCAAGCTGGCTGGACGACCGATCTGGCGTACGGTTACGGGCGGCAGCAGCTCCTACGTCGCCCCCCTTCTCGCCCCAATCGCAGACCGGGTCCGCAATGGAGCGACGGTGCGTTCAATCCGCCGCGAAGGGGACGGAGTCTGGGTGACGGACTCTCAGGGGATCAGCGAACGCTATGACGACGTGGTCATCGCGACCCACGCGGACGAAGCCCTGGCGATGCTGGCGCGGCCGACGCTCCGTGAGCGGACGACGCTCGGCGCCTTCCGCTACACCGCCAATACCGCTGTCCTGCATACTGACGTACGGCTGATGCCCCGCCGGCGGGCCGTGTGGTCGTCGTGGAACTACCTGGGCGCGCGACCCTCTGACGGCCGCCGCGACGTCTGCGTGACCTACTGGATGAACCGGTTGCAGGGGCTCAAGACCCCGCGACCACTGCTCGTCACCGTCAATCCGATCACGCCGCCTGACCCTTCGCAGGTGCTGCGACGGGAAGAGTTTTCCCACCCGCTATTCGATGGGCCCGCCATCGGCGCCCAACGCCAGCTCTGGGACCTCCAGGGCGCCGGCGGCGTCTGGTTCTGCGGGGCTCATTTCGGGGCCGGCTTCCACGAGGATGGTCTGCAAGCCGGTCTGGCGGTCGCCGAGGCGATCGGCGGGGTACGACGGCCCTGGAAGGTGGCCTCGGAATCCGGCCGGATTCTCAGTACGCCCGTCCCCGTCGAGACGGCGATCGCCGCGTGAGCGCGCGTGCCTCAGCGCTCTATCGCGGGCTGGTCGTCCACACGCGCGTTCGCCCGCGTGAGCACAGGTTGCGAAAACGGATCCCGATGCTCCTCATCGATTTAGACGAGTTGTCCGAACTCGACCGCGAGCTCAGACTCTTTGCGGTAGATCGGTTCGCGCCGCTTTCGCTCGAGGCCACGCACCACCTCACTGGAGACGCCACACCGCTCAAGGCGCAGGTAGAGAGCCGCCTGGCTTATGCCGGAATCCGCGCCGGCGGCGCGGTGCGCCTCCTGTGCATGCCGGCAGTGTTCGGCGCCGTCTTCAACCCGCTCAGCGTCTACTTCTGCCACCGGCCAAACGGGGAACTCGCGGCCGTGCTTTACGAGGTCAACAATACCTTCGGCGGCCGACATTGTTACGTCCTGCCGGCGCCAGAGGGTGCGCAAGGCGGCGTGATACAGGCCTGCGACAAGGCCTTTCACGTCTCGCCGTTCATGGACCTCGACCTCCGCTACGAGTTCCAGCTCGCGCCGCCGGGCGAAGCAGCCTTCATCGGCATCCGGGTCGCCGACCACACCGGCATCGTGATGACGGCCGCCTTCGCCGGCATGCGCGAGCCGCTGTCCGACAGGAGCCTGTTCAAGGTGCTCTTGAGCCATCCCGTCCTCTGGCTCGAAGTGCTGGGCGCTATCCACTGGCAGGCCCTGCGCCTGTGGTTCAAAGGTCTGCGGCCGCCTGCCCCCGAGCGTGGCCAGGACGTCACGCTCTCGGCGTGAAGACTTCAGGGCCGCCGTGCGTGCTGGCCGTCTTGCAGCCAAGTCGGCCACGTGGATTGCCAAGTGGCCGCTAGAGGTGGCGCGTCTCGGCCGGAGACTCGCCCCAGTTATTGTTCAGCCCGTCGTAGAAGGTGACAGGCGCCGACATCAATTCATCGATATCTACGCCATCCAGGCAAGCGACGTTGAGGTTGTAATACTTACTGCCGCTCATGTTCGGCGTATCAACCCATTCAAAAGGCCGCACGCCACAATTCCGGCAGAAGAGATGGTGCGCGACGGGGTTGGCGCCCTGATAGTCGGTTAGCTCGGACTGGCCGGCGATCAGACGAAACACTTCAGGCGCGGCGTCGACCGACCACAACCGCATCTTTGTACAGATTGTACAGTTGCATTTGCCGGTCCCGGCGCTGATGTCCACGTCGGCTTCGAAGCGGACCGCGCCGCAATGGCAACTGCCGGTGTACGTCTTCAGCACGTAACGATCTCCCCAACTGTTCGAGGTTTAAGGCGCCCATCCGCCCCGACCAGCGCCTCATCCCCTCGGCGTAGCAGAGTCGGAGCCGTCCTCGGCCAGCTTGGCCTTCGACTCGTTGGCGGCCGAACCAAAGATTCCCTTGGCCATCAGCGAGGTCTCCAGGTCGCGGCGGCGCTGGAAGACCTCGGCCCGCGCGCCGTGGGCGTGGACGCTGTCTGGCGCCGCTTGAACGGCCAGCTCCGCCAGATGACAGGCGAGACGAATATCTGCATCGGCCAGCTGCAAGGCCCGATTGGCCAGCCTGTCGGGGCCGCCGGCCAGGGACGCCAGCTCGGCCGCCAGCGCCGTCTCACGGGCCGGTTTCAGGTTGGCAGGGTTGCCGTCATACCAGCCGCCATAGAGCCGCCAGATGTTGCGAACCACGAACTCTGGCTCGTCGTAGAGCGGCCGCAGCCAGGGCCGCGCTAGAGTGTCCGGATCGACGAAGACCTCATGGACGATTTCGTTCAGGCGCGCGCCGGCGTTCATCATGGCAAGGGTGTCGGCCACCAGTTTTTCGAGCACTTCGGCCACGTCGGTCAAAACCTTGTCGATCCGCGCCTGTCCGGCGATCGGGAGGCCGTGGGCCGGCAGGAAGAGGTCTGCCCCCTGAGCCGCCATGGCCCGCATCGCGCCGGCCCACTCCAGTGGGTAGCGCTGGGCTTTCTGCGGATTGCCGGCGTTCGGGAAATTCCAGATGAAGAAGTCGCCGGCGCAAATCGCCTTGCGCGCAGGGATCCAGGCCCAGGTGTGATCGTCGGTCTCACCGCGGGCGTGGCGCAGATGAACGTCGAGGCCGCCGACCTCGAGGTCGAGCGCGTGGGCGTAGGTGGTGTCCGGTCGGGGCGTGGCGGCTGGGAGGAACCGGGCCTCGCCGCCGATCGAATAGCCGGCGCGGATGAACTGGCCGAACTGGCGGGCGTTGATGACGCGGTTGTAGCCGTCGGTCATTTCGTAACGGTCGAAGCGCTTGGGGACATTCTCGTGGCCGGCGAACCGCGGCCGCGGATCGCTGCGCCCCTCGGCGTCCGCCACGAAGGCGCCTGCCCCGCCAACGTGGTCGACGTGCCCGTGGGTGTAGACCACGGTGTTGAAGCGGTCCTTCGGCCGCCAGCGACGCACCGCCTCGACCACCAGTCCGCCGCCGGCCGGCCCTGAGGTGTCGAAGGCGACGAGGCCGTCATCGGTCTCGAACAACACGCAGTGCGAGAAGGCCTCCACCATGGCCACGCCGTCGGCGATCTCCGACAACTGGTGGTTGATGCGATTGAGGGGACCAAGTTCAGGCGGCGCCAGACCCTCGTCGATCACCCTGGCGGACATCGCCAACAGGTCGGCCATGCGTTCCTCCCTCCGGGACTTGATTGTCCCCTGTTGTGGGCCCGCGAGTGTGGCTGCAGCAAGAGGAGGGTCAGATCTCGAAGAGATCCTGGGCAAGGTAGCGGCCCCCGGCCACGCCGCCCGGACAGGCGAACAGACCGCCGCCAATGTGGGTCACGAATTGGTTCAGCATGTCGAACTTGGACATGCGGTCGAAGAGCTTGATGAACCCGGTGCGAGGATCGCGCTGGTAGCAGATGAACAGCAATCCCGCGTCCAGCTCCATCCCCTGGCGCCAGGGCGGCCAGCGCTCGGCGACAAAGCTGAGGCCATTGTCATAGGAGTAGGAGCGGCGGAGGATCTGGGCGCCATCGTTGGTCTGGGGCGCAGCCAGGCGCACGTGCGAATTCTCGGCGATCAACGGATTGCCGTCGGCGTCGTTGGCGTCGAGATCGAGCGGGGTGAATTCGCCCTTGGCGCCGATGGGCGCGCCATCGGCCTTGCGGCGCCCCATGGTCTGCTCCTGGAAGGCCAGCTTCATCCGATCCCAGTGCTCCAGGGCGATCCTGGCCGGTCGCGCGACCATATAGGTCCCGCCGCGCATCCACGCGCCGCCCTCGTCGCCGACCCAGACGAACTTATCCATGTCCGCCGCCGCGACGTTGATGGTGCCGTCCTTGAAACCCATCAGGTTGCGGGGTGTCGCCTTCGGATCGGCGCCACGTGAGAGGAAGCCCGCCTGCGCCCAGCGCAGCTTGGCCACACCGTCGGCGAGGCGCGCCAACTGGCGCACGGCATGGAAGGCAACCTGCGGATCGTCGGCGCAAGCCTGGACGCAAAGATCGCCGCCGGTGCGCGCCTCGACCAGCTGGTCGCCGACAAATTTCGGCAGGTCGACGAACGCAGGAGGCCGCCGCGCTGACAGGCCAAATCGGTCGACCCCGTCCTTGGCGAACAGACCCGGGCCAAAGCCGAAGGTCAGAGTCAGGCGGCTGGCGGAAAGATCGCGCGCCTCCCCGGTGTCGGTCGGCGGACTGGCCGGATCGTCAGGCGGCCCAACCAGCATGGACCCGGCCGCGAGCGCTGCGCTGGCCTGCGTCCACGTGCGCATCAGGGCGGCGATGTCCTCGCGCTTTTCGGCCATGATGTCGAAGGTGGCGAAATTGACGTGGGCTTGCTGTGGCGTCGCCACCCCGGCCTGATGGGAGCCGTGGAACGCGAGCATGCTCGCAGATTCGGCGTTCGCCACTGCCGCCGCCGGATGCACGGCCACCGCCGCGCCGGCCAGTCCAACCGCTCCGGTCAGGAACCCACGGCGCGAGGCGACGAGTTTGTCGTCCGGGTTCATCGCGAGGCGCGCATCAAACTGTTTACGTCGTCCATGACGTAATAAAAGCCGGTCTTGTCCGGGGTCATGGCGATGCCGAAGAGGTCGCCGTTGCCAGGCGGCGACTGGGCTTGGTCGTTGTTGATCCACTGAGCATAGACCTGCTTGCCGGCCGCAGGGTCGACCTCGACCAGGCGTCCGTCCTTGCCATTGCAGACCAGCAGGTGTCCTTCCGGCGACCACGCCATGGCGAGCGGCCAGGACAGCAGCCCGTTGCTGGTCACGGGTTTGCCCGTACCCGCGCTGTCGGTCCTGGCGGCGGCGTTGGGGATGGCTGTAATGAGGTTGTCGAGACCATCTGTGACATAGAGCGTGCCGTCCGGCGCCAGGGCGAGGCCCGTGGGACCTAGCAGGAAATTGTCCCGGTCGGCGCGGGCGGAAAATCCATCGCCGACGACCGTCTGGCTCACCAGGACCGGGGGCTTGCCCTCCGCGATCGCGATCTCGAGCCGAAGAACCGTGGCCTTGTGGATCACCACCGGCAAGTGGGTGGCGGGGTCGATGACGTCGGGGCTAGGCAGACCGAAGCCGGCCATGCTGATGAACAGCGTCGCCCTGGCGCCTTCGTCCAACACCGCCATGTCCCCCCACGGATCGTTGATTGTGGCCCCAGACCAGGCGGCGACCACGACGCCGTTCGGGTCCAGGACCAGGACGCAACCGTCGCCCTTGGTCGCTGTCGTGCCGTCCTTGCTAGGGGTGCTGCCGACGATCACCCAACCGCTCTTGAGCATGGCCATGGCCGTGCTCAGGCCGACCCCGCCCGGGCACTGAGCGAGACCCTGGGGAACTTTGGCGAAGAGGTAGGTCTGCCTGGTCGAAGGCCGATAGCCCACGATGGTCGTCCCCGTGCCCTGGAGGTTGGAGACATCATTGAAGTTGTCGACCAACACGTCGTCCGCCTGCACCTTGCCGGCGCTCACCGGGGCCACGACGACCGCATAGGGGTTGAGGTCGCCGTTGTCGGTTACCGTAGAGGTGAGAGTCGAGTGCTTGTGGATGGTCTCGAGGAAGCCCTGAGGGGCCGCCGCCGCGCCGGTCGCGATCAGCGCGCCGGCCGCAATGGCCGCTGTCAGGCTTGTCGCTCGTGTTCTCTTCATCATGGCTTTCGGACCCCGCTAGAAGAGCACGTTGGTGCGCACGCCGATCACCAGCTCGTCGCCTGCGCGCGTGGACGGCGAATTCGGGTTTAGGACGCCGCCCCCGGGATTGAAGACGTACTGGATGTCCGGCTGGATCTGCCACCAGGGGTGAATCTGATACTGATAAGTCGCTTCCAAATAGGTCTCGCTGCTGCGGATCGGGCTGAACGCCGTCGGATCGGTCTCGTGAACGAGGGCGGCCACATCCTGATCGAAGCCCTGAGCCCGGGCGCTCACGTGGGCATAGCCCATGCCGAGCCCGATCGTGTCGTCAGGCCGGTTGGGGAGGGGATCGTGATAGACGACGCCGGCGTTGAGGCTGAAGTCGACCAGGTTCCGGTCACCTTGCGGTGTGTCCATCACCCGGCCGAAGACGCTGACCGACCGGTTGGGATAGGCGGCGTCACGCCAGACCATCTGGTCAGCCACGGCGTAGATCGAATAGTCGCCGTGGTGGGGCAGCGGGATGCCCGTGGTGTTCTGGCTGGCCAGCGGTGTCCCGGTGTTGTCGAAGCGCAAGTCGCCGAACTGCTCAGAATCGTACCAGACGCCCAGCTTGTAGGTGTGGCCGAGCGGCGCGCCGCCGCCCGGGTAGACCATACCGCCGACAGCAGGATAGGTGTACTGCAGCTCCAGGAACGCCAGCACGCCGCCATTGAGTGGGAAGCTGACGCCGGAGGGATTGGACTTCTGCGAATCGCCTTCGTTGTTGGCAACGGGGCTGCCGTTATAGACGCCGGCCAGGATCGACACGGGATTGATCGGCCGATAGCGGAACCGGACGCCCAAAGCCGATAGCGGATAGGCCGGGCCGCCGCCAGGAAGGTCCGCAGACGGAACCATAGGCCAGCCGAACATGGTGTTGACGAAGTAGGCGCCGTTCGGATTGACGATGAATTCCTGGTCGACGCTCTGCTGGCCGATTTTGATGTCCAGCCGATCCTCCGGCAACAGCTTCTGATCGTACCACGCCTCCCAGAGCCGGGTGGCTCGATCGCCCTCGATGCCGCTGGCGGTTTGGAGGCTGGCGAGATTCTCGGCGCTCAGGTTGCGGCCATGCAGCTGCAGGGCGCTGACGTTGAACGTGCCGCCGTACCAGCCGAATCCCCGTTGGGTGTCGAGCTGCAGGATCGCCTGGGTCAGGCCGTCGTACTCGAAGCCGCGCTTGGTCCCGCCGGTGACGTTGCCGAGCACCTCGCTGGTCTCCTGGATGGCCAGCGAAATCCCGAACTTGCTGAGCTGGGTGCGAAGGCCGAAGAGATCGCCTAGCAGGAAGTTGCTGCGCTGGAGGTTGCTCAGAAAGCCGCTCGACTGGCTTTCCGGTGTTTCCCCTTGTTGCTGCGACACGGGCACCGAGATCGGCGGCGGTGCGGCGAGGGCCGGTAAGACCCAACCGCAGGCGATCGCCGCGCCCCTGAGAATCCGTCCCACCTGTCCCAATCGCTCCGCCGTGTTCATGCCGGAGGCGATAATGCGAGTGGTTCTCAGTTGCAAGCTATTGCGACGCGTTCGCAGGATGACGGATATACGCGAAGCGGCGGCGGCTCCGGCCGCCGGTCAGGCCCGCCGCGGGCGGCGCAGGGTGAAACGCTCGAAGGGCGACAGGCGCCCGTCCTCGACAACGTCGTAGTAGACGACCTCGATCGTTGTCTCCCCACCGGGCGCCCCCGGATCCACTGTGAAGGCGGCGAAGCCGTAGGCATGGGCAGCGTTCCGAACCGCCGACCAGGGGGCCGGCTCATGCGCATAGATGGGGGGTCGCTTGCCGGTCGCCGGGTCCTTTTCGCCAACGGCGGTGATCACCCGGCAGGCCGGCGGGTCGAAGAAGGCGCCATTGGAGGGCTTGGACGTCCCGCCGCCCCCGATCACCATGTGCACGCAGCCCTTGGTCGTGTCGATGACGTCGGTGGCCGTCGACGCCGGGATTGGCGTCAGCGTCGCGTTCGCCTGACGTCCGCGGATCGGGTGCGAACGTTCGTAGTGATGCTCGTGGCCGCAGACCACGAGGTCGACGCCATATCTGTCGAAAAGCGGGATCCACTCCTCGCGAATGCCGAGATCGGCTCCGTTGGCCCGATCGGCCGTGGAGATGGCGACCTGGTGCATGCACACCACCAGCCAGTCGATCGCCGGGTCGACGCGAGCGGCGGCAAGCTCCGTCTCGAGCCAGGCCTTCTGGGCGCCGGCGGAATAGCCGCGGACGTACGAATCGCCGCCGTCCTGGTAGCAGATGTCGTCGTTGGCGAGGCTGATCACCCGGACCTGGCCGACGGTGAAGGCGTACCAAAGACCGCGGGTCGTTTCGGACTGACCGGCCGCCTCGGGGACGCAGAAGTAGGTCTGATAGGCGGCGTAGCCGATCGGGCCGTTGCCGAGTTCGTTCTCGTGGTTGCCGGCCGAAGGCATCCACGGCCGATTGCGGGCGCTGCGACTGTTGTTGTCCCAGAAATCGCGCCAGGCGCGGACGCGATCCTGGGCCAGGTTGGCGTAGCAGAGATCGCCGTTGAACAGGTGAAACAGGGGCGCGAGGCGCTCGACGCCGGCTGTAGTATCCGCAGCGGCCGCCGAGCCGAGGTTGTCGTTCAACCACACCGGCGAGGACAGATGCGCCGGCAGGACCACGCCCTCCGGCGGCGCCCACGGCCGGCCGAGGGTCGGCGTGCCCTGGTCACCGAAGCTGGTAAACGTGAAGCGGGCTCGGCCGCGCGGCGCGGTCCTGAAAGCGCCGAACTGCGGCGCCGCGCCGTCATGCAGAGCGGCGTAGATGTACGAGCTATCGGGCCGCAGGCCGCGCATTTGAGCGTGCCAGGCGAACACCCGCCGGCCCGACTTGGCGTCGAGGTAGCTGGTCTCGCGGGCCTCGGCGGTCAGCTCAAGCCGCCCGTCGAGTCGTCCGAGCAGCACACGCGGGCGCTCGACCCGCTCTGGGGTGTGCCACGACACCGCCATCTCGGTGGCGGCGTCTGCGCCGAACTGCAGGTGCAAGCCGCCCACCGCCGGTGCGAAAGCTGACTCGGCAGCCCTCTCAGCGTTGGCGGTCTCGACGAAAGACGCTGCGCCTAGGAGGCCGGCGGCGGCGAGCAACCGACGACGGCTAAGTTCGAGATCAGATGCATTCATGACGGCCGGAGGCTAACCCGCTTCCACGACGCTTACGCGAAACTTCAGGCCGGCGAGGCCCCGTTCACCAGGCCAAGGCCCGCGGTCTTGTAGCCCAGCAGCACCAAGGCCTCCTCGGAGGCGAACTGACGGATCTCGGGCCGCAGGGACAGGAACCAGTTCTCCTGCGTCCGGTAGATCGGCCTGGTGTACCAGGCGAAGACGCCGGCCCGGGTCTCGCCGGCGGTGCGATTGTGGCCCGTGCGATGCCAGACGCGACTCTCGAACACCACGATCGAACCGGCCGGCGCTTCGATCGGAACGACGGTCGCACCGCCCTCTTCCGGCCTTGGCATGCGATTGAGCCGATGGCTCTGCGGCGCAAAGCAGGTGGCGCCATTAGCCTCGGTGAAGTCGTCGAGACACCAGGCGACGTTGATGCCTTGCGGCTCGGCGGGCCACGGCTGAGGCACGAACAGCTGGTCTGCGTGCAACACCATTTCCCCACCGCTGGGGCCGGTGATATTGGCCGAGATATTGCCGAGCAGGGCCGGCCAGCCGAGCACGCCGCGCACGAAAGCGACGGCAAGCGGGTGGAAGGCGAGGTCCTCGAACAGTGGGTCGCGGGAGAGCACGTTCCACACCCGCTGGTTGGTTGCGTCATGGGCATAATCGAGGCCGAACTTCTGCTCGCGTGCCCGCAGACGATCGGATTCGGCGGCCCGGTAGAGCGCCTCGCGCGTGCGCTTCAAGGCGTCGCCGGTCAGCACCTCTGGCACGATGGCGAGGCCGAAGCGGGCGATGTCGTCCAGACCCTGGGCGAGATCGCGGGTCGGGGCTGGCAGGTCGGCGCCCAGAGGCTCGACGGCGCTCATGTTGTCTCCGCGGCGAACTGCTGCTCGAGGAAACGCAGGTCGCCGGCCCGGCCGACGTTGGCGGCGGCGTCGAGACCGAGCCAGGCGCGCATCGGCGCATCCAGCGACGCCTGGGTCGCGGCGGAAAGGACGACGTTCCAGTTGACCTGCGGCCGCAGGAATGGGGCGGTGTAGTAGCCGAAGAGCAGGGCGCGGTCATCGCCCCGGGTGATGTTGGCCCCGGAGGTGTGCCAGAGGCGCCCGTCCATCACCAGGATGTCCCCGGCCTTGGCCTCGAACGGTTTGAGCCGCGCCGGCGCATCGGGCGGGACCTCGGCGCGCGTCGCCCAGCGGTGGCTGCCGGGAATGTAGAGCGTGGCGCCGTTCTCGAAGGTGACATCGGTCAGGCACCAGATGATGTTGACCGCCCAGGCCTGGAGCCAGGGCTCGGGGACAACGATCGACTGGTCGGAATGCAGGGCCATGGACTTCGACCCCGGGCGGGCGATGTTGGCCGTGAAGTTAGAGATCATGAAATCGGGCCCGAGCGCCTCGCGCACCATCTCGATGGCGACAGGATGGCAGATCAGGGCCCGGAACAGGGGATCGAGCTCCAGCAGGCAAAAGACGCGCACGTTGTTGGCGTTGGGGTCGAGCATCGGCAGGAAGGTCGGCGCGCCGCGCCGCTCGCTTTCCGCCGCCGCCGCCCACAGGCGGTCCAGCGCCTCGGTCGTACGTGGGGCGTCCAACACGTTCGGCACGCGACACCAACCCTGGTCCGCGAGCATCGCCCTGGCCTCGTGGCGCGCCAATTCGTCTCCTCCCAGAGCCAACTCTATAACGCGCTATAACAACTGGCGAGATGCGCTTGACGCCGGCCGCGGCGCGCGGGAGAGCGAGCGCCATGAGCGTCACCATCTTCCACAATCCGGCCTGCACCACCTCGCGCAAGGCGCTGGCGGCGATCCGCGACAGCGGCGTCGAGCCGGAGGTCGTCGAGTACCTCAAGACCGGCTGGACCGTTCCTCAGCTGAAGCGACTGCTGGCGGCCATGGGCAAGACGCCTCGCGACGTCCTGAGAGTGCGCGGCACGCCGGCGGACGAGCTCGGCCTTACCAAGCCCGGCGCCTCGGACGAGGCGATCCTGAAGGCGATGACCGAGCATCCCGTGCTCGTCGAGCGGCCGATCGTCGTCACGCCGAAAGGCGCCGTGCTCGCGCGCCCGCTCGAGGCTCTGATACCGCTTCTCTAGGCGAAACTCCGCCAGAACGTCGGAAGGTCGGTGAGCGCTAGGCCCGGCCGCAGCAGGATGGACTTGGCGCGCCCTCGCACGACCGCATCCTGCGCCGCATCGAGGTAGCCGGCCGGCGACTTGCCATCGACGCGGGCCAGCAGCAGGGCCCCGACCAGCGCCGCGCTGCGCGTCTCGAATTCTGGAGCAGCGCCGACGGCAGCGGCATAACTCGCGCGCAGGGTCTCAAAGCTGGTGAGCAGCCGTTGGTCGAGATGGGGCAGCCAGACCGTCTTCAACAGCAGATGGGTGAGACAGAAGGCGAGGTCGAAGGCTGCATCGCCCATCGTCGCTGTCTCGGCGTCGAGGAACACCGGCCCGGCGGGCCCGACGAGGATGTTCTTCGGGCTGCAATCGCCCCAGATCAGGACGTCTCGCCGCGAGCCCAGGTCGGCCGCCAGGGCGCGCAGCCGACCGGCCACGTCAGCATGGCGATCGGCCGTATACAGAATGAAGGGATCGATGCGCAGGGCGGCGAAATTGCCGCCATCCGGGAACTGCGCGGCCAAGTCCGCCCGCCCGGCTGTCGCCGCATGGATGCGGGCGAGGCCGGCGCCGACCAGGGCGGCGAACGACGGATCGACGCGGCCGGACGCCATCTCCGCCTTCCACGGATCGCCGGCCATCCGATTCATGACGAAAAGATGCGACGCCGGATCGCGGGCCAGGACCTCCGGCGCCAGGCGCGGATCGACGGCGCGCACCGCTTCCAACCAAGCGATCTCGGCGGTGTCCCGGGTTACGGGCGCGCGCCAGTCGGCCTTGACGCGCAGACGCGGGATCGACCGCTTGACCACGAACTCACGCCCGTCGGCCGCGCGCACCAGGAAGACGTCGGACGAGACCCCGCCGCTAAGGGGCGCGAGCTCCGCCCCCTCCCCCGTCCCGATCAGCCCCAGCCGGCGCACGGCCTCCAGGAGCCCGTCGGCATTCATCTCTATCGTTTCGGGCGGGTTCAGCCCGCCGGCGCCAGGTCGGTGACGACGCCGACGGCGCGCTCGCCCGTGGCGGTCATCGGATCATGCGCCACGTCTTCCGGCCCGAAGACCTTGGTCCAGGCGGCGAATTCCAGGCACACCCCGTCGGGATCGAAGAAATAGACCGAACGTACGAACACCCGGTCGGTCACCTCCTGGCTGACCTGGTAGCGGGAATCGTCGTGGTTCAGCACCGGCGAGAGCTTGATCCCGCGGACCTTCAGCCGCTCGCAGTAGGCGTCAAACTTCTCGGGCGCCACGTCGAAGGCGACGTGGTTCATCGACCCATGTGCTGTGGCGATGGAGCCGTGGCCCGGCAGATGGGCCGGGCTCGATTGGCCAGGCGCCGCCGAGGGAGCGTCCGGGAACCAGAAGAAGGCCAGACAATCGCCGTTGCCGATATCGAAGAAGAAGTGCTGCCCCATGCCGTCGGGCAGGTCGATAGTCTTGATCAGCGGCATGCCGAGCACGTCGCGATAGAAGCGGACGGTCCGCTCCATGTCCTTGCACACCAGGGCCAGGTGATTGACCCCGCGCAGATCGAAGACGGGGTTCGAAGGTCGTGGCATGCCGTGGGGCTCCTCTTCTCGCATGGATTGAACGCCGCCGGGCGCCTGTGGTCAATCTGGCCGCCATGCGCGTCCTGGGATTCTTGGCCCTCATCGGACTGCTGGCGGCGGGGCCAGCGGCGGCGGCTTCCCGCGTCGGCGGCCTCTACGTGGATTGTCGCGGCGAAGCCACGACCGCCCCAACCGTGATCCTCGAGTCCGGCGCCTTCGGGACTTCGGCCGATTGGGACCTGGTGCTGGACGACCTCGCGCGCGGCGGCCGAGTCTGCGCCTACGACCGGGCCGGGGTCGGTGACTCGCCGCCCCGCGGCGGCGAGGAAGACGTCACCTCGATCGCCGAGGAGTTGGCCTCGCTCCTGGACGCCCTTGGCGAGACCCGGCCGGTAATTCTGGTCGGCCACTCAAACGGGGCCCTCTACGCCGAGGCGTTCGCGGCCCTGTGGCCCGAGCGCGTCGCGGGCCTTGTCTACGTCAACGGCGTCACCAGCAACGATCTCTCCGACCCGTTGCTCCTGGCCGATCTCACCCGCGAGCGGCGGCTCTCAAATCTCGCGGCCACCGCCGGCGATTTGGGCCTCGCGCAGCTTGGGGCTGGTTCCGTCGTCAAAGAAGAGGCCCTGCCGGCCGAGGCGGCCCGGCGGAAGCGGACGTTTCTCTCCCATCCGCGCGAACTGCGCATTGCCCGCGACGAGGACCGCGCCATCGTTCCTGGCCTCTACATCATTGCGAACCTCGGCGGCTCGCCGGTTCAGATCCCGACCGTGACCATCTTTGGCAGCCCCGACCCCGACGGACATCTGGCCTCCGCCTGGCGGACGGCGGAGAAACTCCCCGCCAAGCGGGCGACGCGCGGCTGGGTGCTGGAAGCGATAGGGGCCAGCCATGTTTCACCGCTGGCGCGCGACCGAGCCTGGGTCGCGGCCGCAGTGGATTGGCTCAGGTCGCCGTCACCAAGCTCCGACGTTGGACATTGACGCCCAGGGTTCAGCCGGCGCCAAGGCGGCGCCCTTCTGCAAGAGCTCGATGGAGATACCCTCCGGCGAGCGGACAAAGGCCATGTGACCGTCGCGCGGCGGACGGTTGATGATGACGCCGCCGTCCTTGAGCCGGGCGCAGGTCGCGTAGATGTCGTCCACCTGATAGGCGAGATGGCCGAAGTTGCGACCGCCCTGGTAATCCTCCGGATCCCAGTTGTGGGTCAGCTCGACCATCGGCGCGCGCTTCTCCTTGGCCGCCAGGGCGTCGTCCGGCGCGGCCAGGAACACCAGGGTGAAGCGTCCAGCCGGATTGTCGAAGCGAGAGACCTCCTCCAGCCCCAGCTTGGCGCAATAAAAGTCGAGGGCGCGGTCGAGGTCGGCGACCCGGACCATGGTGTGCAGATAGCGCATCGGTGTTGGCTCCAGTCAGACGGGTTCGGGCTCGGCATAAGCCGCGCTGCGGGTCTGGCGCCGCCACAAGGCGGCGTATTCGCCGCGATGGGCCAGCAGGTCGTCGTGGGTCCCGCGCTCGACGATCCGGCCACGGCGCAGAACGAGGATCTGGTCGGCGTCGACGATGGTCGACAGGCGATGGGCGATCACCAGGCTGGTGCGGCCGGCGCGCACCTTGCGCAAGGTGGCCTGGATGGCCGCCTCGGTGGCGCCGTCGAGGGCGCTGGTCGCCTCGTCGAGGACGAGCAGGCGTGGGTTGGCGAGCAGCGCCCGGGCGATGCCCACCCGCTGCCGCTCGCCGCCGGATAGCTTGAGGCCGCGTTCGCCCACCCGAGTCTCCATGCGAGCCGGCAGGCTTTCGATGAACTTGGCGAGCTCGGCCGCTTCCACCGCCTCCCAAACCCCAGTCTCGTCGGCGTGTGGATCGCCGAATGCGATGTTGGCGAACAGCGTGTCGTTAAACAGGGCGACGTCCTGAGGAACAACCGCCGCGGCGCCGCGCAGCGAGGCGATCTGGGCATGCCGGAGATCGACACCGTCGAGGCGCACCACTCCCTCTTGCGGGTCGATGAGCCTGAGCGCGAGGCGCGCGATCGTGGTCTTGCCCGCTCCGGACGGACCGACCAGGGCCGTCGTCGTTCCCGGCGCGACGGTGAAGCTGACGTCGGACAGGCCGGCCGAGCGGCCGGTATGACGGAACCCCACGTGCTCGAAGGCGAGCGCGGCGCCGCGGGCGCTGGGCGGCGGCAGGGGCCTGGCATCGGACGCATCGACGATGTCGGGCGCCACGGCGCGCAACTCCAGCATCTGCTCCATGTCGACGAACGACTGGCGGATCATGCGATAGTTCACCCCGAGCGAGAACAGCGGCGAAT
>Ga0302311_10004346_pt1 | contig 15306 bp, 12 predicted proteins | sample III_Palsa_N1_3_FD_200449 | JGI IMG/M metagenome (GOLD analysis project Ga0302311, IMG submission 200449) | Peat permafrost microbial communities from Stordalen Mire near Abisko, Sweden - III_Palsa_N1_3 | ecosystem: Environmental > Terrestrial > Soil > Palsa > Peat permafrost | place: Sweden... | reverse complement strand
CCGCGCATTGGCGGGCGGGCAGGGGGTGGTGAGCAAGATAGGCAAGACCAGGAGATTGCAGCCGCCGAGCACGAGCGCACCGATCGGCTCGGGCAAACCGCGGAAAACGGGGATGGCGATGGCCGCGGCAAGGCCGCCCGAGGCTATGTTCACCGCCGCGAACCAGGCGCCAAGCGCACCCTGCCGCTCCCGCGCGAGAAGCTCACCAAACCAGCCTCCACACGCGGCCGCCACCAAATAGGCGCCGAAGTTGGAGAGGAAGAAGAACACCGGCAGCACGTCCAAGCTCCGGAAGAGCAAGAAGGCCGCGGCGCTGCCGATGCCTGTGACTAGCGTGAAGATCACCGCCCACGTGCGTCGGGAGAACCGCCAGTCGAGCAGTGGGGCAATGAGGAAGCTTACGAAACCTGGCGCCAGCGCCATGGCGGTGATGCCAGCAATTCGAGACTCCGGCGCATGCTGCGCCGCAAGCAGCTGCGGCATCGTGATCAGCATCAATGCGCCGTTCACCCCTAGTGGCCAAAGGCCAAAGCCGAGAAGCCAGACGGGGGGAAGCTTGGGCGGCATCGCGTCGCTGTTATCTCGGGCGAGAAGGACGGTAAAGCGACTGCGGCAAGACCCAACTCGACCGCGTACGGTCCGCTCGGAGCGCGTCGCTCAGCAGAGAGAAGAGCGCTTCCGAAGGTCGTCCGCCGCCATTTATCGGGCGACTATCTCAAACCAAGGATCAAACGGAAGGCCGGCCTCGGCCTGCCGAGGCTGGGCGCCTACGATCTTCAATGCTCGGGCTCGCGCGCTCTGAATGGTCGGATCAAGCGGGTCGATTCGCCAAGCTTCGTCCAAGTCTGCTAGCGCTTCCCGAAACCGGCCTAACTGGACGCCGAATGTAACTTGCGGACACAACGCAAAGTCCAAACAGTCCCCTGGACGTGCGGCGCTCATGTAGCGACGTGGACATTTGGGGGGGCGCGGTTTGTTTAGCAGTCGTGGACTGGGCGCCATTCGGGCGCTGCTAGCCCTCGGAACGCTGCTCGCGCTGCTCGGGCCGGGCGCGGCGTGGGCCGCCTGGCCTTCGGACGACGGGCGCGGTCCGTGCGTTGTAAGCAAACAGAGCAACGTCGAAGCCCGAATGCGCGACGGGGTGGTGCTGCGCGCCGACGTCTATCGACCCGACAGCAAGACGCCTGTCCCCGTGATCCTGATGCGGACGCAGTACGGCAAGGAAGCCGCGCAGGTTCAGCCGGCCCGGTTCAAGACGCCCGAGTGGTACGCCTCCCACTGCTACATCGTGGTGGTGCAGGACATCCGCGGCCAGGGCGCGTCGGACGGCGATTTCTACGAGTACGCTCACGACCGCAACGACGGCTATGACACCGTCGAATGGGCCGCCCGACTGCCCGGCGCAAACGGCCGAGTGGGCATGTATGGCTCCTCTTACGTGGGCGCCACGCAGTGGCTGGCCGCGACTGCTGCGCCGCCGTCGCTGAAGGCGATCGTCCCGTCGAACACCGCGTCCGACTACTACGACGGTTGGACCTATGAGGACGGCGCGTTCCGGCTGGCGTTCATCGAGTCGTGGATGACCGACACGATCGCCACGACGGCCGCGATCAACCGCAAAGACGCTCAGACCCTCGCCGGCTTGAAGATGGCCGCCAAAGAATCCGCCGAGTGGCTGAGGTTTACGCCCTATTCGCAGCTGCCGACCCTGCAGCCGAACAGCCAGGTGGTCGCGCCTTACTTCTTTGATGCGATCAAACATTCCACCGACGACGCCTATTGGCAGGCGTTCAGCATCCAGACCCGCTATCATCAGGTGGCCGTGCCAGTGTTGGCCTTTGAGGGCTGGTACGACGCCTTCGTCAACGGCGCCCTGCGCAACTTCAACGGCGTGCGCGAACAGGGGGCGACGGAATTGGCCCGCGACAACCAGCGGATCGTGATCGGTCCCTGGGAGCATCTCGGCTGGGGCCGGCCCGACAGTCCGGTGAGCCCGCGGCTGAAGGCGATCGGGCCGGTGGCCGACAGTCCAGTCAACGAGCTGACGATCGCCTGGTTCGACCATTTCCTGAAAGGCGAGGACAACGGCGTCGGGGGCGCCCCGCGGGTCGATTACTTCGTCATGGGCGAGAACAAATGGCATGTGGCGATGGGGTGGCCACTGCCGTCGACGGACTATCAGAACTGGTATCTGGCCAGCGGCGGCCACGCTAACTCGGTCATGGGCGACGGCGTCCTGAGCTCGGCCCCGCCGCAACAGGCCCATGGCGAAGCGGTCGCCCACCCGACGACCGAGGGTGGGGCGACGATCGCCGGCGCAGCGACCGAGGCGCCGTCCGACCAGTTCACATACGATCCTGCCAACCCGGTCCCCAGCGTCGGCGGCCACTCGTGCTGCGCTTGGACCTCCGGGCCCCAAGGCCAGTTCGACCAGTCGGCGATCGAGCAGCGCCCGGACATCCTGGTGTTTTCCAGCGCGCCCCTGGAACAGGCAATGGAAGTCACCGGACCTGTCACCGTGATCCTCTATGCCCGCAGCACGGCGCCCGACACCGACTTCACCGCCAAACTGGTGGACGTCTTCCCGGACGGCACGGCGTTGAATCTAAGCAACGGGATTCAGCGGGCCAGTTTTCGCGAGTCGCTGAGCGACCCCACTCCGATCCGGCCTGGCGAAGTCTATCGCTACCGGATCAACGTGTGGCCGACGAGCAACCTGTTCGGCAAAGGGCATCGGATTCGGCTGGAGATATCCTCCAGCGACTATCCGCAATTTGCGCCCAACCCCAACACCGGCGACCGTTTCGGAGCCAGCAGAGTCTGGACGGCCGCCGTCCAGACCATCTTGCACGACACCGACCATCCGTCGTCTGTGATCCTGCCAGTGATCCCGCCCGGCGTCGGCGGTGTGGGGATCGACCGTGCGCCGGTCAGGTGAGCGACCGCGATCTCGCGGGGACGCCCGACGCCGGCGAGAGCGACAGCGCGACGCATAGGTGGCCCCGTGGCCGGCAGGTGACATACGCGCGTTACCGCTACAGGCGGTCAGACGGCGCCTGAGAGTTCCGTCAGCAGCACCAATTTGCCCCGCAGATGCCGTGACTCGCTCACCCGATGAGCCTTGGCCGCATCTTTCAGGGGGTAGCAGACGATATTCGGCGGCCACACCGCGCCCGCATCCAGCAACGCCAGCATCCGCTCTAGATGGGCGCGGTCGCGGGTCACAGTAGGGCGCAACGTCACGACATCGTCTCGCGGCTCGAAGCCCGGTTTCCCGGGAGCAATAAACACCAGGCGCCCGCCTGGCTTCAGCACGGCATACGAGCGCGCTTGGACATCTCCGCCGACGGTGTCGAACACGACGTCGCAATCACGGACCAGCTGGGTGAAGTCCTGGTTGTTGTAGTCGATCACCTGATCGGCGCCGAGGCTGCGGACATAGTCGACGTTATCGGCGCTGGCGGTCGTGATCACCTTGGCGCCGATGTGTTTGGCGAGTTGGATCGCAAAGCCGGCGACCCCGCCGGCGCCGCCCTGGATCAGGATAGTCTCGCCAGGCTGCAGCTTGGCGGTGTCCTCAAGCGCCCAGAGCGCGGTGAGGCTGCTCAGCCCCATGGCCGCCGCCGCCGCATGGCTCAGCGTTGCGGGCTTTTTCGCCACGATCGCGGCCTTAATCGCGATCTTCTCGGCATAGGCGCTTTCCTTACCCTGGTCGGCCACGCCGAACACGGCATCACCCACTTTGAGATCGACGACGCCGGCGCCCACCTCGCTGACCGCACCCGAGAAATCGCGGCCGAGAATGTAGGGGAACGTCAGTTTGGAATATCCGCCCAGCCGCACCTTGTGGTCCGCGGCATTGACGCTAGCCGCGTGGATATCGACAACCACTTCGCCGGGCCCAGCCACCGGATCTGACGCATCGCTGTATCGCAAGGTCTCCGGGCCGCCGTGTGCCATGAGCAATGCCGCTTTCATGGTGCGCCTCGCTAAGAACAAATCTGGGCAGCGATCCTGTGGGCCTTGCCATCGGACGTCTGCAACCGCTCGGTCGGAAGGGATCTCTTTCCAGTCACGTCGCCCGTGGGTCCTTGGCATTTTACATAGGGAGGGCCGTGTCGCCAGGAATTGCGGGGGCAGAAAGCTTTCGGTCAATGCAAGTTAGGCACGCGGAGGTGAGTTGCGCCGCGGTAAAGCCTTCAGGCCGACTACCCGAACCAGCCGGTTCGCTAGAAACGCTGGAGCGCGAGAAGGCTGAGCGTCTAAAGCAGTGGCTGGACAGGGGCTACAAACGGACGTTGCGAGGGCATTGTCAGAGTAATTGAGTATAGCCGATTTTCGACGTCAAAACGCGCCCATCGGGTTGCTCATTCTCCAGCAAAAACAGTGGCGCCGCTCTTGGCCCGACCGCCCGACACGCCAGTGTAGATTTTACTCTGACAGTGCCGTCGACAATGATGAAGACCTACGGGTTGGTTCGCTCGGCATCGTTCAAGGGCGTGGGGCCGGGTGGTGCGGACATTTACGACGTCGTCTTCGAAAACGGGGCGATGACCGAATGGCGAATTCTCTTGGCCGCCGACGGCAAGATCGAGGGTGTCGGGTTCAAGCCCCTGCCATAGTCAGTCATGCTGGCCCGCTCGGCGCGAACTTCCGCTTTGTTGGGGTGGACGGCCCGTTGCGGGCGTGCCGGAAGCGGTCTCGCCGAGCAGCGGCGTCAATGACCTATTCGGGCACAGCTTCGCCCGAACCGCCGAACTCTTTGGGGAAGTCCTTCAGTTTGGGAAGACCGTCTTTAATCGGCAGCACTGTCTCGGCGTAGTTCACGTGCACGCCGGGCTGAAAAGAGAGGCCGGGCAGGGTCGCTGCGAACACATCCACCAGCCCGAGCGTCGGGTGGTTTGTCATCAGGTGACCCCCGCATTTGGCGCAATATTGGCGCTCGCTCATTGGGGTCTTCGTATGGGTGGCAATGTTTTCGCCACCCGCAGTCACGCGCACGTCCTCCGGGCGCCACAGACTGAAGGCGTTGACCGGTCCGCCCGACCACGACCTGCAGGAGCGACAGTGACAGTAGCCCATCGCCTGCGGCGCTCCGCTAGCCTCGATGCGGACTGCGCCGCAAAAGCACTCTCCCCCGTAAGTCATAACCTCGTCCTCCTTCAGCACCGCCATCGACGCCGGTCCCCTGCCGAGGCTAGCCGGTCAGAGACCGGTGGGTCGAGTCCGGTTTGGGTCAAACCGGCCATCGCGGCCTGGCAAGTAAGCAGACATCCACTTGCCCGTCCAAGACAACGACACAACTTCCCGACCTGTTGCCTTGGGACCTACGGCGCGTAGCTCTGGCCCGCTGACTCCCGGCGTTACTCCACGATCCTGTAATTCGACCTTACTACGGCGACCAGCAGGGCGTTGAAGTGCCACCATTCCTCGGGGATGGTGTGAAAGCCGGCGCTGGTCATGAGGCCGCGTAAGATAAGCCTATTGGCCTCTTCGGCCTGTGAGAGGCGCCCGGAGGTGACGAGCGCATCCTCGTGGTCCGTGCGCGCAGCGTCGGTGAAGTTGTCGAAATCCGTGCCCATGTCGAGCCGATGGCCGTTAGCATCGAGAAGGGTGACATCGACTGCCAGGCCGAAGTTGTGGATCGAGCCGCTGTCGGGGTTGGCGACATAATCTTGCTGTGGCGTGCCGACGACCTTGGCCCAGAAGATCCGCTGCACGCTGCGGGGACGCAGCGCGTCCCAGATCAGCAACTTCCAGCCTGGATGCTCGCGCTCGAGAATCGCGACGGCTTTGGCGAACTCCGCTGCGCCGGCCCTTCGCAGGTAGGCGCGGGTGAACGCGCCGTAGACGTCGGAGTGCACGAAGTTGTTGGTTGTCGCGTAGCGCAAGGACACCTCCACGCCCGGCCCATCCTCGATCTCGACGAAGTCGGGGTCGTGGGCGATGGCTTGCAGCGACTGCTCGGCCGGGGTCGCCGCCGCGGCGCCCAGCGCCAGCGCGAGGGCGGCGGTGGTGAGGGCGCGCCCGACCCTGGCCATGACGGGCGGCCTGGCCATCAGACCGCCCTTATGTCGATCTGGGTCCTTGGCGTGCAGGCGGCGAGCACGGCCTTGAGATTGGCGAGCTCCAGCGAGACGCATCCTGCGGTCCATTGGTGGTCGTCGGTGGGCGGGCGCATCACGTGCAGGAAGATGGCGCTGCCGGCGCCCGGGACCACCGGGGCGTCATTATAGCCGACCACCGCCAAGAGGTCGTAGACATGGTCAGACCGCCACATTGGCTCGAAGTCGTTCTGGTAGGGCTGGGTGATCAGCTTATTGTAGTTCGGATCCGAGGGGTCGTCGCACCAGCCGTCAGTCATGCGAGCCGGGTAGCAAGGGAGGTGGGTATTGGGGGCGCCGCCCAGGTTGTCTACGCGGTAGCGCACCTCGCGCAGGTGAAAGGCGCCTGCGGGAGTACAACCGTCGCCTTCGAACTTGTTGCCGGTCACACCCATGTGACCGACCATGCAGGCATAGGTCTGGCCCCCGAAGGTGAGCCTACCGTGATAGTCGCCGGCTTTGGCGGTGACGAAAATCACGTCCGCCTCCACAGCGGCCAGCGCGGGGCCGGCGAGGGCCAGGGCGGCGGCGGCCGAAGCGGATTTGATGAGCGTGCGTCGTGTGGTGAACATGCTGGGGTTCCCGGGAATCCCGACTGAACGTTGCCAAGCTTACGCTCGAGGCTGGGCCGCGGCCAAGTATGCCGCATCGCCAACCTCCGGCGGGCCTCCCGGCAGTCGGGGGTCGGGCGGGCGCGGAGCCCCCACGTAGCGCAGAGCCCGACCGACCCCCGCACCCGCAAGCGTGGGCCGTCAGTGGGCGCGGATCTCGCGAGACGGCCTGATCGATTTTCTGGGAATTGTCAGAGTAACCCGAAATGGCGCTGGCTGCGCCCCCCTGGGATTTGAGTTCCGGGCACGGGAGATGGTCGCGCACTAGGCGCAGCAAGCACTTAGAACCGGGCGGCCGCCCCAATTCCTGGCCAGACAGTCTTAACGAATAGTACCTCTGACAATGCCTTCGTGAATCATCCAAGACGGAACCGGCTTGTCGCGTCTAGTCTGATTGGTCCGCTGATGGTGGCTCGGTCGATGGGTTGAAGTCGCGACAAGCGCGCGCAACGCCGCTCGCGATTCGGCAGGATGCGATACACAGGCCTGAGCACATCGACCCAATCGAAGAGGTGGAGTGCCAGCGGAGCGTGAACGGCGAGGAGATGGCATGACCTGGGCCCCGGAAATCGAGCAGCTGGAGCGGCTTCGGCGGCTGCGCAAGCGCATGGGCGGCGCCGAGAGCATCGCACGCCAGCATGCCCAGGGGCGGCTGACCGTCCGTGAGCGAGTTGACCTGTTGGTGGATCCCGACTCTTTCCAGGAAACCTCCACTTCGGCCGGCGCGGCCAAGTGGGACGACGAGGGCCGGCTCGAGAGCTTCCGGCCGATGGCCTACGTTACCGGGCACGCCAACATCGACGGGCGGCCAGTGATCCTGGAAGGCGGCGACTTCACCATCCGTGGCGGAGCCTCGGACTCCGGGACTCCGTATCCCCGAGTGGAGGTGGCCTGGCTGGCCGGCGAACTGCGCGTCCCGTTCATCCGGCTGCTGGACGGGGCCGGCGGCAGCGTCCGCAACTACGATCCCGAGGCGAAGCGCGCTGGCGGCGATCCCACCATGCCGCCAGGTCACGCGGCGGCGGACGAAGAGGCGCTGGTAGGTGTCAGACCGACGGGAACGCCCGGCAGTCTCGACCTTCCCACCCGGCACGATTTCTCTGCGGTGGCGCCGACGGTGGAAGACCACCTGGCGACACGGATGGCCAAGGGCAACCTCCTAGCCCAGGTGCCGGTGGTGGCCGCGGTGCTGGGGTCAGTGGCGGGGCTGCCGGCGGTTCACGTCGGCGACTGCCATTTCTCGATCATGACCAAGACGGCGGAGACCTTCGTGGGCGGCCCGCCGATGGTTTCCCAGGCGCTCGGCCTGACCGTGACCAAGCAGCAGCTGGGCGACTGGACGGTTCAGGCCAAGACCTCCGGGGTCGTGCACAACGTCGCCGAGAGCGAGGCTGACGCCTTCGCCCAGATCAGACGGTTCCTCTCCTATTTGCCGTCGAACGTCTGGCAACTGCCGCCGTGGGCCGAGCCGACCGACGATCCCAATCGACGCGACGAGAGTCTGATCTCGGCCATCCCGAAGCGACGGACGGCGGCGTACGAGGTGCGCAAGATCATCGAGGCGGTCGTGGACCGGGAGTCGATGTTCGAGATTTCGTCGCTGTACGGCCGCGCCATGGTGACCCTGCTGGCGCGGATCGACGGATTCCCGGTCGCCGTGCTGGCGAACGACTGCCGCCGCGACGGCGGCGCGATGACGCCGGCCGCCTGCATCAAGACCGAACGGTTCGTGGACCTCGCCGACACCTTCCATCTCCCGGTCGTCTATTTCGCCGATGTGCCGGGTTTCATGGTCGGGCCGGAGTCGGAGGCGGCCGGCATCATCCGCTTCGCCAACCGCGCTTCTGCGGCGGTGCGCGAGGCGAGCGTACCCTACATCTCGATCGTGACGCGGCGGATGTACGGCGTGGCGAGCGTGGTCGCCAAGGGCGACGGGATGTCGGTGCGCTATGCCTGGCCGTCCGCGGAGTCCGGATCGCTGGTGGCCCAGGGCGGCGTGATGGCGGCCTATCGCCGGGAGATCGAAGCGGCGCCCGATCCCGTCGCCAGGCGCCTGGAGATCGAGGACAGGTTCCAGCGCATGGCGTCGGTGCTGCGCCAACCAGGACTCGCCCGGCCGCTGGAGATCATCGATCCGCGCGACACCCGGCCGGCGATCGTCGACTATCTGCGCAAAAGCCACGCGGTGAACGCAACCCGGCTGGGGCCGAAGCTGCGCGTGGGGATGCGCCCGTGAGGGAGGCAAGCCTGTGGACGTGAAGTCCGATATCAACGCCGTCGTCAGCAAGATCGAAGTGTCGCCGGGAGTCGAGGTGGCTGCCGACGACCTACTGATGGTCCTGGAATCCATGAAGATGGAGGTCCCGGTGAACGCGCCGGGGGCCGGACGCATACGCTCGATCGCCGTTGCAGAGGGGGCGAGCGTCCAGGAGGACGACGTGTTGCTGGTGCTCGACCTGAGCTGACGAGCCATGGAAACCCGTTTGACGCCAGGCCCGCTCTCTCATCTGCGCGTCCTGGAACTCGGCCAGACCGTCGCCACCGCCTACTGCGGCCGCCAGTTCGCGGCCTGGGGCGGCGACGTCGTCGTCGTCGAGCCGGCAGCCGGTTCGCCCCTCCGGCTGCTTCCTCCGTTCGCCCCCGGACGGGACGGGGCGCCGGTCTCGCTGCTGTGGACCAATGTGGCGGCGAACAAGCGGGCCGTTCGGCTGGATGAAGGCGCTTCCCTGGCAAGCCTGATCAGTCAGGCCGATGTGCTGCTGTCGGATGGCGGACCGGACGCGCTGGCCGAATATGGCGTCTCGCTGCCGGCGCTGATGGCGGAGCGCCCGTCGCTGTCGGTGGTCTCGATCACCCCTTTTGGCCTGAGCGGGCCTTACGCAGCCTTCCGCGCGACCGCGCTCACGGTCGAGGCGCTCTCCGGGTACCTCGGCCTCAACGGAGAGGCCGGGGCGCCGCCGATCCAGGCCCCGGGGCGGCTCACCGAATACGCGGTGGGCGCCAACGCCTTCGTCGCGGCGCTCGCGGCGGTGCTCAAGCAAGAGCGGACCGGGTACGGCGCGTTCGTCGAGGTCGCCGCGATGGAGACGCTGGCGACCATGGTCCCGTTCCTCCACGTCCAGTACCTGGGCGGCGACAAGCGACGCGAGGGCGGGACCTCGGCTGGCGTGCGCTTAGTCGCCTGCGCCGACGGCTGGATCTCGATGATGGTCGCCAACCCCAGGCTTCGCGAGGCGCTCGGCCAGGTGCTCGAGATTCCCGAGGGGGAGTTGCCGGACGACCTCTATACAGGCGACTATTCCGATGTCCTGCGAAAGACGTTGTCGTTCTTCGAGCGCTTTACGCGGCGCTGGAAGACCGAGGATCTGTTCCTGGCGCTCTCGGTGTCCGGGATCACCTGCGGCAAGGTGATGAGCCTTACCGAGGTGCTCGAGTTCGACCAACTGGAGGCGCGGGACTTCTGGCGCGCGGTCGACCACCCGGAGCTTGGGCCGGTCAGGTTCCCCGGCCCAGCCGGCAGGTTTCGCGGCATCGCGCCCGTGACGCCCAGCGCGGCGCCGGGCGCGGCCGTATCACCGGCTGAGCTTGACTGGGACGCGCGTCCGCCGCCGGCTTTCGATCCGGCGCGCGCCGGCGAACGGCCGCTCGAGGGGATGCGCGTGCTCGATCTCACCCAGGCGTGGATCGGGCCCTACACCACACTGATGCTCGCCGACCTGGGCGCCGACGTGATCAAGATCGAGTCGCACAAGCGGCCGGATGTCTGGCGGGTGAACGCGTCTCAGCCGCTCGCGATCCCGGGGCCGGTCCACGTCGCAAGGCCGAACCGCAGCCACTATTTCAACAGCGTCAACTACGGCAAGCGCGACCTGACCCTGAACCTGCGGTCGGAGGAGGGGCGGGCGCTGTTCCTGCGCCTGGCGGCGGACGCCGACCTGGTGGCGGAGAACTACACGTCGCAGGTCATGGCCAACTTCGGCCTGGCCTACGAGACGCTGCGCGAAACCCGACCGGACCTGGTGATGATATCCTGCTCCGGTTACGGCCGCTCCGGCCCGTTGGAGAGCTTCGCCACCAACGGCTCGGCGATCGAGGCCATGGCGGGCTGGGACTGGCTGCATCGCCATCCGGGCGGCCCGCCGGTTCTGATGGGATTCTACCAGGCCGATCCGATCGATGGCCTGCAGATGGCGGCCCTCACGCTGATCGGCGTCCTTCATCGGACGCGCACCGGGCAGGGCGACCACCTCGATGGAGCCATGCTGGACGCTTCGGTGGGCTATTTGGGCGAGCTTCTGCTGCAGACCCAGCTTGTCGGCGAGCCCGAACCTATCGGCAACCGCAGCCCCACGATGTCGCCGCACGGGGTCTTCCCCTGCGCCGGCGAGGACCGCTGGATCGCGCTGGCGGCGGACGGCGAGGCGGCGTGGACCGCGCTTGCCGCGGCCGCTGGCCTCGCTGACCCACGCTTTGCTGAGCTCGAAGGCCGCAAAGCCCATGAGGATGACCTCGAGGACCGCCTGGCGGCTTGGACAGCGGACTGGGACGCTGACGAACTGATGACCGCCCTACAAGGCGCGGGCGTCCCCGCCGGGGTCGTACGCGGCGTGCGCGAGGGGCTGGACGAGCCCCACCTCGTGGCGCGGAACTGGTTCCGGCGGCTGACGCATCACGACCTCGGCGCGCACAGCTACAACGGCTACGCTTGGCGCTTCCCGGGCTGCGGCTTAAGCCCGTCGATCCCACCTCCTAGACTGGGCGAACACAGCGAAGAACTATTGCGAGAGCTGCTGGGTCTCAACGCGGCGGAGATCGCCGAGTTGAAGGCCAAAGACGTGACAGGCGAGGTCTTTTGAGCGGTCGGTCGGTGCGATTCCAGCTGCTCAAGCCCCTGCCGGGCGACCGACTTCCGGCAATGCGCCTTAGGCGCGATTGGAGGGAAGCGAGCGCGGATTTGCGCCAACAACTCCTTGGGTCCCTGCGAAAAAACGGCATTGGTCCGGAGCCAGCACGCCAGCCTCAGGACGAATTATCAATTTTTTCGAACGAACGGGACTCATAACGCCTGTTGCCCTGAGCTAGGGTCATGTCATCGGGAGCACCCAGAACTTCCGAGGTATGGAGGCTGCCATGGCGGACGGAACGCAGGTCGGTCACGCTTGGGACAGGGCCGAGATCCTGTCGCTCTTCGATCCCACAACCGGCGTCCTTGATCGTCGGGTGCTATCGGACGAGGCGCTCTATCAGCTGGAGCTTGAGCGCATCTTCGCGCGCAGTTGGAACTTCATGTGCCACGACTCGCAGATCCCCGAGCCGGGCGATTACTTCATCAACTACATCGGCGAGGACCAGGTTATCGTCGTCCGCGACGAGGATGGCGGCGTCAACGTCCTGCTGAACACCTGCCGGCACCGCGGCAATGCGTTGTGTCGCGCGGAACAGGGGCACGCCAAGTCGTTCGTGTGCAGCTACCACGGCTGGAACTACGGGCTCGACGGCCGGCTGATCGGTGTCCCCGGCCTGAAGGCCTACTACCGCGACGAGATCGACCGCAGCAAGCTGGGCCTGCATAAGGCCCGGGCCGAAAGCTACCTCGGGTTCTGGTACGCCACCCTCGCTCCGGACGCTCCGTCCCTCCACGACTTCCTGGGCGATGTTGGCCGCACGGGCCTGGGAATGGTCTGCGCCCACGGCGAGGTGGAATGCGTCGACGGCATCCAGAAAAACGTCATCAGCTGCAACTGGAAGATCGCCGTCGATAACCTCTTCGACTGGTACCACGTGGCCTACAGTCACGCCTCGGCGAACACCGCGGGTTTCATGGACATTTCGCAAATCCTGCATCCCAAGAACCAGATGGTGATGCTGGGCGAGTACGGGCACGGGATCGGCGGACCCGGCATCCCACAGGAAAAGCAGGACCAGATCGACGCGATGTCGGACGAAGAGCGGCTGGCTGCGTCGCGCGCAGCCCCGCCCAACAGTCCGCGGATTCGGCCCAGCAAGGCCAAGAAACTTATGGGCCCCGTAGGCGTCCGCAGCGAGGGCCATCCCAACATCTTCCCGAACCTCTGGATCACCATGAGCGGACTCCAGATGTGCCTGCGCCTGCCGCGCGGACCTTCAAAGACCGAGCTTTGGTGGTTCACCTTCGTGCCGAAGGACGCGCCTCCGGCCCTGCGCCGAAATATGATTTGGCAGGCCAATCACGTCTTCGGCCCCGCCGGTATTCTCGAGCAGGACGACGGGGAGAACTGGAGCCAGAGCACGAGCGCTGCGCGCAGCCTGTCCAGCCGCGCGCTCGGACAGTACATCGGCATGGGCCTCGGTAAGGACCAAGCCGTGGCCGGGGAGCAGGGCGAGCACTACATCGAATCCTGCGTCGGCGAGCATGGCCAGCGATGGCTCTACCGGGCCTGGACGGAATGGATGGCCGCCCGCGACTGGGCGGACCTGAAGGCGAACCATACTGCGCCGCCCACGGGGGTCGTCTGATGGGAATGCTGGAGCAAGTCCGGCTGGGCGCGGTCGTCTCCCAGGAACCCTCCCTGTCCGAACGCGCCCTGCTGCAATACGAGGTCGAGCAGTTCCTTTATGCCGAGGCCGCCCTGCTTGATGCGCGCAAGCACCGCGAGTGGCTGGGTCTGCTGGCCGACGACATCCACTACTGGATGCCGATCCGCCGCACGACGACCCTCGCCGAAGTCGACCGCGAGTTCACCAAGCTGGGCGACATGGCCTACTTCGACGACGACCGCGCTCTTCTGGAAATACGGGTCAGGAAACTGGAGGCGGGGTCCGCCTGGTCCGAGGACCCGCCGTCTCGCTCGCGCCACTTCGTCTCAAACGTCCGAATCCTCGACATCGCCGGCGACGAAATCACGGTCGAGGCCTGTTTCCACCTGTATCGCTCCCGGCTGGAAAGGGACGTGGATAGTTGGATCGGTCGGCGCGTGGACGTGTTGCGCCGGACGGACGGCAGCTTCCGGCTGGCGAAACGGCATCTGTTCCTCGACCAGACGGTGATCTTGTCCACCAACATGAGCACGATCTTTTAGGTCGATGCCGTGAGCGCCCTCGAAGGCCAGATCATTCTCGTCACCGGCGGCGCTTCCGGGCTGGGCGCCGCCATCGTCGAGCGCTTCCTGGAGGAAGGTGCGACCGTGGCGGTGCTGGATCGCACGCCAGACAAGATGGCGGACCTGGTTCGCGCCAATGCCGAACGGCTCCTGGTTTTCTCCGGAGATGTACGCGCGATCGCCGACAACCAGCGCGCCGTCGAGATGACCCTTGAGCGGTTCGGCAGGCTGGACTGCGCCATCGGCAACGCGGGAATCTGGGACTATTCGACATCCCTCGACGCATTGCCTGCAGAGCGCATCGATGCGGCGTTCGACGAGTTGTTCCACGTCAACGTCAAGGGCTACCTGAACCTGGCCAAGGCCGCCTTGGCGGCCCTCGTGCAGTCCTCGGGCTCGCTGATTTTCACTGTCTCGAACGCCGGGTTCGACCCCGCGGGCGGCGGTCCACTCTACACGGCGTCCAAGCACGCGGTCGTCGGATTGATCCGGCAACTCGCCTACGAGTTCGCGCCCGCCGTCCGCGTAAACGGGGTTGCGCCAGGACCGATCGAGACCGACCTGCGCGGGCCCGGCGCCCTCGGCATGGCGGAGACGTCCATCAGCAGCGTCAACCTCTCCGCCGTCGCCGGCCCCAACGTGCCGCTGGGCTACGTGCCGGCGACCGCCGACTACGCGGGTGGCTATGTGTTCCTCGCCTCCCGGCGCGACAGTCGTCCGGCCACGGGCGGCGTGCTGAAGCTGGACACCGGCATCGCCGTGCGCGGAATTGGTCGCGTCTCGGGCGGCGGCGGGCTCAAGGCCAAGTATGGCGCAACGAATGCGCCGGCCGGCAAGAGCCCAAAGTGAGCGATCCGACCGACAATCCGCGTCACGACGTGCGCATGGACGGCGTCTACTTCGTGCGCGCGTCGGCGACGAACGCCTTCGCCAAGTCGCTGGAGCCCGGGAACTACTCCTACTGCGTGATGGTGCAGACCGGCCGACTTCGCCTGGAAACCGACTTTCCCGTCTATCGTCAGATCGAGTTGGGGGCCGGCGACTCGGTCGCCGTTAGCGGGCTTGCTCCTCACGTCTTTCGCGCGACGGACGCCTCCCTTGCCGCACCATCCGACCACTTCGAGCGACGGCCGATGACCGAACCCGGCCCGGGCGCCGCGGTGGAACTCATTCTGGGCGTCGCGCCCAACGAGGCGCTCGCGCTTGGCTCGCTCATGGTCGGCCCGATTGTCGTCAGGCGCGCCGAACACCCCGACCTGTCCCGCCGCCTCTGGCGCGCCGTGGAAATGTTGGAAGACGAGTACGCCGACGGATCGTGGATAGACCGCAACCTCGTGATCCGCCGACTCGCGGAGATCATGCTGATCAACATGAGCCGCCGGGTTTTCGCTGACCACGGCGCCGACGCGACGGATGGCTCTCGCATGCCCGCGAACCGGCAGCTGATGCAGGCGATAAACGCCTTCTTCGCGGCGCCGCAGGAGGCCTGGACGCTAGGCGACATGGCCCGCG
>Ga0302311_10004344_pt1 | contig 15310 bp, 7 predicted proteins | sample III_Palsa_N1_3_FD_200449 | JGI IMG/M metagenome (GOLD analysis project Ga0302311, IMG submission 200449) | Peat permafrost microbial communities from Stordalen Mire near Abisko, Sweden - III_Palsa_N1_3 | ecosystem: Environmental > Terrestrial > Soil > Palsa > Peat permafrost | place: Sweden... | reverse complement strand
GGGCGCCTCGCTCGAAGATCTCGACCGCCACATCGCCGGCCCCGACGTCGGCCCCGTCGACCTCTTGATCCGTACCGGCGGCGAGCAGCGGCTGTCCGACTTCCTGCTCTGGGAGAGCGCCTACGCCGAATTGCGCTTCACGGATCGCATGTGGCCGGACTTCGACGCCGCCGACCTGGCCGAGGCGATCACGGATTTCCGGGGGCGGGTGCGGACCTTCGGCGACGTGCCGGAGCGGTCCCAACCGGTTCCGGTTTGAGGGCCGCGCCGAACGTCGTCATGCGCGCCCAGCCGACGCCGTGGCGTGTGCGAAGGGCGTCTGGGCGGTGGACGATATGCTCGAGGCCAGGACAGCTGTAGCCGCGTCAACCGGGGCGAAGGCGGCGGCGGCTTGGATGAAGAGGGCGGTGCTGGCGTCGATCACCGTGCCGCCGCTTGCGTCGCTGGTGACGGTGTAGGATGCGCCGACGGCGCCGGCCAGGTCGAAGCTGTAGGTATTGCCGCCGTCGTTGAGCGTCAGGATCGAGCCCTTGACGCCCGCCGTCGCTCCCGTGACGAAGGTAAGGCCGGTAAGGTCGATTTCCTCGCCGTCGCCGCTGAAGTTGGAGATCACATTAGCGAAGGATCCGCCGGCCAAGGGCGCGTCGGCCGCATCGATCTGCAGCACCGCCGAGCCGGTCGAGGGCGCGACAAACTGCACATAGCCGCCTCCGATGGCGCCGACGGACGCCAGCTCAATCGTCCCGCCGCTGATCGCCGCCTTGCCGGCGAAGGTCGCGCCCGAGCCGCCCAGCACCAGGTCGCCGCCACCGGTTTCGACCACCGCCCCCGAGCCGGTCAGCGTCCCGTCCAGCGTCCCGGCCCCCGCGATCCGAACCTCGCCGTCAAGGGTCAAAAACCCGCCCGAGAGCACCGCCAGATTGAGCCCATAGCCGCCCGAAGCGATCGCCTCGCTGCCGCCGTTGGAGACCACGTCGCCGAACGCCGCGCCGCCCGAGCCCACCTGGTCGATGCCCCCGTCCAGCACCGTCGTCCGGTGCGAGGCGCCGCCGAGCTCGGTCGTCTGAACAGCCCCGTTCGACAGCACCGCGCCATAGGCCGCCGCCCCGGAGGAGACGTATCCCAGCGCGCCGCTCAGCAGCACCGTGTCGTGCGCCGCCCCGCCCGACGAGACCACCTGCTTGCCGCCGCTCACCACGGTCCCGACCGTCGCGCCGGCCCACAGGTACTGCACGCCCCCGCTCAGCACCTGCGTCCCGTCCACGACCCCGCCGGAGCGGACCACCGCCTTGCCGCCCTCCGACACCACCGTCCCGCTCGCCCGGCCATCCGCATAGACATAGGCAAGGCCGCCGCTCGAGACCTGGGTTGCGCTGGCGAAGCCGCCCGAAGAGACCAGCGCCTTGCCGCCGCTCTCGACCGTCTCGCCGGCGACCCTGCCGCCGGCGAACACATAGGCCAGGCCGCCGACGACGTCGGTCGCGCTCGCCACGCCGCCCGACGAGACCACCTGCTTGCCGCCGGAGTTCACCGCCGTGCCCGTGGTCGTCCCGCCCCGCAGGTATTCCACCCCGCCGCTCAGCACCATCGTCGCGCTGGCGCCGCCGCCGGCGCGGACGATCGCCTTGCCGCCGTCCGAGAGCACCGTTCCCACCGCCAGGCCGCCGGTCTCGACATAGGCCAGGCCGCCACTGAAGAGGATGGTCCCGCTCGCGATCCCACCTGAAGAGATCAATGCCTCGCCGCCGCGCACCTGAGTCCCCGTGGTCGTCCCCGAGGCCAGCACATGTTCCGCGCCGCCGCTGGAGACCGTCGCGCCGACGGCGGCGGCTCCCGAGGAGATCACCTGCAGGCCGCCGCTTAGCACCTCGGCGCCGCTGGCCACGCCGCCCGAGCTCACCAGCTCTTCGCCGCCGGACCCGATGGCCGTGCCGCTGGCGACGCCATGGATCTGCTCCTGGGTCCCCGAACCGGACAGCACCGTGCCGGTCGCGCTGGCGCCGAAGTCGATCTGAAGCACGCCGTCCACGACCGTCACCGCCTCGGCCGCGCCGCCCGACTGAACTTCCAGAAAGGCGGAAGGCCCGCCAGCCGCACCGACCGACACGCCGCTGACCTGACCGGCGTCGAAACTGCTGCCCACGAGTTCGCCGGGGCCGTCGAGCTGACCGCCGGACGAGACGACGACACCACTGCCCACCGCGCCCGCCGACAGGGTCAGGACGCCGCCGCTCTGCACCGCCAGGCCGCCGCTGATGATGAGCGACCCGCCGCTGGAAACCGTGACCAGCCCCGCCAGCGTCGTCGTCGATGTCACCACGCCCGATCCGACTCCGGAGCCAAGCCCTATGCTCTCGCCGCTCGACACCGTCAGCGTCAGGAACTGCGCTGAACCGCCGCTCTCGATCGTCAGGCCCGAGACCGACCCGCCGCTCTCGATGACTTCGTTGCCGCCGCTGGAGACCACGCTGTCCACCGTCTCCCCGCCGGACGAGACGAACTCATAGGCGCCGCTGGCGACGGTCGTGTCGCTGGCCACGCCATAGACGAAGTCATCCCAGTCGTTCATCAGCGTTCCGGTCGCGCTCGCCCCCGAGGAGATCACGAGCACGCCGCCGTCGATCGTCACCGCGTCGGCCGAGCCGCCGGACTCGATCGTCACACTCCCGAGGACGACGGAATCGTTGAACGTCCCGCCGCTCACCACCAGCTTGCTGGCGCTCGCCCCGGAGTCGATCTGCAGATCGCCGTCGTAGATCGTCACCGCATCTGCCGCGCCGCCGGACAGGACCTCAAGCTTGCTCGGGGCGTGGCCGCCCGAGTTGCCGCTCGATATGCCCAGCGACCCACCGCTGACCTGGCCGGCGTCGAGGCCATTGCCCACAATCGTCAGCTGATCGCCGATCCCGCCGGCCGCCACCGACACCGAGGCGCCGCTGAGGATGGCGCTGTCCTCGGCCGTGCCGCCGGAGAGCACGATCAACTCGCCGCCGCTGCTGATCATGAGGCCGCTGCTGGTGACGCCGGAGGAGACGGTGACGATCGACCTGTAGGCGATCTCGACGAAGCCGTCCGCGTCCGCCGTGAGAACCAGGCTGTCGCTGGTGTAGCTGGTGGTTCCGGCGAAGGTGAAGGTGTCCTCCACCGTCCCGCCGCCGCTCACCACCTCCGCGAGTGTATTGCCGTCGCCGCCAACGGTCGTCACCAAGAGGCTCAGCGCCGAATTGCTCAGCAGGTTCGGCAGGTCGATCGTATCGCCGGCCGAGAAGCCGCCGATCACCGCCTGGTCGTCGTGGCCGGAGCCTTGGGCCTCGAGCGTATTGCCCCCGCCCGAGAACGTCAGCGTGCCGCCGAGCGTCGCATTCGAGGCTGCCAACACGACCTCGGCGCCGCTGATCAGGGTCGAATCGGCGGCCGAACCCGTGGCGGTGACGAACTCCTTCCCACCGCTGGACAGGACATCGCCGACGGCCTCGCCGCCCGAGCGGATGTAGGCGACGCCGCCGGAATCGATGGTCGTGCCGCTGGCCACGCCATAGACCAGGTCCTGAGTTCCCGAACTCAGCACCGTGCCGGTCGCGCTGGCGCCGGAGTCGATCTGGAGCACGCCGTCCACAACCGTCACCGCCTCGGCCGCGCCGCCGGACTGGATTTCCAGATAGGCGGAATGGCCGCCCGCCGCGCCGACCGACACGCCGCTGACCTGGCCGTCATCGAAGCTGCTGCCCGCGAGCTCGCCGGGGCCGTCGAGCTGGCCGCCGGACGAGACGGTGAGAGCGCTGCCCACGCCGCCCGCCGAGACCGTCGCGGAGCCGCAGCTGAGCACGGTGCTGCTCTCGGCCTCGCCGCCGGAGAGCACGGTCAGCTGGTCGCCGCTCCCGACGGTCAGGCCGCTGCTGGTGACGCCGGCGGAGATGGTCAGCGCCTGCTGCTCGCGTACGACGAGGCCGCCGTCGCCGTCGCTGGAGGCCACGAAGCTCGGATAGACGGCGCCTTCCAGCTTGAAGTGGAGGACCTCGGAGCCGTCGGTAACGGTCAGCACCCCGCCGCTGGCCACGGCCGTCGCCCCGGACACATAGGCGAGGCCCCGCAGGTCGAGGGCGTCGACCGCGGAATCGAAATCGCTGAGCGGGTTGGTCAGGTCGCCGCCGTTCGCCGGCAGGTCCGCCGCGGCGATTTCCAGCGTCGCGCTCGATCCAGCGCCCGGCGCGAACACGACCAACCCGGCGCTCAGCGCGCCGGCGACCGCCAGCTGCGCGACCCCGCCGCTGATGACCAGAGAGGGCGACTCCCCTTCCTCCGTCACCTCGATCGCCAGCGCGCCGTTGTTGTCACCATATTGGTCGTCGTTCACGCCCAGCAGGAGCTGGGTGACCCCGCCGGCGGGTACGGTCACGGTGGTCGGTCCGTCGCCCAGCACGAACGGCGAGCCGATCACCTGACCGGCCGCATTGGCGAAGGCCCCCAGCAATTCTCCATGATAGGCGGGCTGGTCATCGCTCGGGATGAACGCGCCAGGATACCCACCCCCATCGGCGACAAAGTTCTCATCCCCATTGGCGTTGTACTGGGGATCGCCACCTTCTGTACCGACGGTCCCGCTAAGGTAGGTGACGGTGATCTGCTGGCCCGCGGTGAAGGAGAGCGACCCGCTGACGGACGCCTCCCCGCCGTTCGGGTTCGAGCCATAGTTCAGGCTGGGGTTCTCGCTTGGCGACCAGGGTCCTTGCGCGCCGGAGACCGTGACATCGACGCTGATCGGCGCGACGGCGGAGGCAGCCGAGATTACAAGCTTGCCCGCACCGTCCTGGACCAGGGTCCCGCTGCCGGCCACCGTCCCCGCGAGCGTAACGGCGGTCGCGCCGGAATAGGTGACCACGCCGTTGTCCGTGAGCGTCGCGCCCGACGCCAGACCGAGGCCCGTGGCGGAGCCGCCGTTGGACACCGTTTCCAGGCCGCCGGAGTCGATCGTGTCATCCAGCGAGAGCCCCCCGCTGAAGACGATCTCGCTTCCGCCGGAGCTGACGACGAACATCTCCGCCGTACCGCCCGAGAGGATATTGGCGGTGTCGCCGGCGCTTAGCGTCAAGCCGCTGCTGGTGACGCCGGAGGAGACGGTGATCGTCATTGGACGCGTTCCCGCATCGCCGGCTCTAAACCAGCGATTTTCGCCCATCCTGTCGTAGTTGGGTTGGTTCGCGAAGCGCTTTGTGCGTGGGTGCGCCGCTTGGCTACGGATGCCCCGCGGTGGCCGAGGCGGTGGCGTGCAGGAACGGCGTCTGGCCGGATGACGTGCTGGAAACCAGCGCGATCTTCGCCGCGTCCGGCGGCGCGAAGGCGGCGGCGGTCTGGGTGAAGAGGGCGGCCTTGGGATCGATCAGCGTGCCGCCGTGGCCGTCGCTGGTGACGCTGTAGCCGGCGGCCGTACTCCCCGCGATGTCGAAGGCGTAGGTCTTGCCGCCGTCGGTCAGCACCAGCGTCGAACCGGTCAGGGTGGCCGAGGCGCCGGCGGCGAAGGCGATGCTCCCGAGGTCGATGTCTTCTTCGGCGCCGCTGAAGTCGGAGATCCTGTTGGCGAAGGTCCCGCCGGCCGCCGGCGCGTCCGCCGCATCGATCCGCAGCACCGCCGAACCGGTCGTGGGCTCGACGAACTGCACATAGCCGCCTCCGAGCGCGTGCGAGGTCGCCAGCTCGATCGTGCCGCGGCTGATCACCGCCTTGCCGGTGAACGCCGCGGCGGAGCCGCTAAGCACCAGGTCGGCGGGCTCGGTCTCGATGACCGCGCCGTCGCCGGAGAGGGTTCCGGCCAGCGTGCCCGCGCCGCCGATCCGCACCTCGCCATTGTCGATCAGCACGCCGCCCGCGAGCAGCACGAGGCCGCGCGCCACGCCGCCCGACGAGACGATCGCCTCGCCGCCGGCGCTAACCCGCGTCCCCGTGGTCATCCCACCGATCAGTACATACTCCAGCCCGCCGTTCAGCACCGTCGATGCGCTGGCGACGCCGCCCGAGCGGATGACGTCCTCGGTATTGCTTCCGACCTCGGTTCCGCTGGCCGTTCCGCCGCTGTCGATCTCGAATTCGGTCCTGACCGCGTTGGCCTGGCCGGCGAGCACCATCGCGCTCGCGGTCCCGCCCAGCAGTTCGAGCGCGCCGCCGGCCGCCAGCGTCAGCCCGCTGACCTGGCCGGCGATCTTGTTCACGCCGGCGAGGTCCCCAGGTCCCAGCACCGCCCCACCGCTGGCCACCGTCAAAGCGGTCGCGACAGCGCCCGCGGTGAGAAAGACATCGCCCTCGATCGTCACGTCACTGAGCGCGCCCGCAACCTGATCGAAGCCGGCCAGTGCGCCCGGCCCCACGACCGCGCCGCCCGCATCCACGTTAAGGTCGCTGACGATCGTCCCCACCGCCACGCTGACCCTCGCGCCGTTCGCCACGGTCGCGCTGTCCACATTGATGACGGCGCCGCTGGCGATGGTGACGCCGTCGAGCACCGTCGTACTCGTCGCCCGGCCGGGCGTGACGTTGCCGGTCAGCAGGCCCTGGAAATCCACCGTCCCACCGCTCTGGACCGTCTCGCCCGTGACGGTTCCGCCTTGCAGGATGAGCAGGCCGCCGTTCTGGATGGTGTCGCCAGCGGCGGCGGCGCCGGAGTAGACCAGCTCTTCGCCGCCCTGCTCGACGGTGGCCCCGGCGTCCACGCCGCCGGAATTGACGTATTCCTCGCCCTTGCTTCCGACCAGGACGCCGCTCGCCGAGCCGAGGACGTTGATCAGCGCGCCGGAGAGGGCTGTCGCGCCCTTGTCCGTCGCGCCGAAGTCGATCTGCAGCGAGCCGTCCACGGCGACCGTTACGGCGATGGCGGTCCCGCCGGACACCAATTCGAGCTGGCCGCCGATCGACGCGCCGCTGATCGCGCCCTCGACGTAGCTTTGTCCGGTGACCGCGCCAGGTCCCTTCACCACGCCGCCCGGGTCCACGAACAGGTCGTTCGCGACCGTTCCGGCGAGGCTCAGCGTCGCGCCCTCGGCCACCTCCGCATCGTACAGTTCGAGCACGCCGCCGCTCGAAACGGTCACGCCGCTGATCACCGTCGTGCTGGCCACCGGGCCGGCGGTGAAGTCGCTGGTCAGATAGGGACCGATGCCGAGCGTCCCGCCGCTCTGGACCGTCGCCAATTCGATCTCGCCATCCCACAAGACCAGCAGTCCGCCGCTTTCGACCACCGCGCCCTTCTCGGCCCCGCCGGAGAGGAAGAGCCGCCCGCCACTCTCGACGACGTCGCCGGTGGCCCGGCCGCCTTCGTAGATGTCTTCCTCGCCCCCGCTTCCAATCCGCGTGTTGGACGCCGAACCGAAGTCGTCGATGTAGGCATCGGTGACCACGGTGGCCGAGGCGAGCGCGCCGTAGTCGATCTGGAAATAGCTGTAGGGGCTGGCGGCCGGGGCGGTGATCGTCAGGCCGCTGGCGGTGCCGCCGGAGATGAGTTCAAGAAAGCCGTCATTCTCGAGCGTCAGGGCGCCGTCGAGCGAGCCGGCGACGGAGCTGTCGCCCTGCAGGTCCCCCGCGCCCAGCAGCACCCCGCCCGAGGACACTGTCAGGTTTTCTCCGAGCGCGCCCGACGACAGAGTCGCCGAGGCGCCGCTGTTGACGGTGGGGTAGTCGACCGTGCCGCCGGACAGCACGACGAGCGGGTCGCCGCTCGAGATGGTCAGGAAGTTGCTGGTGACCCCGGAGGAGACGGTGATGGTCATCGGTCGGTCCTTCGAGGGAGAGACGATCGCGCGCTCGCCGCACTCAGCGGCTTGTATCCGCGCCGGTCAACGTATCTCGGCTGTAGGCCAGGCTCAAACGCGGCGGCGCCCGGCGCCGGTCACACCCGCAGCACCGTGGTCTCGACGACCGGCCGGCGTTCCCAGATGCGGTAGGCGGCTTTCTTGACCGCGCGGGACAGGGCCTGCTCGACGGCGTGATCGTCGTCGCGGTCGGGACCGGAGAGGCGTTTCAGCGCGCGCTCGGCTTCCTGGGCGAGGTCGTCGATGGCTTCCGCGAGTTCGTAGCCCTCCTCGCCGGGCAGGCCGAGGGCGCGGACCTGCGGGCCCGACGCGATGCGGCCCCTGCCGTCCAGGGCGACGGCGACGCTGAGCACGCCGTTGAAGGCGGCGTGACGGCGCTCGCGCAGCGCCTCGCCGTTCTCGGGCGTGACCATGCCGCCGTCGACGTAGAGCCGGCCGGCCGGGACCTCGTCGATGATCTCGGCGCGGCCGGGGGCGAGGCGGACCATGTCGCCGTTGCGCGGGGCCAGCGCCTCGCCGACCTGCATGTCGCGGGCGAGGTTGACGTGTTCCAGGAGGTGGCGGCGCTCGCCATGGGTCGGCACGGCGATGCGGGGCCGCGCCCAGCGGTACATCTGCTTCAGCTCGTCGCGGCACGGGTGGCCGGAGACGTGCAAGCCCGGATGGTCGCGCTCGGTGAAGAGGCGCACCCCGCGATCGGCGAGCTTGTTCTGCAGGTTGCGGATCGGGATCTCGTTGCCGGGGATCACCCGCGAGGAGAAGACGCAGCTGTCGCCCTTGCCGAGGCTCAGGTGCGGATGGGTCCCGTCGGCGACGCGGGCCAGGGCCGCGCGCGCCTCGCCCTGACTGCCGGTGCAGAGGTAAAGCACCTTGTCGGCCGGGAAATGCGTCGCCTCGACGTCGGAGATGAACGGCTGGATGTTCGCCAGCAGGCCGACCGAGCGCGCCGCGGCGGACATGCGGATCATCGAGCGGCCGACCAGGCAGACGCGGCGGCCATTGGCCTCGGCGGCGCGGATGATCGAGTCCATCCGCGCGACATTGGAGGCGAAGCAGGCGGCGGCCACCTTGCCCTTCAGCTGGCCGATTAGCGCCGCGAGCGCGACCCGCACCGTGGCCTCCGAGCCGGCCTCGCCATCGACGAAGACGTTGGTCGAGTCGCAGACCATGGCCAGCACGCCCTCGTCGCCGAGGCGGGTGATGGCTTCGTGGTCGGTGACCTCGCCGGTGATCGGGTCGGGGTCGATCTTCCAGTCGCCGGTGTGCAACACCGTGCCGAGCGGGGTGCGGATGGCGAGGCCGTTGGGCTCCGGGATCGAGTGGGTGAGCGTGATCAGCGTAACCTCGAACGGGCCGAGCTTGATCGTCCCGGAGAGCGGGACCTCGGTGATCCGCGCCTCGTCCAGCAGGTTCGCCTCGCGCAGCTTCTCGCGCAGCAGGAAGGCGGTGAAGGGCGTCGCGTACATCGGCGCCTTCAGCCGCTCCCACAGCCAGGGCACCGCGCCGATGTGATCCTCGTGGGCGTGGGTGAGCACGATGCCGAGGATGTCCTTGGCATGTTCCTCGATGAAGCTCGGGTCCGGCAGGATCACCTCGACGCCAGGGGTGGTCTGGTCGCCGAACGTGATGCCGAGGTCGACCACGATCCACTTGCGGGCGTGGGGCGGGCCGAAGCCATAGAGGTTGAAGTTCATGCCGATCTCGTTCGACCCGCCTAGCGGCAGGAAAACGAGTTCGTCGTCAGGGTGCGCTGTCATTCAGACGCCACATGGGCGTTCCGACGGTGGATTTCGAGCAGGCCCCTGATGGTGAGGTCGTGGTCGAAGTGGTCGATGGCGCCGGTCGCGCCCTCGAACAGCGAGGCGATGCCGCCGGTGCCGATGACGGTAAGCGGCTTGCCCCACTCGGCCTTGATGCGCGCGACCAGGCCTTCGATCATGCCGATGTAGCCCCAGAAGACGCCGGACTGCATGGCGCCGACCGTGTCGACGCCGACCACGCGGTTGCCGGTCGGGCGGCGGATGGCGACGCGGGGGAGCTGGGCGGCGGCCTCGTGCAGGGCCTGCATGGAGAGGTTGATGCCGGGCGCGATCACCCCGCCCTCGAAGGCGCCGTCGCCGCTGACCACGTCGAAGGTGGTGGCGGTGCCAGAGTCGATCACCAGCAGGTCGCCCTCGTAGGCGGCGTGGGCGCCGATGGCGTTGACCAGCCGGTCGGCGCCGGCTTCGGACGGCTTCAGGATCCGCACCTCGATGCCGAGGTCGGCGTTCTCGCCGATCACCAGCGGTTCGACGTGCAGATAGCGGCGCGCCAGGTTGCGCAGGTTGAACAACGACTGCGGCACCACGCTGGATATGATGCAGGCGTCGAGCTGGCCGAGGCCGAGGCCGGTCATGGTCAGCAGCTGCACGAGCCAGACCGCATATTCGTCCGCCGTGCGGGTGCTTTCGGTGGCGGCGCGCCACTGGGCGATCCAGGTCTGGCCGTCGTGGACGGCGAAGAGGGTGTTGGTGTTGCCTTGCTCGATGGCCAGCAGCATCACGGCGCTCCGAAAAAGACGTCGCCGGCGGTAATGCGGCGGATGGCGCCGGAGTTGGTGCGCAGGCGAAGGGCGCCGTCGCCGTCCAGCCCCTCGGCGACGCCCTGGATGGTCTCGCCCGGTAGCCGCGCGGTGCAGGCCTCGCCCAGACCGTGGGCGCGGGCGGTCCAGGCCTCGGCGATGGGGGGAAAGCCGAGCCGCTCCCAGAGGCCGCGCCAGCGCTCGAACGCCTCGGCCAGCACCGTCAGCGCATCTAGCGGGGCTGGCGGCGGCGCGCGCATGTGCTCGGCGAAGGCGGTGGCGGGGCGCTCGGCGGCGTCCGGCGGCGTCGCCAGATTGACCCCGCAGCCCACCGCCAGCCAGAGCCCGCCGGCCGGATGCGGGCCGGACTCGACCAGGATGCCCGCTGTCTTGCGTCCGGCGATCATCGGATCGTTGGGCCACTTCAGGCTGACCAGGGTCGCCGGCACATAGGCCATCGCCAGATCGGCGACGGCGAGCGCGGCCACGAACGAGACCTGCGCGGCCTCGGCCGGCGGCTTGGCGGTGTGGGCGAGATAGGTGGCGGCGAGGTTGCCGGCGCCGGTTTCCCAATTGCGGCCGCGACGGCCGCGGCCGGCGGTCTGGCGCTTGGCGGTGATCCAGAGCGGGCCGCGATCGCCCGCCTCGGCCCGGCGGCGCGCCTCCGCATTGGTGGAGTCGACTTCGTCCAGCGCCACAATGGGGGGCGCGGACACGCTCAGCGCGCGAACGCCAGGGCGGCGTTGAGCGAGAGCGGATCGAGCACGATCAGCGCGGCCATGACCGCCGGGAAGGCGAACAGCGCGGCCACATAGGCGATGGCGACGGCGCCGCCGGCCGGGGCGTCCGTGGCGGCGCCCGGCGGCGGGTCGAACCACATCACCTTGATCAGCCGCAGATAGTAGAAGGCCGCCACCACGCTGCCGACGAGGCCCAGCACCGCCGCCCAGGTGGTCAGCGGGCCGGCGGCCAGCGCCGCCTTGAAGACGTAGAACTTGCCCCAGAAGCCGGAGAACGGCGGCATGCCCAGCGCCGAGAGCGAGAAGACGGTGATGGCCAGGGTCAGGCCCGGCCGCTCGCGCATCAGCCCGGCGAAGTCCTCGAACTTCTCCATCGGCCGGCCGGCGCGCTGCAGGGCCGAGAGGCAGGCGAAGAAGCCGGTGACGTCCACCGTGTAGAGCACCATGAAGATCAGCATCGATTGCGCGCCGGCATGGCCGCCGGCGGCGAGGCCGATCAGGGCGTAGCCGATGTTGGCGATCGAGGAATAGGCCCAGAGGCGCTTGAGGTTGCTCTGGGCGAGGCCGGCGAAGGCGCCAACGAACACCGAGAGCAGCGCCAGGATCAGCACCACCTGCCGCCATTGGTCGAGGGCGCCGCCGAAGCCGGTGGTGAGCAGCCGGGCGAAGAGCACCATGGCGGCCAGCTTCGGCGCGCCGGCGAAGAAGCCGACGATCGGGGTCGGCGCGCCCTCGTAGACGTCCGGCGTCCACATGTGGAACGGCGCGGCCGAGACCTTGAAGCCGATGCCGCAGATCAGGAACACCAGGCCGAAGACAACGCCAACGCCCGCGCCGCCATGGGTCGCCGCGGCGATGTCGGTGAAGCGCACCGAGCCGGCGAAGCCGTAGACCAGCGAGGCGCCGTAGAGCAGCAGGCCGGACGACAGCGCGCCCAGCACGAAATACTTCAGGCCGGCCTCGGAGCTCTTCTCGTCATCGCGCAGGAAGGCGGCGAGGATGTAGAGCGCCAGCGAGTGCAGCTCGATGCCGACATAGAGCGAGATCAGGTCGCCGGCCGAGACCATGATGCTCATGCCGAGCGCGGCGATGATGATCAGCACCGTCAGCTCGAAGCGCGACTGGCCGCGCGCCGCGAACCAGCGGTCGCAGAGCGGGATGGCGACGGCGCTGGCGGCGAAGATCGCCACCTTGGCGAAGCCGGCCCAGTCGTCGGCGATCAGCGCGCCGTTGAAGGCCACGCCCGCCGGTCCGATGGCGGCGGCGACCGCCGCGGCGCCCAGCGCCACCACGGCGGCGAGGGTGAAGACCGGGCCCGGCTTCTTGGCGTAGGCGCCCCAGATCAGCAGCAGCAGCGACGATCCGGCGAGGATCAGTTCCGGCAGGGCGAGCATGGCGTCGGAGGGGTGCTGCATCGCCCTACCCGCCCATCGCCGCGTGATAGGCCGTGACTAGGCCGCCGGTCGCCGCGTTGGTCACCTGGAAGACCAGGTCGGGCGCCAGACCCAACATCAGCGTGCCGACGATCAACGGGGCGAAGATCAACACCTCCCGCATCGAGAGGTCGGTGATCGCGGCCAACGCATTGTTGGTGATCTCGCCGAAGATCACCCGCCGATAGACGGTGAGCATATAGACCGCCGAGAAGATCACTCCGGTGGCGGCGATGATCGCGGTCCAGGTCGAGGCGCGGTAGGCGCCGGTCATGGTCAGAATCTCGCCGACGAAGCCGCTGGTGCCGGGCAGGCCGACATTGCCCATCGTGAACAGCATGAAGACGGCCGCGTACCAGGGCATGCGGTTCGCCAGGCCGCCGTAGAAGGCGATCTCGCGGGTGTGCATGCGGTCGTAGACCACGCCGACACAGAGGAAGAGCGCGCCGGAGATCACCCCGTGGCTCAGCATCTGGAAGATGGCGCCCTGCTCGCCCTGAATGTTGCCGGAGAAGATGCCCATGGTGACGAAGCCCATGTGGGCGACCGACGAATAGGCGATCAGCTTCTTGATGTCCGTCTGCCGGAACGCCACCAGCGAGGTATAGACGATGGCGATCACCGACAGGGTGAAGATCAACGGCGTAAACTGCACGCTGGCGGCCGGGAACATCGGCAGCGAGAAGCGCAGGAAGCCGTACCCGCCCATCTTCAAGAGGATGCCGGCCAGGATCACCGAGCCCGCGGTCGGCGCCTCGACGTGGGCGTCGGGCAGCCAGGTGTGGACCGGCCACATCGGCATCTTCACCGCGAACGAGGCGAAGAAAGCCAGCCACATCCAGGTCTGGGCGGCGGGCGCGAACTTGTAGTGCATCAGCGCGGGGATCGATGAGGTGCCCGCGACGCTGATCATGAACAGGATCGCCGCCAGCATCAGCACCGAGCCTAGCAGGGTGTAGAGGAAGAACTTGAACGCCGCGTAGACCCGCCGCTGGCCGCCCCAGATCCCGATGATCAGGAACATCGGGATCAGCTGGCCCTCAAAGAACAGGTAGAAGAGGATCAGGTCGAGGGCGCAGAACACCCCGATCACCAGAACCTCGAGGATCAGGAAGGCGACCATGTATTCCAGGACGCGGTCCTGGATCGATTTCCAGCTCGCCAGGATGCACAGCGGCATCAGGAAGGCGGTGAGCAGCACGAACAGCACCGAGATGCCGTCGACGCCCATGCGGTAGTGCAGGCCGGCGAACCAGGGCGCGTCTTCCACGAACTGGAAGCCGGGATTGGCGCCGTTGAACGAGGCGACGAGCACGATCGAGAGCGCCAGCGTCGCCAGGGTGACCGCCAGCGCGATCCAGCGCGCGGCGTTCGGCGCGCCGGGATGGCCTGCGGGCGCGAAGACCTTCAGCGCCAGGATGGCGACGACGCCGACCAGCGGCAGGAAGGTGGTGAGCGAGAGCAGGCCGACCATGGCTAATGCCCTCCCCGCGTGAAGAACCACAGGGCGTAGGAGAGCAGCGCCACCACCCCCACCAGCATGACGAAGGCGTAGTGGTAGACGTAGCCGGTCTGCAGCCGGCCGGTGCGGCGGCCCACGGCGTAGGAGAGCGCCGAGACGCCGTCGGGACCCAGCCCGTCGATGACCTTCTGGTCGCCGCCCTTCCAGAACAGGTCGCCGAGGACCCGCGTGGCGCGCACGAAGGTCGCGTCATAGAGCTCGTCGAAGTACCACTTGTTGTAGAGGAAGCTCCACACTGGGCCCTTCCGCGCCGCGATGCGCGCGCCCATGCCCTCGTGGCGGATATAGACCCACCAGGCGGCGGCGAAGCCGATCAGGGTGACGGTGAGCGGCGCCCAGGTCACCAGGGCCGGCAGGCTCGAGGCCTCGGCCAGCATCGGCGCGCCGAGGTTGAAGATCGCGCCCTTCCAGAACTCGCCGCGGCCTTCGCCGATGAAGGACGGCGCGAACACCGCGCCCGCCGCCACCGCGCCCAGCGCCAGCACCAGCAGCGGGACCAGCATCACCCAGCCGCTCTCGCGCGGATTCAGCGGGCCGTGGTCGCCGTGGTCGTCATGGCCGCCTTCCAGCGGTTCGTCGTGCGTCTCGGCGTGCGCCCATTTCGGCGTGCCGTGGAAAGTCATGAAGATCAGCCGCCAGGAATAGAACGAGGTCAGGCCGGCGGCGATGATGCCGATCACGAAGGCGAAGTAGCCGACCCCGCTGCCGTGGGTCCCCGCGTCGTAGGCCGCGTTGATAATCGCGTCCTTCGAATAGAATCCGGCGAAGCCGAGGTCGAGGTGAAGGGCGGGAATGTCGAGGCCGATGCCGGTGATCGCCAGCGTGCCGGCCAGCATCACCCCGTAGGTGACCGGGATCTTCTTCCACAGGCCGCCCATCGCCCGCATGTCCTGCTCGTGGTGCATGGCGTTGATCACGCTGCCGGCGGCGAGGAACAGCAGGCCCTTGAAGAAGGCATGGGTGAAGAGGTGGAACATCGAGGCCTGGTAAGCCCCCACCCCGGCGGCGAAGAACATGTAGCCGAGCTGCGAGCAGGTCGAATAGGCGATCACCCGCTTGATGTCGTTCTGCGCCAGGCCGACCGTGGCGGCGAAGAGCGCGGTGACGGCGCCAATCACGGTGACGATGGTCTTGGCGACAGGCGCGTACTCGAACATCGGCGAGAGCAGGCAGACCATGTAGACGCCGGCGGTCACCATGGTGGCGGCGTGGATCAGCGCCGAGACGGGCGTCGGGCCCTCCATGGCGTCGGGCAGCCA
>Ga0302311_10004343_pt1 | contig 15310 bp, 13 predicted proteins | sample III_Palsa_N1_3_FD_200449 | JGI IMG/M metagenome (GOLD analysis project Ga0302311, IMG submission 200449) | Peat permafrost microbial communities from Stordalen Mire near Abisko, Sweden - III_Palsa_N1_3 | ecosystem: Environmental > Terrestrial > Soil > Palsa > Peat permafrost | place: Sweden... | reverse complement strand
GCCAGGCCTCTACCTGTCCCGGCTTCCCGGTCTACCCAAAATGGACTTTCGTATTGAAGGCGCAAGCACCGACACCTCGACGCTGCGAAGTCTATACGGTCAGTTCATCTATCTTGAAACCATCCAGCTACAGGGGTACACCAACAACGGTTTCATCATGGGCGACTGGATGGGCCGCGAAGCCAAGGGCGGCCAGGCCTGGCTCACCTGGCACTTCTCCCCCGACCAGTTCATCCAGGCGGAGTATCTCACCAAGCAGACCGCGAAGGATTTCATCGCCGGCGGCGTAACCCAAAGCGACCTCAAGTTCCAGGCCGTCAAGCGCCTGCATCGTGATATCGAACTAAACGCCTGGGTGCAACTGGAGCGATGGAAAGCTCCGGTGCCACTAACAGTCGTAGGCAATCCCCTTGCCGTAATCGGTAGCCCACTCTATTACCCTAACGCTCAGCACAACGCCACCATGGCCGTCCAGATCACCTGGTATCCCAAGCTCCACACCATTCGCTCGCTCAACGGCAAGGAAGTCAAACAATAGAGGGTAAACAGTAGACAGACAACAGACACCTGTCTACTGTCTACCCTGTACTGTCTGCTCCTTTGCAACACAGGCCTTGAAGTAATCCAACGACTTCCCCAACCCTTCCCGCAGCGGCACCTTCGGCTCCCATCCCAGCACAGACTTAGCCTTCGAGATATCCGGCTTGCGCTGCTTCGGATCGTCCACCGGCAACGGCATAAAAGTGAGCTCGCTCTTCGAACCCACTAACGCCAGCACTTCCTTCGCACACTCCAGCATTGTGAATTCCACCGGGTTCCCAATGTTGGTTGGCAGATGCTCGTCCGACTTTGACAGCTTTACAATCCCCGCGATCAGGTCCGACACATAACAGAAGCTGCGCGTCTGCGATCCATCTCCATAGATCGTCAAAGAATCGCCGCGCAGTGCCTGCATCATGAAGTTCGAAATAACGCGCCCATCATTGGCCTGTAGTCGTGGTCCATACGTATTGAAGATCCTCACCAGGTGCGTGTTCACCCCGTGATAGCGGTTGTAGGCCATCACCGCAGCCTCGGAAAACCGCTTCGCCTCGTCATACACCGAGCGCGGCCCGATAGGGTTCACATTCCCCCAATACGTCTCCACCTGCGGATGAACTTCCGGATCGCCATAGCACTCCGAAGTCGATGCATGCAGATACCCCGCCCCATGCGTCTTCGCCACCTCCAGCGAGTTCAGCGTACCAGCCGACCCAACCAGCAACGTCTCCACTCCAAGCCGCATGTAATCCACCGGACTCGCCGGCGAAGCGAAGTTGAACACATAGTCCACCCGCCCCACGTCAAACGGCGTGCTGATATCCAATTGTTCAAACGCAAACTTTGGCTCGGTCTTCAAATGCTCCAGGTTCGCCAGGCTCCCGGTGCACAGGTTATCGACGCCGACAACCTCATGGCCCTCACCCAGCAACGTGTCGCACAGATGCGAACCAAGAAACCCAGCGGCTCCTGTTACAAGAATCTTCATCCAATTCCTCTCTGCCGCTCTAAACGTCCACCGTCATCGGCTCGCGCACGGGCGTCGCCGCCGACCGGCCAACACTCATGTAAGTAAACCCGTGTTCCTGCATCACCTTCGGATCGTAAAGATTGCGCCCGTCCACCACAATCGGATAGCGCAGGCTCTCATGTAGTTTCACCAGGTCGAGCTCCGCAAACTCCGCCCAGTCCGTCAGGATCAACAACGCATCCGCATCCTTCGCAGCCTCATAAGCACTAGCGGCATATCGCATCTGCGGCGATGCCGGCAGTTCCACCTGTGCCCGCGTCATCGCCGCCGGGTCATAAGCGACAATCGAGCATCCCTCTGCCAGCAGCATCTCCACCAGGTCGATCGCAGGTGATTCGCGTATGTCATCGGTCTCACCCTTGAACGCCAGTCCAAGCACAGCAAGCTTCTTGCCGCGCAGCGTCCACAGAGCCGCACGCACCTTGCTCAGGAACCGCTTCTTCTGCCCAACGTTGATCTTCTCCACTTCGCTCAGCAGGTTGAAGTCCACCCCCATCTGCTCGGCCACGGAACGGAACGCCGCCACATCCTTCGGAAAGCACGATCCACCGTATCCGATCCCCGGCCGCAAAAACTTCGGCCCAATGCGCGAATCCAGCCCAATCCCGCGCGCCACCTGCTCCACATTGGCGTCCGCTGCCTCGCACAAGTTTGAAACCGCGTTGATAAACGAGATCTTCAGCGCCAGGAACGCATTGGACGCGTGCTTAATAATCTCCGCGCTCTTGGTAGACGTCAGCAACAGCACCGGTCGCGCCTCATTCGAGCACGCGCCTCCAATGGCGTCCGCCTTCTTGTAATACTCTCCCTCGGTCAACGGCGCATAGATTGCGCTCAATAGCTCCGCCGCACGCTCGCTATCCGCGCCTACAACGATACGGTCCGGATGCAGAAAATCCGCCACCGCCGAACCCTCGCGCAGAAACTCCGGGTTTGAAACCACATCGAACATCTCGCGGCTCACCCCATTGCGTTCGATCACCCGCCGGATCCATTCGTTCGTATACACCGGTACCGTGCTCTTCTCCACGATCACCTTGTAACTGGTAATGTGCCGTGCAATCTCGCTGGCCACCGCCTCCACATACGAGAGATCGGCATCGCCGGTATCCGACTGCGGCGTACCCACCGCGATAAAAATCGCATCGCACTCCCGCGTCGCCTCGGCCAGGTCGGTCGTAAACCGCACCCGCGTATTCCGATAACGCTCCAGCAGCCCCGGCAGGTGGTTCTCATGGATTAGCGAGTCGCCACCCTGTAGCGCCGCCACTTTGGCCTCGTCATTATCGACGCACAGCACCGGGTGGCCCATCTCAGCGAAACACATCGCCGCCACCAACCCGACGTATCCAGAACCGACGACAGCTATTGAAACAGTTTTACTCATAGCACCGCTTTACCTTGAACGTACTGTTTTTCGGGGACACAGGACTCATTGTACCGCTTCCGCCACAGCGCAATTCACCATCACCCCCTCGTTCTTAGCCTTCAAACACCAATGACTGCCACAAGTCCTTCGAGTAGAATAAAAACAGATGGCCCCTCCGACCTCTGCAAATGAGTCTGCTGAATCGCGCAGCTACCTCGTGCCTGCACCCGCAGATGCAGCCGCTACAGACGCAACTCTATCCGATGCGCTCACCACGATACGTAAGCGGAAATATGTAGTCATAGCTCTCGCATTGCTCGGAATGATTTATGGCTTTTACAAGGGCACCATTCAGCCGCGCCTTTATGAGGCTCATGGTCGCATAGAGATTCGCAGCGGTTCTGCAAATCAATACCGTCTCGGTTCCTCAATGAGCGAGAGCGAAGGCAACGGACGCATTCCTACGGAAGTCGCCATTCTCCAGAGCGATACCCTGCTCTTCAAGGTCGCGCAAGACCTTGATCTTGCCGACAATCCCGATTTCCTCGGCCTCAAACAGCGTCCGCGCCAGGCCAACCTGGAAGATCCCGCCGTCCGCGAAGCCATCATCGGCCGCGTAAGAGGTTCAATCACCGTCGCCGGGGTACCCAAGACCGACCTCATATCCATCTCCTGCAGCACCCTCAACCCGAAGCTCTCGGCAGACATCGTCAACAGGCTCGTCGACGATTACATCAACCGCAGCTTCATCACCCGGGTTCAGTCCACCCAGCGCGTCTCCGACTTCCTTACCAAGCAACTGGACGATCTCAAGCAGCAGGTCCAAAACTCGCAGGTACAGGTCATCGACCTCGGCAAGCGCCTCGGCGTGAACGCGCTCGATCCTACCCACAGCCAGATCACAGCCAGCCTGGAAGCTCTCACAACAGCAGCCGGACAAGCCGAGATCGCCCGTATCCTCGCCGAAAGCCGCTATCGCGTCCTCGCCAACATGGATACCAACGCCGTGGATGAGTCCATCGCCAATGGCGTCACCACGCTCGTCCCGAACGGTATCCCAAACGGCCCCACGTCGCTAGGCACAAGCGAACTTGCCAACCTCCGGGGCATGCGATCTACAGCCATGGCCGACCTCGCCAAAATTACGGCCCCCGGCGGACTCGGCCCCAATCACCCCCAGGCCAAGGCCGATCGAGCACAGATCGAGCAACTCACAAAAGAGATTCAGACAGCGCAGAACCGCGTTATCGCCGATGCCAAAGAGACCTACATCGCCGCCCTCGCCAACGAGAACCAGACCCGCGCCGCCCTCGAAGCCGAAAAAACAGAGGCCTACAAACTCCGCGACGATCTCGTCAATTACAACATCCAGCAGCGCGAGTTCGATTCAGAGCGCACGCTCTATGAAGGCCTTCTCGAACGCCTCCGTACCGCCAGTGTTCAGGCTGGCCTGGAATCTACCGAGATCGACGTCGTCGATCCCGCAATGCCACCCTCCCACCCGTCTCTCAGCTCGCGCTCCTCGATCCTCCTCGTCAACACCATCATCGCCGCGCTCCTTGGCGTGATTCTCGCCTTCATCCTGGAAAGCCTCGATAGCGGTCTCCGCAGCGTAGCCGATATCGAAGCCGTCTCAGGCCTGCATTCGCTGGCTCTCATCCCGCGAGCCCGCAGGGGTGGAGTCGATGTCTCAAGCCTCAGTACCGCCGAACGAAATATCGGCGCCCTCTCCAATCCCAAATCGCAGTTCACCGAAGCCTTCCGCGCATTGCGAACTGCTCTATTGCTCTCCTCAGCAGGCGGCCCGCCCAAGGTCATTCTGCTTACCAGCGCAACCCCCTCTGAAGGCAAGACCACCGTTTGCACCAACCTCGCCTGCGTCCTGGCTCAGAACCATAACGTGCGCGTGCTCATGATTGACGGCGATCTCCGCCGCCCCACCATCCATCACCGACTCGGGCTCAACGGCAAGATCGGTCTCACCTCCATCCTCACAGGCACAACAACGCTCGAACAGGCTGTCCAGACCATACCGGACATTCCTAATCTCGACGTCCTGGTCAGCGGCCCAGTTCCTCCCTTCCCCACCGAGATGCTTGGTTCGGAAGCCATGAAGAATCTCCTCCTGCAATGCCGCGGAATCTACACCCATATCGTCATCGATTCGCCGCCACTGCTCTCCGTCACCGACGGCGTCCTTCTTGCAAACGACTCCGATGCCGTCGTCCTCATCGTCCGCCATGGCAGGAGCACCAAGCACACCGTGCGCCGCGCTCGTGATCTCCTCGTTCGAGCCAATTCGCCGATCACAGGCGTCGCCATTAACGCAGTCGATCTCAGCTCGCCCGAGTATTACGGCTACTACGGCTACTCGGCCTATGCCGGCTACGGGGCCGCCAACTCAGGCTCATCGGCCTGGGCCTCCAAATCCGACTCGGAAAACTCTGGAAGGGAAGACCGGTCATGACCTCGTTAACTCTCCGCAGCCACACCTTCGCCATCATCCTCTCCGCTCTCGCCCTGCCTTCCTTCGGCCAGTTCAATGGGCCCGGACCCAAGACCACCGGACAACTCAATCAGCCGTCTCCCGTCACCAGCGATCAGGGCCTGCTTAACCCCGTGGCGCGCGATCCCCAGCTCACCAATGGCGACCTGATTGACATCAAGATCTTCGGGCAGCCCGAATACGCCCCGCCTGTTCGCATCGGCGCTGACGGTACCGTGCTTCTCCCACTCATCGGCGTCACCTCGCTCAATCATCTGACCATCACCGCCGCCGAAAAACTAATTGAAGCCAAGCTCAGCGAAGCCGGCATGTACCAGGACCCGCAAGTAACCATCCAGGTCACGGACGGCCCCAACGCCACCGTCACCGTAGTCGGCGAAGCGCATGGCGTTATTCCCGTCGTCGGGTCGCGTCGCCTGCTCGACGTCATCGCAGGCGCTGGCGGCATCCCTCCAACAGCCAGCCACGTCATCACCATCAATCGCCCAGGTGAGCTCCAGCCGCTCGTCATCGATCTCGGCACAAACCCCGCCCAGAGCGCCTTTGCCGATATCCCGGTCTTCCCCGGTGACACCATCGTCGTCTCACGCATCGGTGTCGTCTATCTCCTCGGCTCCTTCAAGTCCCAGGGAGCCGTGCCGCTCAACACCAACACCCCTCTCACTCTCATGGAAGCCACAGCACTCGGCGGCGGCCTGGCCTTCGACGCCAAGTACTCCGACCTTCGCATCATCCGCACCGTTGGAGACCAGCGAACGGTCCTCAAGCTGAACGCCATGGATGTCATGCATGGAAAGGTCCCCGATCCCGTCCTTCAGGCCAACGACATCCTCTTCATGCCTAACAGCTTCCTCAAGTCCACCCTCACCAATGGCAGTCTCAACACCATTCTGAGTCTCGTCAGCATAGCCTTCTCCGCATTCTCACTGACGCGCGACTAGAACCACTTCGCAAGAGATCTTTCCATACCCTCTGGGTAAGGCTTAGCCTCAACCCACCCCTGAGCGCGGCCGCTATCTCTCCTGCGAACCACGTAACCAAACCAAGGAGCCAACGACGATGAGCCAACCTCTCCCTGTCGCTTCCCCCTTGCGCAAGGTCCGCCTGGCATACATCGTCAGCCATCCCATCCAGTACCAGGCCCCGCTCCTCCGCCGCATCGCGCAGGAGCCCGACATCGACCTCACAGTCTTCTTCGGCTCAGACTTCTCCCTCCGCAGCTACAAGGACGAAGGCTTCGGCGTCGAAGTCGCCTGGGATATTCCCCTGCTGGAAGGTTACCGCTCCCAGTTCCTCCCCAACCTTCGAGACACCGGCGGCGTCTCGCCCCTCGCCCCCATCAGCCACGGCATCTTCCGCCACCTTCGCAACCCCGACGGCTCCCCTGCCTTCGACGCTCTCTGGGTCCACGGCTACGCCAGCATCAACTCGCTCCAGGCCATCCTCGCCGCCAAGGCACTCGGCATCCCTGTCCTCCTGCGCGCCGATATCTGGCTCGCCGACCGCCCCCGCAGTCCGCTCAAACTCCTCGCCAAGCAGCTCTTCTTCAAAGCGCTCCAACCCTTCATCGCCGCCACGCTTCCCATCGGCTCCGCCAACGCCGCTTACTGGACGCACTACTTCGGCCCCGCCTTCCCGCAGTTCCTTATGCCCTATGCGGTCGATAATGCCTGGTTCGCCCAGCGCGCCGAAGCCTCCGCCGCCACCGAGCCCGCACTGCGCTCTGAACTCCGACTCGAACCCGGCCGTCCCATCATCCTCTTCGCCTCCAAGCTCCAGACCCGCAAGCACTGCGACCACTTAGTCGAGGCCTACAAAGCCATCCTCGGCAAGCTCCCCGCCGACCCCTACCTTGTCATCGTCGGCGACGGCGAAGAGCGCGCCAACCTCGAGCAGCAATGCGCCGGCCTCGAAGGCGTCCGCTTCACAGGCTTCCAGAACCAGTCCGTCCTGCCCGCTTACTTCCACCTCGCCGACGTCTTCGTTCTACCCGCCCGTCACGAACCCTGGGGCCTCATCGTCAACGAGTCCATGGCCGTCGGCTGCCCTGTAATCCTCTCCACCGACGTAGGTGCCGGCCCCGACCTCATCACCAACGGTATCGAAGGTTTCATATACCCGGTCGGCGATATTCCCTCTCTCACCAGCGCCCTCGCAAACGTCCTCGCAAACCCGGAAACCTCCGCCACAATGGGCGCCGCCGCCCGCCGCCGCATCTCCACCTGGAGCTTCGACGAAAACATCCGGGCCCTCCGCCACGCCCTCTCCTTCACCACCCGCAAAATCCGCCCTTAAAATGCCGCGCGCGCGTATTTGCTGTTGCTCTTGCTTCTCTTCTCCCTTCCCGAAGGGAATCTTCTGCTGCTCTTGCCGTTGCCTGTTCTTACAGAAGTTCACATTACCTATACACTCGTCATCCTGAGCGCAGCGAATGGACCACTGTATTGGCTGTTGCACTTGCACTTGCTCGTTTCACCCCACCACCAAAAATCAGTAACAATAGAACTCCATGAAAACCCTCCTCCTCGCCCTAACCCTCACCGCCCCGCTAGCCCTCGCCCAATCCCACCACACCCCAAAACCAGACCCCACACCCACCGGCCCCACCGTCCTCATCGACACCACCCTCGGCCGCCTCACCTGCAAGCTCTTCAACGAAACCCCCAACACCACCGCCAACTTCATCGCCCTCGCCAACGGCACCAAAGACTGGCCCGACGCCTTCGCCAAGCCCGTCCACAACAAGCCCTTCTACGATGCCCTCGAGTTCGGCGGAGTCAGCAACGGCGTCGTCGCCGGAGCCCGCTTCGGCGGCGGCATCGGCCTCGCCGGTCCACCCTTCCCCGCCGAAAAGAGTCCCATCAGCTTCGACCACTCCGGCCTCCTCGTCATGAAAAAGTCCACCCCCGACGACCCCAATGACAAAACGGCCCTCACCAGCAGTTCCATCTTCTACGTCTTCGCCCACTCCGACGCCGAGCACGAAGAGAGCGGCACCATCTTCGGCCAGTGCGACGAAGCCTCCATCCCCACCATCACCGCTCTCTCGCACGCCCTCCTTACTGTCGATAACCATCCCACCTCCCCCATCGCCATCAACCACATCTTCGTACTCAAGCCCGGCGACACCACACCACACCTCTCCGCCAACGTCGATCCCGCCACCGTCACGCCACAACCTAGTCCCATGCCCGTCGACCCCATCCCCGCACCCCAGCCCACCGGCCCCACCGCCACAATCGACACCACCATGGGCACTCTCACCTGCAAGCTCTTCAACGAAACACCCGTCGCCACCGCCAACTTCATCGGCCTCGCCAACGGCACCAAAGACTGGCATCTCCCCAGCACCAAAGCCCTCCAGCACAACCGCCGCTTCTACGACGGCCTCAGCTTCGGCCGCGTCATCCCCGACTTCATGATCCAGAACGCCGACCTGCCCTCCGACCCCGGCGGCGACGGCGACATCGGCTACGAGTTCTCCGTCGAATCCATTCCCGGCCTAACCTTCGACCGCCCCGGCCGCCTCGCCTACGCCAACGCCGGCCCCAACACCAACCAGAGCGAGTTCTTCATCACCGAACACCCAGTCCACCGTCTCGACACCAACTACACCATCTTCGGCCAATGCGACGACGCCTCCGTAAAGCTAGTCGAAGCCATAGCCCGCGTCCCCCGCGACCAACACAACAAACCCCTGAAGCCCGTGGTCATCCGCAAAATCACCATCAACTAAGACGACCCCCATACCAAACAGATTCTGTCATTTCGACCGGAGCGCAGCGCAGTGGAGAAACCCCGTATTGGCAGTTGCTGTTGCCGTTGTTGTTGCTCTCGACGGAGGGAGCTGGGACCTTCAGGCCCCTGAATCGGCCCTCCAGAGAAAGGGGGCTTTAGCCCCGGGCCTTTCCTGACGCCCAAGCCACCCCACCCCCCGCTGCTATCCTAACCACAACCAATGAGAATCCTTCACATCGTCGGCTCCATCAGCCCCGCGGCCGGTGGACCCACCGAAGCCATCCGCATGCTCATCGAGCACGCACCCCCTGGCTACACCTCCGAAGTCGTTACCCTCGATAACCCCGCCGAACCCTTCCTCACCACCTTCCCCTTCAAGGTCACCGCCCTCGGTGGGGTCAAAAAATCCTGGTACGTCCCCGCCCTCACCACATGGCTCCGCGCCAACCGCGACCGCTTCGACGGCATCATGCTCCACGGCCTCTGGGAGTACACCGGCGTAGCCACGCTCCGCGCCATCTCCGGCCACAAACCCTACGTCGTCTTCCCTCACGGCATGCTCGACCCCTACTTCAAGAAAGCCTTCCCCGCCAAACACGCAAAAAAATGGCTCTTCTGGAACCTCTTCCAGAACCGCATCCTCCGCAACGCCACCCGCGTCCTCTTCACCACCCAAATCGAAGAAACCTTAGCCCAGCAATCCTTCAAAAACTGGAAGTGGAATCCGCTAGTCGTCGCCCTGGGTGCCGAACCCCCACCACACGACCCCTCCATCTCCATCCCCGCCTTCTACGCCCTCTGCCCCGAAGTCCGCAACAAACGCTACCTCCTCTTCCTCGGCCGAATCAACCCCAAGAAGGGCTGCGATCTCCTTCTTCGCGCCTTCGCGGCAATCGCAGCGCAAGCCCCGGAACTACACCTCGTCATGGCCGGTCCCGATCCCAGTAACTGGCGTAACGATCTGGAGACACAACTTCTCCTCGAACCTTGCAAGGATCCGCCTCTCGACCGCATCCACTGGCCCGGCATGCTCCAGGGCGAGCCCAAATGGGGAGCCTTCGCCGCCTGCGAAGCCTTCGTCCTCACCTCCCACCAGGAAAACTTCGGCATCGCCGTAGTCGAAGCCCTCGCCTGCGCCAAACCCGTCCTCATCTCCGACCAGATCAACATCGCCCCCGACATCGCCGCCGACGGCTGCGGCCTGGTCCAGCCCGACACCCTCGCCGGCGCCACCCGGCTCCTCAAAGATTGGCTCGCCCTAACCCCCGCCCAACGTGCCACAATGTCCCAGCAGGCTCTCCGCACCTTCGCCACCCGCTACGACATGCGCCACAACACCGAACTCATCCTCCGCGTCTTCGAACCAGCCTCCCACCCCCACCCGGAGGCCCGCTAATGCCCCGCCAGGTCGACTACCGCGTCCCCGAACCCACTCCCGGCCAGGACGCCTACACCCGCCCCGCCTTCTCCTTCGGCAACCGCGCAAAGCGCCTTGTCTGGAACATCACCTGGCTCGTCCTCTTCCGCCTCTCGCCACGTCCCTTCCACGCCTGGCGCGCCATGCTCCTCCGCCTCTTCGGAGCCACCCTCGGCCCCGACTGCCACTTCTACCCCGCCGCCAGGGTCTGGGCTCCCTGGAACCTCATCTGCGCCGACCACGTAGCCGCCGGCGATGGAGTCGAGATCTACAACCCCTCCCCCATGCACTTTGCCTCCCACGTCATCCTCTCCCAGGACGCCTACCTCTGCGGCGCCACCCACGACTACAACGACCCCACCTTCCCCCTCCTCAGCTACCAGATGTCCTTCGGCGCCTACGCTTGGATCTGCGCCCGAGCCTCCGTCGGCCCCGGCGTCAACGTCGGCGAAGGCGCTGTCCTCGGTCTCGGCTCAGTCGCCACCCGCGACCTCGCACCATGGACCGTCTACGCAGGCAATCCAGCCGTCATTATTCGTGATCGCCACCGTCCTCCCACCGTCGGAGACACCGTATGATCTCCGTCTTAATCCTCACCTACAACGAAGAACAGGACCTCCCCGCCTGCCTCGACTCCGTCGCCTTCTCTGACGACATCCATGTCTTCGACTCCAATTCCACCGATAAAACCCAACAAATCGCCCAAAATCGCGGCGTCCACCTCCACACCCGCGCCTTCGACAACTACGCCGCCCAGCGCAACGCCGCCATGCAACTCCCTTTTCGCCACCCCTGGGTCCTAGTCCTCGACGCAGACGAGCGCCCCACCCCCGCCCTCATCGCAGAAATAGCCAAAATCCTCCCAAAAACACCAGAAACCACCGCCGCCTTCCGCATCCGACGTCGCGACTTCCTCTGGGGAACCTGGCTCGCCCACGCGCAAATGTCCCCCTTCTACGTTCGCCTCCTCCGCGTCGGCCGCGTCCAATACACCCGGGAAGTCAATGAGATAGCCGAAATCTCCGGCGAAACCGCCCAACTCACCGAGCCCTTCGACCACTTCCCCTTCTCCAAAGGCATCTCTCACTGGGTCGCCAAGCACAACAACTACTCCACCCGAGAAGCCGAACTCCTCGCCGAAGGCAGCTTCTCCCACGACGCCTCATTCCACCAAGCCCTCTTCGGCCACGACTTCCACACCCGCCGCATCGCCCAGAAGGCCATCTTCTACCAGCTACCCGGACGCCCAGTGATTAAGTGGCTCTACATGATGTTCTTCCGCGGCGCCGTCCTCGACGGCCAAGCCGGCATTATGTACGCCACCCTCCAGAGCCTCTACGAGTACCTGATCGAAATCAAGCACCGCGAACTCCTCCGCCGCCGCACCAACAAACTCCTTTAAACAGAAAGAAGGCCGCAGCAAACACCGCAGCCCCTTCCTGTCTACCCTCTAACTGTCTACCGTCTGTCTTACCCGCGCAGCTTCGCCAGCAGGTCCGTCGGATGCACTGGCTTCGCCAGGATCTCGAACTCGTGCCCCTGCGACCGTGCCCTCTCCAGCAAGTCCGCCGTCGACGCCTGCCCCGAAAACAGCAGAATCTTGCACTTCGGCAGCTTCGCCCGCGTCTGGATCGCCGCTTCGATCCCGGTCATCCCGGTCATAATCACGTCCGAGATCAACATATCCGGATGAAACGTATCGAGCGCCTCAAGCGCCTTCTCGCCGCTATAAACGGCACGTGCCTCAAATCCTGCCTGGTTAAGAATGATCGCGAGCGTATTGGCAATCACCTGTTCATCGTCGGCGACGAGCACGCGTGGCTTCGGGCTATTGCTTGTTTTCTGTGACATGAAAAAGGTCCCTGGTCTTCTTTCCGCTTCCTTGCCGTGATGCACAGATCGTTCGCAGCGCTACCGGACTAAGTAATCATACGATGCGCATCATCTTGTGCAAAACACAGTGTTTTCCTTTCGATGCACGCCAGCCCCGCCGCGCCGTCCAACCCGCCTCAAAAATTCACCCCCAGCCGGCAGTGATACCCTTGTCCAGCCATGGTCGATATCCACCACCATCTGCTCCCCGCGCTCGACGACGGCTCGCCAGACCTCGCGACCTCCCTCGCCATGGCCCGCATGGCTGCTGCCGACGGCATCACCCACGTCGTCTGCACGCCCCACGCCAGTTCTCACTGGACCTTCGATCCCGCCATCACCGCCGCGCGCGTCAACGATCTCCGCGTCGCGCTTGCCGCCGAATGCATCCCCCTCATCCTCGGCAGCGGCTGCGACTTCCATCTCTCCTACGACAACATCGAAGACGCCCATGCTAACCCCACCCGTTACAGCATCAACGCCGGCCGCTATCTCCTCGTCGAGCTTCCCGATGTCATCCTTGCTCCCGGCATGGGCGAAACCCTCTACAACCTCGGTGCCGCCGGCATGGTACCCATCCTTACTCATCCCGAGCGCAATATCACCCTTCAGCGCACCCCTGAGCGCCTCGCTAACTGGCTCCGCAACGGCCTCCTCGTTCAAATCACCACCAGCTCGATCCTCGGAGAGATGGGCAAGGAAGCCGAGCGCATGGCCCACCGCCTCCTCGCCAACCGCTGGGTCAACTTCCTCGCCACCGACGCCCACAACCTCACCTCGCGCCCCCCGGTCATGAGTCGCGCCCATGACCTCGTAGCCAAAAAATACGGCGCCGAATACGCCCATCTCCTCTGCATCAGCAACCCCGCCGCTGTCTTCAACAACCAACCCCTACCAGCCCAGCCCGAACCCCTCAACCTCTTCCCCGACGAAGACGACGACGCCCCCCAACCCTGGTGGAAACGCCTCCTCGGAAGATAGCGTTCTGGACCCTGAACCCTAAACCCTCGCCTTACAGCCCAAGCCCACCATCCACCGCCAGCAACTGCCCCGTAATAAAGTGCGGCGCGGTCGCAAAGAACAGCACCGCCGCGGCAACATCTTCCACTCGCCCATTCCGCCGCATCGGCGTCTTCTGCGCAAAGTGCTCATACGCCGGATCGACCTCACCCTGCACAATCATCCCCGGCGCCACGCAATTTACGCTGATCTCCGGCGCCCATGCCTTCGCCATCGTATGCGACAGCATATGCAGCGCCGCCTTCGACGTGCAGTAGTGCGCGTGCGTCGCCCACGGATGTATCCCGCCCAACGAACCGATATTCACAATCCTGCCCCGGCGCGCCTTCAAAACCGCATGCGCCGCCTTCGCCACCAGAAACGGCCCGCGCGTATTGGTCTCAAACATTGCGTCCCACTCCGCAACGGAAATCTCCTCCAGCGCCACCGTCTCAAACGCGCCCGCGTTGTTCACCAGGATATCGAGCCCATGCATTCGCTCCACGGCCTCATTCACAGCGGCCGTCACGCTTGCTTCGTCGCGAACATCGCAGTTCAACGCAAACGCATCCACGCCCGTCGCATGCAGATCGGTCACCGTCTGCTCAGCCTCGAACTCCGATCCGCGATAAGTAATCGCCACCCGCGCCCCGGCCTCAGCCAGCGCCAGCGCTAACCCACGCCCAATGCGCTTTGCGCCTCCGGTTACGAGCGCACGCTTCCCCGCCAGCGGCCTGTCAGCCGATCCCACCATCATTGCGGTGGCGCGACCGGCTGCGCCCCGCTTCCCGCGGCCGGCGCCGGCTTCTGAACTGGCGGTACAACATGCTCCTGCACACCCGGCTGCGTGGTAGACGTCTTCCCATCATTATTCTCAAACGCCGAAACCTGCGCCTGCGGCCGCTTCATCTCCACCGTCAGCAACTTGTCCGCATCCGTCACATCGAACTCTTCCGCATCCGTCGCATAACCGCTGGCAAACACCTGCACAACCACATGGCTTCCGGCCTCGATAAAGTCCATCGTCGCCTCACCCTGGCTGTTGGTCTTTACCTCCATGTTGCCGGTGTCTTTGCCATCCTTGGTCGCATGGAAGATCACGGCCACGCTATCCATCGGCTTGCCGTTGAACTTCTTCAGCACCGTCACAACGATATGGGCCGTAGCCGGTGGCGGCTGGTACTTGCGTCCATGTTTCTCGCTTTGTCCGAGCAGAGCAACACTGGAAATCCCAAAAAAACTAATCAACCCGGCAACAGCAAATCCCCGGGCCCGAAGGCTGACAGAAGCAAAGATCATGTCCGCAATTTTACAGCGTAACCACCACCGCTGTTTTTCTCTCGGCACCACCTCTACATCCGTCATCCTGATCCTGAGCGTAGCCGAAGGGGAAGGACTCCCCGTATTGGCTCCTCCGTCCCGGCACAATTCGGAGTGTCCCCGATCTCTCGCTTGGAGATCGGGGGCAACCCATAAACCCATACCCTCTACGGGAACCCCACCCCAAAACCCGCCAACCACCCAAAATCTGCGCCGAATTCACTCACATTTCACACTCAACATTGACTATCCCCTGCCCGTTGGCATACATTAGCACTCGGCAGTCGAGAGTGCCAAAGCCTCTCGATCAGCACTAAGGAGAACTTAAGAAATGGCATCCACGACGTTCACACCGTTGCACGACCGCATCCTCGTCAAGCGTATCGAAGAGGGCGAGAGCATCCGCGGCGGCATCATCATTCCCGATTCCGCCAAGGAAAAGCCCCAGTCTGGCGAAGTCATCTCCGTAGGCAAGGGCAAGTCCAATGACGAAGGCAAGGTCTTCCCGCTCGACGTAAA
>Ga0302311_10004333_pt1 | contig 15322 bp, 13 predicted proteins | sample III_Palsa_N1_3_FD_200449 | JGI IMG/M metagenome (GOLD analysis project Ga0302311, IMG submission 200449) | Peat permafrost microbial communities from Stordalen Mire near Abisko, Sweden - III_Palsa_N1_3 | ecosystem: Environmental > Terrestrial > Soil > Palsa > Peat permafrost | place: Sweden... | reverse complement strand
CTCGGCAGATCCGTGGATGTACGTCTAGTTGGGGCACTTTCGTGAATAGATGGTGAGAAGTCCCAATCGTCTTCATCTCTTTCGTATAAAGTGACTTTTTCAATTGGGTTATTCGATCCGACGCGTCCATATGCATTGAACAGCATTACATTGAGAGAGTTCGCTTTGCCCGCCTGCGTGGAAGGATAAATTAAACCGTTAAGACGCAATGACGCGTGTTGAGCCAAGTAGTCAGCGATGATCTGTGTTACGAGATAGTCATGGGCAACACGGTGAGGCAAAACTGGGCTTGTGATTCGTTTGATCAGTTCTTTTAAAAACGCCGAGCGCGCGTATCTATTTTTTGTGGCTGGGTCGAACAAGCTAGATCTAATTATCAGTTTTGTAAGTTTGGTTAGGTCTAACAGGCGCAAGGGAACGACGGGATGGAATTCACCTATGAGGACGTTACTACCGACGGGCGGCCGGATCTCGGATATAGCAGCCTCGCTTGAGAACGCCCCATAGAAGACAGATATGCCGTGGGCGTTCAGTCTGCCGGCTAAAGCCAGTTCGGGTGGCGGCGGTCCAAGTTGCCCTTCAGGGTCACTGAGGGACTTTTCAAGTCCTTCATTGTCTACAAAAAATCGGGCACGAAAAAATCGAGCCTCGTCGGTCCCAGGATTGAAATCCGTAATGACCGATCCACTGCGAGATTCATCTTCCGTAGCAGGGCCAAAGATGGAATCGAGCATGGCTAGGCCGGCGTTATCTAGAAGTCTCGTTTCGCGCAAGAGCCGGGTTTCGAATGCAGACCAAGCCATGCCGAGATCAGAAGTGTCAGCCCTTGCCTCCTCAAAATGAGGGTCTTCACCATATTGATGCTCGTGGCTAGACCAATCGAACCAACCATCCTTCAACTCATCCGCAATCGCTGTGGCGACATCACAATTGACTTCGACTGTTTCCTCAATGAGATCATTCAAAGGCGTACCTTGTTGGTACCAATCTTCAGATCCATATTTCACTGCCATAAGTTCCAGTCCATCGGGCTCACTTGCCGTGGCCTGATAGTGTTCTTCGAGCATGTTGGAAACAAAAGCAGCTAACTCCGATATCGGCAACGTCTTACAGGCTCGGCGTTCGCAAAAGGAGCAGTCGTCGGTAGAAGTGCTTCCCTTAACTTGAAGTTTTAAGTACTCCTCACCGATGCAATTACTACAAACTCTCTCATCGTTGTTCATCGGTCGGTCTCTTGTCCTCGCAGACTAGATACTTACAGCAAAAGTTGTTTCAAATCGATCTAGCTGTCGGTCGATACCTTAGTGCCATTTTTGCTAATCGGCCATCATCCCCAACACCGCCTTGCACCTCATGTGGGTCAGGATCGTTTCACGGTCGACCAGCGCAAGGGTAAACCTCGTCCACTTTGTTTCCGCCTTCCATCCTTGCATAGCAAGGCTTCCAGGTGCTGCCTGTCTTTTCCCGTTTCACTTTCGAAGGACCCACGGCGCAATTCAGTGCTGGGGAGAAAGAAAATGGGTATCACCAAAGACTCCAAGGGCACCTACAAACTCACCGGCAAGACCACTGAGCAAGATGTGCTTCAAGCCGCTGAACATATCCTCAAATCCAAGCTTGAACGCCAAGGCAGCATCAGCAACCCAACTGATGCGACCGACTTCCTTCGGATGCGGCTAGGTGCGCTGCTTCATGAAGAGTTTCACGTCATGTGGCTAGACAATCGCCACCGAATCTTGGATTGCCAAAAACTTTTTACCGGCACCATCGATGGGGCTAGCATCCATCTTCGCGAAACCGTTAGAGCGGCTTTAAACATCAACGCCGCAGCATGCATCTTGAGCCACAACCATCCCAGCGGTGTTGCAGAACCCTCAGCAGCAGATAGGGCCATCACCAAGGAGCTCATCGAAGCCTTAAGGCTGGTCGGCGTCCGCGTGCTTGACCACATCGTGGTTGGAGCAGGGAGCTGCGTGAGCATGGCGGGCAGGGGCTTAATGTGAGTTTTTTTCAAGTTCAAAAAAGTATTTCGAATAGCTTCCAATTTCAGAGAATTTTTTTAGCTTTTCCAGAGCATTGATATCATATTTAAGTTTGCTATTGAGGAAAATAAAAGAAGCCACTATTAACAAAAAAATAATGGAAATCGCGACGATTAAAAAAACCCTAATAGACGGTCCTGACTGGAAAAAAGATGCTAAGACTAGAGAAAATATAGGTGTGACGCCATTGGAGGTTTCGCCGGTGGGCATGTACGTTAGCGGTAAAACTACACCTATGAAAAACAAGGTGACAAGCAGGAATAATGACCAAGCGATTTGCCACGAAGATTCAGGGTTTTTTGATGTCGAAGCAAAAAGATTTCCAACGGATGAAGAGTATTCCGTGACCTCTCGGAGCCATCTGTTAATTCGCTTTTTCGCTTTTTTCTGTCGTTTAAAAGCCCGTCTTTCGGCTTCTCCCTCAGCTTCCTGCAATTGGTTTGAGGCCTGTCCTGAAAGAGGTTCATAAAAGGTGCCGAATTGTTCCTGTTGATTCAGCATGTCGGCTTCATATTGTTCTTGGTCTCGCTGTTCTTGTTCTTCTTCGTATGCGGCATCATTCGCACGATCGAATTCTTTCATCAGCCGCCGAATTTCAAACAAGGCATCTTTTCTATCCGTATAAGGAGAGAAGTACGCTCGGTGATAAATTGCCTCCGGGTCAAGACCCGAATCGAGAAGAAAACTTTGTATATGTGCACGCGCCTCTATAAATTTTCGGTCGTTATAGAACTCGAATTCATCGCCGTCAATTCTGGATTTAAGTTTCTCTGCACCTGCTAGAAGCTGCGAAATTTTTCCAGACTTCTCAGAAAAAGTGGCTTGGTTGGATAAGACTTTGGCAACAATAAAAGCGCCGAAGATACCTACCAGCGCTGCAGACGATTGTGACAACGAGCTAAAAAACCAATCCCAATCTATCGTCATGAACAAAGCCTTTTTAAGTTACTCTCGAATTAACTTCATAACATCGACGTCCCCCCGCTTTGAGTAGCGGGACGGTTTAGAGTCCGGTGTCACTTTAACTGTTTCGCGTAGGCGGCAGGTGTCAGACCGCCCAACGCCTTTTTCGGTCGATCTTCGTTGTATTCCTGGCGCCAACGTTCGATCTCGGCGCGTGCGTGCAACAGGCTGGGAAACCAGTGCTCGTTGAGGCACTCATCGCGCAGGCGGCCATTGAACTATTCGATATAGGCGTTTTGATTCGGCTTGCCTGGTTCGATCAAACGCAACTGCACGCCACGCGCATGCGCCCAGGTGACCATCGCCTTCCCGCAGAACTCTTTACCGTTATCGCTGCGAATCACGCGTGGCAGACCGCGACTGAGCGCCAGGCGATCCATCACACGCGTCACGCCCATGCCGGAGATCGCTCTTTCGACTTCGATAACGACCACTTCGTGGGTGGCGTCATCGACGACCGTCAAACACTTAAGAACGCGGCCCTCGGCCGTGCGATCAAACACAAAGTCCATCGACCAGACCTCGTTGGCGGTCGTCGGTCGAGCCAACGGTTGGCGCTCGGCAACGGGAACCTTCTTCCGCTTGCGTCGACGCACCTGCAGCTTCGCTTCCTGATACAGCCGTTCCACCCGCTTGTAGTTCACGAGCCACCTCGCCTGCTGAAGCTTCAGATGGATCATGCCGACGCCGTAGCGCTTGTGCCGTTGCGCCAGAGCTAAGATCCGTTGCCGGAGTTCAACGTTATGATCCGGTCGCGTTGCATAGCGATACGCGCTGGCGCTCATGCCCGCGACCGCCAACGAGCGCCGCTCGCTCAACCCCTTGTCGATCATCTGCCGCACCAGTTCGCGCCGCGCCGGTGCGCTCACCACTTTTTTCGCAGGGCATCCTTGATGACTTCGTTCTCAAGCACCTGCTCGGCCAGCAGCTTCTTCAGCCGCGCGTTCTCCGACTCCAACTCCTTCAGCCGCTTAGCGTCGGGCACGTTCACGCCACCGAATTTGCTACGCCAGAGGTAGTACGAAGCCTCGCTGAAGCCGTGCTTGCGGCACATGTCTTTCACCGGCATGCCGGCTTCGACCTCGCGCAGGAAGCCGATGATTTGTTCTTCGGTAAATCGCTTCTTCACGTCCAATCTCCGTCAGTTGAGGGATTGGACTCCAAACCTATGTGCTACTCAAAATCGGGGGGACGTCGCGTTCCTACAAAACTCCTACATGTCTCGAAACGTGGTGGTTCTACTATTGTCGGCATCTTCCTCACACCGGCTCCGGAGTGACTGTGTCAAGCCGAACAAATAGCTTCCGCAAAACTCAACACTTCTATATTGAGGGTGTTTTGCAAACTGTGTGAGTTACCGCTGAGGAAGTCGTTCCTCGAACTGGATCGTAAAGTGGTTCAAAGTGGCGTTCCAGTCACGAATCGGCAACGTCCATGTTTTGCTGATCGAAGGCCAGGGTGGAACAGTTTCACCAAGGCCTTGTCGCTCGGGAACGCATCGCGATTCTTGGTGATCTAGCGCAAGCTCTTTTTAACTCACTCGATGGCGCCGGTCGTATAGATCACCTTCCGTATCTCCGGCGCTAGTCGAAGAAGGTTGCGGGCCCAGAGCTGGCGTCATCAAGTGCTGCAATTGCCTGGCAGAGAGAGAAAAGGATCCGCTAAGGAGAAATGATGCCTCGGCGTACCCCGATGGTCACTGCATGCGTTCGGTCCTTCGCATTTAGCTTTGACATAATGTTTTTCATATGGGTCTTGACGGTATCTTCAGAAATCAGGAGGTCGCGCGATGTCTGCAGATTGGAGTGACCCAAGGCCACGAGCATAAGGACTTCGACTTCTCTTTTCGAGAGTAGCGGTTCTGTCGCGTGATCAGCTAGATGCGCAGCAATCTCAGGAGGGATGTAGCGCTTCCCCTGATGAATATTTCGGATCGCTGTGGCAAGGTTATCGACAACCGAACTCTTCAGTATGTAGCCGCACGCCCCCGCCTTGAGCGCGCGGAGAATCTCGACATCACCGTGATAAGTCGTTAAGACGAGCGCGTTCGTCTCCGGATACTCGGAAAGAATAACGGACAGGGCCTCCACGCCACCCATTGTCGGCATGCGCAAGTCCATCAGCACTACGTCCGGTCTGAACTTCCGCACCTGATGTATAGCCTCTTCCCCATCGGAGGCTTCAGCGACCACCACCATATCGTTCTCTTGCGCGAGAACCGCACCCACTCCGCGTCGGAACAGCGGGTGATCATCCACTGCGAGGATGTGAATCCTATCCAAGACCTTGTCCGGCACCAGCTCAACTGGTGGCGACTCGTTGCCCGTAAAGTTTGTCTGGATCATGTGCGCGTCATTTTGTCTAAGGTTGCGTCGCACTCGAACAAGAGATGCCTGTTCGGTCAGTAAACCTTATTTGGTCTACTGAAAGACTAACCCTTAGCCAAAGCAGAATATATCCCTCGATCTAGGCAAATTGGTGCCAAAATCGCTCCGGCTGCTTGTTGCCACGCGAATGCTTTCTTTTCGCCGACAGGACTACTTTTTCTTGGTGTCTCTGGCGTACGCAATCGCAGCCCTGACCCTTAGACTTATTTGCGTGCCGGCACCCGACACAGTCGTCACCTGCAGGTATGAGCCAAGCCTTGTAGCGCGCTCACGCATGCCGACCAAGCCCCAGTGCCCCTCCCGTCGACCTTGTCGAAGCACCTCGGGATCTATACCGGAGCCATTGTCCTTAATCGAAATATGGATACCGGATGATTTGTATACAAGCGTTATCTCCACCGTGGCAGCACTGGCATGACGAAATGCGTTAACCATGGCCTCACGTACTATCGAATTGATCTCTTCGTCCGCCAGAACTTTCAGCGCACGCGGGATACCGACAACCTTTAACTCATAACGAGTCGGATAGAGGAGCTGGAGTCTTTCGCCTATTTCTTGCAGGGTTTCGATAGTCTTTCCAACACCACCGCTACCCACCCGAAGTCCGGCAACTCGGTTTCTCGCGTTTAGGAGCGCCTTTCGCGCTTCATCGGTCAAGCCTTCGAGCTCAAGATGCGTGCGATCCGACTGGACGTGATCGCGGCCAAGCACCTGCAAATTAACCACGAGAGCCTCGATATCCTGGAGAAGCGTATCGTGCAAATCTCGCGCAATACGCTCGCGTTCGTAGATCCGCTCTCTCATCTTGGCGGTAACTCGCGCCACAGCCCGACGGACGTAGAGCCGGGAGATAACCCACAGTGCGATTCCAATCGCCAACCCCAGGAAGACTTTAAACGTAGTGGTCTGATAAGGCGCTGGCGCGATCGAAAACGATACCTTGGCGGCGGCGTCACTCCATACATCATCATTGTTGGTAGCAGCGACACCGAATGTGTAGCTGCCATGTGAGAGGTTTGAATAGCTGATACTTCGGCGGTCATTTATGTCGCGCCACTCCGAATCGACCCCAAAAAGGCGTACGCGAAAGTGCATGCGCTCTGGCACAGCCAGACTCAATGCAGTGAAGTTGAATGTCACATCATGCGTATGTGCTGGAAGGACAGGCTGGGTGTTCGGTGAGTAGGTTTGTTCGGGCGTGATTATCGACTGAATTTCTACCTTGGGCGGGATGGGATTGTGCTGAAGTTTCGAGGGATCGATGCTTGCCAAACCATCGGTCGTGGCAAACCAGATGATGCCGGCCGCGCTCTCGACTACGGTAGGTAGCGGTTGAATCTGTTGCGCACCGCCGGACATGCCGTCATTGGCATCGAACAAGCGAACTGGTACCTCATAGTCAGGCACGTCCAAAGCGCGCTGCACGTCGCGCCATCGAATGCGTACGGCGCCTCCAATGGCATTCACCCATAGTGCGCCGTCTTGCCCCGCCGCCATGCCGGTGATGCCATCCAGCAAGCGGTCATCTTCCGTCTTGATCCGCTGAAATCGACCTTCGTGGAAAGCGTATAGTCCGAGGTCACCGCCGACTAGTAGCGTTTGCCCTGGAAGTATGGCGGTGACCGAGCCGGTGCGTAGACCTTCCGCTTCGCCGTAAATCGTAGCGTGACCATCTGCGACGGCCGCAAGCCTGCCATCGCTGTAGCCGAGCCAGATTTTCTTAGTCGTGTCAGCGACGATCAGGTTTGCATAAAGATTGGGTAATGCCTCGACTCCACCTTTCGCAAGCCAGTGTGCGCCTTTGAGGCGATAGACACCCAAATGGCGAACCGAGATCCATAGGTATCCGTCCTGATCCCGAGCGATCGCATCTATTCCACCGCGGTCGAAGGCCGCGGGAGCTGCCCGCTCGAAGGGCGCAAATAATTTGTTTTGGCGCCGGACTAAACCACCCGGCCCACCGATGAGTAGCGAACCATCCTTGTCCTGGTAGATTGAATCCACATCCCTGACCAAGCCATCCGAGGCCAGAGTTGTTCCAAGAGTCCATAAGGCGCACGGGTGAGTTGCATTACTGGCGGTCGCTACCCACAGAGCGCCTTCCGCATCCTTCGTGAGCGAGAAGTTCATGAAGCCGGGCGCACGCAGCACGCGTACATCATTTTTCCGGAACTGGTCCAGACCTTTGGTGGTGCCGACCCATATGCTGCCTTCGGTATCCTCAAATAACGTCAAAGAAAAATCGGACGAGAGGCCGTCGGCTCGTGCAAACGTATCGTGGCTAAGCTCGGCCATCGATAAGCCATGCTGCAGATCCGGGTCAGACTTCCGGCATACCCCGATCGTGCAGTTGATCGACCAAATGCTGCCGTCACTTACGCCAATCGTTGAATTTGAAGTAGGTGAAAGAGGTGTCTGCCCGGTCCGAGAAGACGCCGGAAATGGTGCTTCAAATTCGTGAGATCCGAGCTTTTCGCTAAAGGCTATGAGCTGCCCGCGCCGGCTTTCAAAAATCTCAGTATCTTCTGCGAGCGACTGCCCCGCTCTGACAAACTTTCGTCCACCGACGGGTAGAACATATAGCCCGACATCGCTGGACGCCCAAAGGCGGCCCTGCGAATCCGACGTGATGTTCGTGATATGCCTGCCTTCCAGGCCCCAATCAGCTGATGGCGTTACCCAGTTTTCGCCCTCGAGCCGGTAGATATTTTGCTTTGTCGTCGCTACCCACATATCACCGGCTGCGCTCTCCGCAAAATCAATGATGGTCCCGCCCCCAGCGTCTTCATGGGAGCGAGCGATGTGTCCGGTAGTGTCACCGGTGAGTCGATCCGCGCCGCCAAAAGAATACGCGACCCATAAGTCGCCTGCGCGAGTCACGTAAAGATGCGCTACCGAATGCGAGGCAGTGCTCTGAAGCGGTCGTAGGTCGACGCGTTCAAATCGCACTCCATCAAATCGGAACAGACCCGCGTGACTTCCAACCCAAAGCCATCCGCTGGGTGTCTGCGCAATCGTGATGATGCCTGCTGGCGCGCCGTCCTTCGAAGTCCAGCTGGCGTGGTGATAATTGGCTCCGATGCTATCCAGCGGGAGCGTTGTATCGCATGTCGGTGTCTTGGCGTAGCTGGCCTCGACGTGCCACATGGCGGATACCATGAAAAGTGCGAAAAATGCTCTTTCAAAAGCTTTCATGCGAACTCGGCGAAATTCATTCTTTCATCTTCGGCGCCACCGCTCACATGCCGTTTGCGCATCTCGAATTTCATGGGGATGCCATAGCTTAGGCAAGTGAACGAATCTAACTTAGTTCGTATAAGTGGTACAGGTTAAAAGAAGTGAGGGCAATTCCGAAACGAAAAAAAGCCGGGAAAGACCCGGCTTTTTCGCGCTTGCGGTTATTCTTCCGTCGTTTCATATGCGCCGCCGATAGCTGAGAATCCTTGAAAACTCACTGGCTAGCGAAACCCAACTTATTGCCTGACGCTTTCATTGGCTGTACCTGCAAACGGGGCTTTTGCCATCCGCCGAAAGTGCTGGCACCTCGTGTTCTTGCTTGCTCAGGATCGAGCATGATCAGTACAGGAGGGCTGAACCGACGTCCAGGGAACGCCGGTTCAGCGGACTCATTGAGACAATCCTGGCTCAGCGATTAGTAGCAAACTACTGAGGACTCACCGACACTGCAGTGACGCCTTGCAGACGATTCTTCTGCACGACATAGCCCGTCGGAATGGTGTAAACATTGCCCTGGCCATCAGCCACATGCTGGGAGATGAAAGCGCCGCCTGTTCCCTGCCAGATATAGGCATCGCCACTGGCGTTGGTCCACAGGATATCCGCTAGCCCGTCGCCGTCGAAGTCTTCGATAGAGGCGATGCTGTAGCCACTCGTTACACTACGGACTTCGCGGTCAACCACGGTAGTGCCATCCATGGTCCACCATCCCATCTGGTTGGCCGAGGCGTTGGACCAGATCAGATCAGTCTTGCCGCTGCCGACGATCTCGCCAACGCCTTCTAGTGTCCAGCCGGTCGGGAAGGTGCCGCCATAGGTCTTGGTGAAGTTGCCGGTTCCGTCGTTGATCCAGTAGTAGATGTCGTTCTTGGGGCTGGTCCAGACGATGTCGATATAGCCGTCGCCGTTCAAATCAGCCAAACGCGGTGTATAGCCACTAGCGGCGGCAATTGTCGCGCCAATCGTTCGAGTGCAGTAGACCTGGTACAACCGTCCGAACTGTAGGGTGCCCGAGCAGTTAATACTCCAGAAACCCAGTTGGCCATCGGCATCATTACGCCAGATTTCCTCAGAGATGCCGCTGCTGTCGACAACGCCAGAGCCGACCAACGCCCAGCCCGCAGGGTAGGCCGGTAGATTGTCGGTTACCCAGCCGTAGCTGTAGATCGCGAGGCTGGCAGTGTTGGTCGTCGGGTTGTCGCTTTCCATCACGGTCTGACCCTGCAACGCGGGGCTGCTGTTGAAAAGGTCAGTGGGAATCGACTTAACCTGATCACCAGGCTGGAATATATTGTCCCAAGGATTCGTGCCCAGAACCGTACCACCATTCATCTGCAGCATTTGCGCACTGCCTGTGCCTGAGTTGATCATCAGGATATTGCTGTGCCCATCCAGGACTCGGGCCACGCCGGGGGCGATCGGGGCATTGCCGCTAGCGTTGAATCCATACAGATCCCAGGTTCGCGGAATATTGGCGCGCGCGTCCTGGGCGGCGACGGCATTGACCAAGTTCTGCGCATTGACTGAGCCCAAGCCGGTGGCATAGTCATAGCCAGCACCTGTCTTCCACGCTGTAACGAGCGATGCGCTTCCGCCGCTGCTGACCACACCGTAGCTGGGTGTGCCGGCCACAACGAAGCCGTTTGTGCCCGTGCTATAGCAGTCTGCTGTACCCGCGTTGCAAGGCACATCGTTGTCGCCCACTGTTATGTCGTGGAAAATGCAATTGGCACCCGAATCATCGCTGCCGCAGGAAGAAGACGGCGAGCCCACACTGCCGTACTGCTTGCGTGCCAAGTCGTACAGCATGGGCGCGATATTGCCGTGCGTGATTCCGGCGTTCTGGTTGATCAATGCCTGGATGCCAGCCATGCTCGGCGCCGCGAAGGACGTGCCGCCGGCACTGTTGTAGATCGTTGCTGTGGGATCGAGGTAATTGCAGTTCGTACCGCCTTCAGACGGGTCAGACATGCAATAGATCAATGCATGTCCGTAGACACCATTGGCCGCGAATAACGAGATATCAGGCGTGCTGCGCGTTGCGATCTGTGGCATGCCTGCCACACCGGTCTGCCATGACGGCTGCGGCCAGAGATAACTCGGGCCACCGCTGCCAGCGGCAGTGGTGAGGAAGTTGGCTCCTGCGGTTGAATTACAGGCCGTAACGGGGTCGGTAAAGCCCAGCAGCGGGTACAGCTTGCTGCTGGCGCAGGAGTCGTTCCAGGGTTGCTCGGGAATGTAGCTCAGTGCACTGGCCCCCAGCGCTCCGTTGCCCGGCGCCCAGTACTTGCTCGCGTTGTTCAAATCGTCAAAATCGGTACCGCCTACCGACAAGTTGTAGGGCGTACTTCCCAGGCCATTGACTTCAATACCGAAGGTGGAAGCCGTCTGGTCCTGATCACAGCCGGCTGAGCCAGCGTCGGCGGAGGACACGAACACGGTGACACCTTCGGCTGCCGCGGTCGACCACAGTTCGGCAACTTCATCTGCATCACCTACAACAGCGCTGATCAGCTCGCACTCGCCATAGCTGAGGCTCAGTATCGCTGGTGGAGTAGCCTGCAGTAAGAGGTTCTGCGCCGCCAGGAAGGCACCGAAATCACTGCCGACGTCCGCACAGGATGCCAGCACCACATTGGCATCGGGCGCGGCGGCACCGGCCCATTCGGAATCCAAGGCGGCTTCACCTTCGTCCCCGTTGGTTCCGGGATCAGCACAGCTGGTATCGCCGGAGAATGCAGCCGGATGGATCTGTGAGAACACGCCAACGGCGTCGGTGGGCATGAATGTGGTCCGGAACGTCGCGACGTCGGCATTTTGCACGTCGGTATCTTCCAGCACGGCGACTGTCTGTCCCGCACCGCGAATAGGTGTGCTTTGTGCCCACAGCGGATTGACGTTGTAGATGGTGTCCAGATCAGCCGGTACGACGTCATAGTCGACATCGCCGTTAAAGGAGAAATTGAAGTTCGAGGACACGCCACCAGCCTTTGCCCACTGACCTTTGGCATTGCGCTTGACGGGCTGAACGTTCTTGACCAATGGCTCTGGGAAGAAATTGCTCAGTGATGCCACGCCAGATACGACCGGGGTCAATGCACTGGGCAACTGCTGTTCCGTGGCATTGGCGAAATAAAGCTTGCTGCCGGCCCTGTATTGGTGCATCTGAGTATGGAAGGCTCTCTGCACTGCGCCGACTGAACCGGAGAAGCGGATCATCGTTTTGGTTGGCGACACCAGCTTGACCCCGAGCCCTTGTGATGCGAGCCAGTTTTTCACCGCCGCCACATCCTGGTCATTGGGGCCGAACTGTTGTCCGACCTGGGCCGGCGTCAGCCACTTATGGAAGTTGGGCGAGGCCGGGTTATTCAGGGATGCCAGATAGGCGTCAAACTGTTTCTGCGTCGCGTCGCTTCGCTTAAGCATCAAGGTCATTGAGGGAATTTCGTCCGTCGTCCGCATTGCGCCTACGTCGGCACTTTTCGCTACACGCAATGAAACGGTTCCTTTGAGCTTTGTCAGCGGACTAGTGCTGATCTTGGCGCTTACGATCAGCGGCGCGCTTGATGTGTTGTTTGAACTTGTCTCCGCATGGGCTGCCGATACGCCGCAGGCAGCTACAGTCACGCCTGCCCAAATCTGCCATAACTTAATTCTGTCCATTACTCCCCCAATTGATTCAGTACCGAAGAAATTCTCGAATTCGCTCTTTCAAACGCCATTTGGATACTACTAACCCCAAGTACTCTCTCAAAAACTATCAAGTCACTTTCGTTTTCTTAATAGAGACGACAAAAACTAGATGACTAATAAAATCTTGAAAAATATGATTGCAGTCACACGAATTGGGTATGTCCATATAGCGCCATTTGGATACGACTAAACCCGAGTAATCTCCCAAGAAACTATCAATTTACTTTCGTGTGTCCACAAGAAACGACACAGAAAATTAGATGACTAATAGAATATTGAAAATGCATGATTTGCAATCACCCGAATTGGGTATGCTCAAAGCATGCTTTAGAGATGCGATGATCTATCGAGCTTAGAGATGGTCGTCCGGACTACCATGGGAAGCTTTTGGCATGGCTCCAAAAAGTGGCGATCTGACAACGACGTTCCCTCGCTTTCAATAGCGGGTCGTTTTCGATTCCGGATTTTACTTTAACTGCTTTGCATAGTCGGCAGGCATCAACCCACCCAATAGCTTTCTTGGGTTGCTTCTCGTTGTATTCCCGCCGCCAAGTTTCGATCTCGATGCGGGTATGTAGCAGGCTTGGGAACCAATGCTCTTTAAGGCATTCATCGCGCAAGCGTCCGTTGAACGATTCGATGTAGGCGTTTTGGTTTGGCTTGCCTGGATCGATCAAGTGCAACTGTGTACCCCACGTTCGTGAGCCCATGTGACCATGGCTTTCCAGCAGACTCTTTGCCGTTATCGCTGCGATTAACTTTCGGTAATCCACGGGTAAGTGCGAAACGATTCATTGCACATGTGACACCGGTAGCAGTGTCACACGCTCGACCTCAATCACCACGGCCTCGTGAGTCGCATCATCAACGACGGTCAGGTATTTGATGACGTGGCCTTCGGCCGTGCGATCGAACACAAAGTCCATCGACCATACCTCGTTAGCGCTGGTGCACCTGCAGCTTCGCTTCCTGATAAAGTGCGTTCCACGCGCTTGTAGTTGACCAGCTGGTCCAGGTAGATCATGCCTACCCCGTACGTTTATGACGATGTGCCAACGCCCCGATGCACTGCCGTTTCGATGTTGCGATCCGGTCGCGTCTCGTAGCGATACGCACTTGCGCTCGTGCCGACGATCGCCAGCGACTGGCGCTCGCTCAGTTCGTGGTTAACCAGATCGTGCGCAAGCTTACGTCGGGTCTGTGCGCTTATCACTTTTTTGTGATGGCCTCGTTCTCCAGCGCCTGCTCGGCAAGAAGCTTTTTCAGGCGCGCGTTCTCAGTTTCCAAGTCCTTCAGTCGCCGTACTTCAGGCATAGTTCTTTCACCGGCATGCCGGCTTCTGCTTCGAGCAGGAAGCCAAGGATCTGTTCCTCGGTAAAACGCTTCTTCACGTCCAATCTCCTTCGGTTGAGGGATTGGACTCCAAATTATGGCGCTACTCAAAACTGGGAAAACGTCGCTCGGCGGATAATCAGGCCGAGACCGTTGACCGGTGGGTTGCTGAAGGTGATGGCCGCGACGGAATCGTGCATGGTTGTGGTGACGGGAATGCGTGATTTCCTGATGTTCGACGATGGGGTGTAGCGTCAGCGCGCAAATGGACGGCTTGCCGCGGTGATGGAATCAGCCGCGAAGGCATCAAACTTCGGGGTAGCGATGTGTGCCGCTGCAGGCATAAACGGCACTTTGAGTTTTGCTATATGAAACATAATTTTCGCCAAGCGGACTGATGCTATCGGTCGCACAAAGCGAAGGCAGACGCGTCATAAAATCTTAATTTGTCGCAATGCAACAGGAAATTTCCAGCCATTCCCGCACTTGCACAACCTTGCCGAGGCGGCCTACGCTACGACGCGATTGGCGGCTCCAAGTTTCACAATGCGAAAGTTGATAGGTCGGATTTTTGTGCGGTTCCGGCGCGAGGGCTTGAACCCTGTGCAGCCACGGAGTGCTTGATGGGCAACCCCAAACGCAAGAGCGATGCCTTTCGCTCGGTCGACGCCAGCCATCCGCAGTTCGTCAGTGCGGTGTCGCGCGCATTTGCGATCCTGCGCTGCTTCGAGCGTGGTGAGCGTTATCTCGGCAACCAGGACATTGCCAAGCGCACCGGTTTGCCGAAGCCGACGGTTTCGCGGCTGGCCTTTACCCTGTCCGCACTTGGCTATCTCAGCTACTCGACGCGCGAGGAAAAATACGCGCTCGGCACCGGCGTGCTCGCCCTCGGCCATGCCTTCGTCAAAGGCAACGATGTATTGAGCGTGGCGCGTCCGCTACTGCGCGAGCTGGCCGACTACACCCAGTCGGCGGTGATGCTGGGCGCGGCGGATGGCCTGCGCATGCTGGTACTCGAGGTGTGTCAGGGCGATCGCACGTTCGAAATGAAGCTGGAAACCGGCTCGCATGTGCCACACGGCACCACCGCCCTGGGTCGCGCCGATCTGGCCGCGCGGCCGCCGGAAGTATTCGAGAAAAAGCTGCTTGAGCTTGAGCGCGAATGCGAACCGGCGGCGTGGCCGACGATTCGCGCGGGGCTGGTGCGCGCACGCTATGACTACGAGAATTTCGGTTTCTGCTTTTCGTTGGGCGACTGGAACCCCGACGTGTTCGCGATCGGCGTGCCGATGGTATCGGCCGATCGCACGCGTGTGCTGGCGTTCAACTGCAGCGGTCGCGTGTCGACGATGACGCGCGAAAAACTCATCCACGATTTTGGACCGCGCCTGCTGGCGTTGCGCAATACCGTTTACGAAGCGACCGAAGGACACTTCTAATCTCGACCTGCTGCTGTACTGGAGATTCGCCGATATGAATTTCAGCTCCTGGCCACCCGGTTTGCCGCACGATCTCGTCGTGCCGCAAACGTCGCTCTACTTCAATCTTGATGTTGCCGCCGCGCGCTATCCCGAGCGGCCGGCGATCATCTATTACGACAGTGTCATCAGCTACACCGAGCTCAAGCATCAGGTCGATGCGCTGGCCGGTTTTCTGCAGCAGCGTTGT
>Ga0302311_10004331_pt1 | contig 15325 bp, 17 predicted proteins | sample III_Palsa_N1_3_FD_200449 | JGI IMG/M metagenome (GOLD analysis project Ga0302311, IMG submission 200449) | Peat permafrost microbial communities from Stordalen Mire near Abisko, Sweden - III_Palsa_N1_3 | ecosystem: Environmental > Terrestrial > Soil > Palsa > Peat permafrost | place: Sweden... | reverse complement strand
CAACCTTACTCCGATGCATTCCTGGCGGCGACTGCACTGGTTCATGGAATGACAATGGTAACTCGCAATGTATCGGATTTTGAGCCGATGGGCGTGCAGATCATCAATCCCTGGGTGGACAAGTAGAGTGAATCCATGAAGGCAACACGCTTCGAGTACCGCTTCCGCTTCATCATTCACCTGCTGCTCTTCGTGCTGGGCTTCACAGCGCCATGGGATTACGCCTGGCAGCTCGATCCCTCCGGCCCGAACGCCCACGCGTGGGGAGTCTTAGCCGCGCGGCTGGCCGAAACGCAATGGTGTTCCATCGTTGCCGCGTTCAACGGCCTGCTGGTTCTCGGAATCGTCTTCGCCGCGCTGGGAGCCTTTCTGCGCACCTGGGGAGCAGCCTATCTCAGCTACAAGATCGTGCAATCTCACGCGATGCATGGCAGCTCCATAATTGCCGACGGCCCCTACCGCTTTATGCGCAACCCGCTGTATCTCGGCACATTTTTTCATGCACTGGCACTCGCGCTGTTGATGCCGCCCTCCGGCGCGATCTTCTGCATCGTCACGATCGGGCTGCTACAGCTTCGCCTCATCCTGGCTGAGGAGCCGTTCCTCGCCGCACAGCTGGGCCAGCCGTATCTGGACTACTGCGCCCGTGTGCCGAGGATCGTCCCGGCTCTAACGCCGCGCGTGCCGGCCGGAGGAATGCGTCCTCATTGGCCGCAAGCCATGCTCGGCGAGATCTATGTGATCTGTGTTGCGGTGGCGTTTGCCGGCCTGGGCTGGCGTTACAACCAGTTGCTGCTGATTCGCTGCGTGCTCATCTCACTCGGCGTCTCGCTGGTGGTCCGCGCGCTGCTGCCGCGAGGCGCAGCCGAGACAGCGTAGAAAAGAAGAGGCCGAAGCAAAGCTCCGGCCTCTTGCGTTGAATCGTGGAACAAGAGTTACTTCTTGGGAGGAGCGATGGTGTCCTTCGCGACCTTGGCCACGCGGAACTTGACCACGGTCTTGGCCTTGATCTTGATGGCCTCGCCGGTCTGGGGGTTGCGACCCACACGGGCCTTGCGCTCGGCCTTCACCAGCTTACCGATGCCGGGGATGGTGAACTCGCCGTTCTTCTTGGTCTCCTTGACTGCGGTCTCCGCGAGGAACTCGAGGAACGCTGCGGTCTGCTTGTTGGTAAGCTCCAGCTTCTCGGCGAGCAAGCGGACGAGCTGTGTTTTCGTAATACCCTTTGCCATGTATGTACTCCTTCGATTCTGAGTGATGATTGAGCATGAGCTTTCGCCCATCTCCCGCCCTTGCACAGCGCGCTCCGCGAGGGGAGCGAATCGCCAGTGTTTATGCGGGTGCGGAGAACCGCGCCGATGTTCACCTTCAACCTTCTCAAACCCTTTGTCAACGGCAAATATCCGTTTTTCACAGATATTTTCAGGTTTTTATAGGAAATGTACCTTTTTTCTTCGGAAATCGCCCAAATCGGACTCAGATTAGAGTTCCAACCCGCTAAAACAGTGGCCGCCGCGCTCCTGGCGCCGGCTTCGACGAGCCGTTGGAAACCTCGTCCAACCCGCTCAAAATCGCCCCATTCAGCGCGTCCACCAGCTGAGCGGCTGCTCGAAACCGCTTCACAATATCACGCGCCAATGTGGGTTGTAACGCCTGTTCCGCAGGCAGGGACACATGCACGCCCCAGTTCTTCGCCCGCAGCAACTCATCGGCTGGGTGCTCAGCGGGAAAGCCCTTCGGCATCCGCGTCAGGGCTTCCATATCGACCAGCGTAAGGGGCTCCAAGCCCCTGCTCGCCTTCATGATTCGCTTCAACATCGCGCGATACTCCGCATGATGGTCCGCCATCCACCGCCGGATGGCCAGCAACTGTTCGCGCTCCGGCATGAAGACTCCGATGGATACCAGCACCTCTTTGGGACTCACATGGAAGTAGAACCCACCGCCGCTGGTCTTCTCCATGCCACGCCGCGCCCACCATGCGGACACCTGCCGCTTGTAGGGCCGCTTGTCCGCCGCGAAGCGCGTGTCGCGGTAGATGCGCATCATGATCTTGTGCGGTGGCCGCAGATGCTCGGGAGCGAAGTCGATCATGGCGGCGTTGATCTCTTCGATCAGCGCCAGCATCGGCGCCTTCAGTTCGCGTTCGTAGATCGGCTTGCGCGCGTTGAACCACTCGCGGTCGTTGTTCTTGATGAGGCCGCGGAGGAACTTGAAGGACTCGGGGGTGAAGTGCGCGGCCATATCAAAATCATAGTCAATGCCCTGTGCAAAGCTGCGGGTTCAGGAGCACAATAAACGCATAGCAAGGAGGCTACATGCGCCGCACACTGATTGCCCTCACACTTCTGGCAGCATTCGCAGGCCCATTCGCATGGGCGGCGACAGATGGCACACCCAAAGGCTGGTTCATGGCTGGCAACAAGCCGGAGAATTATCACAGCGGTGTTGACGCGGACGGCACGGCCTTCCTCGCTTCCAAGAGCGACGCGGCGACCGAAGGCTTCGGCACGATGATGCAATCCATCAAGGCCGATAACTATGCCGGCAAACGTGTCCGCCTCCGCGCTTCCGTTCGTTCCGAGAACGTTCAGGGTTGGGCGGGGTTATGGATGCGTGTCGATAAAGGAACGGCAGCATTCTCGATCGACAACATGGCGAGCCGTCCCATCAAGGGCACCACGGCATGGAACACCTACGACGTCGTCCTCGATGTCCCTGCCGATGCCACCGGAATCGCCTTTGGCACGCTCATGGAGTCCAGCGGCGAGGTCTGGCTCAACCATGTCAGCCTTGAAGTCGTTGGCACGGATGTAAAGCCAACAAACATTCCCTATGGTGGACAAGAAGCGCCGAGCGCTCCGGTCAACCTTGATTTCCGGCAGTAGAGCAAATGACACCGGCGGAGACTTGAGTCTCCGCCGGTGTCATTGGGTTGAGGTGACGATCTACTTGGGTGGCTCTACCGCCCCCGGATATAGCCCCGGAATCGGCGCGCTCAGCTTCTTCTCCAACTCAGGGTGCGGGAACGGCTTGCGTGGCATCATCTCCTCGCGCTGGCTGGTGTTCCATAGGAAGATCGCCTCGACTACCGCCGCCTGCTCCAGGTCGTCTTTATGCAGCCGGTCGTAGGTATCCATATCCGAGTGGTGCGTGCGGGTCTCGTAGTCCAGCGGGTCCTGGATGAACTGGAAGCCCGGCAGGCCCACCTCGTCGAAGGACTCATGATCGGTGCCGCCGGTGTCCTGGTAGCTGATCGTGGTTACGCCGAGATCGTACAGCGGCGCAATCCACTGCTTGAAGATCGGCCCAATGGGAATGTTGCCCTGCGTATACACTCCGCGCACCTTACCCGTGCCGTTGTCGATGTTGTAGTACGCATCCAGCGTCTCCCACTCTTTGGTCGTCTTCAGCGGGCCGTGATTGTGGACCATGAAGCTTGGCAGGCCTGAGGTGTCGGGCGCAGCCGGAGCGGCAAACTCGCCGAAGTGCTCCTTCACATAGCCCTCCGAGCCGTACTCGCCCTCTTCCTCGCCCGTCCATAGAGCAATCCGTATCGTCCGCTTGGGATGCAGATCGAGCGCCTTCAAGATGCGCACCGCCTCCATGCCGACGACCGCCCCCGCGCCGTTGTCGGTCGCGCCCGTGCCGGATATCCAGCTATCCAGATGGCCGCCCACCATCACCACCTCGTCCTTCAACTTGGGATCGGTGCCCGGAATCTCGGCGACCGTGTCGAAGCCATGTTCATGATCGCCCGTAAACTTCGTCTCGATGTTCACCTCGACCGTAACCGGCACATGCGCCTGCACCATCCGCGCCAGCCGGTTGTAGTGCTCGATCATCATCACGGCGTTGGGGATCTTCACCAGATTCTCCGGCTTCTGCGCATCCCGAACCAGGTCAGCGCCGTTGTCGTCGAAGATAATCCCGGTACCTCCACCGCTGCCGCCATCGCGGCTGGGCGTGATGATGGCGGCAACACCCTCGTCGGCCATCATCGCCAGGGCGGCCTTGCGCAGGGCCCCGCGCTTCAAGTACGCGGCGATCCGCTCCGCCCGCGTCGGCTGCCCGGGAACGACGGGCCGGCTCATCGGCTCGACCAGTTCCATCTCCTTCAGCTCGGCATCGGTATAGCGATGAAACAGCGGCTCAGTGATGTCCGGCGTAGGCCGCATAGCGCCCAGCAGCACGATCTTGCCCGCCAGCTTGCCCTTCAGCGCGTCGAGCTCACTGGCATCGGCCAGCGGCACGTAGACGACCTCTCCCGTTACCGCGCCTTTGGTCGCAGGCGACCACGGAGCAGACTGCAACCAGAGAGGTTCTGGGTCAGGAGAGACCATCCGCGCCCAGGTGTTGATCTGATACCACCCCATGCCGAACTCGCCCCAGTCTTCCAGGTGCGCGTTCTCCAGGCCGATCTTGCTCAGCGTGTCGCGCGTCCAGGCGTTGGCCTTGGCCAGGTTGGGAGAGCCGGTCAGCCGCGGCCCGATGCCCTCGTCCAGAGCCGCTGAAAACTCCATCACCTTGCCATGCGCGAAGCCCTCATTGCGGATGCGCGCATACATCGTCAGGTCCAGGCTTTCGGTGGCCGGCTGCGGACGTTCCCACGCAGGCACCTTCTTCGCCTCCTGCCCGCTCGCGCCGGCAAAACAGGTTGAAATCGTCGCAGAAAGCGCCAAAGTGGTGAAAGACCGGCGCAACAGGGTAGAGGCGGACTTGAGCATCCGAAGGGCTCCTTGATGAGGTTTGGAAGGTAAAAATTGTGCGTTCAGACCCGGCGGGATTTGCGAATCATGCGCCGCGACCACTGTACGCCAAGGTAGCTGAGAGCCAGCGCCATGACAACCACGCCGACTGGAAAGCCGAAGTCGCGATACGCAAGGTTGTACTCGGGAACGCGGTGCGTCACCGTCTGATAGACCAGCAGCGTCATGATCGCGCAGAAGGTCGTCGCGAAGAACGCGGCCATCCCCGTAGCCACGCCCATCAGCAGGGAGGCGAACCAGCCCAGGTCGCCCAGCGGGATTCCGAACAAAACACCGTCGCGCCGGGCGCGTTCTACATCGTTTGCAGTGGCCATACTCATTTAGAATAACCGGATGGCCGAGACTGTGCAGACCGGTGTGGTGCGAGCTCCGCAACTTGTGCGCGCGGCCCAGGTAGCGCGCGAGGCCGAAGTCCGCCAATCCGCCAACGGTGTCCGCTTTGCCACCTATGGCGAGACCGGCGTCGAAGCCCCCGACCTCGACCGCATGTTGGAGGCTGTCCCCGAGGCCATCGTCGCCGCCCTCAAGGCCAATACCTACTACTTCGTCCCGCTCGCCCTGCGCGAGCACGCCGACACCTTCGATCACCCCGCAAAGACCGCCAAAACACCCGACCACGCCATGGTCGCCGGCGCCTACACTGACGAGTTCGGCGACGCGGCCATCTGTCATCGCAACGTGGAGCTGGGCAGCGGCAACCACGGCGTCTTCATTTCGACGCGCCTCATGGGCGATCGCTTCGCCCTCAGCTTCGAGTTCTTCATCAACGTCGCGCACGCCTTTGTCGACCAGGCCGGCGTGCCCGAAGCCTTCGCCGAGTTGGCCTGGCAGCAGGCGCTCGCGGACGTTCGCGGCGAAACCAGCCTCGACGCCTGGGAGGCCCGCAACCTCGCCCTCGGCCGTCCCGCCAACGCCGAGCCTGAACAGCCCTCACGCCGCGCGCGAGCCTTTGCTTCTTCCTTTGGCCCAGCCTCCCGCTCCCGCGTCTTCGGCGGAGTCGCCCCCAACCTCTCTGCATCCGCTTCTGCTGCCGTCGACGAAAAAGAACGCGCCCTGTTCGTGGAGTCGGCCTTCTCGGATGCCGTCGCCATCTACCTCCTCTCGCTGGCCCTCGACTTCGACTACAGCGAGCTGCGCGAGCGCGAGTACCCCCTGCTGGCCCCCGCCGCGCTCGCCACCCGCCTCAAGCTGGTGTCGGAACTCTTCCCGCCGAATGCGGAGTATGAGTTCGCGGTGAAGTACCGCCGCAGGGCGTAGAGCCAGGGATCATGCAACCTGTGGCACCGGATTCAAGTGAAGGACCAGTAAATCCTCTGTGTTTACTGCCACTAAAGCGCGGGTGCGCCCACCCGGGTCCACGAACTCCACCTCGACCGCCGTTGGCGACAAACACTCCACAACCGTGCCGGCCTCACCACGCAGGAGACCTTGTTCTGGCAAATCTCGCAGCAGCGCCACAGTGGTCAAAATCTCCATAGAGGTAACACTCTCCGAGCTACGCTTTGTGTTTGGCATCTGAATCCTCCTACCGAACGAAACACGTCACAAGCCGCGGTCTCATCTCGCCAAGTCGAATGATCCAGTAACTGCGGAGCACCGCTTGCAGATCGTCCCGCTTCATCTCAAAGTCTATTACGAAATGCCAGCCATACTCGCTAGCACCTTTCGATTCAGCATCCTCTTCCCTGGCTGCCGCCAATAAGGCTGCTCGAAGTTCCGTCGCGTCAGCTTGCGTCAATCCCAGCGCCGCCCGAAACACGCGCGACTTATGCTGACCATAGGGATGGGTAGGGCATAAGCAGTAATCCACTAGCTTCGTCAGCTCGACAATCGCTTCACTACCGTTGGGCAGCTTCATCGTCTTACCGCACCGCCGCCATCGCTGCACGGAAAAATGCTTCAAACTCATCGCCGGAATCAGTCCCAGCAACAATCCACCGCAGTTTTGGATCTTTAACCACGGTCTCAACTGCCTTCTGCGCCACGGGACGCGCATATCCCAGGTTTACCAGCGCGCTCAGCACATCGTCGGCCACCCCACCGAGCGAAACCGGCGCACCCGCCTCCGCCGTCCCAACCATATTGTCGAGCTTGTCCTTCAACTCCAACACCACACGCTCAGCGGTCTTCTTCCCAATTCCCGGAATCTTCGTAAGTGTGGCGTGATCACCGCCGCGAATCGCCCCCACCAGCCGCTCCGCCGAGATCCCGCTCAACACCGTAATCGCCAGCTTCGGTCCGATCCCCGAGATCGTCAGCAACTTTTCAAACAGCCGCTTCTCCGCCATCTCCACAAAACCGAACAACAGAAGCGCATCCTCACGCACATGCGTATGCACATGCAGCTTTACCTCTTTGCCTTCCGCAGCAAGCTCCGTGAACGTAGAAACTGAGATCGCCAGCTCATAGCCCACGCCACCGCACTCAACGACGACGGCGTTGGGCGACTTGCTAAGAATCAGTCCTCGAATATGCGCGATCACAGGATGATTGTAGAGCCGTGGCTCTATCCGCGCAGTGCCGAAACCGGGTACTGCAACACAAGTTCATCATTCGTCAGGATTGTCAGACCCTCCACAAGAGCCTGGCACACGAGCAAGCGATCGAAAGGGTCTCCATGCAACGCAGGAAGTTGGTCAACAGCAAGTGCGTGTTCCCCTAAAACAGGAAGCTCCACGAATTCCCGAACAAGCAACTCGCCCCGCAATATATGCGGGTCAAACTGAAAGTCGGCTCGCCCGAGTGCGCGCTTCACGCCAATCTCCCAAAGAGAGACAACACTAAAAAACAGTTCGTTCGCATTGTCCGCGACTTTGCGGCGTCCGCTGGCGGACATCCTTTCCGGAGTGAAGGCCGTGTAGATCAAAATATGTGTGTCGAGAAGAAGTCTCATTCTTCTCCATAGAACATCTTCTCGATTTCCTCGCGGCCCATCTCATTAAAATCGTCGGGAACCTTGAAGTTATAACCCGAAAGAAAGCCTAGCTCCCTCTTCTTTGCCTTCGGCTGCAACCGTGTCAGCCTGACAACAGGCTTGCCCGCACGCGCAATCACCACCTCTTCGCCACGCTCAACCTGCTCAATGAGCTTGGAGAGTTGGGTCTTCGCATCATGGATATTTACGGTCGTCGTCGCCATTCTCGAATGTTAGCTAACAGCGCCTAGCTAAGTCAACCATGGTTGGCCACATACGTCTCATAAATCACGGCCCGCAGCCTCTGCGTCAGCGCATCCGCTTCTTTCGTCGTCATCCCCACGGTAGAGATCGGCTCCCCCACGATCAGCTTCAACGGCCTCGGCCGCAGTGCATATACATGGATGGGCAGCAGTTCGTATGTCCCCACCAGCGTCAGCGGGACCAGCGGCACCTGTGCCTTGATCGCCATCCACGCGGCGCCAGCGACCATGTCCTGCAACTTGCCCGTCGCCGCCCGGCCGCCCTCGGGAAAGACCATCAGCGGCAATCCTGCCTGTAGCGTCTTCACCCCGCGGCCCAGGCTGGTAACGCCGGCGCGCGCGGAGCTTTGGTCGATCGGCACCTGCCCCGAACGATTCAAGTACCAGCCGATGAACGGGATCTTCCACAGCGGCGCCTTCGCCAGGATGCGGAACTGAAATGGCAGCTTCGCAAACAGCACCGGCGTGTCGTAGTAGCTCAGATGATTGCTGGCATAGACCGCCGTCTCCCGCGGCAGCCGCTCGGCATGTTCCACCGTCACCGGCGAAAGCGCAATCCGCAGCAGCACCCGCGACCACAGGCGCGCGCATAGATGCTGCTGGCTGCCGTCCTTGTCCCACAAACCGCAGGCCAGCGAGATCGTGCCAAAGAACGCCGTCGCCAGCCCCACCAGCGGCAGGAACACAAGATAATTCACCCACCGCCGAATCGGCGAGATCGCGGGGCGCGGCGCAGCTTCGGGCGCGACGTGTTCTTCCGGCTCCAGAATCTCATGGGCAGTTGGCATCTCTCGCTATGCTAAACCGCTTCGGCCAATACCAGCGCCCGCAATTCGCCCACCAGGAAGATCGAGCCCGTTGCGACGATCACCCCCTCCGGCGGCGTAATCGCCTCGGCCTGCGCCAGCGCTCCCGGCAGATGCGGCGCCGCATGAGCGGGCACGTCGAGCCTGTGCGCGGCGGCCAGCAACTCCTCCACCGTCGCCGCCCGTGGATTCTGGATCGGCGCCAGAATCACATGGTCCCGCGATCTTGCCGGATCGCCAGAAGTCGAATCGAAGAGTGGCAGTAAAACCTGCGCCATCTCGTCGATCGCCTTGTCCGCCAGACAGGAGAAGATCAGTGTGCGCGGCATCTCGTCCGGCAACTGCGCCAGCGCAGCCCGCAGCGTCCACGCCCCGGCTGGATTATGCGCCACATCGAACAGCAGGGGAGCATGGCCGTGTCGCGAGGGAACCCACTCCAGCCGTCCCGGCCACACTGTTGCTCTTACACCAACCTCGATCGCCGCGTTCGGAATTGCAAACCCATGATTCGTACGCAGCTCAACCGCCGCCGCCACCGCCAGCGCAATATTCCGCTGCTGATGCTGCCCCGCCAGCGGCGAATCGATCCGCAGCTCTTCCCCATCAATCGAAAGCACATACCGGTTCCGCCCCAGCGGCGATTCTCCGGCTCCTTCCTGCTTCCTACTTCCTATTTCCTGCCTCGCCGGCGGCAAGCACCGTGCCGCATCCACCCCCCGCACATTCTTCGCCATCGCAGCATTGCCTATTGCCGCATTGGCCTCGGGATGCTGCGACAGCGTCACCAGCACCCCGTTTTCCCGCAAAATACCCGCCTTCTCGCCTGCAATCGCGCCCAGTGTTGTACCCAGGTAGTCCATGTGGTCCATGCCGATGTCCGTAATAATCGACACCAGAGGCTCAACCACGTTGGTCGCATCCAGCCGCCCACCCAGCCCAACTTCCAGCACGGCCAGCTCGACGCCGTGTTCGGCAAAATAGCAGAGCCCGACCGCCGTCAGCAGCTCAAAGAAGCTCGGATAATGCGGCAGCTCCCCCCGCTCCACCAGGCGGTTCGACGCCTCATCCACCTGCGTAAACACTCGCGCAAAGTCCTCATCCGCAATGTCTTGCAAGGTTGTCCCATCGTCGGACGAGACGCGCATCCGCTCGTTCACCCGCAGCAGGTGCGGCGACGTATAGAGTCCTGTGCGCAGACCGGCTGCGGCTGCTATCGCCGCCAGCGTCGCCGCAGTCGAGCCCTTGCCGTTGGTCCCCGCGATCAGCACTGACGCGAACTTCAGCTCCGGCCGCCCCAGTTCCAGGAGCAGCGCGCGAATGGCATCCAGCGAAAACTTGCGCGGACCTGAACCCACTGCGGTCTTCCCAGGGGCCAGTTCCGGCCCCAGCGCGGCAAGTTTTCCAATCACCTCAAAATAGTTCATGAGCTACTTTCGTTTGACCCGTCTTCAAATAGGAATTAGCCTTAATAGGAACTTCCTTGGATACTTCCGGCGCTTCCCAAGTGTGGCCTTCCTGGCATACTATCCGCGTTGCTAGTTCCCAGATCCTCTGGTTGTTCATGAAAGCGGGCCCCGATGCACGATGTTGCCGTTCTCTTTGCGTTCTTTACCATTATCTTCCTGCCTTGTGCCGCAGCCCATCGCGCCCACGCAGAACGCTAACGGAGATTGTCGTTTCACCCAGCGGCCTGAGCCACGCAAATCCTCCCCGCTTTGCCGCGCAGAGCCAGCCCGTCGGTCCGGCCACTGAAGTACCTCGCCGTCAACGCCCGGCTGTCGAGGTCTTCCACCACCTGTAGATCGGCTAACGCTAACTCAGCTTCCAACGCATCCGGCGTATAGAACAGCCGGAACGGCTCGCCCGCCTGGGCCACTCGTGCCGAGAGCGAATCCAGCATCATCTGCTCGACGAACGGCAACACCTCGCGCGGCTGCGAGTAATCGAAGACCACCGCGCTCCCCTTCGCAAAGCTGCCCAACAACTCGGTCGTATCCCGAAACGCCTCCAGCGTAAGGTACGGCACCACGCCGAGCCACGCGGTAACCGTCGGCTGTGTTCGGTCAAAACCGGCAGCCAGCAACTCGTCTCCTAAAGCCTGCCGCTCAAAGTCCACCGGAACCATAGCCAAATCCTCCGGAACCCCAATTCCAGCCACCTTCAAGCGCTCCAGCTTCCACGCCTGCGTCGCCGGGTGGTCGATCTCAAACACTCTTACCTGCTCATACGGATTGCGATAGGCAAACGTATCCAGCCCCGCGCCCAGTACAAGATATTGCCTCGTTCCAAGCTCTGCAACTCCCCGAGCCAGCGTATTTTCCGCCAGCCGCGCCCGCGCCACCATGAACGCCCGGATTGCCGCCGAAAACGGTCGCATCACCTTATCTGGCGTACGCGTAAGCTCCTCGCGGTACTCAGGCCCGACAATACGCACCGCCAGCGGGTCCTCAAAGACCAGCGGCTTCTTGTCATGGATCTGGTGCGCAGCCCGCCGCAGCGCTACGCGCAACGCAGTCTTCGATGGTTGGGCCTCGTGCATACCAGCCCTACACTGACTCGCTAACTTGCTGACTCGCTAACTTGCCGCCGGTCCCCATCCATCCCAGCGCCTGCGCGATATACCCCTTCAGCTCCTTGCGCGGCACCACGGCATCCAGAAACCCGTGCTCCAGCAGGAACTCTGACCGCTGAAAGCCCTCGGGGAGCTTCTGCCGGATTGTCTGCTCAATGACTCGCGGCCCGGCAAAGCCAATCAGCGCACCCGGCTCAGCAATATTGAGATCGCCCAGCATGGCAAAGCTCGCGGTAACGCCGCCTGTGGTCGGGTCGGTCATCAGCGAGATGTACGGAATCTTCTCATCGTCCATCTTCGCCAGCCCCACCGACACCTTCGCCAGCTGCATCAGGCTGGCGATGCCCTCCATCATGCGCGCTCCGCCGGAAGCCGACACGATAATTAGCGGAACCCGCGCAGCCAGCGCCCGGTCGACAGCGCGGGCGATCGTCTCGCCCACTACAGAACCCATCGACCCGCCGATAAACCCATACTCCATCACCGAGAGCACAACATCGTGCCCGCCCAGCTTGCCCACCGCGTTGACGATCGCGTCGTTCAGCCCGGTCTTCTTCTGGGCCTGCGCCAGCCGCACCTTGTAGGGCTTAAGGTCGGTAAACTCCAACGGATCGGTCGACTTCAGCTCCAGGTCGACCAGCTCATATCCAGGATCGAGCAGGGCATCGATCCGCGACCGCGCGTCGAACTTGAAGTGGTAGCCGCAGTGCGGGCAAACCTGTAGATTGGCCTCGAGATCGGCCTTCCAGATCACCTTGCCGCAGTCCGGGCACTTCACCCACAGCCCCTCGGTGCGGACCTCGTGGCCTGCTGGGGGAACAATCTCGTTGTCGTCGCGCTTGAACCAACTCATCGGCGGGTCGTACTCCTTGCAGCAGGCGACCCCCCATCAAGTTAAACAGCAAAGGGCCTCCGCTATTGTAGCGAAGGCCCCGCTGATCCTGCTTGGCCAGTGCGGCCGATTTGCTACTACTACGCTCTACGCCGCCGCCCAGGTGGGCGCGCCGCCCAGCAGCGCCGCCGCGGAATACTGCGGATTGCCTGACCATTCGGGCAGGTTGAAGCCATTGACCGGATGCGCGGCCGAGCTGTCCAGAACCATGTGGTGGTCGCGCAGGGCCTGCTGAATCTCGCTGCGGCGCTGGGCGCGCTCCTGCACTGAGGTACGCGTGAAATAAACCAGGAAGCCCTGGCCGCAGATATTGCAACGAACGTCGTTACCGGTGTTGGATGCCTTGCACAGAACCTGCATGATGTCTCTCCTCAGAAAATCTTGAAATTGTTCGGGTGCTTCGATCCACCGTGGCCCTTTTCGCTGTCCCGATAACGAGACATTACGGTCTCCGCGCGGTGTCGCCAATACAACTTCCCGAACAGCCTCCGAGCGAAAGTCACATGGCGGATGGTTACCGGATTCGGGACGGGTTCGATAGGCGCTCTATCAAAATCGCAAAGTCGAAAGTCGCGGGGTAGGATTTCAGACATGAGAAAGAGGGTACAGGTGTTCTCTTATGTCGCCGGGCCTGCCTGTTTGCTGGTTTGTGCGCTACTGCTGTGCTGTCAAACTCCCACCGTGGCAGCCTCACCCGGTCAGCATTTCTCCGATTTCAGCAATCCTCAGCGCGTCTGGATCGAGGGTTATGAAGGCGACGCGATGGAGCCGTTTATCACCCGTGACGGAAGATACTTGTTCTTCAATAATCTGAATGAAGCCTCCGTTAACACCGATCTACACTGGGCGGAACGCATTGACGACCTGCATTTCATCTACCGGGGAGCCATTCGCGGCATAAATACCCCCGCCCTTGAGGCCGTTGCGTCGATGGACCGCCAGGGCAACTTCTACTTTGTCTCCAACCGCAGTTACGACCAGACAGCGTCAACCCTGTATCGAGGCAAGTTTGCCGATGGAGCAGTCACCGGGATTGAACTCGTGCCCGGGGTCTCGCTGGCCAAACCGGGAGTTGTGAACTTCGACGCGGAGATCAGCGCGGACGGCGACACGCTTTACTTTGTAGAAAGCCAGTTTAGCTGGCGTGGTAAGCCTAAAACCGCTCGAATCCTGCTTGCTCACCGCCAGGGTACGACGTTCGCCCGCGACGATGCCGGCAGCACTATCTTTCGCGCTATTAATGCGGATGGCCTCAACTATGCGCCTGCGCTTGCGGCCTCGGAGTGCGAGATATTCTTTACCCGGGCTAACGCCCATGGCCCGGTCATCTATAGATCGACGCGTATCGACCGTATGCACCCCTTCGAAGAGCCCGAACGAATCACTGCTATCACAGGGTTCGCCGAAGCGCCCAGTCTTTCGCCTGACGAGAAGTCTCTCTACTACCACGAACGGGAGAACGGCCATTTCGTGATCTATCGGGTGACGCGGGTGACGCGGCACTGAACCACTACAGCCTGCGAGGATTGAACTAGATTGATCTATCTGATCTATCCTTGATAGCTGTGAGTGACATGATCAAGATTCAGCTTCCTGATGGTTCCCTGCGCGAAGTTCCCCAGGGCACAACCCCGCTAGACATCGCCAACAGCCTCTCCCCGCGGCTGGCCGCAGTCGTTGTCGTCGCGCGCGTTCGCCCGCTTGAGCCCGTAGCCGCAACCGGCAACGAGGCTTCTCTTGAAGCCAGCGAAGAGGCCATGTACTCCGGCCACACTACGCAGGCCGAGCGCATTATTGACCTCAACGCGCCGCTGCACGAGGATGTCGCGCTCGAACTGCTCAAGGAGAACGACCCCGCCGCGCTCAAGGTCGTTCGCCACTCCGCCGCGCACGTGATGGCGACGGCCATCCTCGAACTCTTTCCCGAGACCAAGCTCGGCCACGGCCCCGCTACCGACAACGGCTTCTTCTACGATGTCTACCGCGAGGTCCCCTTCACCGAAGCCGACCTCGCCAGCATCGAAGCGCGAATGGCCGACGTGGTTAAGCGCGACGAGCCATTCCTGCGCGTTGAGGAACTCCGCGAACAAGGCCTGGCTGATTACGAGAAAGCCGGCGAGTTCATGAAGGTCCACTTCATCGAGCGTTTCACCAAACCCGGTGACGAGATTTCGCTCTACAAGAACGGTAACTTCACTGACTTTTGCCGCGGCCCGCATGTGCCTTCGACCGGCCGCGTCAAGGCCTTCAAGGTGGTCTCCATCGCCGGGGCCTACTGGCTCGGCGACGAGAAGAACCAGCAGCTCCAGCGCATCTATGGCACAGCCTTCTTCAACCCCAAAGACCTCGAAGCCCATTTCAAGCATCTCGAAGAGATCAAGGCCCGCGACCACCGCGTGCTCGGCAAGCAGCTCGACCTGTTCAGCATTCAGGAGGTCGCCGGCGCGGGGCTGATCTTCTGGCACCCCAAGGGCGGCCTCATCCGCAAGGCCATGGAAGACTGGATGCGCGAGGAGTGCATTCGCCGCGGCTATGCCATGGTCTTCACCCCGCACATCATGCGCCGCGAGCTGTGGAAGATCAGCGGCCACGAGGAGAACTACGCCGAAAACATGTACCCGCCTATGGAGCTGGATGATGCGGAGTACCGCCTGAAGCCGATGAACTGCCCCGGCCACGTCCTCATCTACAAGAACTCCCCGCGCAGCTACCGCGACCTGCCTCAGCGCTACGCCGAGCTAGGCAATGTTTACCGCTATGAGCGCAGTGGCACGATGCACGGCCTGCTGCGCGTTCGTGGCTTTACGCAGGACGACGCCCACATCTTCTGCACGCCGGATCAGATCGAAGGCGAGATCGAAGACTGCATTGACTTCGCCGAATCGGTGCTCAAGACCTTCGGCTTCCACGAGTTCCAGATCGAGCTCTCCACCTGGGACCCGCGCGACAAAAAATTCATCGGCAGCCCCGAGATGTGGGCCTCCTCCGTCGGCTCGCTCACCCGCGTGCTCGACCGCAAGAACATCCCCTACAAAACCATCCCCGGCGAAGCCGCCTTCTACGGCCCCAAGATCGACATCAAACTGGTCGACGTCCTGGGCCGCCTCTG
>Ga0302311_10004326_pt1 | contig 15331 bp, 13 predicted proteins | sample III_Palsa_N1_3_FD_200449 | JGI IMG/M metagenome (GOLD analysis project Ga0302311, IMG submission 200449) | Peat permafrost microbial communities from Stordalen Mire near Abisko, Sweden - III_Palsa_N1_3 | ecosystem: Environmental > Terrestrial > Soil > Palsa > Peat permafrost | place: Sweden... | reverse complement strand
TTGCTGCACGGCGTGCTGTGCTCGTTGCCACGGGTCAGCGACATCGCCACCGGCATCGCGCTGATGCTGCTGGGCACCGGCCTGGCGTTCTACCTGGGCAAGCCGCTGATCCAGCCGCAGGCGCCGCAGATCCCGTCGCTGGCGCTGGGCGGGTGGAGCGCGTCGCAACAGGTGCAGTCGGCGCTGTCCATCAACGCGTTGTTTCCGCTCGGCGTGCTGCTGGCCGCCGTCATGCACTGGGGCTTCGCGAACACGCGGCCGGGCCTGGTCGTGCGCATGGCGGGCGACTCCAGCGACGCGGCGCGCGCCCTCGGCTACTCCGTCAACGGCGTGCGCATCGCCGCCACCACGGCCGGCGGCTTCATCGCCGGCATCGGCGGCGCGTCGTTGTCGTTGTACTACCCCGGCAGCTGGAACGAAGGGCTGTCCAGCGGCCAGGGCCTGATCGCGGTGGCGCTGGTGATCTTCGCGCGCTGGCGCCCGTGGCGCTGCCTGGGCGCGGCGCTGCTGTTCGGCGGCGCCGGCGCCATCGGGCCGGCGCTGCAGAGCGTGGGCATCAGCGGCGGCTACTACCTGTTCGGCGCGGTGCCTTATGCGCTGACACTGGTCATCCTCGTCGCCACGTCGTCCGCGCGCGGTTCGCTGCGCGGCGCGCCCGCCGAGCTGGGTGTCCCGCGCTGAACGTCTCGCCTTTCCTGGAGTGCCTGCCATGCCCACCATCCGTTCCGAACCCTACGCCTGGCCTTGGGACGGCGCGTTCACGGCGGCCAACACGGCGCTGATCATCATCGACATGCAGACCGACTTCTGCGGCGTCGGCGGCTACGTGGACAAGATGGGCTACGACCTGTCGCTGACGCGCGCGCCGATCGCGCCGATCAAGCGCCTGCTGGACGAGTCGCGCCGCGTCGGCATGCTGGTGATCCACACCCGCGAAGGCCATCGGCCCGACCTCGCCGACCTGCCGCCCAACAAGCGCTGGCGCTCGCGCCAGATGGGTGCGGGCATCGGCGACGCCGGCCCGTGCGGACGCATCCTGGTGCGTGGCGAGCCGGGCTGGGACATCATTGCCGAGCTGTACCCGATCGCGGGCGAGCCCGTCATCGACAAGCCCGGCAAGGGCTCGTTCTACGCCACCGACCTGGACCTGCTGCTGCGCACGCGGGGCATCCGCAACATCATCCTCACCGGCATCACCACCGACGTCTGCGTGCACACCACGATGCGCGACGCCAACGACCGCGGCTACGAATGCGTGATGCTGTCGGACTGCACCGGCGCCACCGACCGCGGCAACCACGAGGCGGCGCTGAAGATGATCCAGATGCAGGGCGGGGTGTTCGGCGCGGTGTCCGACTCGCTGGCGATCATCGACGTGCTCAGGACGTTCTGAAATGACTGCCCTGACCCTCGCGACCTACGAACTGACCAAGCGCTTCGGCGCCTTCACCGCGCTCGACGCCGTGACGCTGACGGTGCGCCCCGGCACCGTGCACGCGCTGCTGGGCGAGAACGGCGCCGGCAAGAGCACGCTGGTCAAGTGCATCGTCGGCTACTACCGCCCCGATGGCGGCGCGGTGCTGGTGGACGATCGCGAGCAGGACATCGATTCGCCCACCGTCGCGCGCGACTTGGGGCTAGGCATGGTCTACCAGCACTTCACGGTGGTGCCCGGCATGACCGTGGCCGAGAACCTGCTGCTCGCACGCGGCCGCCTGCCGCTGGCGATCAACTGGAGGGCCGCGCGGGCCGAGCTCGCGGCGTTCATGTCCACCGCGCCATTCACGCTGCCGCTGGACGCGACGCCGGTGGACCTGTCGGCGGGCGAGAAGCAGAAGCTGGAGATCCTCAAGCAGCTGTTCCTGCAGCCGCGCCTGCTGATCCTCGACGAGCCCACCTCGGTGCTGACGCCGCAGGAGGCCGACGAGGTGCTGGGCGCATTGAGTGCGCGCGCGCGCAGCGGCGCCTGCTCGGTGCTGCTCATCACGCACAAGTTCCGCGAAGTGATGGCGTACGCCGACGACGTCAGCGTGCTGCGCCGCGGCCGCCTGATCGAGAGCGGGCCGGTGGCGCAACGCACGCCCGAGACACTGGCCGTGGCGATGGTGGGCGACGCCAAGGCCGCGGCCGACGCGCCGCGGCGCGCCACGAATGCGCCGGGCGCCGTGAAGCTGTCCATCCGCGCGCTGCGGGTGCTGGGCGACCGCGGCGAGCCGGCCGTGCGTGCGCTGGACCTGGACGTGCGCGCCGGCGAGATCGTCGGCGTGGCCGGCGTCAGCGGCAACGGCCAGCGCGAGATGATGCAGTCGTTGGGTGGCCAGCGCGCCGTCGAGTCGGGCACGGTGCTGGTCGACGGCCAGCCGTTCCACGCCCGTCGCGCCGAGAACAAGGCGCGCAAGGTGCGCAGCCTGCCCGAGGAGCCGCTGGCCAATGCCTGCGTGGGCGACCTGAGCGTGGCCGCCAACATGGCGCTGCGCGACTATGACCAGTCGCCCTGGGAACGCGCGGGCGCGGTGCGTTGGGGCGCGCTGCGCGAGCGCGCCCGCGCATGGATCGCCGAATATGGCGTGAAGACACAGGGCGAACGCGCGGCGATCCGCAGCCTGTCGGGCGGCAACGTGCAGCGCGCGGTGCTGGCGCGTGAGCTGGCGGGCGAGGTGCAACTCCTTCTCGTGAGCAACCCGGTCTTCGGCCTCGACTTCGCGGCCGTCGCCGAGATCCACGGCCGCATCATGAAGGCGCGCAACACCGGCGCCGCGGTGCTGCTGGTGAGCGAGGACCTGGACGAGCTGCTGCTGCTGGCCGACCGCATCGTCGTGATGAGCGAGGGCCGGATCGTGCACGACGTGCCGGCCGTGGCGGCCGACCGCCGTTCGCTGGGCGCGTTCATGGGCGGCAAGGCCCATGCGAACGACCCGGAACCGGTGCAGGAGGCTGCATGACGACGATAGACGCCACGCCGTTCCCGTTCGATTTCGACCTTGACCGCACCGCGCTGGTGATCATCGACATGCAGCGCGACTTCGTCGAGCCGGGCGGCTTCGGCGCCAGCCTGGGCAACGACGTCACGCGCCTGCAGGCCATCATTCCCACTGTGCGCCGCGTGCTCGACGCCTGGCGCGCCGCGGACGGCCTGGTGGTGCACACGCGCGAGTCGCACCTGGCCGACCTGTCCGACTGTCCGCCGGCCAAGCGGCTGCGCGGCTCGCCCACGCTGCGCATCGGCGACACCGGCCCGATGGGTCGTGTGCTGATCGCGGGCGAACCCGGCAACCAGATCGTGGCCGAACTCGCACCGATGGACGGCGAGATCGTGATCGACAAGCCGGGCAAGGGCGCGTTCCACGACACCGGCCTGCACGAGACGCTGCAGGACTTCAGGATCACGCATCTGGTCTTCATGGGCGTCACCACCGAGGTGTGCGTGCAGACCTCGATGCGCGAGGCCAACGACCGCGGCTACGACTGCCTGCTGCTGGAAGACGGCACCGAGAGCTACTTCGACGAGTTCAAGGTGGCCACGCTGGCGATGATCGTCGCGCAGGGCGCGATCGTCGGCTGGACGGCGCCCGCCGCCGCGCTGTTGAAAGGACTGGGCGCATGACGGCCTTGCACACGCTCGCCGACTGGCGCCAGGCCTGGGCCGACGGGCTGCGGCCGGCCGACCTGCTGCCGGCCCTGGTCGAGACCTTCGATGCGGCCGACGCCGCCTGGATCTGGCGCGCGCCACCGCAGTTCGTGCTGGATCAGCTCGTCGCGCTGCCGCCCGCACCCGACGCGGCCACGCCGCTGTGGGGCGTGCCGTTCGCGGTGAAGGACAACATCGACGTGGCCGGCATCCCGACCACCGGCGCCTGCCCGGCCTTCGGATATATCCCCGAGAAGACCGCCGTGTCGGTGGATCGGCTGCGCGCGGCTGGCGCGATCCTGGTCGGCAAGACCAACCTCGACCAGTTCGCGACCGGCCTCGTCGGCACGCGCTCGCCGTACGGCGAGGTGCCCAACACGTTCGACCCGCGCTACGTCAGCGGCGGCTCCAGCTCGGGCTCGGCCTCGGTGGTGGCGCGCGGCCTCGTGCCGTTCGCGCTCGGCACCGACACCGCCGGCTCCGGACGCGTGCCCGCGGGCTTCAACAACCTCGTCGGCCTGAAACCCACGCCCGGCTCGGTGCCGATGACGGGCGTGCTGCCGGCGTGCCGCTCGCTGGACGTCGTCTCCGTGCTGGCGCTGACCGTGGCCGACGCCGCGCAGGTGATGGCGCTGTTCGAAGGCGCCGAAGGCGAGGCCCGTTTCAACGAGCCGGTGCTGCGGCCCGACTGGCTGGGACGCGGCGGCCGGCCGCCCCGCCTGGGCATCCCGGTGCTGCCAGGCTGCGACGTGGCGCTGGGCTGGGACCGCGCGTTCGACGAGGCCTGCGAGCGCGCGCGTTCGCTCGGCGCCGAGCTGGTGGAGATCGACTTCGCGCCGCTCTTCGACGTGGCCCGCCTGCTGTACGAAGGCCCGTGGGTGGCCGAGCGCCATCTCGTCGCCGAGGCGCTGCTGGCCTCCGAGCCGGACGCCATCGACCCGGTGGTGCGCGGCATCATGGAGCTGGCCGACTGGTTCGACGGCGACGCCGTGTTCAGCGGCCGCTACCAGCTCGAGGAGCTGCGCGCGCAGATCGCGCCGATGTGGGACACGGTCGACGCGTTGATGGTGCCCACCGCGGTCACCTGCCCGACGCGCGCCGCCGTCGCGCTGGAGCCGCTCAAGCGCAACGCCGAGCTGGGCCTGTACACGAACTTCGTCAACCTGCTGGGCATGGCGGCGCTGGCATTGCCGTCCCGCGTCGCCGCCGAAGGCATCCCGTTCGGCGTCACGTTCATCGCGCCGGGCGGCACTGACGCGGCGCTGGCGCGCTGGGGCCTGGACTGGGAGCGTGCCGGCCCGACGACGTTGGGCGCGCGCCTGCGCGAGACGCGCGCGGCCGACCGCGCGCCCGTGCGCATGCCGCTGTCCGCGCCCGTGCTGCAACTGGCCGTCGTCGGCGCGCATCTGCAAGGCATGCCGCTGCACGCGCAGCTCACCGAGCGCGGTTGCCGGCTGATGGCGCGCACGCGCACCGCCGCGGCGTATCGATTGTTCGCGCTGGCCAACACCACGCCGCCCAAGCCGGGGCTCGCGCGGGTGGCGGAGACACAGCCCGGCCACGCCATCGACGTGGAGGTCTACGACATGCCGCAGGACAAGGTTGGCAGCTTCCTGGCGCTGATCCCGCCGCCGCTGGGCCTGGGCTCGGTGGAACTGGCCGACGGGCGCTGGGTCAAGGGCTTCATCTGCGAAGCGCACGCGCTGGCCGGCGCGCTGGACATCAGCGCGCACGGCGGCTGGCGCGCGTGGCAGGCGTCGCGATGAGAGCTTCCTTGATCGACCAGGCCGCTGTCGTCGCAGACATCGCGCGCCAGTTCTGGGCCTACGAGAAGGCCTTCATGGCCAACGACGTCGAGGCATTGATCGCCTTCTTCTGGGCCGACGCGCGCCTCACGCGCTACGGCATCGCCGACCGCCAGTTCGGCATCGAAGAGATGCGCACGTTCCGTCGCGCGAGCCCGACGCCCGCCTTCACGCGCCGCATCGAGAACCTGCGCGTCACGAGCTTCGGCGATGACATGGCCGTGGCGTATTGCGAGTTCGTGCGCAGCGACACGCCGTTGCGCGGCTTCCAGAGCCAGACCTGGGTGCGCCTGGCGCAAGAGGGCGCCGCGGCCCCGATCTGGAAGATCGTTTCGGCCCATGTCAGCATGATTGTTCTCGAGTGAGATGAGCTCGGTCGTGTTCCATCCGGGCCACGCCGGGCTGCGACAGGCAACGGGCCGTCTATGATCGTCCGCGTGTCCCCCGCCGAACCCCTGACCCTCGCCGACCAGGCCTATCTTCAGATCAAGAAAATGATCTTCGACTTTGCGCTGATGCCGGGCGACCGCTTCAGCGAGAGCGAGCTCGCGCAAGGCGTGGCCGTCAGCCGCACGCCGCTGCGCCAGGCCCTGCAGCGCCTCGAGCGCGAGGGCTTCCTGCGCGTGATGCCCAAGATCGGCTGGCAGGTGGCGCCGCTGGACTTCGACGTCTTCGACGAACTCTACGACCTGCGCGTGCTGATCGAATGCCACTCGGCACGCCAGCTGGCCACCGCCGAGCGACGCCCCGGCCTCGCCGCACTCGCCGACGTCTGGCTGGTGCCCGCCGCCGAACGCCTCACCGACAGCGCCGAGGTGGGCCTGCTCGACGAACAGTTCCACGCGTCGCTGGTGGCCGCCGGCGGCAACCGCGAGATGGCCCGCGTCCACCACGAGATCACCGAGCGCATCCGCATCATCCGCCGGCTCGATTTCACGAAACCGGCGCGCGTGGAAGCCACCTACGACGAACACGCCCGCATCCTGCGCGCGATCACGCGCCGGCGCGCGGACGACGCGGTGAGCCTGCTGAGGGCGCACGTGGAGCAGAGCAAGCTGGAGGTGCGGCACATCACGCTGGACATGTTGCACAGGGCGCGGCAGAAGGCCTGACCCGCCGCGGCCGCGCGTTCAGGCGACGGGTGCCGCGGCCCGCGCCCCCAGCCGCGACAGGCTGGCGATGCAGCCGCCGATCGCGAGGGCCACCGCGACCAGCAGGCAAACGTGCTCTGCATCCTGCGGCACCACACGAAAGATCAGTGCCGCGATCGTCGCACCGCCGGTCATGCCCGTGAGCCGAGCCGTGGCCAGCATGCCCCCTGCGGCGCCGGCGCGGTCGCGCGGGGCGCTGCCCAGCATCGTGCGGTTGTTGGGCGCCTGGAAGAAACCGAAGCCGAGACCGCACAGGGCCATGCGCCACAGGATGTCCAGCGTCGACGCGTCGGCGGTCAGCTGCGAGAGCAGCGCGAGCCCGATGGCCAGGACGAGCAGCCCCGCACTGCCCAGGATCGCGGCAGGAATGCGGTCGGCGAGTCGTCCCGCGAACGGTGCCACCAGCCCGACCCCGACGGGCCAGGGGGTCATCAGCAGTCCGGTCTGCACCTGGTCTCGATGCAGCACCGACTGGAACCAGAACGGCAACGCGAGGAACGCCAGCATGTAGGCGGCGAACGAGCAGATCGACGTCGCCGTCGACAGGCCGAAGACGGGGATGCGCAACAGGTCGATCGGGATCAGCGGCCGCGCTTCATGGCGCTCGCGCCGGAACAGCGCGACGCCGGCCAGCACGGCGATGACCAGCTCCGACGCGGCGAGCGCGCCCTGGTCGTGCCCATGCGTCAGCGTGTCCACGCCGATGAAGAACAGCCCGAAGGTGAGGGCGCTCAACGTGGCGCTGCGCCAGTCGAGCGACTTGTTGGACAGCGTGGACCAAGGCAGCACGCGTGCTGCGAACACGATGTTGACGATGCCGATGGGCACGTTGACCGCGAACAGCCACTGCCACGGCCCGATCGCCAGGATGCCGGACGCGACCGTCGGGCCGATCGCACCGGCCACCGACACCACCAGCGCATTCAGCCCGACGCCGTGGCCCAGCGACTTCTGCGGGTAGGTGAAACGCACGAGCGCGCCGTTGACCCCCATGATCCCGGCGGCGCCCAGCCCCTGGGCGATGCGCGCGATTATCAGGATGGACAGCGTGGGGGACAGCGCGCAGGCGAGCGAGCCGATCGTGAACAAGGCCAGGCCCGCGATGTAGACCCGCCGATAGCCGATGCGCTCGCCGAGCGCCGCCACCGGCAGCAGCAGCACCACGATCGCGAGCTGGTACGCGTTGATGACCCACACCGACTCGGCCGGGCTCACGCCCAGCTGCCGCGCGATGGCCGGCAGCGCGATGTTGGCCACCGCGGAATCGAGCACGGCCATCGTCACGGCGATGGCGATGGCGAGCATTGCCCATTGGCGTTGCGGGCTGGGCAGTCCGTCGGGATGGATCGTGTGGTTCAGGAGGCTGCTCCAGCGTTGGCGTGTCGGGCGCCGAGCATAGGCGCTATGGGCGAGTCGTGCCGGGCTTCCCGTGAAAGCCCGACCGCGAGCGGGCTTGAACGCGCATCATGGACACTGTTCCGCACGGACCACCCCTTTGCGCCGTCGCCATGATTTCCCACCTCGCCATCCGCTTGGCCACGCCCGTCGATGCCGCCGCCATTGCGGCGCTGTCGCGCGACGAGATCGAACATGGGTTGCCGTGGACCTGGCAGGAGGGACGTGTGCGCAACGCGATCCGCGACGCTGAAACCAACGTCGTCGTCGCCGGCCCTGCCGGCGCGATCGCGGCCTTCGGCATCATGTTCTACGCCGATGACGACGCCCACTTGCTGCTGTTCGCGGTGCACCGCTCGCAGCAGCGACGCGGCGTGGGCACGGCATTGCTGCAGTGGCTCGAGGCGGCGGCCCAGGCGGCGGGCGCGAAGAGGATCCGCGTCGAGGCGCGGATGGACAACCTGGCCGCGCGCAGCTTCTACAACGAGCACGGGTACCACGAGCGCGACGTGGCACCGCGCATGTACAGCGCAAGGCTGGATGGGGTGCGACTGGAAAAGTGGTTGCGGGCCGGGAGCTGACGGCCCGACCCTGGTCGGCGCAGGAGGTGTCAGGCGCGCACGCTCAGGCCATCTTGAACGTCGACACCGCATGCGACAGCGACGCCGCCTGGTCCTTCAGGGATTCGGCCGCCGCCGCGGATTCCTCGACCAGCGCGGCGTTCTGCTGCGTCATCTGGTCGAGCTGCGCGACCGCCTTGTTGATCTGGACGATCCCGTCCGACTGCTCGGAGGACGCGGCGGTGATCTCGTTGATGATGTCGGTCACGCGCTGGACGGAGGCGACGATCTCGCGCATCGTCGAGCCGGCATTGACGACCAGGCGCGAGCCTTCGTCGACGCGATCCACGCTGGACCCGATCAGGCCCTTGATTTCCTTGGCGGCGCCGGCGCTGCGCTGCGCCAGACTGCGCACTTCCGACGCGACAACCGCGAAGCCGCGACCCTGCTCACCCGCGCGTGCGGCTTCGACGGCTGCATTCAGGGCGAGGATGTTGGTCTGGAAAGCGATGCCGTCGATCACGCCGATGATGTCGGCGATCTTCTTCGAGCTGTCGTTGATCTGTTCCATGGTGGTGACCACCGCGGCGATGACCTGGCCGCCGCGCTGGGCCACCTCGGCCGCCGAGGCGGCGAGCTGGTTGGCCTGGCGTGCCGAGTCGGCGGACTGGTTCACGGTGCCCGTGAGCTGCATCATCGACGACGCGGCTCGCTGCAACTGCGACGCCGTCTCTTCCGTGCGCACGCTCAGGTCAAGGTTGCCCGTCGCGATCTCGGCGCTGGCCGTGCTGATGCTGTCGCTGGACGAATGCACCTGCGCGACGGTGGAACGCATGGACTGCACCATGCGGCCCAGGCCCTCGACGAGGCTGCCCGCGGGGGCCGCGGGGACGCGCACCGCGAGCTCGCCGCGCGCCAGCGCGTCCATCACGGCGATCGCCACGCGCGGCTCGCCGCCGATCTGGCGCAGCACGCTGCGCGTCACCAGCAGGCCCAGCCCGCCGATCACCGCCAGCACGGCCAGCGCGATGCCCAGCTCGCGCAGCGCCGTGCTGCGTATGTCCGCTTCCACGCCGTCCATGTACAGCCCGGAGCCCACGATCCAGTTCCAGCCGGGGATCTTCACCAGATACTGCAGCTTCGGATAGACGACCGCGTTCGGATCGTTGTCGCCGGGCTTGGCCGTCCAAGAGGCGACCCACGCCGTGCTGCCGTCCGTGCTCGCGGCCATGCCGTCGGTCAGCATCTTGGCCGCGTCGACGCCCTTGCTGTTGAGCGTGCCCAGCACGGTCTTGCCGGGCACCCAGCGCGTCAGGTACGGATGCATCACCGCGAGGCCGTCGGTGGTGACGATGTAGAAGTAGTCGGCCTTGCCGGTGAGGTCGCCATAGCGCGCCATCCGCAGCGCGTCGGTCGCCGCCTTCATCGCATCGGGTTCGCTCATCTTCCCGGCCGCTGCAGCGGCCTGGTAGCCGGCGACCAGCGTGGAGGCCGATTGCACCGCGGCCTTCAGCGTCGTCTTGCGCGCGTTCGTGATTTCTTCACGCAACTGGACGAACGCCAGGCCCGATACCAGCAGCACGCCGGCAACCGCGGTCGCCACCAGCAAGAGGATCTTTCGATTGAATGACAGCTTCTCGATCATGGGGCTTCCGGAGGGGGATCAAAATCTTCGCGAGCGGAGCTCGTGGATGTCGGCGGATCTCATCCCATGCGGCAGGGCCTGGTACTGGATTGCGCGATCTCGCGATGGTTTTCGGCCCTCTTTTGCACCACTTGAGGGCAAACCCGACGAACGGTCGGCACCGTGGTTTTGCCTCAAAAGGCAAGACTGACACCAGACGTGTCGCCCGGCCGTGCGTGCCGGGCTCAGACGCCCCAGATCCAGTTCTTCGGCACGTAGTACCCGGACGCCTTCAAGGCCTGCGCGTACGACTTGAAGTCCTCCAGGTCCTCCAGCGTGCTGACGTCGCCATAGCGCGCCGTCGCCTTGAACTGGCCCGACAGCGCGGCACCGCTGTACAGCGTGCGCGGCTGGAACACGGTCAACGGGAACCCGTCGCCGTATTGGTCGCCGTCCTTCGCGGTTTCCATGTCGAGCTTGGTCAGCGCACCGAACGCCCGGTTGCGATGCGACTCCGCGTTGTGGTGCACCCGGCGGCGCGACGCCTTGTCGCCCACCGCACCCATGGCGATGTTCAATTCATTGATGCAGCGCAGGATGCGCGGCGTCAGGTTGCCCATGTCGCCGTGCTCGGAGTTCTCGGACGGGCCGAAGTAGACCTTGGACTGGGGCACTGACAAGCCCTTGCCGAGACCCGCCGCGCTGCCGTTCATGCGCTCCTTGAGCGCTGTCTTGCGCAGCGCGAAATCGCCGCCCTTGCTCATCGTGTTGAGAGTCGGGTCGATCACGTTGTCCATGCCCTGGCCGGCGCGAAAGGCGATGCCCTTGTGCAGCTTGCCGTCGTCATTCTGGATCCCCGGCTTGACGATGTCTCTTGACGCCAGGCTGCCGTACTGGCCCCACGAGGGACAGATGGTGAACAGGTCGTAGTCGCCCGTCATCGGCAGGCCGGCGCCGGTCTCGTTCGATGTCATGACCTCGAACACTTCGGCGAGCTTGCCGGTGCGGTCCTTGTCCATGATCAGCGCCGGACTGGGAATCATCTTGCCGGGCGGATAGACGCGGATCTCGAAGCGGCCGTCCGCAAGGGCGACGGCACGGAACGCGATCGTCTTGCGGTCGCCGCTGCGTTGGGCGAGCAGCAGCAGGTCCTTGCTGTCCGGAATGTCGACCTTCCTCTCGATCGCCGTGCGCGCCGGGTTGCCTTCGCCGCGCGACATCTGCTCGTCGATCTGGGCGCGCGTCAGGGTCAGCGGCTGCTTGTTCGCGAAGCCCGATTTCAAGCCGTCCTGGTTGGCCGCGGTGCCCTTGGCTGCCTTGGCGGGGCTGTAGCCGACCTTGCTGTAGATGCCGTCGTACGGCACCAGGCCCGCATGCGGGCCCCAGTCGGAGCTCTTGCCCTTCACGTGGAAATTCTTGCTGGGATAGTCCTTCTCCAGCCAGCGCTTCGACCACGGCCCGGTGGAGCGGAAGATGATCACCTCGTCCAGCCGATCGGCCACGCGCTTGACCGCCTCCATGTCCTCGCGCGTCATGCCGTTCTGGTTGTGGCTGAACGAGGCACCGAATCCGACGATCATCAAAAGTCCCTGGCTTGAAGTGGCGAGTCGCGGGGGCGAACCCTCATCGCCAGGCCCGCCTCGCGGCACCTGGTCGCCACGGCAGCCCTGCACCGGGCGAGTCTAGCTCGACAGCAAGTTGAAGCGTAGGCCGCAAACCCAGGCCTGGGTCGGGCACGGCCCAGCGGGCAGGGCGACAGCCCGGAAGGCACCGGCAGGCGGTCAATGCGCCGGGTAGCCGGCTTCCCCGAAGGCCCGGATCAGCGTTTCGCGCTCAGCGGTCGAGTCCACGCTCACGGTCTTTCGAGCCAGATCGACTTGCACGCGCGCAGCTGGATCGATGGCGTGCACGACCTTGGTGACCCGACTGGCGCAGCCGCCGCAGCGCATGCCTTCGACATTGAATTCGGTCATTCGAGAATCCTTGAAATGAAAAATTCATCCTGATCATTCCCACGATGGGAAGGTCAAGAAGGCGGCATCGCCGACCTTGTCCGTGGCGCGGGCTTTGATGGCGCTTGACTCTCCCACTATTGGAAGGTTGAGACTGCAGACATGGAAAACCTCGGGATCGACCTCATCAACAAGCCTGCAATACCCATGTCGATGGCATCAACGGATCAAGAAAGGACGTTCACAATCGAAGGCATGACCTGTGCGTCTTGCGCCGGAAGAGTCGAACGATCCTTGGCTTCGGTGCCCGGCGTGACGTCGGCGATCGTCAACCTGGCCACGGAAAAGGCGACGGTCCGGGCTGTTGGGGCTGTCAGCGCGAATGCGTTGAGCGCGGCGGTTCACAAGGCAGGCTACGCCGTCGGCGTGAGCACGACGCGTCTTCGCATCGGTGACATGACCTGTGCCTCCTGCGCCGGACGCGTCGAGAAGGCGCTGCAGAAAGTCGCCGGCGTGACCTCCGCGACAGTCAACCTCGCGACCGAAATCGCAGAAGTGCGCGTCGTCGGCGACGTCGACATGCCGGCACTCCTGGTCGCAGTCAGGAACGCCGGGTACATGGCTCGGAACGCGGCAGAGATCGAGCCAAGGCTCGTGGCGGCGTCCCTTCCGACCTGGTGGCCCGTCGCCATGTCTGCGCTGCTTTCGGCCCCCCTGTTGATCGGCATGATCGGTGCGTGGTTCGGCGAGCGCTGGATGTTGAACGGCTGGATCCAGCTCGCCCTGACGGCGCCGGTGCAGTTCTGGTTGGGCGCGCGTTTCTACCGTGCGGCCTGGAGCGCAATCAAGGCGCGCAGCGGGAACATGGATCTGCTGGTGGCGCTCGGAACCTCGGCAGGGTTCGGACTGAGCCTGTACGAGCTGCTCCGCACGGCACCCGGACAAATGCCGCAGTTGTACTTCGAGGCGTCGGCCGTCGTCATCACCCTCGTTTTGCTGGGCAAGTGGCTCGAGACCCGGGCCAAGCGTCAGACGACAGATGCGATACGCGCGTTGAACGCGCTACGCCCTGTCACCGCCCGGGTGAGACGCAACGGCATGGACACGGACGTGCCCGTCGACCAAGTCGCGCTGGATGACCTGGTCGTCGTGCGACCCGGAGAGCGAATCGCGGTCGACGGCGTCGTCGTCGAAGGCGAAAGCCATGCGGACGAGTCGCTGATCACCGGCGAGAGCCTTCCCGTGGCCAAGCGCCTCGGCGATCGCGCCACGGGCGGCGCGGTCAACGCCGAAGGCCTCTTGCTGGTACGCACGACGGCCGTCGGTGCCGAGACGACGCTCGCGCGCGTCGTTCGCCTGGTGGAGTCCGCGCAGGCAAGGAAGGCGCCTATTCAGCGCATCGTCGACCGGGTCAGCGCGGTCTTCGTCCCTGTTGTTCTGGCGATCGCGCTGGTCACGCTTCTTGGGTGGGGATTCGGAACCGGCAACTGGCCTGCGGCCATCCTGCACGCCGTGGCGGTCCTGGTGATTGCCTGCCCGTGTGCGCTGGGGTTGGCCACGCCGACCGCGATCATGGTGGGAACGGGCGCTGCGGCACGGCGCGGAATCCTCATCAAGGACGCTGAAGCGCTCGAGACGGCACATGCCGTCAAGAGGGTCGTCTTCGACAAGACCGGGACGCTGACCGAAGGACGTCCCGAGTTGCTGGCGTACCAGGCGTCGACCGGCGACAAGAGCAAGTTTCTCCACGCGGCGGCGTCGTTGCAGGCAGGAAGCGAGCATCCCTTGGCGCGCGCCGTCGTCGACGCTGCGGCCAAGGGCGGGATCACTTTGTCTGCAGCCGGCAACGTGAAGGCAAGCCCGGGGCGAGGGATCGCGGGCGTGGTCGACGGACGGGAACTCCGGCTGGGCAGCGCACGGTGGATGGCGGAGTTGGGCGCCGACCTGGGCGGCTTGAGCGACGTCGCCGATGGCGAGCAGCGACTCGGCCGCACCGTCTCCTGGCTGGTCGACGTGACAGAAGGCTCTGCGACGTTGATGGGCATGCTGTCCTTCGGCGACGCCATCAAGCCCTCCGCGATGAAAGCCGTCGAGGCATTGCACGCGGCGGGTGTTCGTACGGCATTGGTGACCGGCGACAACCGCGGCAGCGCCAACGCCGTTGCGCGCCAGCTCGGAATCCCGGAGGTGCGTGCGGAAGTTCTTCCGGACGGCAAGGCCGCGATCGTTGCCGAATTCCAGCGCGGTGGCGTCCGCGTGGCGATGGTCGGCGACGGCATCAACGACGCGCCGGCGCTCGCGGCGGCGGATATCGGGATCGCCATGGCCACCGGCACCGATGTAGCCATGCAAACCGCGGGCATCACCCTGATGCGCGGCGACCCGTCGCTGGTTGCCGAGGCCATCGACGTCTCACGCCGCACCTACGTGAAGATCCGCCAGAATCTGTTCTGGGCATTCATCTACAACCTGATCGGCATTCCGCTGGCGGCGTTCGGCCTGCTCAGCCCTGCCATCGCCGGCGCAGCCATGGCGTTCAGCAGCGTCAGCGTCGTCACGAATTCACTCTTGCTCAAGCGTTGGCGAGGCCTCGACAAATGACTGTTTCAAATCTCTCTTCCGAGCGATTCAACATCGGCGAGGCGGCGACCCGTTCGGGTGTGTCTGCCAAGATGGTTCGCCACTACGAATCCCTGGGATTGCTCCCCAAGGTGGCGCGCACCGACTCGGGCTATCGCCAGTATGGCGACCGCGAAGTGCACACGCTGCGATTCATACGGCGCGGGCGCAATCTGGGTTTCAGCATGGCCGAGATCGGCGAGCTGGTGAAGCTGTGGCAGAACCCGCGGCGCGCCAGTTCCAACGTGAAGCGCATCGCGCTGTCCCATATCGAGAACCTGGATCGGCGGATGGCGGAAATGGCTCAGATGCGACAGACGCTGCATCGCCTGGCAGATTGCTGCCATGGCGACCAACGTCCCGACTGCCCGATTCTCGAAGACCTCGAAAAGACCGTCACTTTCTGACAGTCCTTCGGATCCCGATTCAAGTCGTGACGAACACGACGTCCACCCAGTAATTCGTTGCGTTGTAGGTGCTGCCCGGGAACAAGCCGCCCGACCCGTAGACGTACACACCGTTGCCGCCTGACGAGCCGCTCGCGGGCGCGGACAACGGCCAGCTGGTTTGAGCGCTCGCGAAGAAGTTGCCATTCGC
>Ga0302311_10004323_pt1 | contig 15334 bp, 15 predicted proteins | sample III_Palsa_N1_3_FD_200449 | JGI IMG/M metagenome (GOLD analysis project Ga0302311, IMG submission 200449) | Peat permafrost microbial communities from Stordalen Mire near Abisko, Sweden - III_Palsa_N1_3 | ecosystem: Environmental > Terrestrial > Soil > Palsa > Peat permafrost | place: Sweden... | reverse complement strand
GGACGAAGAGCGCGCCGCGCTGCCGACGTCGGCCCTGCCCGAAGGCTGGGACCGCACCAGCCGCAACGCCCCCTGCCCCTGCGGCTCAGGCAAGAAGTTCAAACACTGCCACGGGGTGCTGGTTTAGCATCGACCTTGCTCATCATCGCGAAAGCGGGATGAGCGGAGGTTCGATGCAGCCAATCTACCGCTTCGCCTTGGTCTTCTTCGCCGGCGTCGCCGCGAGGCCATCCACGGCCTTGACGATCCAACCGCGCAAGGCCTCGCCATCCGCCATGATCGCGGGTGGAACCACCACATAGGACTTACTCGGCGGCGAGTCGGATTCGTACTGCAGCGGCTTTGCCCCCGGCGTATCCAAGAACTCGGTCCTCAGGGCTGGCGGCGCCTTCAGCGCCAACCCGATGTTGGATAGCGAGGCAAGGGGCTTGCCCCGCGCATAGGCGATAATACCGCCGAACATCGGTCGGAAGACCAGCTCCAGGTCGGGTGGCGCTGCGGCCTGCAGCAAGGGCTGCAGGACTTCCGGGTCGTGATCCATCTCAGGCTCCGGCGAGGTGGGATTCACCAACTATCCCATGCCCGTCGTTCAGCGAAGCCGACGTTTGGCAAACCTTCGTCACGCCGCGGGCGCAGAGCTCGCAGCGTGCATCAAGATGGCGCCCTTACGCCGCCCGCCAGTTGCCGTGGAAGCCGAACGGTACACGCCTCGGCAGCTTGGCCACTGCGATGGGACCCTTGGCGATATCCAGGGCGTCGAGCACCACGAAGTCGCTGCGGTCTTCCAGGGCGCGGTAGACCAGGGCGATCAGCCAGCCGTCGCCTTCGGGCGCGTCCGCCGAGCGCGGGATGAAGATCGGCTCGCCGGGGGCGTCGCCATTGCCGAAGGTGTGGATCACGCGCTCGCCGGTCTGATGGTCGATGTGGGCGATGGAGTCGAACTTCAGTCCCAGCGACCCCGACGCGCTGGCGGCGAACCAGCCATGGCGATAGGGCAGGCCCGCGCGGCGCTCGTCGAAGCGAGGGAATTCGCCGGGGGTCTCATCCAGCCGCTCGCGCTTGATGGTGTTGGACGGATCGGCCAGGTCGAAGGTCCAGCGGGTCAGATAGGCGCCGGTGTTCGGGGTCATCGAGCCGTCGACGTTCGGGAACAGCGGCGCGTGGCCGTATTCCATCACGTCGGCGAAGATCTTGTCGCCCTCTTCCCACGCGTTCATCGGGTGGAAGACGTAGCAGGCCCCCGTGGTGAACCAGCGGATGTCGGCCACGTCGCCGTCGCGGCGCATGACGCCGACGTGGCTGCCCTTTTCCGGCTCCCAGGCATAGGCCGGGCCGCCGCGCATCACCCGCTGCAGATCACCGGTCAGCGGCAGGATCGGGAACAGGGCAAGGCTCTTGGTGACCATGAAATCGTGGACCATGGAGGAATAGGGCGCCTCGAAATCGTCCCGCCGCACCACCTTGCCGCTGGCGTCGGTGACGCCGTAGGAGACGGTGTTGGTGAAGAAGCCCTCGCCGACGCCATAGGCGAACCAGATCATCTCGCCGGTCTCTGGGTCCATTTTCGGGTGGGCGGTGACCTTGCCGCGGTAGTCTTCGCGATAGCCGCGCGAGTCCAGGGTTTCGGGATCGAGCTCGAAGGGCATATGCGCCTCTTCCAGCGCCAGCAGCTGTCCGGCATGCCAGACGATGTTGGTGTTGGCCGAGCCGCTGTCCTTGCCGGCGACCGAGGGATCGGCGCCTCGCGGATCGAAGCCGCTGAACAGGGCGCGGCCGGCCGCGTTTTCCAGCTCCCACTTTGGCGTGCGGACATAGCGGTTGCGATAGCGGGCCTTGCCGCCATCCACGAAGATCCCGTGGATCATGCCGTCGCCGACGAACCAGTGATAATCGCCGCGCGGCTCGAACTGGGGATTGGGGCCGTTGCGATAGAAGGCGCCGGCGATGGCGGCAGGGATCTCGCCGACCACCTCCAGCTCGAAATCGTCCTCGCTACGCACCGGCGCGAAGTTGCCGGACAGGTAGGCGTTGCTCACTTGAGAACCATCCATGGCGTCATCTCCCAATGCTCAGATTTTGCCGCTTAAAATATACGATGTAAATTTATGGCGTAAATGGTATGGGTGCGCAAGTGCTTTTGTGGAAGGGAGTCGCCGGTGCCGCGTGTGCTGACCGACGAGGATGTCACCGGGTTCCGGGACCGACTGATCGAGACCGCCGAGCGGCTGTTCGCCGAGCGGGGCGAGGATGGCGTCAGCATGCGGCTGTTGGCCACCGAACTGGGCGTCAGCGCCATGACGCCCTATCGCTATTTCAAGGACAAGGACGAGATCCTGGCCGCCGTGCGCACGCGCGGCTTCGACGCCTTCGCCGAGGCGCTGGAGAAGGCCCTGGCGTCCAGCCCCGATCCGGGCGTGTCCAGCCGCCGCGTCGGCGAGGCCTATATCACCTTCGCGGTCGAGCACCCCGCCGCCTACCGGCTGATGTTCGATCTGCACCAGCCGACCACCTACCTGCACGCCGATCTCATCCGCGCGGGCTTGCGCGCCCGCAAGACGATGAAGGCTCATGTGGTGATGCTGTACGAATCCGGCCTGGTCGAGGGCGACCTGGAGCGGCTGGCCCACATCTTCTGGGCCGGCCTGCATGGCCTGGTGGTGCTGAAGATGTCGGGCATGCTGCCGCCGGAGATGGACTTCCGCTCCCTGGCCCGCGAGCAGTACCAGGCGCTGATCCGAGGCTTCCGCCCCAAGCCTCGCCATTGGGGCGAAGAGCCGCCGAGAGTCATCGTGTCGCCCGAGGAGACTTGACCGCCGCCGCGTCACCCGCCCAAAGCCTGCATCCAAACCCAGGGAGGCGACCATGTCCGATCCGAAACCCTTCACCGTCGAATGGCACGCGGCTGACGTTGGCCGGGTACTGGAACAGGTGCGGGGCTACCCTTTTCCGCTTGCGCCGGCGGTGGAGGACGGCTGGGCCTATGGCTGCGACGCCCATTTCCTGAAGGGACTCTGCGCCCACTGGCTAGACGGCTACGACTGGCGAGCGGCCGTCCATGACCTGAACCGCTTTCCGCAGTTCACCGCCAAGGTCGAGGACTTCGACATCCACTTCGTCCATGTTGTCGGCGAGGCGGGCGGCAGGCGGCCGCTGCTGCTGAGCCATGGCTGGCCGGGCAGCCACTATGAATTCTGGGGCGCGATCGAGAAGCTGGCCTTCCCCTCGCGCTTCGGCGGCGATGCGGCGGACGCCTTCGATGTGGTGGTCCCGTCCCTGCCCGGCTTCGGCTTTTCCTCCAAGCCCACGCGGCCGATCGGCCAGCGCGGCACAGCGCGGCTGTTCAACGCCCTGATGACGGAGGTGCTCGGCTATGACCGGTATCTGGCCCAAGGTGGCGACTGGGGCGCCATGATCACCTCCTGGCTGGGCCTCGACCACGGCGCCCAAGGCAAGAGTCAGGGCGCCAAGGCGATCCACCTGAACATGCTGGGATTCCGCCCCAAGGACGGTCCCATCGGCGAGGCGGAGCAGATGTGGGCGGCGATGGCCGGCGCCTACACCCAGATGATGGGCGCCTATCTGCAGCTCCAGGTCACCCGGCCGCAGTCCGTGGCCTGGCTGGGCGCGGGCAATCCGGTCGGCCAGGCGGCCTGGATCGTCGAGCGGTTCCACGACTGGTCGGACCTGCGCACCAAACCCTTCAGCGAGGTCTATTCCATGGACCAGCTGCTGACCAACGTGATGGTCTACGTCATGACCGGCTCCTTCACGACCGGCGCCTGGTACTATCGCGGCTTGCTGGAAGAAGGCGGGCTGTCGGCGATCGAGGGCGCGCGTTGCGAGACGCCCACCGCCTACGCGGCCTATGGCGGCGAGACCTACATCCCCGCGCCGCCCAGATCTTATGTCGAGCGCGCCTATAACATCACCCGTTGGAGCGAACTTCCGACCGGGGGACATTTTGCGGCTATGGAAGAGCCGGATCTCTTTGTAGAGGACGTGCGGGCCTGGGGGCGCGAAGCGACGTAGCCGCGCCAGGGCCTACATTTAAGGGACCCCATGGCCGCCAACCTGCACCGCTACGACTTCGCGTCCGACAATACCGCCCCGGCCATGCCGGAGGTGATGGACGCCCTGACGCGCTTCAACACCGACAACCGGGCGAGTTACGGCGACGACGACGTCTGCGAACAGGCGGCCGAGCTGATCCGCGGGATGATGGACGCGGATGCGGTGGTGAAGTTCGCCGCTTCCGGCACAGCGGCCAACGCCTTGTCGCTGGCCGCCCTTGCGCAGCCGTTCGAGTCGGTGATCTGCCACGAGCATTCCCATGTCGCCACCGACGAGACGGGTGCGCCGGGCTTCTTCGGCTCCGGCGTGGGCTTGACCATGCTCACCGGCGCCTCGGGCAAGATCGATCCCAGCCAGCTGCCCGCCATTCTCGCCCGGCCGGACGAGGCGCACTGGCAGTCAGCGGCGGCGCTGACGGTGACCAACGCCACCGAATACGGCGTGGTCTACACCAAGGACGAGGTCGCCGCGCTCGCGGCGCCCGCCAAGGCCAAGGGGCTGAAGCTGCACCTGGACGGCGCGCGCATGGCCAACGCCATCGCCTCCGGGTTCGACATCAAATGCCTGCCCAAGCTGGGGTTCGACATCGTCGTCCTGGGCGGCACCAAGGCAGGCTCGACGCCCACCGAAGCCATCGTCATCCTGAACCGCGACCTCGCGCACAGGTTCGGCGCGCGGATGAAGCATGGTGGCCAACTGACGTCGAAGGCCCGCTTCCTGGCCGCGCCCTGGGTCGGCATGCTGGAGACCGGCGCCTGGACCACGCGCGCCGCCCACGCCAACGCCATGGCCAAGCGGCTGGCGGCGTTGTCACCCTTCCGCGTCAACCATTCGGTCGAAGCCAACGCCGTCTTCGTGGAGATGGACGAGCCGATCCTGCACCGCCTGCATGAGGCCGGCTGGCACGTCTACCGCTTCATCGACGGCAGCGTCCGCTTCATGTGCTCCTGGGCGACGACGGAGGAGGCGGTGGACGAGTTTGGCGCGGTGTTGAAGGGGCTGGGCTGAGCACGGGCGATGCAGCACAAAATGTGCTAGATTGCCCTCATGACCCGCGAGCAGATCATCGCCAAACTTCGGGACCAACGCGACCTGTTCGACACCGAGCAGGTCCGGTCGGTCGCGCTGTTCGGATCGCGGGCGCGCGGCGATGAACGTCCCGACAGCGACGTCGATCTGTTGGTCGAATACAGGCCTGGCGCCCGGATTTCGCTACTCGATGTATGCCGGCTGGAACGGCTGCTTACCGACCGCATCGGCCTGACGGTTCAGCTCAGCGATGCCCCGGTCCGCAATCCGCGACTGTCACGCAACATCGAACGCGACCGTGTGAATGTTCTCTGAGCGCGCCATCGCGTGGCTGGAGGACATCCGGCTGAACATCAATGACATCCGCCAATATGTCGGCGACATCGACGAAAACGCCTTTTCGGCGGACAAGCAAAAGCGTGACGCTGTCGAACGCTGCCTGGAACGCATCACGGAAGCTGTCGCCCGCCTCGAGCGATCCAGCATCGATTTGGAGGCATTGGAGCCTGAGATTCCCTGGCGCACGATTCGCAGCCTCGGCAACCGGCTTCGTCATGCCTACGAGACGATCAATCCCGAGAGAATCTGGCTGATCATCAGTGATGACCTCGGCCCATTGGATGAAGCCGCTCAACGCTTGCTGAATCGCGGCGATTGACGGAGTAGCGCCGCAGCCTACTTCGCCGTGATCGCCGCCTTGGCCTTTGCCGCCGCTCTGGCCTCATCCTGACGCGCACCCGCCAGCACACCGCCCAGGGAATAATTTCCCTCGTGGCAGGCCACCTCATAGATCGGATCCTTCGACGCCCTGAACACCATCTCGCCGCGCCAGGGCTGCGTATAGAGGGCCGGGTCCTGGACTGAGAATTCATAAAAGATGTCGGTCGCTGAGATGCGGGTGAAGCGCTCGACGATCCTGGTGTTCGCAGACAGTTCGAACTGAACGTGGAAGGCGTCGCGCGGATTGAAGTTGGTGGTCTCGACCACCAGCGTACCTTTCTCCCAACGGCCGATAGAATCGCCCATCCAGGGCCGGATGGCGGCGGGAATATGGGATGCGTTCAGCCGAACGATCCTCACGTCGTGGTTCATCTCCGACAGGATGGCGATCGTATTGGCTGTCTGAACGATCTGGATATTGGTCGGATAGAGGGCGGTGAGCAGCGGCGGGCCGCTCACGCCCCGCGTGCCGATCAGGCACTGTTCCTGCGGCGGCCGGTCTTCCGGGTTGTCGAAACCTTGGGACTGCCGAGCCCTGCCCGCATCGAACAGCTTGCGGGCTTCCGGTTTGTAGGGGACCCGACCGTCCGCGGGACTGACGATCCATGAGGTTCGCGCCTGACCGCCGACGCGGGCGAGGCGCCCCTCCGGATACCATTCGGATTCGCCCTGGCCGAAAGGATCGTCGGCTGGGTGGATGATGCGCTGGTTGAGCGTCTTCTCCAGCGCGGCGGCATCCGCCTCGGACAGCGTCAGCTCGGCGACGCCGTCCGGCCGTTCCAGCGGCGTGCGCGAGAAGGTGGTCCAGTCGCCCTCGAGATCAGGCGCGCCCCAGGGCATGTGAGGGACGCGGTAAGTGGCAGCATGGGCTGAGCCGGCCAGACACATCGCCAAGCTCAGCGCTAGCACCAGACGCCAATCAATCCCCTTGCCAGCCAAACGCTTGGCCCTCCATGCGGGGACCAAGCTTGACCATGCGGCCGCTTTTCAATCAAGGCGAGAGGCGCTACTCCGCCGCGACCGCCACGCGTTTGCCAACCATCCCGCCAAGCCGGCCGTTGATGATCTCCTCGGCGCCGCTGACAATGCGGCTGACCAGGGCGGCGCAGGTGGGGATGTCGTTGATCAGGCCTTGCACCTGGCCGGCGGACCAGATGCCGTGGTCCGGATCGCCGGTTTCATAGACCACCTTGCCGCGCGTGCCGGCGACCAGCTCGCGGACGTCCTCGAACTTTGCGCCGTCGCGCTCCATCTGCGCCACCTGGATCGAGATGGCGTTCTTGGCCACCCGGCTGGTGTTGCGCATGGTGCGGAAGATCAGCTCGGTGGAGCGTTCGTCGTTCTCCACCATCTGGCGTTTGACGTTCTCGTGGATCGGCGATTCCACCGTGGCCATGAAGCGGGTGCCCATGTTGATCCCCTCAGCGCCGAGAGCCAGGGCCGCCACAAGGCCGCGCGCATCACCGAAGCCGCCCGAGGCGATCATCGGGATCTTGATCTTGTCGGCGGCGGCTGGGATCAGGATCAGGCCGGGAACGTCGTCCTCGCCCGGGTGACCGGCGCACTCGAAGCCGTCGATGGAGATGGCGTCCACGCCCATCCGCTCCGCCGACAGGCCATGGCGGACCGAGGTGCACTTATGCAGCACCTTGATGCCGTGCTTCTTGAACTCGTCGACATGCTCCTGCGGCTTGTTGCCGGCGGTCTCGACGATCTTGATGCCGGCTTCGATGATGGCCTGGCGGTATTCTGCGTAGGGCGGCGGCTTGATCGCCGGCAAGATGGTCAGGTTTACGCCGAAGGGCTTGTCGGTCAGCTCCCGGCAGCGGGCGATTTCCTTGGTGAGGTCTTCGGGCGTCGGCTGGGTCAGGGCGGTGATGAAGCCCAGCGCGCCGGCATTGGCGACGGCCGCGACCAGCTGGGCGCGGCCCACCCACTGCATGCCGCCCTGGGCGATCGGGTGCTCGACGCCGAACATCTCGGTGAAGCGGGTCTTGATCATACCATCCTCCCAACGGTTGTTTGAAACCAGTAAGAAGGCTTTCGCCACGTCAGGCAAGACGAAAGAGAATGGCGTTAGTTCACGTTCCCGGCGGGTAGGCCTCGAGGTCCATGGTCCGCTGGACGGTCATGCGCAGCACGCAGGCGCTGGCGTTGATCCGCGAGATGGTGCCCCAATCCTCGTCTTCGTAAGAAGCGCATTCAGCGTCGCGGAAGCTAACCCAGGCGCGTTGGGCCGCCTGCAGCTTGGTCTTCTGACGCGCGTTCAGTGAGGCCATCGTCTTGCGATAGGCCGCGTTCAGGCGCGCGTCCTGAATCTGCAGTTCCGCTCCCGTGCAATCGATCATCCCCATGGTCGACTGGCCGGCGGGCGCGGCCAAGCATTTGTCGTAGGCGGGGGTGTAGCGGGCCTCTACCGGGTCGAGTTTGGGCGCGGCCGTGGCTGGAGAGGCAAGGGTCGGCCAGACGACGACGAACGCCAAAGCGATCGCCGCAGAAAGCCTCACAGATTACGTCCGATGGCGTAGAAGCGCTCGGCGCGCTGATGGCGCAACGCCTCGGCGGACAATCCCTCGAACGCCTTCAGCTCCTCCTCGACCACGTCGCCCACCGTGCGGATCGCCGATTCGGGATCGGCATGGGCGCCGCCCGCGGGCTCCTCGATGATCCGGTCGATGACGCCGAGGCCGATCAGGTCCTGGGCGGTGATCTTCATCGCCTCGGCCATCACCGGCGCCTGGTCGGCGTCGCGGAAGACGATCCGCGCCGCCGCTTCCGGCGCGGCGACGGAATAGATGGCGTGCTCTAGGATCAGCACCCGGTTGGCCGCCGCGATGGCCAGGGCGCCACCGGAGCCGCCCTCGCCGGTGATCACGGCGATCATGGGTACGCCCAGGGTCAGGCAGCGTTCGGTGGAGCGGGCGATGGCCTCGCCCTGGCCGCGCTCCTCGGCGCCGACACCGGGGAACGCGCCGGCGGTGTCGACGAAGCTCACCACCGGCAGATTGAACTGCTCGGCCATGTCCATCAGCCGGATCGCCTTGCGGAAGCCTTCCGGCCGCACAGAGCCGAAGTTGTGTTTCACCCGGGTGACGGTGTCGTGGCCTTTTTCGTGGCCGATCACCATCACCGGCGCGCCGCGAAACTTGCCCATACCGCCGACGATGGCCTGGTCGTCGCCAAAGCGGCGGTCGCCGCGCAGTTCGACAAAGTCGTCGATCAGGCCGGCGATATAGTGGGTGGTGTGCGGGCGCTGGGGATGGCGCGCGACCTGGGTTTTCTGCCAGGTGTCGAGCTTGGCGTAGGCGTCGCGGCGCATGGTGTCGACGCGGGAACGCAGGGCGTCGATCTCCGTGTCGAACGCGCCGGCGCCGGCCTGGTCCGACAGCTGGGAGAGCTCTTCGATCTTGGCTTCCAGATCGCCGATCGGGCGCTCGAAATCGAGATAGTGTGTCGCCATACTTCGCTAAACGCCGCAGCCCCAAAGAAGGCGCCGAAACTAGGCGCGGCGGGTCGAAACTACAAGGATGGGTCGACGGTCAAGGCGTCAGCCCGCGCTTGGCGGCCTCCTGGGCTATGAGCGGCGAGGATTTCGTTGCGGCGGCCAAATCCGCATTGCCTTCGGCCGTCTTGCCCGCCTTCAGCTCCGCCAATCCCCGGCCATACAGCGCCCAGGCAAGTGTTGGACGCAGCTTGAGCGAGCTGCTGTAGTCGGCGATCGCCTTGTCGAATTGACCCAGCCGCAGACGAACGAGACCCCGACTGTTTAGGAGGCCGGGATCGTCAGGCAGGAGCCGCAGCGCGTTGTTGCAGTCGGCGAGGGCCTTATCGAGCAACTCGCCCCGCAACGCGTGGAGCCAGCATCGGCTGTTCAACGCCTGGCCAAGGTTATCGTCCTTCGGGTGCGCGTCGATCCACTGGTCCAGCTCGGAGATGGCCTCAGGCTCGAGGTTTGCCCGCATATAGCCGATCGAGATCGCGAACCGTGCGTCGGGGTCTTTCACTGCGGCCTTGTCGGCGGCGTCAAGGTCCGCGCGGCCTAACTGCTGTTCCTTACGAAAATCATGGGCCGCCGCCCTGGCGATCAGGGCGGGAATGTAGTCGGGCTTCAGCGCGATCGCCTGGTTAAGGTCGTCCATGACCATCCTTGGCTGCAGATGGGCGCGATGGACCATGGCGCGCTCATAGAAATAGCGCGGCTCGGCCGGAGCCAGCTGGATGGCGTGGGTCAGGTCGGCGATCGCGCCGTCGAAGTCGCGGCGGGAAGCCAGAGCGGATGCATGCCGGCTGTAGGCTTCTGCGTCCATGGTCTCGGGCGGAGGAGAAAGACCTGCCGCGCCGACCGGTTGCTGCTCGGCAATCTGCGTTTGCGGCGCCATGGTCATGTTGAAAACCGGGCCGCCGTTGTACGTGAAGTAGATCTTGTGCTGGCTGTTGGACACGAAAACGCGGTGGGCCAGGAAGAAATCCTCGCCCAGCATCATGTCGTTATTGATCGCACCGATGACCAGTTTGAAGTTCTTGATCTCTTCATCGCCGATCTTGAAGCTGGCGAAGGGAGCGAGCCAGCTCCGCACATAACCACCTTTTGTCGCGCCGACGACATAGCTGCCGCCGACCACGCCGGGGTCGGTCGGTTTGACGCCTACGCGCGCCGCGGCGCCCAACGCCAACACCGAACCCGTGGCGCCCGTGTCGAAGATGACCCGGATTGGCTGGCCATTGATCATCGCCGAACTTGAAATGGCGGGACCTGTGGGGTCCGCGTAATCCATCTGGATGACTGAGTATGGCTGCTGGGCGCCGGCCCAGTAGGCCATCTCGGCGTGTTCGCAGCCCTTTGGTTTGAATAGCCGGACGACGCCGTTGCCGAGATCGTATTCGACGTCGGCGTTTCTGAGGAAGTTGTCACCCAGAATGCCGGCGCCCGCATCCTGCCCCTTGTCCGTCACAATGAACTGAACGGCGTGATAGTCGGCGCCCGAAAGCGAGAAGTCCTGCGCCGTGCCAATGGAAATGTTCAGGGTCTGCCCACCCACCCCCGCGATGGACATGCCAAACGGCGCGGGACTCAGCTGCAGATGATATTTCGCGGCATTGCCTGGCGTTATGAAGCTGTAGGCGGCGCCGGTATCGACCAACAGCTTGGCGTCGGCGCCATTGATCTTCACAGAGACCAACGGCCTATGCCCGTACATCATCACCGGGAGCTCGGCGACCATGGCGAGGTTACAGTCCGCCCGCGCCGGCGCATCCGCCAACGCCCAGCAGGCGAACGCGGCGAGTACAGCCGAAACACGTTGAAACCCCATATCCCCGCCTACTACACGCTCTGGTGGACGCCGGCCGGCAGAATGCGGAGACTGCCAGCCTGAGTCTAGTGGTCCCCGCGCGAGCGTGACAGCGGGTGCTTCTCCTCAACCACCGCCTTGAGCCGGTCGCTGGTGACGTGGGTGTAGATCTGGGTTGTGGCGATGTCGGCGTGGCCCAGCAGGGTCTGCACCGCCCGCAGGTCGGCGCCGCCTTCAAGCAGGTGGGTGGCGAAGGCGTGGCGCAGGACGTGCGGGCTGACCTTGGCCGGGTCGATGCCCGCGCCCATCGCCGCCTCATCCAGCAACTGGGCGAAACGGCGTGCGGTAAGCCGTCCGCCGCCGGCCCGCGAAGGGAATAGCCAGGGACTATCCTTCACGCCCTTGGCGAAGAAGCCGGGCCGCCCAGGCAGATAGGCTCTGACGGCGATACGGGCCGCCTCGTTCAGGGGCGCGAGCCGCTCCTTGCCGCCCTTGCCCTTGACGATCAGATAGGCCGGATCGCGGGCGATGGCGGCGACCGGCAGGGCCAGCACCTCGGACACGCGAAGGCCGGAGGCGTAAATCAGCTCCACCAGACAGGCGAGGCGGAGACCCGCCGCGCCGTCCCTGGCGCCGGCCGCGGCGATCAGGCGATTGACGTCCTCGCGGCTCAACACCTTGGGCAGCGGCCGGCCCTGTTTGGGCGCATCGACCCGGCGGGAGGGATCGTCCGCGCGCCAGCCCTCGCCCAGGGCAAAGCGATAGAGCCCGCGCACCGAGGCGCGGCGGCGAGCGGCGGTGGCGGCGGACAAGCCTTTGACGCCGAGGTGTTGGAAATAGGCCTCGATATCCTCGGCGGCGGCGTCGGCCACGTCACGGCCGCAGCCGGCGAGGAAGCCCTGGGCGTCGGCCAAGTCCTTCTCATAGGCGGTCAGGGTGTTGCGGGCCGCGGCGCGCTCGACCGCCATCATCTCCAGAAACGCTTCGATCCAGCCCGCGCCATTCCCTAGCGAATCTGGCGCGAGCGACTCTGGCATCAACGCGCCTGGAGCTGGGCCAGCCCCTCGACCGCGAACGCCTGGGCGTTGGCGCCAAGGCCGACTTGCACCAGCGCCCGCTCAATGCGGATGCGGTCCTCGAGTGAGGGCCCAGCCTCGCCATCGGCCTCGGCGATCCAGAGCGCCAGCAGCGCCGCCTCGCCCTTTCGGCCAGCGCTCGCGGCCATCTCCATGGCGATCAGGCGGGCGGCCGGGCCGCCCCCGGGCGGCAGGTCGAAGGCGGCCAGACGCGCGCGAACCTCAGGGTCGAGCGTCGGCGCCAGGACGGCGGCGAGTTCGGCGGCGGCCTCGGCGCGGGAGCGCTCGCGACTGTCATTAGTCTCGCTGAGCTGAATCAGGCGGCCGATCAGCGAAGAATCCACCGCGCCGCGCGCGGAGGCCAGGGTGGCGTCCAGGATGGTCACGTCCAGCACATCGCCACCGGCGCCGTTGACAGTGAGTCCTGCGCGGATCGTGTCTGCGTCGGACAGATCGCTGGCGACAATGGCGGCATTGGCCAGGGCCACGGGCGAGGTCAGCGGGGTTTTGAGCTCCAGCAGCTGGGCGATGGCCGGCTTCGCCGCCTTGGCCGCGACGGCGTAGTCCGAGAAATTGGCGGCGGCGCGCAAGGGCGCCAACACGTCGGCTTCGGTCGGGGGTGGAGGCGGCGGCGGCGTCGCGTCGGTCCCGCCCGCCAGCACCGGCGGAGGGGCCGACGAGCTCGTCAGCTGTTGCGCGACGGCGCGCGAGGCGGTCGGCAACGCCGGCGCCAGGTCCAGCTTCAGCTGGACCGACAGCGCAAAATCCAGGCCGTCGCGGAGCGAGGCCTGGCCAGCGTCGGTTCCACCCGCGAGCATCGCCCCCATCAGCCTGGCGAAATAGGGATCGCGGGCCTGCTGATTGGCCAAGGTGTAGGTGAGCTGGGCGATGTCGGTCTTGCCGGCCAGCGCCTGACAGAAGGCGCGAAGGCGCAGCCAGTAGACGCCGTCGCGATCGGTCGCGAGCGCATCGCCCACGGCGCAGGCCTTGTCGTTGCGGCCGGTGACCAGGGCGGCTTCGGCGGCGACCTGGGATAAGGCCGCGCTGCCGGAGACGCCTGGCGTGTGGTCGAGAATGTCGGATGCGCCCTCGGCGTCGCCCAGCGCCAGCACGGCGCTGGCTCGCGCGGCGGCCAAGGCCGCATCGTTACCGGCGCCCTCCGGCGCGATCGAGGCGGTGGCGAGCAGATCGCGGCCTAGCGCGGCGCCGGCCGGCGACAATGGCGCGCCGCCGAGTGTGGGGATGATCGTCCGAGCGATGTCGGCGGACGCGCCCTTCCACAAGTCCTGGCCGAAGCCGGTCTGGCGCCCGGAGGAGAAGAGATCGAGCTGGGCCAGGTCCTGAGCGCCCACCGGCGCCACGGTGATCGGCGACGATGGCGCGATGGTTGGCGTTATCGGCGTCGCGGCCACCGGCGGAAGCGGCGCGTCCGCTACGGCGGCGCCCGCGCTGGACTGCGCCAGCCCAGCGACCGGCGCGCCAATCGCCAACAGCGCGACGCCCGCCATCGCCCCAGCGCGACCAAACCAAGCCCTGCCTCGCATGTCGCCCATACCGATCATCCGCGCCCTCCAGCACAGCCGCCCCGTCCGTCCGGCGATCCTATGCAATATAAGCTGAAAGCCGTCCTAAACTTGGCGGTGGTCCCCGTCGTCGTGTAAAGGGCGAAGTCCTATGAAACCGCGCTCAGGGCTTGTGCTCCTGTTTTCCTGGCGGACCAGCCCAGGTCTCGGAGCCCCAGGTCTCGGGCCCCCAGGTCTCGCAATGACGAACAGCGCCACCTTGAACAATCGAACCATCGCCCTGATCGGCCTGCCCGGCGTCGGCAAGAGCAGTATTGGCCGCCGCCTGGCCGCGGCCCTGGAGCTTCCCTTTCGCGACGCCGACGAGGAAGTCGAGCGCGCCGCCGGCCGCACCATTTCGGAGATTTTCGCCGAGCGAGGCGAGATGGAGTTCCGCGAAGGCGAACGACGGGTGATCGCTCGGCTGTTGGATGATCCGCCACACATCCTGGCCACCGGCGGCGGAGCCTTCATGAATGCCGAGACCCGGCGGCTGATCCGCGAAAAGGCGGTGTCGATCTGGCTGCGGGCGGATATCGATGTTCTCGCCCGCCGGGTGGCTCGAAAGAACAATCGGCCTCTGCTCAAGGACCGCGATCCGCTCGAGGCGCTTTCGGCGCTCGCCGAGGCCCGCCATCCGATCTACGCCGAGGCGGACATCACCATCGACTCGGTAGAGTCGCCACATTCGGCCACGGTTCGGGCCATCCTGGAAGCTTTGGAGGCGCGCGCCCTATGATCCGCACCGTAAGCGTCGGCCTCGAGGCCAGGAGCTACGATGTCCTGATCGGCGAAGGATTGATCGATCGCGCCGGCGAGTTGATCGCGCCTTTGCTCAAGCGCAACCGGATCGCGATCGTGGCCGACGAGACGGTGATGGGCCTGCACGGCGCGCGATTGCGGGCCTCACTGACCACCGCGAACATCTGGTCGGACGCGGTTATCATTCCCCCCGGCGAGGCTTCCAAGAGCTTCAGCGAACTGGAACAAATCTGCGACCAGCTGTTGGCGCTGAACCTCGATCGCGGCGACCTGATCGTCGCGCTGGGCGGCGGCGTGGTCGGCGATCTCGCGGGATTCGCCGCGGCCATCTACAAGCGCGGGATCGATTTCGTTCAGATTCCCACCACCCTGCTGGCTCAGGTGGATTCCTCGGTGGGCGGCAAAACCGCCATCGACACGCCGCGTGGCAAGAATCTGATCGGCGCCTTCCATCAACCGCGCCTGGTCCTGGCCGACCAGGATGTCCTGGCCACCCTGCCGGACCGCGAGATGCGCGCCGGTTATGCCGAGATCATCAAATACGGCTTCCTCGGCGACTTCGCCTTCTTCGAGTGGCTAGAGACCAACGGCGCCGCGGTGCTGGCGCGCGAGCCGGCGGCGCTTATTCACGCCGTCGCGCGTTCCGTCGAGATGAAGGCAGAGATCGTCGCCGAGGATGAACGCGAAGCCGGGCGACGCGCCCTGCTCAATCTCGGCCACACCTTCGGCCACGCGCTGGAGGCCGAGGTCGGCTTCGGCGGCGACCTGATCCATGGCGAGGCCGTGGCGTTGGGCTGCGCCCAGGCGCTTCGCTATTCCGCCA
>Ga0302311_10004318_pt1 | contig 15352 bp, 11 predicted proteins | sample III_Palsa_N1_3_FD_200449 | JGI IMG/M metagenome (GOLD analysis project Ga0302311, IMG submission 200449) | Peat permafrost microbial communities from Stordalen Mire near Abisko, Sweden - III_Palsa_N1_3 | ecosystem: Environmental > Terrestrial > Soil > Palsa > Peat permafrost | place: Sweden... | reverse complement strand
GTCGTCCAGACCCTGCTCGGCCACGCCGACATCGCCACCACCCAGATCTACACCCACATCGCCGAGGGCCGCCTGCGCGAGGTGGTGGAGACCAAGCATCCGCTGGCGCGGCGGGGCAGGGCTGATGATTGATCGCCGCCAACGCGTTCTCATATTGTTCTCTCGATGTTTTCGTGCCAAGGTTGCGGGCAGCTTCGTCACGAGGAACTGGGCATGGGCTTCGACATCTTCCTGATCGCCGGGCAGGGAGAGGAAAACCACTTCGATCGCGCGATCGTGGAGCGCGCGTTCGAGTCGTTCGCCAACAATAGGAGTTCGGGCTGGTGGGACTTCCACATGGCGGACGGTAAATCGTGCTCCGGCGAGCTATCGATCGACCAGACTGCGAAAGTCGACGGATTCGCAGTCCACAGACCGCCCGACCTGCCCTGGTTTTGGGACGCGATCTTCGACGTGCTGCGCCAGACGCGCACGTTCCTGGTGTGGCCGGCGCCAGGCCCTGGACCAGACTACTGCGTCGCGAACGAGGGTTGGAGGGCGTACATCGACCACGAGATGGTGGAGGATATGGGCGAGCCGGCGCTTGTAAGGAGCGGGGCGGAGATACCGGCCGTCCTCGAGGCCAGCGGAGCTTGACGGGACCGCGCTCTCGACGAACCTGAGAGCTGTGAGCGGCGGAGATCGGGCATGTGGCGCGTGGGGTTGTCCGTGGCGGCGGTGGCGTTCGACGCGGCCGCGCTGATCATGATCCTGCTCGCCTTCATCGGCGTCCTGTTTCCCGAGGCGCCGGCCGCGGGCGGCGGCGCCTCCACCGCGCCCAGCGAGCCAGCGAGCAATCCGCTGGTGATGATCATCGTCTTGTCGGCGCTGGCCGCGGGGATCGTCGTCAACATCGCGGCCGTCGCCGTCGGGGCGCGGCTCAAGGGCCGGCGGACGGCGCGCGAGGTGGCCGCGGACTTCAGCTGACGCGCACGCGCCTTGCTCCCCCACCCCTTCGCGCCTAGGTATGCGCGACCTTTGCGGAGGACCGGCGTTCAGGAGCTATGGCGGCGCACTATCTGGACTTCGAGCGGCCGATCGGCGAGCTCGAAACGAAGATCGAGGAGCTCTCCAAGCTCTCTGACTCGGCCGGGCCCGGCGGCATCGACGCCGAGATCGAGGCCCTGCGCAAGCGCGTCACCACCCTGCGCAAGGACACCTACGCCCACCTCGACGCCTGGCAGAAGACCCAGATCGCCCGCCACCCGGAGCGACCGCACTTCGTCGACTACGTCGCCGGCCTGATCGAGGACTTCGTCGAGCTGCGCGGCGACCGCAAGTTCGCCGACGACCAGGCGCTGATGGGCGGCCTCGGCCGGTTCCGCGGCCAGCCGGTGGTGGTGATCGGCCAGGAGAAGGGCCACGACACCAATTCCCGCATCAAGCACAACTTCGGCATGGCGCGGCCCGAGGGCTACCGCAAGGCGGTGCGGCTGATGGACCTCGCCGAACAGTTCGGCCTGCCGGTGCTGTCGTTCGTCGACACCGGCGGCGCCTATCCGGGCCTGGTCAGCGAGGAGCGCGGCGTCGCCGAGGCCATCGCGCGCGGCACCGAGCGGTGCCTGACCCTCACCACCCCAATGGTGTGCGCCATCATCGGCGAGGGCATGAGCGGCGGCGCGCTGGGCATCGCGGCGGCCAACAAGGTGCTGATCCTCGAGCACTCGATCTATTCGGTGATCACCCCGGAAGGCTGCGCCTCGATCCTGCTGCCGCGCGACAGCGGCAAGGCCGAGGGCGCGGCCAAGGCGATGAAGATCACCGCCCAGGACCTGATCGGCTTCGCCATCGTCGACCGCATCATCCCCGAACCGATCGGCGGCGCCCACACCGACCCCGCCGCCACGATCAAGGCGGTGGGCGACGCGGTGGAGGAAGAGCTGAAGGCGCTGCTGAAGCTCAAGCCGGCGCAGGTGAAGGCGCAGCGCGCGGCGAGGTTCCTGGCGATCGGGCGGTAGGGCAGATCGGTCCGGCGGTCCGTTCATCGTTGCGCGCGCAGCCCGCGTCACCCGCCTCGGCAAGTCCAACGGTATTGTTTTTCCGCCAGCGCCGCGACGCGCGCTGATCACGCCCTTCGCGATGGGCCGCTGCAGCCTTGCTTACACGTGTCCCACGCTGGCCGAGCCGGTTGCGTGCAGGAACGGGGTCTGGCCGGACGATGTGCTGGGGACCGGCGCCGTCTTCGCCGCGTTCGACGGCGCGAAGGCCGCCGCGGTCTGGGCGAAGCGGGCGACGGCGTCGGCGGTCGTCGTGTCGATCAGCGTGCCGCCGTGGCCGTCGCTGGTGACGGTGTAGGCGCCGGTGAGACCCTCGAGGGTGAACTTGTAGGTCTTGCCGCCGTCGCTCAGCAGCAGAATGCCGCCACTGTCCGTGGCGGTCGCGCCGGTGACGAACGCGATGCTCCGGAGATCTACCCCCTCGCCCGCGCCGCTGAAGTCGTCGATCTCGTTGGCGAAGGTCCCGCCGGCCGCCGGGGCGTCGGCGGCATCGATCTGCAGCACCGCCGAGCCGCTCGAAGGCGCCACGAACTGCACATAGCCGGTCCCGAGCGCGCCGGAGGTCGAAAGCTCGATCACACCACCCTCGATCGCCGCCTTGCCGCTGAAGCCCGCGCCCGCGCCGCCGAGCACCAGATCACCGGTCTCGGTCTGGACGATGGCGCCGCTGCCGGTGAGCGTGCCGTCCAGCGCCCCCGCCCCGCCGATCCTCACTTCTCCGTCGTCCACCACCACGCCGCCTGACATCAGGCTGAGGCTGAAGGCGGCGCCTCCCGACGAGACGACCGCCTCGCCGCCGCTCGACACCACCGTCCCATCGGTCGACCCCGAGGCCAGCACATAAAGGACCCCGCCGCTGGAGATCGTCGCGCCGACGGCGCTGGCGTCCGCGTCGATGGCTGCCCGGCCGCCGTCCAGGATCGCCGTCGATGCGGCGGCGGCGCCGGAGGAGACGACCTCCTCGCCGCCGCTGCCGAGCACCGTTCCGCTCGCCGAGCCGCCCTCGAACACGATCTGCACGCCACCGCTGCTCACCGTGGTCCCTGACGCGAGCCCGCCCGAGGAGACGTATTGCCGCCCGCCGCTGCGCACCGCGCCCGCTTCAGCCTCGCCGCCCGACGAAACCAGTTGGTAGCCGCCGGCGCTGACCACCGTCCCCCTGGCCACCCCGTCGGCGCGCACATACTCGACCCCGCCGCTGGAGACCGTCGTGTCGATGGCGCGGCCGTCCGAGAGGACGTATTCCACCCCGCCGCTACGCACCGCGCCCAGGCCCACGACGCCGCCGGACGAGATCAGTTCCTCGCCGCCGTCGCTCACCAGCGTCCCGGTGGTCGTCCCCGACGCCAGCACATAAAGGACTCCGCCGCTGGAGACCGTCGTTGCGGCGGCGGCGCCGGAGCTGCTTATCTCCAGGCTTCCGCCCGCCAGCGCCGCGCCGCTGATCGTCCCGTCGTCGTCGATCTGGCCGCCCGTGTCCGCCGTGACGCCATCGACCACACCGCCGCCGAGGACGGTCAGCGTCCGGCCGCTGCTGACCACCAGGTTTGTGCTGGTCACCCCCGACGAAACCGTGATGTTGTTTGTGGGCGCCACGATGAACGAGCCGGAGAGGAAGGTGAAGCCGCTGATCGTCTCGCTCGTCGTCACCTCGCCGGGCGAGACGGCCACGCCGCCACTGGAGACGACGACCTGAAAATCGACCGTCCCGCCGCCGCTGACGGTGACGCCGCTGGCCGTGGCGCCGCTGTCGAAGAGTTCCGTCGCGCCACTCACCACGGCGCCCCCGGTTTGCTTGCCGCCGGACGACACCGTCGTCGTGTCGTAGAGTTCGCCGGCGCCGGCCAGCGTGCCGCCGGAGAGCACGGTGACGCCGTCCGCTCCCCCGCCGCTGCCCACGGTCTCCACGCCGCCGGAGGAGACGATCGTAGCGATCGCCGCGCCGCCCGACGAGACGGTCTGCGCGCCACCATTGGAGACGATCGCGCTGGTGGCCGTGCCGCCCGCGGCGATCGACTGCGCGCCGGCGCTGTAGACGACGGCGTCGGAATCGGACCCGGAGACGGCCTCCGCGCCGCCGCTGCCGATCGCGACCCGGAAGGCGGCGCCGCCGGACGACACGGTTAGCTGGCCCTTGATCACGGTCCCGCTGCTGTCGTAACCGCCGATCAGGGTCGCCGAGTTCACGGAACCGCCGTCCAGGACGACCTCCTTGCCGCCGCTGTCCACGATGGTGACGCTGGCCACGCCGCCCGAGGAGACGGTGAGGGTTCCCGATCCGTAGACCGTGCCGCTGGCGTCCTGGCCGAGCACGTTCTCGCTTCCGGCGCCGACGTAGGAGTCGATGCTGACGGCGCCCGCCGAGATCGTCAGGGTCCCGCCCGCGGCGCCCGACGAACTCGCTGCGAGCGTGCTCGCGCTGATCGTCACGCCGCCGGAAGAGACGATTTCCTTGCCGCCGCCCCAAACGTTGCTTTCATCGACCGTGGCCCCGGACGAGACGGTCAGCGTCCCGCCGCTGGAGACGCTGGCGCTCGTCGACGAGCCGCCGGCGCCGATGACCAGCGCCCCGCCGCTGGAGATCTGGCCCCCGGAGGCCGCGCCACCGCTGGAGACCACCGCCGATCCGCCGGCGCCGATGTCCGCGCCGCTGAGCACGCCGCCGCCGAGCACGGTCAGCCTGCCGCCGCTGACGACCGACACGGAGGTCGCCGACCCGCCGCTCGAGACGATCGCGGACCCCGCGCTCGAAACGGCGCCGCCGATCGCGTTGCCGCCAGAGGAGATCACCAGCGAAACCCCGCCGCCGATCTGCAGCCCGCTGGTCGCGCCGCCCGAAACGATAGCCAAGCCGCCGCTGCCAAGGGTCGTAGCGCTCTGGGCGCCCCCCACGAAGACCACCGTGCCGCCGGATTGGATCGTGGCCCCGACGGTCACGCCGCTGGAGAGGACGGACAGAACCGCGCCGCTCATGACCACCGTCGAACTCGCGGTCCCGCCCGAGGACACGGTTTCCGTGCCGCCGCTGAGAACGGTGTCGCTGCTGACGCCGCCGTCCGTGGCGCCTTGGGACCCCCCCGACATGACGATGGTCGACACTGTGATTCCGCCCGACTCCATCACCCCCGAGAGGACGAAACCGAGCAGCTCGACACCGCCATTGCTGACGATGGTGCCGCTCGCGACGCCGTTGAACGCAACGCCCTCGGAGCCGCCCCGGAACACCACCGTGTCGATATCGAGCCCGCCGCCGGCGCCGGAGCCGCCGATCCCCATGCTGCCGCCGCTGAGCACCTGGGTGTCGGTGGCCGAGCCGCCCGAGCCGACGCCGAACTGGCCTCCGGCGCTGACGACGCCGTCGGTGCTTTCGCCGCCGGCGATTACGAGCTCGCCGCCCGCCGTCACCGTGTCGTTGTAGGCCTCGCCGCCGTCGAACACCCTCTCGTCGCCGCCCGCATTGACGACCGTTTCGCTGCTGACGGCACCCGACTGGATCCGCAGGCGGCCGCCGGAATCGATCTCAGCGTTGAAGGTCTCGCCATCGACGCCGAGATACCCTCCAGCCTCGACCACGGCGCCGAACGCCTCGCCGGAGACATCCTCCTCGCCGCCGCTGATCACGGCGCTGCTGTCGACGGCGCCCGCTTCGATGGTCGCCAGACCGCCCGAGTCGACATAGACGCCGATGGCCAGACCGCCGTCCTCGACGTCCTCCGTGCCCCCATCGTCGATGTCGGAGTATTCCAGCGTGCCCCCGCCCTCGACCTCGACACTGTCGCCGTCGCCGAACGACAGGCCGGCGCTGATCTCCCCCGCGCTGACGACGGTGTCGGTCATGGCGTCTTGTCCTCGTGGCCGATCGACGCCGTCCGTGACGCGGAGACTGGGCCACCCTAACCCTCGCGCAAGGTCGCGCCCCGCCGCATCACCCATTTGCACTATGCGCCGCGTGGGACGATGGAGGCCGGCGATCGCCGACCCCCGGCCCGGATGCCCTTGAGCGCGCACTGGGAGGGCGCCAGGGGGCCTCGGCGGGGGTGGGCGCTAGAGTACTACTAGTAACGACCGTTTGCTTACCAGCGAGGCTCCTAGGGGCCTCAGCATCGATCGGGCTTTTTCGGCCGCCGCCGGCGCCGGCCGCTAAGCCGTCAGCCGGTACGACGCCAGCCGCTGGGCGAAGACCTTTATCTTGGCGCGCCAGCTGCGGCGGTTGATCAGGTTCAGCATCCGGAAATTCTGCCGCACCAGGCCGACGGGGGTCAGCACCGAGGCGGCGTCGGAGATCATCTTCACCTCGGCCAGGGCGCCACGCCAGGCGCCGAACTTCTGGTATTTGCGGATGTTGACCACCCGTGGCCAGCGCACCACGGCGATGCGGCAGGCGTGGCGGATGAAGATCTCGTTCATATAGACCTCGCCGCCCCAGCGCGGCAGGCGCTGCATGGCCTCCACGGCGCCCTTGAGCAGCCATTTGGGCGCCACCCGCTCGCCGGAGACGAAGTCGATGCCGATCTGGCGGTAGAGCCACAGGCTGTTGCTGCGCAGCGAGATGCTGACCTCGGCCTCGCCGCGCATCACCGGCGCGGCCAGGGCGTCGATGTCGGCCGGCTTGATGCCGGCGAGGTCGGCGTCGAGCAGCATCAGATGGTCGTAGCGCGCCGCCGCGATGCCGCGGCTGAGCGCATAGGTCTTGCCGCGATTGGGGGTGTGGGAGAGCAGCCGGATGGTCGGATAGCTCTTCAGCAGCGCCTCGGTGGCGTCGGTCGAGCCGTCGTTGACCACGATCACCTCGGAAAGCGAGGGATGGCCGACGATCACGTCGAGGATGTTACGGATGCGGTCGGCTTCGTTGTAGGCGCAGACGACGCAGGAGATGCCTTTCAGGTCGGCGGCGGACGGATCGGTGGCGGGACCGGTCGGCGCGGCCGGCGATTCGCCAAACGCGAAGTCCGGAGCGGCGCGCAAGGCAGGGCCGCGCGATCCATCAAAATCCATCCTGGCCGCCCCTTCGCGCCGTTTCGCCATCGTTCGCGAGCCCGTCATCGCCCTTGAACGCTTGAAAAGACAATCCGGTTACAGAGCCGACGTCGCAATCTGCGCCTAGCTTCCACCGGCCTGACGCCATCATAGGCGGTTTGCGGCGATTGGGGAAACCTCCCGCGTTCATTCGGCGGCAAGTTCACGCGCCAGGGCGTCCGCGCCGTAAACGTTTCGCAACGCCGCGTCGATCGCCTGCGCCGAGAGCGCCACCGCGCGGTTGACCGCCCCGTCGTAGGCATAGTCACCGCCGAGGCTGAGGATATTGCCGTCGAAGGCCACGCCGATCACGTCGCCCTTGGCGTCGAGCAGCGGCGAGCCGGAATTGCCGCCGATGATGTCGTCGGTGGTGGCGAGGTTGAAGATCAGGTTCGGATCCAGCTTCGGCCGCGCGGCGACCCAGCGCGGGTCGAGATCGAACGGCGGCGCGCCGGTGGCGCGCTCGTAGAGGCCGGCGAAGCGGGTGAAGGGCGCCGTGGTCTTGCCGCGCCAGGTCCAGCCGGCGACGGCGCCGTAGGTGAGCCGCAGGGTGAAGGTCCCGTCCGGATAGACGCTGTCGCCCAGCACCGCGAAGCGCGCCTGGGCGATGGCCTCCGAGGCGCGCGTGGCCGGCCCAGTGACCTGATCCTCATAGGCGGCGCGGATGCGGCGCGCCTCCGGGTCGATCTTCAGCATGAAGCGGATCATCGGATCGTCGGAGGCGGCGATGGCCGCCGCGCCGCCGTCCCAGAGCGCCTTGCGCACCGCCGGGTCGCCGAGCTTCGTGCCCGCGACCAGCCGCGCCGACAGCGCCTCGGGGCTCTCGTTTCCGAGCAGCAACCGAGTGTCGGGATCGTCGGCGGTCAAGAGCTCGCGCGATTTGGAGAGCCAGAACTCCAGCGTCAGCTGCTCCAGCCCCGGTTCCACCGGCTGCGGATCGAGCAGCTGCTTCTCCAGCCCCGGAAGTTGGCTGTCGGCATAGCCCGGCAGCCGCTCGGCGGAGGGCTTCTCGCGCTCGGCGGCGGCGCGCACCAGGCCGCGGGCGTAGTCGAACAGGCTGGAATCGAGCGGGCCGCCGTCGAGCTGGTGGTAGGGGATGGAGAGCGAGGCCAGCGATGCCTGCGCCCCCGCCAGGTCGGCCCACGGGTCGCCGAGCGCGGGGCCCAGCTTCGCCAGCGCCCGCGCCTTGAGGTCGGCCTCCTCGGCGCGCTTGGCGGCCGGCAGGGCGGGATCGTCGAGCGCCGCTAATCGGCCGGCGGTGACCTTGAAGTCGTTCTCCAGGTCCATCAGCGGCTCGTCGATCAGCCGCGCGTGCTCGGCGCTCTCTTCGCCGAAGCGGATCATTCGCCCGCGCAGCTCCGAGAGTTGCGCCAGCTGGGCCGGCAGCAGGACGTCGCGCTGGGTCTCGAGCTGGGCGACGGTGTAGCCGCGGAAGGTGCCGCCGGGATTGCCGGCCACCAGCACCGGTTCGCCGGCGATCGGCGGCCGCGGACGGAAGCGCAGATGGCCCGGCGTCGCCACCGGCTTGCCGTCCTCGTAGAGACGCAGGAAGGCGCAATCGAGGTCGTAGCGGGGGAAGTTGAAGTTGTCGGGATCGCCGCCGAAGAAGGCCGCCTGGTCGCCGGGGGAGAACACCAGCCGCACGTCGGCGTAGCGGTGGTATCTGTAAAGCTTGTACTGGCCGCCGTGGTAGAGGCTGACCACCTGGCAGTGCAGGCGCGGATCGGCGCCGCAGACCTCGTGGGCGATGGCGCTGGAGGCCGCGTTGCGCGCCTTGACCAGCGCCTCGCCGGAAAGGCTGGCGCCGGCCGCGGTGACCCGCGCCGTCACGTCGGTGATACCCAGCAGCACGTCCGCCTCCATCTGCGGACAGATGCGTTCCTCGGCCAGGGTCACCGCCAGGAAACCTTCCTTCGGCACGTCGTGCTCGGGGGTCGAGAAGGCCTGAACGCAGTCCGAGACACAGTGGTCGTTGGTGAGCACCAGGCCGCCGGCGCTCACCTCGGAGGCCGAGCAGCCGACCGAGAGCCGCACCGCCGCGCCCTGCACCCGCGCCAGCCATTCGGGCGTGATATCGACGCCATAGGCCGCCTTCAGCTTGGCCGCCGGGAAGTTGTCGAAGGTCCAGAGCCCCTCGTCCGCCCGCGCCGCGCCCGCCAGCAGGACCAGGCCCGCCAGCGCCGTCCAGAACCCGATCGCCCGCATCGACGCCCCTCCCCGCGCGCCCACGAACCGGCGCGGCGATGCTGGGTGCAACGGCTGGCGCGCGAGGTCAAACGCTGCCCGCGCCCAGTTTGCCGTGGCGGCGCTGATTTCGACGCCTTAGGGAAGGATCATGGTCGATTTCACCAGGATCGAGCGACTGCTGGACGCGCGGCGGCCGGGCCATGCGCTGCCGCAGCCGTTCTATGTCGATCCCGAGGTGTTCGAATTCGACCAGGTCGCCATTCATCGCCGCGCCTGGATCCTGATCGGCTTCGAGATCGAACTTCCCCGCGCCGGCAGCCACGTCGCGATGACCATCGCCGGCGCGCCGATCTTCGTCGTGCGCGGCCACGACGGCGCCTTGCGCGGCTTCCACAACACCTGCCGCCATCGCGGCTCGCGCATCCTGGCCGACGGCAAGGGCGCGGCGGCGCGGCTGGTCTGCCCCTACCACCGCTGGACCTACGACCTCACCGGCGAGCTGGTCCACGCCGCGCGTATGGGCGAGGATTTCCAGGCCTGCGAGCACGGCCTCGGCGCGATCCACGTCGAGACCTGCGAGGGGGCGATCTATGTCTGCCTGGCGGACACGCCGCCGCCATTCGATGAATTCCGCGCCCGGCTGGCGCCGATGCTGGCGCCGCACCGTCTGGCCGAAGCCAAGCTCGCCCACGAGACCAGCTTCATCGAGCGCGGCAACTGGAAGCTGGCGATGGAAAACGCGCGCGAGTGCTACCACTGCGCCACCGGCCACCCCGAGCTGGCGCTCACCTTCCCCACCGGCGTCTCCGGCAACTTCGACTATGGCGAGGAGGCGCGGCGCGCGGAGGCGTTCAACGCCCGCATGGCCGCCGCCGGGCTCGAGGTCGGGCCGCATGAAGAGCCCTGGTGGCAGGCGATCCGCTTCCCGCTCAACGAGGGCTGCCGCTCGATGACGATCGACGGGCAGACGGCGGTGCGGAAGCTGATGGTCGAGGCGGGCGACGGCGACATCGGCTCGCTGCGCTGGGCGATCGAGCCGCACGGCTTCGTCCACGCCACGGCCGACTCGCTGTTCATGTTCAGCGCCCTGCCGCTGAGCCCCAAGGAGACGCTGATCGTCGGCAAGTGGCTGGTGCATCGCGACGCGGAGGAAGGCGTCGACTACGACCTGGCGCACCTGACCGAACTCTGGAACCGCACCAACCAGCAGGACCTCGCCCTGGTGGAGAACAACCAGCGCGGCGTCGAGTCGCCCGGCTACCGGCCGGGGCCCTACTGCGCCGACGCCGAGGCGCTGACCATGCGCTTCACCGACTGGTACTGCGCCGCCGCCCGCGCCTATCTGGAGAGCGTTGATGGCAGAGAGAGCGCCGATGTCTGGGGCTGACGCGCGCCGGCTGCACCCGGAGACGATCACCGTCGGCCACGGCTATGACCCGGCCAGCGCCCAGGGCGCGGCCAAGCCGCCGCTCTACCTCACCTCGACCTTCGTCTACCGCTCGGCCCAGCACGCCAAGGACGCCCACCGGATCTTCTTCGAGGGCCCGTCGCAGGGCGACGAGGCCAGCGCCGCCCACATCTACGCCCGCCTCGGCCATCCCAACCTCGACATGGTCGAGCGGCGCCTCGCCGCCCTGGACGGGGCCGAGGACGCGGCCGGCTTCGCCAGCGGCATGGCGGCGATCTCGACGATTTTCCTGGCTCACCTGCGTCCCGGCGACGTGGTGCTGCAGAGCCTGCCGATCTACGGCGGCGTCGATGCGCTCTTGAACCGGGTGCTGGCCGAGTTCGGGGTGAAGGCGTTCCACTTCGCCGACGGGCTCGATGGCGCCGCGATCCGGCGCGCGGCCGATGAAGCCGCCGCGGCGGGGCCAGTGCGGCTGATCTGGCTGGAGACGCCGGCGAACCCAACCGCCGCGGTGGTCGATATCGGGCTGGCGGTCGAGGTCGCCGGCGAGCTCGAAAAACGCCAGGGCTTCCGGCCGTTGATCGGCGTCGACAACACCTTCCTCGGCCCGTTCCTGCAAAGCCCGCTGGCCCTGGGCGCCGACCTCTGCATGACCTCGCTGACCAAATATTGCGGCGGCCACAGCGACCTGCTGGCCGGCGGCGTCAGCGGCTCGGCGGCGCTGATCGGCCCCTTGAAGACGCTGCGCACCTGGCTCGGCAATCCGATGGACGCCCACACCGCCTGGCTGCTGCTGCGCTCGCTGGAGACCCTGCACCTGCGCACCGCCCGCGCCTGCGAGACCGCGCTGGCCATCGGCCGTTTCCTGAAGGCGCATCCGAAGGTGGACGCCGTCACCTTCATCGGTCTCGCCGAGCCGGGCTCCCGCGAGCTCGCGCTGATGGGCCGCCAGGCGCGTGGGCCGGGCTCGACCTTCTCGTTCCGGATCAAGGGCGGCGAGCCGGCGGCGTTCCGGCTGCTGGACGCGCTGAAGCTGCTGCGCTTGGCGGTGAGCCTCGGCGGATCGGAGACCCTGATCTGCCACCCGGCCAGCACCACCCACTACCCGATCGCCCGCGACCGGCTGGCGGAAGCCGGCGTCACCGAGTCGACGCTGCGCCTATCGGTGGGTCTGGAGCACCCCAACGACCTGATCGCCGACCTCGCCCAAGCGTTGGACGCCGTCTGATGCCGCGGCTCACCGATCCCAGCGCCATCGACGGCAAGTTCGCGGCGCCGGAGGAGCGCGCCCAACTCTTGGTGATCGGCGCGGGCGCGGCCGGGACCGCCGCGGCGATCGAGGCGGCGAAGCTGGGCGCCAGTGTGGTGCTGATCGACGAGAACCCGGTCGATCCGGGGCTGATGGGGCTCGATACGCCCTTGTTCTACGGCGGCCGGATGAGCGGCGCGGCGCGGCGGCGCGGCGGCGTCACCGAGAGCCTGTTGGCGGCCAACCCGGCGCTGGAAGAGGCGATCGAACTCGGCGTCGACGTCCGGCTCGGCATCACCGCCTGGGGCCTCTATGTGAACGGCCCCGCGCTGCGCGCCCTGCCCGCGCCCATGGTCGGCCTCGCCGACGAGGATCGCTCCTGGATGTGCGGCTTCGATCGGCTGATCCTGGCCACCGGCGCGCGCGACGTGGCGCTGGCGTTTCCGGGTTGGGACCAGCCGGGGGTGGTGGGCGCGAATGGTCTCGACGCCCTGACCCGCCGCTACGACGCCTTCACTGGCCGGCGGATCGCGGTGCTGGGTGGCGGCGATATCGGCGTTGGCGCAGCGCTGGCTGCGCAGGCGCGTGGCCTTGAGGTCGCGGCGGTGATCGAGGTGTTGGACCGTGCGCCAGCCTCGACGGACCGGCTGGCGGCGGCGAGGATTCCGCTGCTGACAGGCCACACGCCGCGCCGCGCGGTCGGCGGCCGCGACGGCGTCGAGCGCCTGATCGTGGCGACCAGCGCGGGCGAGGAGATCGCGATCGACTGCGACACCATCTGCCTCGCCATCGGCCTCGCGCCGGCGATCGAGTTGCTGAACGCCTCGGGCGGCCGGATCGTCCCGGACGGGAGGCGCGGCGGGCATGCGCCGGCGCTGGACGGCTGGGCGACGTCGCTGCCCGGCGTGTTTGCGGCGGGAGACTGCGCCGGTCTCGCCGCCAGCGGGGCCGAGGCCGCCGAGCAAGGTCGGCAGGCGGCGCGGCAGGCGCTCACCGGCGCCGTCGAGGGCTCGGCGCGTCCCGGCCCCGACGCCTGGGCCTACCAGAGCGTCTGGTTCGACGCCCTGACCCGCGACGCCGATCCCGCGACCATCGTCTGTCAGTGCGAGGCGGTGACGCGTGGCGACCTCTTGGAAGTGCGCGCCCCGCGCTATCTCGGCGATCCGACCAAGGCGGCCAGCGCCCGCGACCTCGGCACCCTGATCGCCGACGGCCCGCCGAACCAGGACCAGGTCAAGCGCCTGACCCGCGCCGGCATGGGGCCTTGCCAGGGCCGCCGCTGCCGCGAACAGGTGGCGCTGACCCTGGCCCAGGCGGCGGGAGTCCCCGTCGCCCAAGTGCCGCTGGCGCTGCACCGCGCGCCGGTGCGGCCGCTGCCGCTGAAGGTGATGGCCGACTGGCGGGAGACGGCGGCGATGACCGAGGGCTGGGAGATCTGGTTCGCCATCCCTGGCCAATGGTCGGCCTATGACGACATCGGCACCGAGCGCGAATTCGTCACCCCGTTCGGCGGCGAGGGCTGAGCGTGGCCGCGAACGGCGCGCAAGTTGTCGTGGTCGGCGGCGGCGTCACCGGCCTCAGCGCGGCCTGGTGGCTGGCGCGTTCCGGCGCGGACGTGCTCGTGCTCGACAAGGGCGTGGTCGGCTGGGAGGCCTCGGGCCGCAACGGCGGCGGCGCCTCACACTACCACAGCCCATTGTTCCACGAGGAACAGCGCCTGTGGCCGCTGATGGACGAGCTGCTCGGCTATCCCACCGAATACCGGCGCGAGCGGGTGATCTTCGCCCTCACCGAGAGCGACCTGGCGGCCTATCACGGCATGGCGGCCGAGGGCCGGCGGCTGGGCTATTCAGTCACCGACCTCGATACGCAGCAGGTGCGCGAGTTGGTTCCGATGGCGAGCGAGGCCAATCTCGGCGGCGTCCATCTGCACTACGGCGGCCACGCCAATCCGCAGCGCACCGTGCAGGCCTACGCGTGGGCGCTGCAGGATCTCGGCGGACGCATCCGCCAACACACGCCGGCGAGCGCCATCGTCCACGCCGGCGGCCGGGTGGTGGGCGTCGAGACCCCCGCCGGCCGCGTCGGCTGCGAGGCGCTGGTGATCGCCGCCGGGCCGGGGGCCGGCTTCCTGCTGGAGAGCGTGGGCGCGCGGCTGCCGCTGGGCTACGGCCGCGCCGAGATGATCGTCACCGAGCCGGCGCCGCTGATGCGCATCGGCGGGGTCGACGGTAACGGCCTCTACGGGCGCCAGACCCTGCGCGGCAATCTGGCCTTCGGCGGCGGCCCGCACGAGTGGATCGATCTCGCGCCCGATGGCCCCGCCGCGCGGCCGTCCAGCCCGCTGGCCCGCAACCTCGCCCGCCGCGTCGCCGAGCTGATGCCCGGCGCGGCGCATCTGCGGCTGATCCGCAGCTGGGCCGGGGTGATCGAGAACACCCCCGACGGCCGCCCGGTGCTCGACCGGCTGGAGAGCCCCGCCAACCTCACCGTCGCCACCATGTCCAGCGTCGGCTTCGGCCTCTCGCCGGCCTCCGGCCACGCGATCCGCGACCTGGTCATCGACGGCCGCTGCAGCTTCGCCGATATCGACAAGCTGAAGCTGGACCGCTTCGGCCAGGTGGGTGACGACTGGCTGGCCGACCGCGGCTGGTTGCCGCCGGACTTGGCGGACGGCGCGCCGCGGCCCTTCACGGTCAGTTAGCGGCGAGCGCCATTTCGCTTGGCTGCGATTGCCACGCGGTCACCGTCTCCCGCACGAAATCGTCGTACGACCGGGGGGCATGGCCAAGGAGATTGGTCAGAGTGGCGATATCGCCATCCTCCGCCGTGAATCCGCGCTCAAGGTAACCTTGGAACATCATACGAATGTCGAATGCGGCCCAGGACGGACTGTTCTCGCGCATTTTGGCCTCAAACGCGTCCATATCGCTGGCCGTATATCTGATCTCCTTTGCTCCAAATCGACGCGGCGCGGTCACCGCTTAGAATGTCCGGACCGTTGAGATTGTAAGTCTTTCCGAAATGCTGGTCGGACGTCAGCGCTATGGCGGCGGCTTCGGCGATGTCGCGAACATCCACCGCCGAGATACCGACAGGCCCAAGCGGACTGGGATATATGGACCTTTTCAGGAGCAGGTCCTTGTGGGTCGCATCGTTTTGAAAAAAGTAGTTCGGACGGATGATCGTGAACGGCACGTCAAACGATCGGATCGCACTCTCCATGGCGAACTTGCTGACGAAATGTGGAACATCCTTGAAATGCTCTACTCGAAATACTGAGTGGTAGACGATGTGGGACAATTGGAGCTTCTTGGCGAGATCGAATGCGATCAGACCTTGCGTCAGCTCATCTGGCGTGACGGCGTTGAGCAAGTATAGCTTCGAGACGCCCTGCAACGCTCGCTCAATCGCTGGCGGGTCCAGCAGGTCGCCCACGACAAGCTCAGTGTCGGG
>Ga0302311_10004307_pt1 | contig 15370 bp, 14 predicted proteins | sample III_Palsa_N1_3_FD_200449 | JGI IMG/M metagenome (GOLD analysis project Ga0302311, IMG submission 200449) | Peat permafrost microbial communities from Stordalen Mire near Abisko, Sweden - III_Palsa_N1_3 | ecosystem: Environmental > Terrestrial > Soil > Palsa > Peat permafrost | place: Sweden... | reverse complement strand
ATCCACAGCCGGTCGCGGGCGTGGGGAACGGCCCCGGGCCGCTCACCGTGGCGGCGGACGTATTGCCCACGATGCTGGGAATATCGAGCGCCTCGCTTGCGCAGCGCCCATCGTCGCTGACGTTAACCGACACGACACTATGATCAAGTATTTGGCGGCGTGCGCGTTCGCCCTGGCGGCATTCAATAGCCAGGCCAGCGGCGATCCGAATAACGGCAAGGCGCTGTATCAAGCCTGCAAGGCCTGCCACTCGGTTGACGAGAACGACCTGGGCCCCATGCATCGCGGCGTTGTCGGGCGCCGTGCGGGAAGCATCGCGGACTATAACTATTCCGCAGCGCTGAAGAATTCTGGACTGACCTGGGATGCAAGCACGCTTGATCGATGGCTTTCCAACCCGAGCGCGCTGGTTCCAGGCACCAAGATGTTCTTCAAGATCGATGATGCGCAGAGCCGCGCCGACATCATCGCGTACCTTGCGCAGCTCAAGTGAGCGGCGAGACCCCGAACAGCCACACATGCAGCCAGCCGATCGCCACAAAATAAAGCCCGAGCCCGAGCACGACGGCGATCGCATCGTTCCACCGGCCGGGCGGCGCGTTTGGCTTCGCGCGCGGCGGCCGACGCTTCAAGGAAATGCGATCCGCCACCGCCCAGACTAAAAAGCCGCCGAACAGCAGTACGTCCGCCAGAGATCCATTCGCCAATAGATGCGCAAACGCCCAGAGCTTGACCGAGGCCAGCATGGGATGTTTCGCCGCCGTCTGGATTCGGCCGGGCAGGTAGGCGGCGATGAGCAGCGGGAATACCGGCAGCATCAGCACCAAGGCGGCGCGCCGCAGCCAGCTAGGGGGCGAATACAGAACGATCGCCGCCTCGCGCGCCAAGCCAAAGCCGTAGACGATCAGCACCAATCCCGCCAGCGACACGAGCGTGTACAAGCCCTTCCAGGCGCCCTCGCCCAGCCGGCTGCAGACTCGCTCGCGAAAGCCCGGCGACACGATGGCCACCGAATGCATGCCGAGAAACAGCGCCAGCCCAAGAACCAGCACCGCCATGGCGCGCTGCTACTTCTTACCGCGCGGTTTCTTCTTCGGCGCCTTGCGCTTCGCCGGCGCCTTTCTTTTCGCCACGACTTTGCGCTTCGGCACGGGCTTGCGCCTCACCTTCGCGGCCTTGCGCTTCTCTGCCGTCTTTATCGGCTCGCCGCGCAACTGATCGAGAATCGCCGGGTTATCCAGCGTGGACACGTCCTGGGTGATCTCTTCGCCGCGCGCGAGCGAGCGCAGCAGCCGGCGCATGATTTTTCCCGAACGGGTCTTCGGCAGACTGTCCGTCAGCCGGATTTCATCGGGCTTGGCAATGGGGCTGAGCTGCTCGCCGACCCAGGCGCGCAGCTCGGCTATCAGCGCGGTCGCGGCCGCCCCGGTCGGGCGAGTTCCGCCGACGACTACGTACGCAAACACCGACTCGCCCTTGATGGCGTGCGGCTTGCCGACCACGGCAGACTCCGCTACCCGGGGATGCGCGACCAGCGCCGATTCGATCTCCATGGTGCCGAGACGGTGCCCGGCAACATTGAGCACATCGTCGATGCGGCCCATGATCCAGTAGTAGCCTTGCGCGTCCCGATGCGCCGAGTCGCCCGCCACATAGAAGCGATTGCGGAATTTCTCCCAGTAAGTCTTTAGATACCGGTCATTGTCGCCCCAGATGGTGCGCAGCATCGACGGCCAGGGCCGCTTGATCACCAGATAACCGCCGCCGTCGACGGCGGTGATGGCTCGGCCGTCTTCATCGACGATATCGGCGAACACGCCGGGAAGCGGCTTGGTGCAGGAGCCGGGTTTGGTCGGCGTCACGCCCGGCACGGGAGTCATCATGATGGCGCCGGTTTCGGTCTGCCACCAGGTATCGACGATGGGGCAGCGTCCCTTGCCGATCACGCGGTGATACCACATCCAGGCTTCCGGATTGATCGGTTCGCCCACGCTGCCCAGCAGCCGTAGCTTGCTCAGGTCGTACTTGGCCGGCGGCTCGTCGCCGAGCTGCATGAGCGCGCGGATGGCCGTCGGCGCCGTGTACAGGATGGTGACGCCGTGCGCTTCGCAGTTCTTCCAGAAGCGTCCGCCGTCCGGAAAGGTCGGCACACCCTCGAACATCATCAGCGTCGCGCCGACCGCCAGCGGCCCGTAGGCCACATAGGTGTGTCCGGTGATCCAGCCGACATCCGCCGTGCACCAGAATACATCGCTGTCCTTGATGTCGAAGGTCCATCGGATGCTGGTCTTGGCCCCGAGCAGATAGCCGCCGGTCGAATGCTGGATGCCTTTCGGCTTGCCGGTGGATCCCGAGGTGTACAGCAGGAATAGCGGATGCTCGGCGCCGACCCATTCCGGCTCGCAGGAGGTGCCCTGTTCCGAGACCGCGTCCTGCCACCACGCGTCGCGGCCCGCGCGCATGTCGCAGGCCCCGCCGATGCGATCGTACACAATGACGCTTTGCACGCTGGCGCAGCCGTCTTCGAGCGCCTTGTCCACGGTGCGCTTCAAATGCACCGGCTGGCCGCCGCGGAAGCCGCCATCGGCAGTGACCACCATTTTCGCGCCGGCATCTTCGATGCGGTCCTTGACGGCGTTGGCGGAAAATCCGCCGAAAACCACCGAGTGCACTGCGCCGATGCGCGCGCAGGCCTGCATCGCGATCACCGCCTCCGGGATCATGGGCATGTAAATGACGACGCGGTCGCCCTTGCGGATGCCCTTGGCTTTGAGCGCATTCGCGAACCGGCAGACCTCCGCATGCAGCTCGGCGTACGACAGCTTGCGTACGTCGCCGCGGTCGCCCTCGAAGATGATCGCGGTCTTGGCGCCGTGCTGCGCCAGGTGAACGTCGAGACAGTTGTGCGATACGTTCAGCACCCCATCGGTGAACCAGCGAAAGTTCGGCGCTTCCGTGTCATCGAGAGGGATGGTGAAGGGCTTGTGCCAGTCGATCTCGGCGACCGCCAGGTCCGCCCAGAAACCGATGTAATCCTTGTCGGCCTTTGTGGTCAGCTCTTTGAGCTGCGCGGCATTCGGACTCGCGCTCTTGGCAAAGTGCTTGGGAGGCGCAAACACGCGCTTCTCGTGCAGCACGGATTGGATATCTTTCTGAGCCATCTCGCCCCCCCCAGCTATCAATTATAGTTGCTTAGTATACGGCGCGACTGTCGGCGCAGGATGTTTCCGAACGCATGGCTGTCGAAGAAGGATTCGAGCCCGGCGCTGTCCGGCGGGCGAGGTTTGAGGTCGTCCAGCGTCGCGGCCAGCGGCATGTCGCAGACGATTCCGGTCAGGCGCCTGGCCAGGTAAGCGGCATCCTTGTGGGCGCGCAACCGGTGCGCGATCGTGGCGGCGCCGCGCAGCTTGAGCGTGGCAACGCGGTCGATGTTGGCATACAGCTCATCGAGCGAGCCGAACACCGCGAACAGCTCCGCGGCGGTCTTCTTGCCCACCCCCGGCACGCCGGGAATGTTGTCGACCGAATCGCCGGTCAGCGCCAGAAAATCAGCGATGAGTTCCGGGATGGCGCCGAATCGGGGCCCGATCTCGTGGTAGTGGTAGCGGGCGTTGCCGGTATAGTCCCAGAACACATCGCCGTCGCGTATCAGCTGCGACAGGTCCTTGTCGCGGGTTACCAGCACATTGCGCAGCCCGGCGGCGCGCGAACGCGCCGCCAGCGTGCCGATGATGTCGTCCGCCTCGTATTCGGCGCTGGCGAACTCGGCAAGTCCCATATGCCGGCAGAATTCGCGGCACAGCCCGAATTGGCGCTCCAAATCAGCCGGTGCGGCGTCTCGATTGGCCTTGTAAGCCGGGTAAATGCCGTTGCGAAACGAGGTTTCGCTGCGCAGGCTCTTGTCGAAGGCGATGGCGATGCGCTCGGGGCGGATCTGCTCCACGAGATCCGACAGGAAGCGCGCGAAACCGTACAGGGCGTGGGTCGAATTTCCGTCGCCATCGACCATGTCCGGCGGCAGCGAATGATAGGCCCGAAAGATGAAGTAGCTTGCGTCGATGTAGTACACGACGCCGCAGCGCATCTCAGCGCTCACATCGGCCAGCGCTGCATGCGTTCGTGCAAGGGACTGGAGCGCGGAAAATGTGCAATCAGGTATTCCATTTGATCGGCGAGCACCCGGCGCCCCTTCAAGAAGATGTACTCGGCGTAGGTCGGCGTGAACGGCACGGCGAGAAGCTCCATGCCGGCCTGTTCCGGCGTGCGCGAGGCCTTGGCGTTATTGCAGCGCCGGCATGCCGACACCACATTGCTCCAGGTATCGTGGCCGCCGCGGCTGAACGGCGTGACGTGGTCGCGCGACAGCAGGCTATAGGAGAAGCGCGCGCCGCAATACAGGCACAAATAGGCATCGCGGCGAAACAGCGTGTGGTTGTTGAGCGGCGGCGTATAGGCGGCGCCGCGCAGGTTGCCGGGATTGCCGGTGTGTCCCAAGGTGGCGATGATCGAATTCACATCGACGGTGGTGCGCAACCCGGTGCGGGCGCAGGTTCCGCCGAATAATCGGTACAGCTGGGTGCCGCAGGAATAGGCTACTTGCTCGGTGTGGTAGAGGCGCGCCGCCTCACGGTAGTCGATCCACTCCAGCGGCATGCCGGACACGTCGGTGCGCAGGATCTGCTGCGACAGCGGATAGCCTTGAGGCGCGACTTCCAATTCATACATAGGCTGCATCACAATACTAAAGATAGTCGAGTCCTGTGCCATAATTCAACGTTTTGGGGAGATAACCGGCATGCCAGTCGTCGTGGGTGTCCTCAAGGAGACCGTCGCAAGCGAGACCCGGGTGGCCGTCGTCCCGGAAATAGCTGCCAAATTGGCTGCGCTCGGCGCCAAGGTGTTGATTGAGCGCGGCGCGGGCCTCGCGGCACACTTTCCCGACGCGGCCTATGCCGGCGCCGAGCTCAGCGATGCGGCCACCATCCTCGCCAGCGCGGACATATTGCTGAAAGTCCAGCCGCCGAGCCTCGAGGAGGTCGCGGCGGTGAAGCCGGGCACCGTGATCGTCGGCTTCATGCAGGCTTATGCACGGCCCGACCTGGTGCGCGCTCTGAAGGATCGGCGCATCACGAGTTTTTCCATGGAACTGGTGCCGCGCATCTCGCGCGCGCAATCCATGGACGCGCTGTCCTCGCAGGCATCCGTGGCGGGCTACAAGGCGGTGCTCATCGCCGCCAACACGCTGGAAAAATTCCTGCCCATGCTGACCACGGCCGCCGGAACCATCCGCCCGGCGTCGGTTCTGGTCATCGGCGCCGGAGTCGCGGGACTGCAGGCCATCGCCACGGCCAAGCGCCTGGGCGCGGTGGTCGAGGCCTATGACGTGCGCAGCGCCACCAAGGACCAGGTGAAATCGCTGGGCGCGAAGTTCGTGGAAACCGGCGTATCCGCGGAAGGCGCGGGCGGCTATGCCCGCGAACTCACCGCCGAGGAGAAGCTCAAGCAGCAGGAAGTGCTGGATGCGCGCATCGCCGCGAGCGATGCGCTGATCAGCACCGCCTCAGTTCCCGGGCGCGCGGCGCCGCGGATCATCAGCCGCTCCGCGGTCGAGCGCATGAAGCCCGGTTCCGTCATCGTCGACATCGCCGCGGAGCAAGGCGGCAACTGCGAGCTCACCCGCGCCGGCGAAACCGTGCTGCATGCGGGCGTGAAGATCTTGGGTCCGGTCAATCTGCCGGCCACGCTGCCGTTTCACGCCAGCGAGATGTATTCGCGCAACTTGTTCAACTTGTTGAAGCCGGCTTTACCTGCGGGCGAGCTCGCAATCGACTGGAAAGATGAGGTGTTTGCGGGGGCCGTGCTCACGCACGACGGACAGATCAAACACGAAGCGACTCGCAAATCGGTGGAGGGGTAGTCATGATCGATGGCGTCATTGCGCTCTATATTTTCATGCTGGCCGCGTTCACGGGCTACGAGGTCATCTCGCGGGTGCCGGTCATCCTGCACACCCCGCTCATGTCCGGCTCGAATTTCGTGCATGGCATCGTGCTGGTGGGCGCCATGGTCGCGCTGGCCGCGGCCGACAGCACCCTGCTGCGCGTCATCGGCTTCATCGGCGTGTTTCTCGCGGCCGGCAATGCGGTGGGCGGCTATGTGGTGACCGAACGCATGCTCAAGATGTTCGTCTCCGCGGGCAGGAAGCAAGGCGGCAAGCAATGAATGCCGCGGTGAACCTGCAAACCCTGACGCAACTGTCGTACCTGGTGGCGGCAGCCTTGTTCATTCTGGGCTTGAAGCGCATGAGCTCGCCGGTCACCGCGGTCAGCGGCGTGCGCTGGGCCGGGCTCGGCATGCTGCTTGCGACCGCGGTCACTCTGGCGTTCATCATGCAAGCCCCGGCCATCAACCTGATTCTGGTGGTGGCCGCCATCGCGGTCGGCGGCGTGCTGGCGTGGGTGAGCGGCAAACGCGTCGCCATGACCGACATGCCGCAGATGATCGCGCTCTACAACGGCATGGGCGGCGGCGCCGCGGCGGCAATCGCCGCGCTCGAGCTGTACAGCGGCAACGAGCACAGCGTGACCCATCTGACCATCGCCGCGGTCGGCGGATTCATCGGCGCGGTTTCCTTCAGCGGCAGCCTGATCGCCTTCGCCAAACTGCAGGGCTTGATCACCAAGTCGGTGCGCTTCGGCGGGCAGAAATTTCTCAATTTGACCATCCTGCTGATCACCGTCGCGCTCGGAGTGCTGGTGGTTTCGGGCCTCTACTCCGGGCCGCCGGCGGTATCGCTGTTCTTCTGCTTCGCGCTGGCTTTAGGTGTGGCCATGACGCTGCCCATAGGCGGCGCCGACATGCCCGTGGTGATCTCGCTGTACAACGCTCTCACGGGACTCGCGGTCGGCTTCGAAGGCTTCGTGCTCGACAATGCCGCGATGATCATCGCCGGCACCGTGGTCGGCGCGGCAGGCACCTTGCTGACCCAGCTCATGGCCAAGGCCATGAACCGCTCGCTGGGCAATGTGCTGTTTTCGAACTTCGGCGAGACCTCGACGGGGAGCGCAAGCGGCGTCGCCGGAACCCAAAAGGCCATCGAGGCATCCGACGCCGGCGTGATGATGGCCTACTCGCAGAAGATCATCATCGTGCCGGGCTACGGCCTGGCGGTGGCGCAGGCTCAACACAAGGTCTGGGAACTCGCGCAGCTCTTGATCGACCACGGCGTCAAGGTGCGCTTCGCCATTCACCCGGTGGCGGGCCGGATGCCGGGGCACATGAACGTGCTGCTCGCCGAGGCCGGCGTGCCGTACGACCTGATTTCGGACCTCGATGAGATCAACGCCGAGTTCGAGACCGCGGATGTGGCGCTCATCATCGGCGCCAACGACGTCGTCAATCCCGACGCGCGCAGCAACACCGGCAGCCCGATCTACGGCATGCCGATCCTGAACGCGGACAAGGCCAAGAACGTCATCGTCATCAAGCGTGGCCAGGGACAGGGCTTCTCCGGCATCGACAACGCGCTGTTCGGGCTGGATCAGACCCGCATGCTGTATGGCGACGCGCAGGCGGCGGTCGGCCAGCTGATTCAGGCGGTCAAAGCCGCAGGCTAGCGCAGATTGCGGTGGCCGGAGAGCGCGACCCGCTGGGTCACCCGGCGGCGCTGTTCGGGCGTCATTTGGCGCCACTGCTTGCGCAGTTCCTGGCGCCGTTGCGGCGACATTTGCTTGAACTTCTGAAATTGCTCGCGCACGTGCTGTTGCTGCTCGGGCGACAGGCTCTTGAACTGCTGGAAGCGCTGGCGCAGCTCCTGCCGCTGTTGCGGCGACATCGCGCGCCATTGTCCGAAACGCTGCTGCGCGCTCGCGCGTTGCTGCGGAGTCATGGACAGCCAGCGGCTGCTGCCCTTGGCCAGCGCCTGCTGGCGGTCCGCCGGCAAGCTATCCCATTTGCCCTGAAAACTGTGCAGCAATTGCTGCTGCTGGGGAGTGAGCGACTGCCAGTTGGTTGGCGCTGCGGGCGCGGGCGCCTGCGCGACGCTCAAGCTAGGCGCCGCGAGCAACGCGCAGGCGCACAGGAGCAGCGCCCGGATCATTGCCGGGCCTCCTGTGGCGGCGGCGCGGATTGATCTCCCGCACCCAGCGCCGATTTTTTCAAGAATTCCCACCACGCAGCGTCTCCAACATCATCTTCGCCCAAGAACTCGATGAACTCTTCGTCAGGTGCATCCGTGGCCGCAGTCGGCGGCGGCGGCGGGGGTGGCGGCGGCGGCGCGGCGATTGCCGTAGCGCACATCAACGCGGCCATAATCAGTTTTAGCCTATGCCGCCGGTCCAGGATTCTCGGCTTTGTTCGCCCAATCATAGAAATCCACATCATCCTGCAGCATCTCCATGGCATCGCCGGAACCATCATCGCTGGATGCAACGATGTCCAGGTCCTCGAACGCGGTCGGATTGTCGCTCGCGGTTATCACATGATGCCCGACCGGGGAGCCGAACCAAAGGGCCACGCCCAGCACCGCGGCGGCCGTCACCCCTGCGGCCGGCGTCCAAATCGATGCGCGCAGCAGCCAGGGCCGACGCCCGGATGCCGCCGCAACCTCAAGCGCCGCATGCCGTGCCTGCGTCAGGCGCGAGCGCACGCGCATATCGAGGTTGTCGACACTGTCCTGGAACAGTGTTCGGCTACGCTCCTCCAATCCATCATGATGATTCATTGCCAAACCTCGCCCAATTGATCGCGCAGCGAATGCACCGCGCGCGAGTAATGCGTCTTCACGCTGCCTTCCGAGCAACCCATGGCCTTGGCCGTCTCGGCGACATCCAAACCTTCGAAATTACGCAGCATGAACGCCTCGCGCTGGCGCGCCGGCAACCCCCTCAGGGAGGTTTCCAGCTTCTCCATCGCCTGCGACTGCATCAAAATCTCCGGCGCATCGGGCCCACCGTCGGCGACGTTGTCGAGCGGGTCCTGCGCCTCGTTGTCGGGGTCTTCCTTGGCGCCTGGCAACCACACCATGAAGCGCTTGCGCACCGACCTGCGGCGCTGCAGATCGCGGATGCCGTTTTCCAAGATGCGGTAAAACAGCGGCCGCCATTCCGCGCTGGGCTTGGCCGAATAATTGCGCGCCAGCTTCAGCATCGCGTCCTGGACCACGTCCAGCGCATCGTCGGGATCGCGCAGCGCGATCTGCGCCATGCGAAACGCGCGACGCTCGACCTCGGCCAGGAATTTATCGAGTTCTCGTGTCTGATCCAGGACCGCGCCCTCGCGTGCTGGAGCGGGAGGATCCCGGACCATCCAAGCGTGCGAGATCGTAGCAAAGCTAGACATGTCTGGTATAAACGGCTAGCGCCCCCTACGGTTGACTTACGCACACCGCCTGTGACTTGCTTTGCAATATTCCAATCGACGCCTAGATGGGGCATCTAGAGCGGGCTGTAACCCATTGAATTTAAAGCGATCAATTTGATTTAGGGCAGTTTTTCGCCATTTTGACCGGGACCCCTCTCAGATCGGGCACTTAGGGCCGAAACTCCCGGCTTTTCAACAGACTTATCCACATGAGCTGTGGACAAAAGGACCGCCTTGATTCTGCAAGTCGCGCTCGAGGTGCCGCTGCGCCGGGTATTCGACTATCTGCCGCCACCCGACTGGAACGGCCACGAGGCTATTAGCCTCGGCGTGCGGGTCAGGGTTCCGTTCGGGCGCCGCAGGCTGATCGGCATTCTGCTGGCGACTCCCCTGCAGTCCAGCGTACCGCCCGAGAAGCTCAAGGCCGCGCTTCAGATCCTGGACGATGAGCCGGTGCTCGACCCGGTCACCTTCGAGCTGCTGCGCTGGGCGGCCGACTACTACCACCACCCAGTTGGCGAAGTGTTCGCTGCAGCCCTGCCGGGCAGCCTGCGTGCCGGCCAGACGACGCTCGCAACCATCGAGTCTTGGGTTCTGACTCCGGCAGGCCGCGCCGAACTGGAATCCCCCAGCAATCGGCGCGCCCCAAAGCAGCGTGCCGCGCTGGTCTCGCTTGGCACCGGCGCTTTGCCCAAGCCGGGCGCGGTGAAGGCGCTGCTCGAGCGCGGCTGGATCGAAAGGTTAAATTCCGTGCCGCAGGCGGCGCCGCTCGAGACAAGCCCCAGCGATGTGACACTCACCGCGGCCCAAGCAGGCGCGGTGCAAGCAATCAACGCATCGCTGGCGCGGTTTGGCGTGCATTTATTGTACGGCGTGACCGGCAGCGGCAAGACCGAGGTGTACCTGCGGGTGATCGCGCAGGTACTGGCCGCGGGCGGCCAGGCCCTGGTGCTGGTGCCCGAGATCGCCTTGACGCCGCAGCTCGTCGACCGATTCGCGCGCCGCTTCAGCTCCGGCGTGGTGGTGATGCACTCGGCCAAGACCGGCACGGAGCGCCGCGACGCGTGGCGCGCTGCACACAGCGGCCGGGCGCGCATCGTCATCGGCACGCGCTCGGCCGTGTTCGCATCGATGCCGAAGCTGGCACTCATCGTGGTCGACGAGGAACACGACGCGTCGTACAAGCAGCAGGAGGGCTTTCGCTACTCGGCGCGGGATCTGGCGGTGATGCGGGCGCGCTATGCCGGTGTGCCGATCGTGCTGGGCTCCGCCACGCCCTCGCTGGAAACACTGGAAAACGCCTTGCAAGGACGCTATGTGAAGCATCTGCTGCCGCACCGTCCCGGCACCGCCGGCGCGCCGCGCATGACGCTCATCGACCTGCGCAGCCACGGCGGTGAGCATGGAATCTCGACCCCCGCGGTGCAGGCCATGCAGGGGCACTTGCGCGCTGGCGGCCAGGTGATCGTGTTCTTGAACCGGCGCGGCTATGCGCCCAGCTTGTTCTGCAATAGCTGCGGCTGGATCGCGCCCTGCGCGCATTGCGACGCGCGCATGACCCTGCATCTGCGCGCGCAGGCATTGCGCTGCCATCACTGCGGCGCGCAGCGGCCCATCCCTGTGATCTGCGCCAATTGCGGCCAGGCGCTCAACCCGGTTGGGCTCGGAACCGAGCGGGTCGAGGAGACATTGACGCGGCTGTTCCCCGACGCGCCGCTGGCGCGGCTGGACCGCGATACCGCTTCCGGCCGCGGCGCCATGGAAGCCGTGCTCGAGCGCGTGCGCAGTGGCGCCGCGCGAATCCTGGTGGGCACGCAGATGCTCACCAAGGGCCACCACTTCCCCGACGTCAGCTTGGTGGTGATCCTGGATGCCGATCAGGGCCTGTTCGCCAGCGACTTCCGCGCCACCGAGCGGCTTGCCCAGGCGATCACCCAGGTGGCCGGCCGGGCGGGGCGCGAGGCGCGCGCCGGAGAGGTGCTGATTCAAACCCAGTTTCCCGAGCATCCTCTGCTCAATCGGCTGATCGCCGAGGGCTACGAAGCCTTTGCGGCCGGCGCATTGGAGGAGCGCCGCGAGGCATCCTGGCCGCCGTATTCAAGGCTCGCCCTGCTGCGCGCCGAGGCCAAGGACAGCGTCGCCTTGGACGGCTTCCTGCGCACGATCGCAGATCCAGGCCCCTTGGACACAACCGTCAAGATTCTGGGACCCGCCCCCGCGCTGCTCGCGCGGCGCGCCGATTATTTTCGCGCGCATCTGCTGGTGGAGTGCGCTGCCCGCGCCGGCTTGCAGCGCTTCTTGAGCAAATGGCTGCCGCGCATCGAGGCAACGCCCGCGCCCGCCGGGCTGCGCTGGTCCCTCGACGTCGATCCGCTCGAGGTCGATTGAGAGGATTGCGGTAAACTGCCGACCCTTTGCGATTAGGACTGGCCTTGAAGAATCTGATCGAATCCCTGCTCCGGCAAGCGCTCGCCGCGCTCTCCATCCCGTTCGACCATATCGAGGTCGAACGCACCCGGGATTCGCGCCACGGAGACTTCGCCACCAACCTGGCGATGCGCCTCGCCAAGCCTGCGCGCCAGAGCCCGCGCAAGCTGGCCGAAGCGTTGCTTGAGGCGCTGCCCGCCGATACGTCGATCGAGCGGGCCGAGATCGCCGGCGCCGGCTTCATCAATTTCTTTCTGGCGCAGTCCGCGTATCACGCCGAGATCGGCCGGATCCTCGATCAGGCACACAACTACGGCCGGTCGCACAGCGGCGCGGGACGCAGCGTGATGGTGGAATTCGTGTCCGCGAATCCGACCGGGCCATTGCACGTCGGTCACGGCCGCCATGCCGCCTATGGCGCGACGGTCGCCAACCTCCTCGAGGCCACAGGCTTCAGGGTGCAGCGCGAATACTACGTCAACGACGCCGGGCGGCAGATGGACATCCTGGCGGTGAGCACCTGGCTGAGGTACTTGCAGCGCTGCGGGGAGCATCTGGTGTTTCCGGCCAACGGCTACCGCGGCGAGTACATCGTGGCCATTGCCGAACAACTGTTCGCCGCCGACGGGCCCTCGCTGCGGCGCGACGCCGCGGAGCTGTTCGAGAATTTGCCGCCGGACGAGCCGCAGGGCGGAGACAAGGACGCCTATATCGACGCGGTAATAGTCAGGGCGCGCAGCTTGATCGGCGCTGCGGCTTTCGCCCGGGTGCTGGATCTGGCGCTGTCCGGGATTCTCGCGGACATCGATGAGGATCTGGCCGAATTCGGCGTGACCTTCGATCGTTGGTTCCTGGAGCATTCCCTGGCCGACAGCGGCGCCGTCGACCGCTCGATCGCCGCTCTCAATCGCGCCAACTGGGTTTACACGAAGGATGGCGCGCTGTGGTTCAAGAGCACCGAATTCGGCGACGAGAAGGACCGCGTGATCGTGCGCGAGAACGGCGCCAAGACCTACTTCGCCTCGGATATCGCCTATGTGTTCGACAAGCGCGAGCGCGGCTTCGAGCATCTGCTGTACATCTGGGGCGCCGATCACCACGGATATATCGCGCGCCTGCGCGCGGCACTGATCGCGCTCGGCGGTCCCGCCGACTGTTTCGAAGTGCGCCTGGTGCAGTTCGTGTCGCTGTTCCGCGGCGGCGAGAAAGCGCAGATGTCGACGCGCTCCGGTGAATTCGTCACCCTGCGCGACCTGCGCCGGGAAGTGGGCAACGATGCGGCGCGCCTGTTCTATGTCATGCGCAGCAACGACCAGCATCTGGACTTCGACCTGGAGCTGGCGAAGGCGCGCTCCAACGACAACCCGGTGTATTACATCCAGTACGCGCATGCGCGCGTCGCGAGCGTCATGCGGCAACTGAAGGAGCGCGGAATCGCCCACGATGTCGCGCGCGGCCTGGCCGCCTTGAGGTTGCTCGATCAGCCGCAGGAGCTGCAATTGATCAGGCGCGTGTGCGCATACCCTGAGATCGTCGAACAATCGGCGCTGCAGCGCGCGCCGCATACGCTGGTGCACTATCTGCGCGATCTGGCCAACGACTTCCACACCAATTATAGCGCGCACCAGTTCATCGTCGAAGATGCCGAGTTGCGCGACGCGCGCATCGATCTTGCGCTGGCGACGCAGCAGGTGATCCGCAACGGCCTCAAGTTATTGGGCGTGTCCTCGCCCGATAGCATGTAGCCGCTCTCATGGCACGCGACTACAAGACCAGACGCAAGCCGGCGGGCGGGTTCTCCGGCTGGACCGGCGCCGCCTGCGGGCTGGCGGTCGGTCTCGCCGTGGCGGGCATCGTCTACGTCAAGGATCATCGCGCCGATGCGCCGCCGCCGCACACGCCCAAGGCCGCGAAGAAGCTGCACGGCAATGAGCCGCCCGAAGCCGACGCCGCGGACGCCGGCGCGCCGGAACAGCCGGCGAATTCCTACGAGTTCTACGACAAGCTGCCGAAGTTCGAGGTGGTGGTGCCGGAGAAGGACAAGGACGTCAGGCCGGACCTGAAGACGGCGCCCGAAACGCGCCGCGGCACCTATGTATTGCAGGCCGGGTCGTACAAGAATTTCGCCGACGCCGACCGGGTGCGCGCGCAGCTTGCGCTGCAGGGGGTCGAGTCCAAGGTGCAAAAGGTGTCGGTCGACAACGATACCTGGCACCGGATCCGCATCGGCCCCATCACCAAGCTCGACGAACTGAATCGGCTGCGCCAGATCCTGCGCAAGGCGGACGTCGACGTGCTGGTGATCCGGGTCGGGGACTGACCACTCGCGGCTAGTCTTCGCCGAGCTGGCGAAAATCGACCCCCAAGGCGCGCAGCTTGCGGTACAGGTGAGTGCGCTCCATCCCCACCCGCTTGGCGAGCTGGCCCACCTTGCCGTTGCACAGCAATAGTTGCTGCTGCAGGTAGGCGCGCTCGAATTGCTCGCGCGCCTCGCGCAGCGGCAGCGCCAGCAAATCCTGCTTGACCAGCGGCTCGTCGACCGACAGTTTCACCGCCAGCTCGCGCTCCACCTCCTCCAGCCTGATCTCCTCGCCCGCGCCCAGGATCAGCACGCGCTGCACCAGGTTCTTCAATTCGCCCACATTGCCGGGCCAGGGATAATTGCGCAGGCGATTCTGCGCTGCGACGCTGAAGCGCCGCAGCGGCAGGTGCTGATCGTCGACCAGGCGATCGACGTAGTAGCGCAACAGGTCCGGCACGTCCTCGGCGTAGTCCCGCAGCGGCGGCACCCGCAGCGTGATCACATTGAGATTTGCGATCAGGTCGCGCCGGTAGGGATCGGGGCTCGAGCGCAGCTCGAATCCATCCTGAGCGGAACTGATCCAGCGCACATTGAGCGGCAGCCTTTGCCGGCCGCCGACGCGCGTATAGCCATCCTGGTCGATGACTCCGACCAAGGCGCGCTGCGCTTCGCTGTTCAAGTCCTCGAGCCCGTTGATGTAGAGCGAGCCGCCGGCCGCCTGATCGAATGCGCCCAGCTCCACCCTGCCGTCGCGCTCGCTGCCGAACAGCGCCGCGGCCGGATCTGCGCCTAAGCTCGCCGCCACCACCATGAAGAAGGGCTTGGCGGCGCGCGCGCTCAGCGAATGCAGATAGCGGGCGTAGGCCTCGCGTCCCGAGCCCAGTTCCCCGAGCAGCAGCACGGGCGAGGAGCTGAACGCGGCCTGCTGCACCTGTTCGCGCAGCGCCTGCGTGGCCTTGCCCTTGCCGATGGGCACCGCCAGCGAGGCTCCCTGGGTGCGCGCCGACAGGCGCTTGCGGCGCCCGGCGTCGAGCGCGCGTTCCACCGTGCGCAGCAGCTTGGTCAACGACAGGGGCTTCTCGACGAAATCGAAGGCCCCCAACCGCGTGGCCTCCACCGCCGTTTCCACCGTGCCGTGGCCCGACATCATCACCACCGGGCAGTCGTAGCCGTCGGTCACCGACCATTCGCGCAGCAATGTGATGCCGTCGGTATCCGGCATCCAGATATCGAGCAGCACCAGGTCGGGCACCTGGCTGGCGCGCGCGGAGCGCGCCTGGC
>Ga0302311_10004305_pt1 | contig 15374 bp, 5 predicted proteins | sample III_Palsa_N1_3_FD_200449 | JGI IMG/M metagenome (GOLD analysis project Ga0302311, IMG submission 200449) | Peat permafrost microbial communities from Stordalen Mire near Abisko, Sweden - III_Palsa_N1_3 | ecosystem: Environmental > Terrestrial > Soil > Palsa > Peat permafrost | place: Sweden... | reverse complement strand
CGCGCGATGTGCCCGGCCAGGCCATCATCCAGCGCCTGCACGAAATCAGCATGAAGCCGGAATTCATCGGCCGGCTGATCATCCTGGAAGGCTACGACATGCTGCTGGCGCGCAATCTGGTGCAGGGTTGCGATGTCTGGCTCAACAATCCGGAATATCCGCTCGAGGCCAGCGGCACCAGCGGCGAAAAAGCCGGCATCAATGGCGTGGTCAACGTTTCGGTTCTGGATGGCTGGTGGGACGAAGGCTACGACGGCAGCAACGGCTTCGCCGTGAAGCCGGTGGATCCGGGCTACTGGACCGAGCTGTCCGAAGATCTCGCCGCGCGGCGGCGCGACGAAGAAGAAGCCAGGCAGCTGCTCGATATCGTCGAGCACCAGGTGGTGCCGCTGTACTACGGCGCCGATGGACAGGGCTACGCTCCGGAATGGGTGCAGATCAGCAAGAACTCGATGAAGTCGCTGATTCCGCGATACAACTCGTCGCGCATGGTGATGGACTATCTGCACTATGCCTATGCCCCCGCGGTGCGGCAGACGCGCAAGCTGAGCGCGGGCGGCGTTGCCGCCGCGCGCGAACTCGCGGCGTGGAAGAAAGTGGTGCGCCACCGCTGGAAGGGTGTGCGCCTGGAGTTGTTGCGGGAGCCGGCGCAGGCGCTGCCTCACGGCGATCGTCTGGCGCTGGAAGTGCGGGCGCGGCTCAATGGCCTGGGCGTTGAGGACGTAGTGGTGGAATGCGTGCTGGGCCGCGGCGACGCAGAGAACTTCCGCACCGAGCAAACCATGCCGTTCGCGCCGCAGGAAGGCGCCGGCAGCGAGGCTCTTGTGTATCGCCTGGATCTCACCCCGCTATCCGGCTTGCAGCATTACCGCGTGCGCATCCGGCCGGTGCATGCGGCGCTGTCGCATCCCCTGGAACTGGGTCTCTGCACTTGGTTGTAACGCTCAATCGTTGAGGGTCAGGGCGGCCAGCGGCCAGGCTTCCGCCAGTTGCCGAAGGTGAATGTTGCGGCCATGGGCTCTCTGGCGGCCCAGCAGATCGGTGAATACCACCGCCTGCAGGTCGCGGGGGAGCACCACGCGTGTGTCGCCCCAGTCATCCGCCGTGATCGTCAGGCTGTCCGCCGAGGACAGCAGGGCTGTCGGCAGCCGCGGCGCCAATACCAGCAATGCCGGACCTGCGTCCAGCGTGCGGACAAAGGCGAGCAGGTGTTCCGCCTTTGCGCCCGCGACCTCGAGCGGCACGTAGCGCCCTTCGGCGAACAGCCTGGGTTGGCGCGCGCGATAGGCCAGCAGCCGGGCGATCAGGGTTTGCTTGATGCGTCCGTCCCGCCACTGTCGCAGCAGTTCATCGTCGGTCGGCGCGGCGGCAAATGCGGCGGCGCGCGCGGCGAAATCCACCGGCCGGCGGTTGTCGGGATCGACCAGGCTCAGGTCCCACCAGTCGCAACCCTGGTAGAGGTCGGGCACGCCGGGGGTGGTCAGGCGCAACAGGGTCTGGCTCAGGCCGTTGAGCGCTCCGGCGGCGGCGATGCTTGCCACGAACGCCGACAGGTCCTGCAGGAACGCGGGCGCGACCGAGGGATCGAGCAGTCTGTGCAGGAAAGTCCGGCAGGCTTCCTCGTAAGCGAGATTGGGCTCCACCCAGCCCGAACGGCGCTTGGCTTCGCGCACGGCTTTCTGCTGCCAGCCGGCCAGTCGCTGGTCCAGCGCGGTGAGCGCCTCGCGGTCGTTGAGGTCCAGGGCGTAAGGCCATGCGCCCACCAGCATCTGGTAGAGCATGTACTCGTCGGTGGCGTCGGGGCCCTTGACGCCTTCGATGTCCGGCTTCAGCGTCCGGTTCGCCGTGCTCCAGCGCGCGACCGCCTGCGCCCAGTGATCCGGGCGCTCGCTCAGCACGGCCAGCCGCGCCCGCAGGTCTTCACCGCGCTTGTGGTCGTGGGTGGCGGTGGCCAGCATTGCCGCCGGGTAGCGCTCGGTGCGTTCGACGCAGGCGGCGTGAAACTGTTCGACGCTCATGCCGAACTGACCTGGGTCCGCGCCCACTTCGTTGCGCGACAGCAGCGTTCCGTGCCGGTAGAAAGCGGTGTCTTCCACCGACTTGGCGGCCACCGGCGAAGTCAGCTGCTGGAAGCGTGCGATGGCGCGCAGCCGTGCGCGCTGCTCGGCCAGGCGCGTCACCGTGCGCGGCGCAACGCCGCCCAGCCAGCCGTCGACCAGATCGAGCAGGGGCGCTTCGCCGGGGCGACAGGTGCGCTTGGCGGCGGCGATGACCTGCCGCATGATCCCGGCATCGGCCTCGCTGCGGCCGCGCGCGTCGGCATAGGTGCGATACACCGGGAAGTGCACTAGCAATTCGGCCAGCACCCGCTTCACCGCGCCCAGGGTCCAGTCCCGCGTCGCCGGATCGGCGCGGGCGATGCTGTGCAGGGCATGGGCGCAGGCGTTGAAGTCGGCGGCGAGCAGTTCCTGCGGAATGCGGCGGCGCGCGCGGCGTTCCTCGTCGGCGAAATTCGAGCCGCCGCCGCTGTATTCGCTCCACAGCGCGCGCAACGGCGCCTCGCCATGCGGATCGTGCAGCAGGGCGCCGACCTGGTTCATGAAGACATAGCCGGAGGTGCCGTCGGTGTGCCAGTCCGTCGCCAACAACTCTCCCGGCGCGAGGATCTTTTCGACGATCAGGTAGGGCGCGCCGCCCGGGGCTTCCGCCGGCCGCTCCGCCGCCAACTTCTTCAGGCGCCGCCGCAGCTTCTGGCAGTAGCCGCGCGGATCGGCCAGGCCGTCGACATGATCGACGCGGAAGCCGTCGATCAATCCTTCCTGGTACAGCCTGAACACGGTACCGTGCACCGCTTCGAACACCGCCGTTTCCTGCACGCGCAGGCCGGCCAGGTCGATCACGTCGAAGAAGCGCCGCCAGTTGATCTCATCGGTGGCGCTGCGCCACCAGGCCAGGCGGTAGTGCTGTCGTTCCAGCAGGCGATGCAGCAGCGCGCGTCCTTCCGCCGACTGCGGCGAATGGCGCGCGATGACGTCCCGCAGCGCCTGCGCGATGGCGGGTTCCTGCATCGCCTGCGCCAGGGCGCGGCGCGCCGTGTCGAAACCCTGCTGCCGGTTGCCGCGTCCGCCGCGCAGGCTGTCGCGGAACATCCGCACGAACGGCGCCAGCGTCTCGCCGCCGCTGTGCAGCAGCGCCGCGTAGTATTCCGGCGCGATCGGGAAGTGATGGTCGTAGTAGGCCGCGTATAGCTGTGCGCTCGCCGCATCCAGGCACAGGGTGATTTCGCCGTCCTTCAAGGCTTCGCCGTAAGGCTTGCCGAGGAAGGGCGCGAGGACGCGGCCATGCAGCGCCGGATCGGGCACGTCCCAGTCGATGTCGAAGAAGCCGGCGTAGCGGCTGTCGCGGCCCCATTGCAATACGTCCATCCACCAGGCGTTGTCGTGGTTGCCCACCGCCATGTGGTTCGGCACGATGTCGACGATCAGGCCCATGTCATGGCGGCGCAATTCCGCCACCAGCCGGCGCAGGCCGTCTTCGCCGCCCAGTTCCGGGTTGACGCTGCCGTAGTCCACCGCGTCGTAGCCGTGCGCCGAGCCGCTGCGGGCGGTGAGGATCGGCGAGGCATACAGATGGCTGATGCCGAGCCGGGCGAAATAAGCCACCTGTTCGCGCGCGGCTTCGAAGGGAAAGCCCCGATGGAATTGCAGTCTTGCGGTAGCGCGCGGTGGAATCAGCGAAGAGCGCATATCAGCCTTGCCGCCGCGCGGCGTGCAGGATGGCGATGCGGCGTTCCACTTCGTCCGGCCGCAACAGGGTTTCGGTATCGTGCGGCAGGCGCCGACGCCAGTTCGGATGTTCGTCCACGGTGCCCGGCACATTGGGCTGTTCGGCCGAACCGATCAGATCTTCCAGCGGCGCCAGCGCCAGCGGTGCCGGGGTGCGGCCGATGAAAGCCAGCGCGGCGTCGATCGCCGGCTGCGGCTGATCGTGTGCCGGCATCGCCTCGCCGGTCACGCCGGCGTGGCTGAAAGCGCTCCATAGCGCGCGGCGGTCGCGCGCGCGCTGGCCGCGTTCGCCGGATTCGCTTGAGCCGGGCGCCAGCTGATTGCGTGCGGCAAGCCCGTCGATATCGTGTTCGCTCCACCAGCCCGCCACCGTCGGCAGATCATGGGTGGTGGTGGTGGCGATTGCGCTCGGCGACCAGCGTGCCGGTTCCATGAAGTAGCCATGATCGCGCTCGAACCACAGCACCTGAATGCCGAGCACGCCGCTGCGCACGAGATGCTCGCGGAAGCCCTCGGGGATGGTCCCCAGGTCTTCGCCGACGATCACCGCGCGATGGCGCCACGATTCCAGCGCCACCAGCCGCAACAGATCCTGCAGCGGATACGACAGGTAGGCGCCCTGGGTGGCCTCGGCGCCTTCCGGCACCAGCCACAGCCGGCTCAGTCCGAGTACATGGTCGATGCGCAGGCCGCCGGCATGGCGCAGGCCTGCGCGCAGCGTTTCGATGAACGGCATATAGCCGTGCCGCTTCAGGCCGCGCGGGGAGAAGGCGGTGAGTCCCCAGTTCTGGCCGCGGGTATTGAGCAGGTCCGGCGGTGCGCCTACGCTCAGGCCGGTGAGCACATCCTGCTGCCGGCTCCATACATGGCTGCCGCCGCTATCGGTGCCGATGGCGAGGTCGGCGATCAGGCCGATGCGCATGCCCGCGTCGCGCGCCTGTGCCTGCGCGTCTGCCAGGCCGCGGTCCGCCAGCCATTGCAGGAACAGGTGGTAGCCGACCTCGTCCGCCTGCTCGCGGACGAAGCGCGCCACCTCGGCGCTGGCCGGATCGCGCAGGGCGGCCGGCCATTTGCGCCAGTGCCATTGCCCCGGGTCGCGTTGCAGCGCGGCCGCATGCAGGGCTTCGAAGGTGGCGTGTTCGCGCAATGCCGCGCCACCGGCCTGGACGAAGCCTTGATAGTCCAGGCCCAGCATGTCGCCGGTATCGTGCAACCACGGCGCAGAGATGTCGTAAAGGGCGCGCAGGATAGCCTGCTTGCTGCGCGCCGCAGCGGGCCAGTCGACCAGCGGTTCCTGTTCGAGACGGGTTTGTTCCTCGCGCAGGCCGAGCCGCTCCACCACTTCCCGTACGGCGGACGCGCCGAAGGTTCGCGCCGCGTCCGCATACAGACCGTTGAGGAACAGCCGGCTCGACGGCGAATACGGGCTGAAATGGCCGACGTCGGCGCTGAACAGCGCATGCACCGGGCTGATCGCCAGCGCATCGGCGCCGCGCGCCGCGGCTTCGCGGCCCAGGGTGGCGAGGGCGCTGAAGTTGCCGATGCCGCCGTCGCCGCTGCGCCGCAGTGAATAGAGCTGTACTGACAATCCCCACAGGCGCTCGGTACCTGCGGCTTCGGCCGTGCCATAACAGCGCGCGGGTGCCACCGCCATCGACAACCGCTGCGCGCCCAGATGCAGCGTGTAATAGCCCGGCGTGGTGATGCCTGGCAGGAACGCCTGGCCGTGGCCATCCACCTCCAGCTTTAAATCGACGGTGGTTTTGCCATCTTCCGCGATGAGGCGCGCTACCGGGCCATGCTTGCCGCCGCTGCCCGGGGTTAGCCGATGCGGCACACCGGCATCCACGATGAGCAGTTCCGGCGTCGCGTTGTGGCCGTCTTCCTGTTCCAGCTTGCGGCTGCTGTCTGCGATCTGTGTCGCATCGTTCGCCGGCAACTCCAGGGCCGTAAGGATGCGCCGCAGCGTATCCGGTGCGACTTGCTGCAGCTGCCCCTGGTAATCGCGCCACTGCGTGGCCAGGCCGGCGGCTCGCGCCAGCTCTTCCAGTGCCGGGTCACTCATGTCCGCGCCTTGAGCCATGCGCTGCAGGAATGGGGCTGCAGTATGCCCTGCGCCGTTGCGGCGCCGCATCCGTCCCGGCTTTCGAACAGCAGCGTTCCCGCGGGCGCATCAACCTTGGCGACTTCCTCGCCGAGGTTGACTCCCAGCCATAGCACGGCGCCGTTACCGAGCCGCCAGCTCGCCACGACGGCGGCAGGGCCAATTGCCGCCGCACCGAGACTGCGTGTGCCGGCCAGCCCCGGCGCGATCGTCTCGTTGCGCAACTTCAGCAGGCGGCGGTAATAGGCAAGCTGTTCGCTCTGCGCGCCGGATTTCGCCGCGGCGGGCAGGCAGGAGCGGCGGAAGGTCGATTCGGCATTGGGATCGGGAATCGCCTCGCGTTGCTTCGGATTGGCGAAAGCCGGAAACGCCGCGAATTCCTTGCGCCGGCCTTCGCGCACGGCGTCGGCCAGTTCCTCGTGGAAATCGGTGAAGAACAGGAAGGGCTCGCCGGCGCCCCATTCCTCGCCCATGAACAGCAGCGGCGTCTGCGGCGACAGCAGCTGCAGGGCGATGGCGGCCCGCAGGGCCTGCGGCTTGGCCAACAGGCCCAGGCGTTCGCCCAGGGCGCGGTTGCCGACCTGATCGTGGTTCTGCAGGAACAACACGAAATTGTCGGGTGCGAGGTGCGCGCTGCGCGTGCCGCGCGGCTTGCCTTCATGGCTGGGGGAGGGCTCGCCCTGGTAGACGAAACCCTCAGCCAGGCAGCGGGCCAGCTTGGCCGTTGGCGTCTCGGCGTAATTGCGATAGTAGCTTTCGGTCTCGCCGGTGAGCAGCACGTGCAGCACGTTGTGGCCGTCGTCGTTCCACTGTGCGTCGTAGCCCTGCACCAGGCGCGCGGCATCGTTGTGCTCGTTTTCCAGCACCAGGTGGACATGCCGCCCCGGCTCCGTGGCGGCGCGCACGCGCGCGGCCAGTTCATCCAGGAACCCGGTGTCGCCGATGGCATGCACGGCGTCCAGCCGCAGGCCGTCGAAGCGGTATTCCATCAGCCAGTAGATGGCGTTGGCGATGAAGAATTCGCGTACCTGCGGACGCTTGAAATCGATCGACGCCCCCCAAGGCGAGGCCCGCTGTTCGTCGAAGAACTGCGGCGCATAGCTGTGCAGGAAATTGCCGTCCGGCCCGAAGTGGTTGTAGACCACGTCGAGATAGACGCACAGGCCCAGGCCATGCGCGGTGTCGATCAGGGCCTTGAGCTCGTCCGGCGCGCCGTAGGCCGCGGTCGGCGCGTAAGGCAGCACGCCGTCATAGCCCCAGTTGCGGGTGCCGGAGAAATCCGCGATCGGCATCAGCTCCACCGCGCTCACGCCGAGCTCTTTCAGGTGCGGCAGGCGCTTGGCTACTTCGGCGAAGCTGCCGCCGTAGCAGCCGACGTGCAGTTCATAGATCACGCTGCCCGCCCAGGGCCGGCCGTTCCAGTTCCGGTGCTTCCAGAGATAGGCGCGGGGATCGACCACGACACTGTGCCCATGAACGCCGCCGGACTGGGCGCGCGAAGCCGGGTCCGGCACGCTGAGTTCGTCGCTGACGCGGTAGCGATAACGACTACCCGCGCCGCAGGCCGCCGTCGTGCTGAACACGCCGTCTTCATCCCGCTGCATCGGCAATGGCGCCGCGCCTTCAAGTTCCAGCCACGCCCGCTGCAACGCCGGCGCCCACAAGGAAAAGCGCGTTCCCCCGGTTTCCAGCAACTCGGAGCCGAAGGGCAGCTTCACTGCATGACCCGGTTTCATGGTTCGCTGTCCGCCGCTGCCGCAAGCTCTTGTGGAACAGCTTCGGGCTGCTGCTCGTTCGAGGCCTCCGGCATGCGCTTCTTCGCCAGGCCGGCCAGGACGGAGGCATCCACTTCCGCGATCAGGGCCACGGCGCTGAACGCCGCTACGGTGTAACGCTCGTGTGCCGGCGCGGGGTCCGGCTTTGCCACCCCGTCGGTATCGACCAGCACCCGGTATTCGAGCGTCGGTTCCGGCAGCTCGAATTCGTGCGGGGCATCGTCGGAATTGAACAGCAGAATGGCGATCTCGAGCTTGCCGTCCTTGCGCCGTACCGCGCGCCGCACGCCGAGCAGGCGCGCATTGGGATTGTCCCAGTCTTCCTGCGACAGGTCGGTGCCGCGCTCGTCGAACCAGATGATGTCGTTCAGGCCGGGCCCGACCTCAACCCGGCCGTGCTGGAAATTCAGTCCCTGGAACACCGGGTGCTTGCGGCGGATCTCGATCAGTCGCGCGGTGAAGTCGCGCAGCGCTGCGCCACGGGGCGCACCGGGCAGGGCCCAGTCCAGCCAGGCAAGTTCGTTATCCTGGCAGTAGACATTGTTGTTGCCTTGCTGGGTCTGGCCGAACTCGTCGCCGGCCAAGATCATCGGCGTGCCCTGCGACAGGAGCAGGGCGGTCAGCAGGTTACGCTTGGTCCGTTCGCGCAGGGCAGTGACCTGCGCATCGTCGCTCGGCCCTTCCACACCCCAGTTACGGCTCTCGTTATGGTCGGAGCCGTCGCGGCCGTCCTCGCCGTTGGCCATATTGTGCTTGGACTCGTAGCTCACCATGTCCTGCAAGGTGAAGCCGTCGTGGGCGGTGACGAAGTTGACGCTGGCCCAGGGTTTGCGGCGGTGGTGATCGAACATCTCCGCCGAGGCCTGCAGCCGTGCCGCCAGCGCGCCGCGCATGCCGGCGTCGCCTTTCCAGTACTTGCGCACGTCGTCGCGGAACTTGCCGTTCCACTCGGCGAAGCCCGGCGGATGGTTGCCGATCTGGTAGCCTCCGGGGCCGATGTCCCAGGGCTCCGAGATCAGCTTCAGGGTGCTGAGCAGCGGATCCTGCATCAGTGCATCGAAGAAGCCGCTGCCGGGATCGAAGCCGTTCGGCTCGCGCCCCAGCGACACGCCAAGGTCGAAGCGGAAGCCGTCGACGCGGAATTCAGTTGCCCAGTAGCGCAGCGAATCCATCACCATCTGGATCACCCGCGGGTGCACGGTGTTGACGGTATTGCCGGTACCGGTGTCGTTAATGTAGTGGCGCGGGTTTTCCTGCAGCAGCCGGTAGTAGCTCACGTTGTCGAGGCCGCGGAACGACAGCGTCGGTCCCAGTTCGCTGCCCTCGCAGGTGTGGTTGTAGACCACGTCGAGGATCACCTCGATGCCGGCGGCGTGCAGCTGCTGTACTGCCCATTTGAGCTGGCCCAGCGTGCCGTCCGAGAGGTAGGCGTTATCGGGCGCGAAGAAGCCGAGCGTGTTGTAGCCCCAGTAATTGGTCAGCCCGTTTTCCACCAGGTTACGGTCACGGGCGAAGGCGTGGATCGGCAGCAGCTCCACCGCCGTCACGCCGAGCCGCTTCAGGTATTCGATGCTGCGCGGGTGTCCCAGCGCGCCGAAGGTGCCGCGCTCGTGCAGCGCGAAGGCCTCGTTGCGCTTTGAATAGCCTTTGACATGCATCTCGTAGATGACCGTATCGGACCAGGGCACGCGTGGCGCATGGTCCTTGCCCCAGTCGAAATGGTCGTCCACCACCATCGCCTTGGGCATGTAATCGGCGCTGTTGCGGCGGTCGAAAGCCAGGTCAGCCTTGGGCGCGCCCAGCCGGTAGCCATAGAGTGCGTCATGCCAGCGGATCTCGCCGGAGAGCTGCCGTGCGTAAGGATCGAGCAGCAGCTTGTTGGGATTGAAGCGATGGCCATTGGCCGGATCGAAAGGGCCATACGCACGATAGCCGTACAGCGTGCCGGGACGCGCGCCCGGCAGGTAGCCGTGCCACGCGCCGTCGGTGCAGTCCGGCATCGTCAGGCGCGTCTCGTGGCGACCGCCTGCCTCGAACAGGCACAGCTCGACGCGCTCCGCGTTCTCGGAGAAAACCGCGAAATGCGTGCCGCGCCCATCCCAGTGCGCGCCCAAGGGGTAGGGCGCCGAGGGTTGCAGACGGTCGGCCGTGGAATCTGTCATCGAAAGATCCTTCTTTCAGATAAACACGGCGCCATCCGGCGCCATGGGCGCTACTTTTGCCGCTCAGCCTTCCGCGATCAGATAAATCGTGGCCAGCGGCGGCAGCGTCAGCTCCAGTGAAAACGGCTGTCCGTGGCTGGGCGCCTGCTGCGTGCGCACCAGGCCCTCGTTGCCGACGTTGCCACCGCCGTAGACGCCGGCATCGCTGTTGAACACCTCGCGCCAGGCGCCGGTTCGCGGCGCGCCGATGCGGTAGCCGTAGCGCGGCACCGGGGTGAGGTTGCTCACCACGATGACCGGCGGGTCCGCTTCTCCACCCGAACGGTAGAAGGCGAACACGCTATTGACGGCGTCATCGCCGACCAGCCAGTGGAAGCCGGTGTCCTTGCAATCCGCCACGTGCAGCGCGGGCTGGGCCGCATACAGATGGTTCAGATCACGCACTGCCCGTTGCACACCGCCGTGGTAGGGATCGCCAAGCGCGCCCCAGTCCAGCTGCGTGTCGTGGTTCCACTCGCGGTCCTGCGCCAGTTCGTCGCCCATGAACAGCAGCTTCTTGCCGGGATGTGCCCACATGAAGCCGTAGTAGGCGCGCAGGTTGGCGAATCGCTGCCAGCGGTCGCCGGGCATCTTGCCGATCATCGAACGCTTGCCGTGCACCACTTCGTCATGCGACAGCGGCAGCACGAAGTGCTCGGAGAAGGCGTATACCAGGCCGAAGGTCAGCTCGTTGTGATGGTGTGCGCGATGGATCGGATCATGGGCGATGTAGCTCAGCGTGTCGTGCATCCAGCCCATGTTCCACTTGAAATCGAAGCCCAGGCCGCCTTCGCCGGTGGGCCGCGTCACACCGGGCCACGCGGTCGATTCCTCGGCGATCAACAGTGTGCCCGGGCAGCGCTCGTGCACCACGTCGCTGAGGTGGCGCAGGAAATCGATCGATTCCAGGTTCTCGCGGCCGCCGTACTTGTTGGGAATCCACTGGCCCGCCTGCCGTGAGTAATCCCGGTACAGCATGGAAGCGACGGCATCCACGCGCAGCCCGTCGACATGGTAGTGCTCCAGCCAGTGCAGGGCGCTGGCCAGCAGGAAGCCGTGCACCTCGCGGCGTCCCATGTTGTAGATCAGCGTGTTCCAATCCTGGTGAAAACCTTCGCGCGGATCCTCATGCTCATACAGCGAGGTGCCGTCGAAGCGCATCAGGCCGTGGGCATCGGTGGGGAAGTGTGCCGGCACCCAGTCCAGCAACACACCCAGTCCGGCCTGGTGGCAGCGGTCGACGAAGCCGGCGAACGCTCGCGGCTCGCCGTATTCCGCGTGCGGCGCAAACAGGCCCAGCGGCTGATAGCCCCAGGAGCCGCCGAAGGGATGGGCGGTGATCGGCAGCAGCTCGAGGTGCGTGAAGCCCTGCTCGACCACATAGGGGATCAGCTGGTCCGCCAGTTCTTCCCAGGACAGCATGCGGTGGCCGTGCTCGCCGCCGCGCCGCCACGAACCGGCGTGGACCTCGTAGATCGAAATCGGCGCCTGCGTGGATTGCAGTCCGGGGCGACGCTTCAGCCATGCGGCGTCATTCCACTGGAACGGTGTCGGATCGGCGACGATGGAAGCCGTGCGCGGCGGTCGCTCGGACTGCAGGGCCACGGGGTCCGCCTTCTGCGGCACCGACCCATAGGGTCCCAGGATGTCATACTTGTACAGGGCGCCGGGATCGAGCCGGGGAATGAACACCTCCCAGACACCGCTCTCCAGTCGCTTGCGCATCGGATGGCGGCGCGCGTCCCAGTTGTTGAAGCCGCCCACCACGGAGACACGCCGCGCATTCGGCGCCCAGCAGGCGAAACGCACGCCGCGCACGCCGTCGACCGTCATCGCCTGCGCGCCGAGGCATTGCCCCAACTGCCGGTGATTACCTTCGGCGATCAGGTGCAAATCCATCTCGCCCAGCAGCAAGCCGAAGCTATAGGGATCCTCGGTTTCCTGCACCGCGCCCGGCCAGTGGATGCGCAGAACGTAGCCGGTGTTCGCCGGAATCAAGCCGGCGAACAGGCCCGGCGTCTGCACCGGGTTCAGTGTGCCCAGGCCCTTGCCGGAGCGCGACAGGATTTCCACCTGCTGCGCCTGCGGCAGGAAGACGCGAACGATGGTTCCCGCCGCGCCCGGATGCGGGCCCAGCAGGGAGAACGGATCGCCCACCTCTGCCCGGTCCAGGGCCTCGGCGGCGGCGGGCGGCAGCAGCAGTTCGTTGCGATGACTGTCCGGCATTAACCTTCTTCCGTTTTGGTCAGGCGCTGGGTGATTTCCGCCAGGCCGCGCAGTGGCACAATCAGCCAGGGCGGGCGATTGGCGATTTCATAAGCCACTTCATAAGCGGCTTTTTCCAGCGTGAAAAGATCGATCAGCGCCTCTGCGGCCTTGTCCCCGTTGCCATCATAGGCCACGGCCGCCGCGCTGCCGTACTGTGCCAGGAAGGCTTCGCGTGAAGCGGTGCGGAAGCGCTCGATCACCGCGTACATGCGCTGGATCGATTCCTCGCTGCGACCGGCGATCGCCCGCGTGGTCATCGACGCAGCGTATTCGAACGAGCGCAGCATCCCGGCCACATCGCGGAACGGGCTGTTCTTGGCGCGACGCTCATCCAGCGGCCGGGCCGGCTCGCCTTCGAAGTCGATGATGTAGGCATCTTCCTTGGAGACCAGGATCTGCCCCAGGTGCAGATCACCATGGGTGCGGATCAGCAGCGAGCCGAGTCCGGCCTTGGCCAACTTGGCCGCGATCCGGTGTAGATTCTTGCGCTGTTTGATCAGCTCCTGCGCCAGCAGCCGGTCTTCCTCGCTGGGCCATTGCTGCTGCTTGCCGAGCAATTGCAGGGCTTCGTCGATGCGCGCCCGGGTCGCTTCCGCCCAGTTCGCGCAGTCGGCGTTGGTGGCCCGCTGCGGCGCGAAGGCGGGGTCGTCCGAAGGCTGCGCCAGCACGGTATGCATCTCGCCGATGCGTTGGCCGAGCACGCCGCTGAACTTGGAGAATTCCTGGAAGGCGTCGACTTTCTGCACCGACTCGCTGCCTTCCATCGGCAGCGCCGTATCCTGGATGGCGCGCTCCAGCATGTTCTGCGTCCACGACCAGGCGTCGCCCTGGTTGTGCAGGAATTCCTGCACAACCATCAGCACGCGCGGCGTGCCGTCCGCCGCGATGCGCGATACCTCGCCCAGCATCGGCGCGATGTTGGCGAAGCCGCGCTCGGTCAGCACGCGCCCCATCTCAGCTTCGGGATGCAGGCCTGTGCTGATACGCCGGATCAGCTTGAGGATCACGCGGTCGCCGATCGACAAGGAGCTGTTGGACTGCTCCGCCGCCAGCAGGCGCACTTCGGCGTCCTCCGGCAGGTCCAGCTGGGCCAGCCGGGAGGTGGGAATGAAGCGCAGCTCGCCGCCGCCTTCGACCGGGATGTGGCCGTCCTGCCGCAGCAGCTTCAACACCTCATGCGCAAATGCGGGAATGGTGAAGGCATCGGTGAGCAGCCCCACCCGCCGGCCGTGGCGCAAGCGGGTCAGCGCCAGCTGGTATTGCAGGGCGCTGGCGTTCTGCTCCTCGGACAGGAACCCCAGCGGCAGCTGGAAGCTGTCGGTGCCGCGTTCGGTATCGACCTCGATTTCCGCCAGCAGGATGGGAATGGCCGGATTGAGCGCGGTGGCATGGGCGATGCGGACGCCGCGCAACGCTTCGTTCTTGACTGAGAACCAGCGCCGCTTGGGCAGGTAGGTCGGCAGCGTATCGCCCTGCAGCAGGCCGCGGGCCGGTTCCTTCAGCAAATCGGCCATGCCGTTGCGCAGCACCAGGGTGATGTGGTCCGGCATCGGCTCCGGCGGCGCGGCATACCACAGCGGCATCTGCGCTTCGGCGGCGAGCTGGAACCAGTAGAAGCCATACGGCGGCAGGGTCAGCAGATAGGGCAGCTTGCCGATGGGCGGGAAGGCCGAGCCGCCGATCATTTCCACTGGCACGCGGCCTTCGAAGCTGGCGAGGTCCAGCTCGACCGCCTGCGCCGAGCGCGACACATTGGCCACGCACAGAATAGTCCGCGGCTCCTCGTTCGGCGCGGTGTATTCGCGCAGATAGGCGAGCACGCGGCGGTTGCTCGGGTAGAGCAGCTTCAGCGTGCCGCGGCCGAATGCCTGTTGCTGCTTGCGGATGCCGAGCATGCGCCGCATCCAGTTGAGCAGGGAATGCGGATCGCGCGCCTGCGCCTCGACATTGATCGCCTGGTAGCCGTACAGCGGATCCATCACCGGCGGCAGCACCAGCGAGGCCGGATCGGCGCGGGAAAAGCCGCCGTTGCGGTCGAACGACCACTGCATCGGCGTGCGCACGCCGTCGCGGTCGCCGAGGAAGATGTTGTCGCCCATGCCGATCTCGTCGCCGTAGTAGATCACCGGGGTGCCGGGCATCGACAGCAGCAGGGAGTTGAGCAGTTCGATGCGGCGGCGGTCGCGCTCCATCAGCGGCGCCAGGCGTCGGCGGATGCCGAGATTGATGCGCGCCCGCCGGTCCGACGCGTAGCGGTCCCACAGGTAGTCGCGCTCCTTGTCGGTGACCATCTCCAGCGTCAGCTCGTCGTGGTTGCGCAGGAAAATCGCCCACTGGCAATTGGCGGGGATATCCGGCGTCTGCCGCAGGATGTCGGTGATGGGGAAACGGTCTTCCTGCGCCAGCGCCATGTACATGCGCGGCATCAGCGGAAAGTGGAATGCCATGTGGCACTCATCGCCCTGACCGAAATACTCCTGCGTGTCCTCCGGCCACTGGTTGGCCTCGGCCAGCAGCATGCGGTCCGGATAATGCGTGTCGATCTCGGTGCGAATGCGCTTGAGGATGGCATGCGTTTCCGGCAGGTTCTCGTTGTTGGTGCCCTCGCGCTCCACCAGGTAGGGCACGGCGTCGAGCCGCAGGCCGTCCACCCCGAGGTCGAGCCAGAAGCGCATCACCGACAGCACCGCCTTCATCACCTGCGGGTTGTCGAAGTTCAGGTCCGGCTGGTGCGAATAGAAGCGGTGCCAGTAGTAGGCGTTCGCCACCGGGTCCCAGGTCCAGTTGGATTTCTCGGTGTCGAGAAAAATGATGCGGGTGCCGGCGTACTTGCCCTCGTGGTCCGACCACACATAGAAATTGTGGGCATTGGAGCCAGGCTTGGCCCGGCGCGCGCGCTGGAACCAGGGATGTTGATCGGAGGTGTGGTTGATCACCAGTTCGGTAATGACGCGCAGCCCGCGGCCGTGCGCCTCGGCGATGAACTTGCGTGCATCGGACAGCTTGCCGTAATCCGGATGCACGTCGCGGTACTCGGCGATGTCATAGCCGTCGTCGCGCCGCGGTGAGGGATAGAACGGCAACAGCCAGATGGTGTTTACACCCAGTCCGGCGATGTAGTCCAGCTTCTCGATCAGGCCGGCGAAGTCGCCGACGCCGTCGCCATTGGCGTCGTAATACGACTTCAGATGCAACTGGTAAACCACCGCATCCTTGTACCAGAGCGGGTCATTGATGAACT
>Ga0302311_10004304_pt1 | contig 15376 bp, 13 predicted proteins | sample III_Palsa_N1_3_FD_200449 | JGI IMG/M metagenome (GOLD analysis project Ga0302311, IMG submission 200449) | Peat permafrost microbial communities from Stordalen Mire near Abisko, Sweden - III_Palsa_N1_3 | ecosystem: Environmental > Terrestrial > Soil > Palsa > Peat permafrost | place: Sweden... | reverse complement strand
GCTACAGCCTGGCCCAGGCCACCATGGCGAACGAGGTGCAGACCTATCCGAACCTCACCCCTTCGCGCACCAATCTCAGCGAAAGCGAGAACGCCGGAAGCCAGACTGTCACGGTCGCGGTCTCCTACGACGCCTCCACCAGCCCCTTCTGGGCCATGAAGAATCTGCTGCCCCTGCCCTCGCCCACCCTGGTGCGGCAGGCGACCATCCAGCTCGGCGGCTACTGATGCGACGCCTGATAAGCCGGTTCGGTCGGAACGAGCGGGGCGCGGTCGCCCTGATCCTCGCCCTGTCCCTTCCGGCGGTGATCGGCTTCGCGGCGGTCTCCATCGACATCGGCTCGGTCTACCTGACGACGCGCCACCTGCAGGGGGTGGCTGATCTGGCGGCGATGGCCGCGGCCCGAGATCCCACCAACGCCCAGGCGGCGGCGCAGGCGACCGTCGCCAACAACGCCTTCGGCGCACCCGTGACGTCTGCGGTGGTCACCGGCCAGTACACCCCCGATCCGACCAAGGCGGCGTCCCAGCGGTTCACGCCGGGCGGGACCATCCCCACCGCAGCGCAGGTGACCCTGACGACCGAGGCGCCGATCTTCTTCGGGCAGATGCTCACCGGCAAGCCGAGCATGACCGTCGCGCGCACGGCCACGGCGGCGCAGGCGCAGTTCGCCAGCTTCCAGATCGGCTCGGGGCTGGCGTCCCTGCAGGGCGGACTGGCCAACAGTCTGCTTAGCGCCCTGACCGGCTCCACGGTCTCCCTTTCTGTCATGAACTACAACGCCCTGGCCGGCGCGGACGTGGACCTGTTCCAGTATTCCGACGCCCTGCGCACCCGCCTCGGCCTGCAGGCCGCCAGCTTCAATCAGGTGCTGGGCGCGCAGGTGTCCACCGGCACGGCGCTGGGCGCTCTCGCCGATGCGCTCACGGCGGCTGGCCAGACCCAGGCCGCAAGCTCGATCAGCATCCTGGCCCAGGCGGCGGGGAGCAGCGTGTCGGTCAATCTGTCGAACCTCCTGAACCTCGGCCCCTACGGCCAGCAGGACCATGTGAACCAGGGTTCTTCCGCGTCGGTGGCCGTGTCCGCCCTGGATCTGGCCGACGCGGTGCTGACAGCCGCGCAGGGCGGACGGCAGCTGCAGCTGAATCTCGGAACCTCGATCCCCGGCCTGACCAACGTCACCGCCTTCCTCGCTATCGGGCAGCGTGCCTCCAACTCGCCCTGGATCGCCATCGACGGCACCGGAACCGTGACCGTCACGACGGCGCAGGCGCGGCTCTACCTGAACACGCAGGTCCTCCCCTCGACGGGCCTGCTCGCCCCGCTTGGCGTCAGCTTGATCAACGTGCCCGTCTATGTGGAGCTGGCGCAGGCGCAAGCCAAGCTGTCGTCGCTGAGCTGCGGCTCAAGCACGTCGCCACAGTCGGTGACCCTGGCGGTGGCGCCGAGCGTCGGTCAGATCGCGCTGGGGACGGTGAACACATCGACCCTGAACGATTTCACCAAGTCCGAGACCATCACCCCGGCGGTGCTCGTCAATCTCCTCCTGATCCAGGCCACGGCGACCGCCAACATCAACCTGGGAGGTTCCGTCTTCCAGAACGTCTCCTTCAGCGCCGCGGACATCTCCAACGGGACGGTGAAGACCGTCTCCACCAACAATATCGCCCAGGCCACCATCGGCTCCCTCCTCGCCAACACCCAGGTCGGGGTGAGCCTGCTCGGCCTTGGGCTGGTGATCGGGACGGGACCGGCGACGGGACTGCTGCAGACCACCCTGGCCGCCGTTGGCGCGCCGCTGGACAGCATCCTGAACAGCCTGACGGCCCTCCTCGGCGTCCGGCTCGGCGAGGCGGACGTGAAGGTCAACGGCGTGCGCTGCAAGGGCGCGGCGCTGGTGGCCTAGGCGGGCAGCTCCAGCCGGTAGACCTTCGTGGCCGTGCCGCTGAACAGCGCCGCCTTCTCGTCGACCGACGCGCCCCTGGCGGTGAGCTTCAGGGCGTTCCAGAGCGTGGCGTAGCTGCAGGTGTAGAGGTCCACCGGGAAGTTGCTCTCAAACATGCAGCGCTCTGCGCCAAACGCCTCGATGCAACTCTCGATATAGGGTGACCACAACGCCGCCAAGGCGACCGACGACGGCGGCGAGGAGACCTCGAAACCGCAGAACGGCATGGCCAGCCCGCCGAGCTTGACCGTCACGTTCGGGCATCGGGCCAGCGCCCGGATGCTCTCCAGCCAGATCGGGAACCGCTCGTCCCGCCGCCCCGCATAGGGGCCGATGCCGAGCGGAGTGCCTACGTGATCCAGGATGATCGAGGTCTCCGGGAAGGCCTGCGCCAGATCGATCAGGTCGCCCAGTTGCGGCTCGAGCAGCCAAGCGTCGAAAGACAGGCCCAGCGGCGCAAGTTGGGCGAACCCCCGGCGAAAGGCGGCGTCGCAGAAGAGGCCCGGGGGTCGTCCCACCAGCGGGCCGAGCACCGCCGGATCCGCGTCCCACGAGGCGCTGTGGCGGATGCCGCGAAACCGCCCGGACGCCGTGAGATGAGCCTCCAGCACCGGCTTGACGCCGTCGCCGAGGGTCAGGTCCGCGTGGCCGACGATAGCGGCGCAGGCGCGCACATCGCCATAGGTTCCGCTGGCGCTCATGGCGGCGACGCCGTTGACGAACTCGGTTTCGCCGACCGGCTTCAGGGGTGCCGGTCCGTCCGCCCGGTACATGGAGCCGCACTCCACATAGATCGTGGCCCGGACGTCGTGCCCGCCGGTCATGTCGGCCAGAAGCTCGTCCAGCAGATAGCGGGGCTGGAGCCGCAGGATGGTCTCGAACGGATGCCTGGGCGGCGGCAGCGTGGCCACCAGCGCCCTCCGGTCCCAGAGGTGGTGGTGCGGATCGACGATCTTCAGATCCGGTTCGATGATGGCTTCGACGGCGGGCGTCTGATCGGGCGTGCTCATCCGCCGATCTCATCACAGCTGGTCGCAAATCGCCAGCGTTCAGCCCGATTGCGGCATCGGCGCCACGGTCACGGTCGATCTCGCCGGAAGGCTCGCTTTCGTGTGGTTAGCGGTTGATCGCCCCACCCATCGGACTATCTATACCGTACGATACGGTACGGGCTCCGGGGAGCCGAGCGGTGAGGTGCAGATCATGATCGATGCGACAATGATGTTTCCAATGGCGGCCATCCTGGGGATCGGCTTTCTCGTGGCTTCAGAGGCGGCGACGCGCCCGTCCGAGGCTTCGCTCAACGTCGCGCTCGATCGAAGCGGCGTGACGCCGGACCTTTCGGCCTGCTGGGGCGGTCTTTCCGAAGACGCCTCCACGGCCAGGGACTGCAGCCGTTCATCCCTCGCGGAGCGGAGCGTTCGCGCCGAACTCTCCGCCCGATCCGTCTTCCCGACCGGCCTTATCGCCAGCTGATCCGCGTTCTTTTCATTCCAGACCAGAATCCATTCCGATGACCAAGCTCTTCACCCCCCTCCTCGTGGCGACGGCCCTCTTCGCCACCGCCGCCGCCGCCCAGAGCCATGCCGCGACGTCCGCCGCCGTGTCGCCGATCGCGATCCCGCCGCAGGAGGTGGTCGTGACCGCCCCCCTGCTACATGAGGCCACCGTGCGCCGGATGGCGGCGGCGGACGACGTGCAGAAGGGCCGTGACGCCCTGCTGGTCGCTCAGCTTCGCCACCAGCTCGGCAAGGTCAGCGGCGACGACGTGGCCAAGGCCCGCGCCAGGCTCGACGCCTTCCAGGCCGCCAACACTGCGGCGCAGGCGGAAGAAGCGGCCCTGAACGCCCGGCTCGCCGCCGCCTCCGATCCTGACGCCGGTAAGTTCGAGCTGGCCCGCGCAGACGGACTGCGCTGAGCGAACAATCGTCTTTGGCCAGACCATCTGCCGCCTAAACCCGCACAGGGGATGTCGGCCGCTTTACCGGACCTCTTCTGCTTGTAAGCTCGCACGCCCTCCCCGATGGTCCGCCTGACGGCGGGGATGAGACGATGCGTTTGGACGACACGACGGGCCAGCCCCCGGGCGCGAGCCTCGCCGAAGCTTCGTTGAAGCCGAGCATGCATGGCTTCGGCGCCCTGCTCATCACCCTCTCCTGCCTGTCCCCCAGCATCGCCGTCTTCATCGTCGGGTCGGACGTGATCCGGCAGGCGGGGACCAGCGTTTTCCTCTGCTTCGCCGCCGCGGCGCTGCTGGGCGTGGCGATGGCAGCCGTCTATGGGGAGCTCGCATCAGCCTTCCCGCAGCCCGGCGGGGAATACACCATCCTCGGCAAGGTGCTCGGGCCGGGCTGGGGCATCGCGGTCCTGGGCATCAATCTCCTCGGCCTCAGCATCGCGCAGTCGCTCTCGGGCCTCGGGGTGGCGACCTACCTTTCGGCCATCGTGCCGGGCATTCCAGCGGTTCCCACCGCCGTCGTGCTGGTGGTGCTGGTGACCGGAACCGCCCTCCTGAACATCCGCGTCAACGCCTGGATCACCGGCGTCTTCCTGGCCGCCGAGATGGCCGCCCTCTTCGCCCTCACCTGGCTTGGACTCGCCCACCCGCAGCGGAGCTTCGCCGCCGCGGTGTTTCATCCGTTAGTGCTGGGCGCGCACAGCCAGCTCGTGCCCGTCACCCTGGCCATGGCGGGCGCGGCGACGGCGGGGGGCGTCTACGCCTTCAACGGCTACGGGTCGGTTGTCTTCCTCGGCGAGGAGCTGCACGAGGCGCCCAAGCGCATCGCCCGCGTGGTGTTCCTGGCCCTCGGCGCGGCCATCGTGACGGAGCTGCTGCCCGTGCTGGCGGTGCTGATCGGCGCGCCGGACCTGCATGCCCTGCTCTCGTCCGCCAACCCCGTCCCCACCTTCATCGCCGCGGTCGGAGGGCCGTTCGTGGTCAAGCTGATGAGCGCCGGCGTCGCCCTCGCCATCTTCAACGCCATGATCGCGGTCGGGCTGATGGCGGGGCGCCAACTCTACAGCACCGGCCGCGACCGCCTCTGGCCTGCGCCGATCAGCGACGCCATCAGCCGCATCCACCCGCGCCTCGGCTCGCCCTGGGTCGCGACCCTGATCATGGGCGCGGCGGCGCTGCTCGGGTGCTTCGTCGACGAGAAGGTGCTGGTGCTGATCCTCGGCAACGGCAATGTCGCGCTCTATGCGGGCCTCTGCGTCGCCGTCATGATCGGTCGGCGTTCGGGCGCGACGCAGCACTCGGGCTACCGGATGCCGCTCTTTCCCCTGCCGCCGCTCCTGGTGCTGGCGGGGCTGGTCGCCATCGTCTGGTTCGACCTTCACGATGTGGAGGGCGCCAAGGGGCTGGCCGCGACGGCGGTCGTTCTGGCGGGCTGCGGCGCCTACTATCTGCTGGTGGTGCGACGGAGCGCAACCTGGGGCTTTCGGGGGCCGAACTCGGGCGCCTGAGCGGCCTTCCCGGCGGCGCATGACCATAGGCGAGGCATTTCGTCCACATAGAGTTCAATGACTTGCGCGCGGCGCAGGGCGGCTCTACCCCAATCGGACCGCCTCAGACGCTCCAAGTGGGAGCTTTGCATTCCGGTCGGCGTTAGGACCAGTGCACATGATTGAAGGTTCCGCGCCCCCACCTCCGACAGGTCCTGACCGCGAACGATTCCTGGACGCGATTCTCGACAGCGCGACCGACTACGCCATCATCTCCATGGACCTCGACGGGCTGGTCACCACCTGGAACGAGGGCGCGCACCGCATCCTCGGCTGGACCGAGGCGGAAATCTGCGGCCAACCGGCCAGCATCTTCTTCACCCTGGAGGACCGGCGGCAGGGCATCCCCCACGCCGAGATGAAGGCCTCCCTGGAAAAGGGGCGCGGCAACGACGAGCGCTGGCATCAGCGCAAGGACGGGACCCGCTTCTGGGCCAGCGGCGAGATGATGCCGCTGAAGGGCAAGGACGGCGACGTCCAGGGCTTCATCAAGATCCTGCGGGATCGCACCGATCAGCGCCAGGCGCAACAGGCGCTGCTGGACAGCAACTCCTACGTCCGCCTCCTACTCGATTCCGCCGCCGAGGGCTTCTACGCCGTGAACCGGGACGGGGTGACCACCCTTTGCAATCCCGCCTTCCTGCACATGCTGGGGTTCATGAGCGAGGCCGAGGTCGTCGGCGCCAAGCTGCATGACGTGATCCATCACAGTCACCCGGACGGGTCGCACTATCACGTGGACGACTGCCCCATCTTCATCTGCGCCAAGACGGGCGAGCCGGCTCATGTGGTCGACGAGCATTTCTTCCGCGTCGACGGGACGGCGCTTCCCGTCGAATACTGGGCGCACCCGATCTACCGGGACGGCCAGCTGGAAGGCGCGGTGTGCAGCTTCCTCGACCTCAGCGACCGCAAGGCCGCCGAGGCGGAGCTGAAGGCCAGCGAATCACAGTTCCGCACCCTGGCCCAAGCCATGCCCAACCATGTGTGGACCTCGCCTCCTCACGGGCTGGCCGACTGGTTCAACCAGCAAATCTACGACTATACCGGCGCGAAGCCGGGCGAGCTGGACGGCGGGCGCTGGCTCGAAAAGGTGCACAAGGACGACGTGGAGCTGGCCGGCGCGCGCTGGACGGCCGCGCTGGAGACCGGATCGACCTACGAGGTTGAAATGCGCCTGCGCCGCGCCGACGGCGCCTATCGCTGGCACCTCGCGCGCGGCGTCGCCGTCCGCGACGACCAGGGCGTCATCAGCCGCTGGATCGGCGCCAACACCGACATCGAGGACCAGAAGGCCGCCACGGCCGCCCTCACCGACCTCAACGCCAACCTTGAACGGCAGGTCGCGGAGCGCACCAGCGAACTGATGCTGGCCGAAGAAGCCCTTCGCCAGAGCCAGAAGATGGAGGCGGTGGGCCAGCTGACCGGCGGCATCGCCCACGACTTCAACAACCTCCTCACCGGCATCACCGGCGCGCTCGATCTCGTCAGGCGCCGCATCGAGGCGGGCCGGATGGAGGATGTCGGTCGGTTCATGGACGCGGCTTCGGCCTCGGCACACCGGGCGGCGGCCCTGACCCATCGCCTGCTGGCCTTCGCCCGCCGCCAGTCGCTGGACACCAAGCCCTCGCAGGTGAACGCCCTCATCACCGGCATCGAGGAGCTTCTGCGCCGTTCCCTCGGCGAGCATGTGGAGCTGGCGGCCATGCTCGATCCGGCCCTGTGGTCGGCGCTGGCCGACGGCAATCAGCTGGAGAACGCCCTCCTCAACCTCGCCATCAACGCCCGCGACGCCATGCCCGGCGGCGGCAAGCTGACGATCGAGACGGCCAACACCCGCCTCGACGAGGCCTATGCGCGGGTCAACGACAATGTGGAGCCCGGCGACTACGTGGCGATCTCCGTCTCCGACACCGGCACCGGCATGTCCGACGCCGTGATCGCCAAAGCGTTCGACCCCTTCTTCACCACCAAGCCGATCGGCGAGGGCACGGGGCTCGGCCTCTCCATGATCTACGGCTTCGCCAAACAGTCCGGCGGGCACGTCCGCATCTACAGCGAGGTGGGACGCGGCACGACGGTGAAGCTGTTCCTGCGCCGCGCGCTGTCCGAAGGCGATCTCGACGCCGCGGCCGCCGGCCCCACCGCGCCCCGCGGGCAGGGCGAGACCGTGCTGGTGGTGGAAGACGACGCCACCGTGCGCCTGCTGGTCACCGAGGTGCTCGGCGAGCTCGGCTACCGCTTCCTGGAGGCGCCGGACGCGCGGACGGCCATCCCGCTGCTGGCCTCCGCCGAAACCATCGACCTCCTCGTCACCGACGTGGGCCTGCCGGTGATGAACGGCCGCCAGCTGGCCGAGATCGCCCGCCAGCATCGCCCGGACCTGAAGGTGCTGTTCGTCACCGGGTATGCCGAGAACGCGGCGCTGCGCGGCGACTTCCTGGGGCCGGGCATGGAGATGATGACCAAGCCCTTCGCCCTCGACGCCCTCGGCGCCAAGATCCGCGAAATGATCGAGCGCTGAGGCTGGAGGCCGCTCTTCGCAGGTAAGGCGTCGCCTCGTCAGCCGGCGGTCCAGCCCCCGTCCATGGAGAAGTTGGCGCCGGTGATCTGCTGGGCCGCGTCCGTGCAGAGGAAGACCGCCATGGCCGCCACCTCGTCCGGCTGCACGAACTGCTTGGTCGGCTGGGCGGCGAGGAGCACGTCGTTGATGACCTGTTCGCGGGTCAGCCCCCGCGCCGTCATGGTGTCGGGGATCTGGTTCTCCACCAGGGGTGTCCAGACGTAGCCGGGGCTGATGCAGTTGACCGTGATTCCGTGCGTCGCCAGCTCCAGCGCCGCCGTCTTGGTGAGGCCGAGGATCCCGTGCTTGGCGGCCACATAGGCGGCCTTGAACGGCGAGGCGACGATGGAGTGGGCCGAGGCCGTGGAGATGATCCGCCCCCATCCCTTCGCCTTCATCCCGGGGATCGCAGCGCGCATGGCGTGGAAGGCGGACGACAGGTTGATGGCGATGATCTGGTCCCACTTCTCCAGTGGAAATTCGTCGATGGGCGCCACGTACTGCACGCCCGCATTGTTGACGAGGATGTCCACCGAGCCGAACGCCGTCGTCGCCGCTTCGATCATGGCGGCGATCTCGTCGGGCCTCGTCATGTCGGCGGGCGAGTGGAGGGCGGTGACGCCGAAGTCGCGCGCGATGGCGGCGCGCGTCGCCTCGATGTCCTCCGGCTTGCCGAAGCCGTTGATCATCACGTTGCAGCCCTCTTTCGCCAGGGCGCGGGCGTAGGCGAGGCCTATGCCGGAGGTGGAGCCGGTGATGACGACGGTCTTGGACTTCAGGGACATGAGGCTCTCCGGTGGGGTTCTCGCCCACCCTACGTCTAGGACGGCGCGCGTCCCGCCTCAATCGGCCTTGACGCTCAATCCACCCAGAGCCCGCGTTCCCTGTGCCATTCTTCCAGGGACTGGTCGGGATAGAGCTGGAACTGCTGGTCGCCCTCCCCGATGTTCGGCTCGACCCACGACGGCTTGAACTTCAGCATCAGGTGGACGGAATTGGGCGCGGCGGGAAGCTCGCTGTCGATCACCGAGGCGAAGGGGTGGATCAGCTCCGGCCACTCGGGCGAGAACAGCCAGAGCGCGGTCCCGCATTTGGAACAGTAGTTCCGCTCGGCGGTGGAGCGTTCGCACGATCCGTCCGGCTGCTTGATCTCGGCGCGGAAGACCTTGATGGCCTCGCCCTTCCCCTCGATCTTCAGGGTCTTGGTGTCGGCGCCAAGGTTGATGGCGTAGCCGCCACCGCCGTCGGTCTTGCGACAGATGGAGCAGTAGCAGCGCTGGTAGGGCGTGGGCGTATGGCTGTCGCAGGTGAAGCGCACGGCCCCGCAACGGCAGGACCCTTCCAGTTTCAGCGGCATGACGTCGATCTTCCTTGGATATGGTCCGCATTTAAGCTGTGGGCGAGGCCAAGGTTCCTGCGCGGGAACGGCGATCATCCGCCAGCGGAACAACGCCGACGCCTTCGGATTGTCACTGGAGCCGCGGAGTTTCGACATGCCCGAAGACCTCGACCGACACACGCCGGAGCTCGATCAGGCCAAGCTCGACGACGACGACACCTCGGCCGGCCGCATCACCCAGGGCGGGCGCGGGGGGCGTAGGGGCAAGTCGATCTGGTGGGTTCTGGTCGTGCTCGCACTCGTGATCGTCGCTATCGCCACCTGGGCGTCCGAACGCAAGGACATCCGCGTAGAGCGCCACACCACGCCCATCGCAGGTGCAGGCGGCGGCTCGACCTGAAAGGCCAGCACGTCATAACTACCCGGTGAATTTGGGAAAGGGGGCCGGCCCAGCGCGGTGTCGGGGGGGACGTGCAGGCGCTGGGCCGGTGGTGTCCGCTTGCGCAGGCACAAAGGGTAAATGCCCCTTGCCGGAATTGGTTCCTGCGGCGGCACGCCACGTTGTGATTAATTTCAGCCTCCGCCATTAAGCGGACACAAGTTTTGGAGCGCCGCTTCTCAGCGTTGCGATCCACCTGTTGGGGAACAGGCGCAAAACGCTCACGGTCCGCCGTGGGCGTTTTTTGCGTTTGGGCCAGACCGCTTTGAGCGAGACTCGCTTGTCAGATGTCCTTGGCGCTGTCGCCGCCGGTGACCTCGTATTCGGCCCCCGTGACCATGGCGGCGGCGTCCGAAGCCAGGAAGACGGCGGCGGGGGAGATGTCGTCGGGCTGCAGCCAGCCAATCTTTAGGGGAACCGTCGGCGCGCGCGTGTCCCACGCCTCCTGCGGCGTGGGCGGCGTGAGCGGGGCATGGCCGGTGACCTCGCCCGTGCTTTCGGTCAGCCGCTTGTCGTAGCGGGTCAGCGCGGTGTCCACGAGGCCCGGCAGCAGCGCATTGACGGTGATGTTGTGCTCGCCGAGCTCCAGCGCCGCAGACTTCATCAGCCCGATGATGCCCCATTTGGAGGCCGAATAGCTAGCCGCGTCCTTGGTGCCGTGCTTGCCCTGCATGGACGAGAGGACGATGATCCGCCCCTTCTTTCGCGCCACCATCTTGGGCGCAAAGGCGCGGATGGTGTTGGCCGTGCCGTTGAGATTGTTGTCGATAACGTCGCGCCAGTCGGCGTCCTGCATCTCCAGCAGCGGGACCCAGCGCTGAATGGCGGCGTCGGCCACCACGATGTCGATCCTGCTGTAGCGGGCGTCCACGTCGTCGGCGATGCGGCGCAGGCTCGCAATGTCGCGGATGTCGGCTTTGATGCCTTCCCCGCGCCGTCCGTAGGTCTTGATCTGGCGCACCGTCTCGTCAAGTTCGGCGGTTGTGGCCGGCTTGGCGTTGGAAGCGGTGGAGACGAAGCCGCAGATGTCCAGCGCCACGACGTCGGCGCCGTTGGCCGCCATCTCCACGGCGATGGCCCGTCCGATCCCGCGCGCGGCCCCGGTGACCACCGCCACCTTGCCGGTGAGCATGGAGCCCCGCCCCGGCGTGACCGGCCCGGCGCTCCGTTCCGGCGGCGGCTCGGGCACCGGATCGCCGTGCAGGACGCGAGGCTCAACGTCAGTCCGGCCCTGAGCAGCGGCGGCCGAGGCGGCGAAGCTGGCGCCCGCCGCCGCCGTGCCGAGAATGATGTTGCGGCGCATGGGGTTGTGTACGGCGTCGTCGGACATGGGTTGCTCCTCAAAGCGTTGAGCGGCCAACGCGCCCGGCGGTGAGGCGTTGCCAGGGCTAAGCTCGCTTAACTGGCGAAGGTGACCTTCACGCCCGGCTTGACGGCGTGGGACAGCTCCTCCGCGTCCCAGTTGGTCAGGCGCACGCAGCCGTGGCTGGCGGTCTTGCCGACGAGGTGTGGGTCGGGCGTGCCGTGGATGCCGTAGTCGGGCGCGGAAAGCGCGATCCAGACCACGCCCACCGGCCCGTTCGGCCCCGGCGGGATGTGCAGCTTGCCGTGTTTTCTTGGGCCCCAGGTGAGCTTGGACGGGTCGTAGAGATAGTCCGGGTTCTGGGCGACGCCCTTCACCTTCCACACCCCCCTGGGAGAGGGCTTCTCGGTGGAGCCCACCGTGGCGGGGAACACGGCCAGCACCTTGCCGGCGGCGTCCAGCGCCGTGACGGACTTGGTGTGCTTGTCCACGTCGATGCTCGCCACCGCCGGCAGCATAGACGCGCCGGGATCGACCACCACGATCTGCGTGCCCGCGCGGCCAAGATCGGCGTTGGGGTTCAGGGCCTTCAGCAGGTCCTGGTCCATGTGGAAGCGTTCGGACAACATCTCCAGCGCGCTGCTGTAGCCCATGCTCTTCAGCTTCGACATCTTGATGAAGTCTTCGCCGACGTTGGGCGTCCACGGCCCCGCCACGTCCTCGGGCGTCAGGGCGTAGACCTTCAGGGGCGGCCCGCGGTCTGCCCCGGCGAGGGCCTGGAACACCTGGGGCGTCAGGTCGGGGCTCAGCGGCAGGCCGTGGGTCTTCTCATAGGCCAGGAGCGCGTTCTTCACATTCTCGCCCATGCGGCCGTCGATTACGCCGGGGGAGAAGTTGGCGCGGTCCAGCAAGACCTCCGCCTTGATCAGGGTCGGCGACGGTGCCTTGGCGGCGACGGGATCGGCGGGCGGCGGCGCAAAACCTGCGCCGTTGACGGACTGCAAGGTCAGCGCGGGGGGCGCGGCCGCGGCGGGAGGCGGAACCGGTCCCCTCATCGGCGGGGGGAGGGCCGGGCCGGGCGGCGGAGCCGGTCTGGCGGGGGCGGGCTGTGCAGCGGCGGAGCTAGGCCCTGCACCAAAGGAAGCGGTTGCTAGAAGGCCGGTCAGGAGGGCGGGAAGGATGCGCGACAAGGGTCACCTCGATTGTTCGCGGTAGATAAGCCGCGGCCAATGCGTCCGTTCCGCCAAGCTCCGCCGATGGGCGATGACGCGACCGGAGCGAGGTGCTAGGCGGGCGCACGCCGGAGCTTCCGCGCGTTTTCAGAAGAGATTCCGCATGCCCCATTCGATGTACAAGGCCTCCGTTCCCCTGTTCGTGCGCCAGCTGACCTCCCTCTCCAACATCCTGAAGACGGCGGAAGCCTTCGCCGAAGCGAAGAAGATCGACCCGTCCGTGCTGATCAACGCCCGTCTCGCGCCCGACATGCACCCCCTCAACCGCCAGATCCAAGTCGCGTCCGACGCGGTGAAGGGCGGCGTCGCGCGCCTTGGTGAGATGGAGGCGCCAAGCTATCCCGACACCGAGACCACCTTCGCCGAACTGCAAGAGCGCATCGCCAAGACCATCGCCTTCATCGAAAGCGTGCCGGCGGAGAAGATCGACGGGTCGGAAGAGCGGACCATCACCATGAAGATCGGCCCCAACGAGATGAGCTTCCCGGGGCTGAGCTATCTCTCGCACCTCGTGATCCCGAACTTCTATTTCCACGTCACGACCGCCTACAACATCCTGCGCCACAACGGCGTGGAGATCGGCAAGCGCGACTACATCGGCAGCATCTAGGTTTTAACCGAGAAGCGGACGGGTCAAGTCCCGGTCTATTCCATGAAAACTGGCCGGGCTTGAGCCCGGCCGGGGATCACCAGATGCGGACGCGCTGGTCGGGCGCAAGATAGTAGGCGTCGCCCGGCTTCACGCCGAACGCCTTGTACCAGTCGTCCACATTGCGGGTCGGGCCGATGATGCGGAAGAAGCGCGGCGAGTGGGGATCGCTCACCACCTGCTTTTTCACATAGTCGTCCCGCGCCTTGCCGCGCCACGCCTGCGCCCAGCCCAGCAGCACCCTCTGATCGCCGGTGAAGCCGTCGATCACCGGCGTGGGCTTGCCGTTCAAGGAGCGGTGATAGGCCTCGAGCGCCACGTTCACCCCGCCGAGATCGGCGATGTTCTCGCCCATGGTCAGGTCGCCGTTGATGTGGGCGCCGGGCACGGGCTCGTAGCTGGAATACTGCGCGCCGAGCCGTTTGGCGCGGGCCTCGAAGGCCGAAGCGTCGGCGGGCGTCCACCAGTCGCGCAGCTGGCCCGAGGCGTCGAGCTTGCGCCCCTCGTCGTCGAAGCCGTGGGTCAGCTCGTGGCCGATCACCCCGCCGATGGCGCCGTAGTTCACCGCCGGGTCGGCCGCCGGATCGAACATCGGCGGCTGTAGGATGCCGGCGGGGAAGACGATGTCGCGCAGGGACCCGTTGTAGGCGTCGTTGGTCTGGGGCGTCATCGACCAGTCCGAGCGATCCACGGGCCCGTTCAGGCGAGAGACGTAGAAGCGCCAGTCCCATGCCCCGGCCCGCTTCACGTCGCCGATCAGGTCGTCAGAGCGGATCTGCAGTCCGGAGAAGTCCCGCGGATTGTCGGGGTAGCCGACCTTGATCTGATAGGTGTCGAGCTTCTTCAGCGCCTCGACCTTGGTGGCCGGGGTCATCCAGTCCAGCCGCTCCAGCCGGGCGCGCATGGCCGCCTTCACATTGGCGACGAGGGCCTCGATCTTGGCCTTGGCGGCGGGCGGAAAATACTTGGCGGTATAGAGTTGGCCGACGCCGAAGCCCATGTTGCCGAAGCAGTCCACACGGTCGCCGTTGCAGTCCCCGCCCGCCACCGCGCGGATCGCCCGCTTCCACCGAACCTGCTCCTCCGGCTGGCCGGACAGGGTCTTGTCGCGGAACTGGAAGCGCGCCTCCGAGAAGGGCTTGGCCAGATAGAAGGCGGCGTTGTCGGACACGGTGAAGGCCTGCCACGCCTTCAGGGTGTTGAGCGGCGTCGACTGGTAGACGGCGGCGATCTTCGGGAAGGCCGACTTCTCGTTGACGATCACCCGGCTGGCGCCCCCAAGGCCCGCACCGCCGAGGAAGGCCTTCCATGAGAACTTCGGCGTCAGGGCGTCGAGATCGGCCAGCGTCATGGGATTGTAGACCTTGTCCACGTCCCGCTGCTCGGCCTTGGTCCAGCTGGCCTCGGCGATCCTGGTCTCGAAGGCGACGATGGCGGCGGCGTTGGCGTCCGCATCCGGCCAGCCCGAAAGCGTCAGGAGCCTGGCGACATAGGTCTGGTACGCGGCCTTCTGCGGCGCGAAGGACGCTTTCAGATAATAGTCCCGGTCCGGCAGGCCGAGGCCCCCCTGCCCTATGTAGACCGCGTACTTCGTCACATCTTTCAGGTCGACATCGCTGCCGATGTTGAAGATCGCGCCGTAGAAGTCGGTGTTGTTCTGGCCCATCAGGCCGGCCAGTTCGGCATGGTCCTTCGCGTTGCGGATGGCGGCGAGCTCGGGTGCGATGGGCAGGGCGCCGAGGGCGTCGATCCGCGCCTGATCCATGAAGGCCTTGTAGAAGGCCCCCGCCTTGCCATCCAGCGTGGCGGGCAGTTCGGGCGTGGTGGCGGCTGCGGCGCCCAGGATGTCGTGCACCCGGCCCTCGGTCAGGTCGGTCATCAGGTAGCGAAGCGAGGCGATCGGCTTGTCCGCCGGGATGGTGGTGCGGGCCAGCCATGCCCCGTTGGCGTAGTGGTTGAAGTCGTCGCCGGGCTTGACCGCCCGGTCCATGGCCGTGAGATCGAAGCCCCAGGCGCCGTACATGGGCTTGGCCTTCGTGGCGGATTTCGCGAAGACGTCCGCCCCGCCCGCCAGCCCGATCATCACCACGCCCGCCGTCAGCGCCTGTTTCCAGCCCGTCATCACCATCGCTCCCTTGCCCGTCCCCTGCGTAGCTGCGCCGGACGGGAAGCGTCAACGGCGCCCGGAACGATCTTGCCACGCACGGTTTTCGGATACGGTTCGAATCTGCTGAGCCGGGAGACACCCTTGGCCGTCAAGGCAAGCACCAAGCCCTGCCGCCTGAAGGTGTTCCAGGCCGCGTTCGGCTTCCACGAGTCGGTGGTGGCCGCCCCCAACCAGGGCGCGGCGCTGAAGGCGTGGGGCGTGCGTCAGAACCTGTTCGCCGAGGGCGCCGCGACGA
>Ga0302311_10004299_pt1 | contig 15380 bp, 12 predicted proteins | sample III_Palsa_N1_3_FD_200449 | JGI IMG/M metagenome (GOLD analysis project Ga0302311, IMG submission 200449) | Peat permafrost microbial communities from Stordalen Mire near Abisko, Sweden - III_Palsa_N1_3 | ecosystem: Environmental > Terrestrial > Soil > Palsa > Peat permafrost | place: Sweden... | reverse complement strand
ATGAAGGCGGTCAGCGCCTTGTCCCAGTCCGCCAGGAGCGCGGCGGCGCGGGCGCTGCCGGTGTAGAGGTGGTGGCGCTCGACCAGGATGCGCAGCCGCTCGGCGTCGAAGCGCAGCGGATCGCCCATGCCGGCGTCGTCGACGGCGAGCGAGCGCTGGCGCGGCCGCAGCGCCTCGTCCTCGCGGTCCACCGGCAGGTCCGGCGCGATCGGGGCGACGTCGACCATGGCCATGTTGCAGAGCGGGCCGAAGCGGCCGTCGGGGTCGTAGACATAGGCGACGCCGCCCGACATGCCGGCGGCGAAGTTGCGCCCGGTGTCGCCCAGCACGCAGACCACGCCGCCGGTCATGTATTCGCAGCCGTGGTCGCCGACCCCCTCGGCCACCGCGACGGCGCCGGAGTTGCGCACCGCGAACCGCTCGCCCGCCACGCCCTCGAAATAGGCCTCGCCGGCGATGGCGCCGTAGAGCACGGTGTTGCCGACGATGATGTTCTGGGTCGGGTCGCGCGGCGTGCCGGACGGATGGCGCACCACGACGCGGCCGCCGGAGAGCCCCTTGCCGACATAGTCGTTGGCGTCGCCGGTGAGCTCCAGCGAAACGCCGCGGGCCAGAAACGCGCCGAGGCTCTGGCCGGCGTTGCCGGTCATCTTCACGCTGATCGAGTCTTCCGGCAGTCCTGCGTGGCCGAAGCGGCGCGCCACCTCGCCGGACAGCATCGCGCCCACCGTGCGGTTGACGTTGCGCACCGCGCGCTCCACCAGCACCGGGCCGTTGCCGTCCAAGGCCGGCTGCGCCGCGGAGATCAGCTCGTGGTCGAGCGCCGCGCCCAGGCCGTGGTCCTGCTGGTCGCAGTTCCACAGCGCCTTCGCCTCGCCGGGCGGCTGGGCGTAGAGCAGCCGCGAGAGGTCGATCCCGGCCGCCTTCCAGTGCTCGACCGCCGGCCGCGCATCGAGCCGGTCCACCTGGCCGATCATTTCGGCCACGGTGCGGAAACCCAGCTCGGCCATGATCGCGCGCAGCTCTTCGGCGACGAAGAAGAAGTAGTTGATCACGTGCTCGGGCTTGCCGGTGAACTTGGCCCGTAGCACCGGGTCCTGCGTCGCCACCCCCACCGGGCAGGTGTTCAGGTGGCACTTGCGCATCATGATGCAGCCGGCGGCAATGAGCGGCGCGGTGGCGAAGCCGAACTCGTCGGCGCCCAGCAGGGCGGCCACGGCGACGTCGCGGCCGGTGCGCAGGCCGCCGTCCGCCTGCACCGAGATGCGGGTGCGCAGGCCGTTCAGCAGCAGGGTCTGCTGGGTCTCGGCGAGGCCGATCTCCCAGGGCGAGCCGGCGTGGGTGAGCGAGGTCAGCGGCGAGGCGCCGGTGCCGCCCTCGTAGCCGGAGATGGTGACGTGATCAGCCCTGGCCTTGGAGACGCCGGCGGCTACGGTGCCGACGCCGATCCGCGAGACCAGCTTCACCGAGATCCGCGCCGCCGGATTGACGTTCTTCAGGTCGTGGATGAGCTGGGCCAGGTCCTCGATCGAATAGATGTCGTGGTGCGGCGGCGGCGAGATCAGGCCGACGCCGGGGGTCGAGTGGCGCACCCGGGCGATATTGGCGTCGACCTTGTAGCCGGGCAGCTGGCCGCCCTCGCCGGGCTTGGCGCCCTGGGCCATCTTGATCTGGATGTCGTCGGCGTTGACCAGGTATTCGGCGGTGACGCCGAAGCGGCCGGAGGCGACCTGCTTGATCGCCGAGCGCATTGAATCGCCGTTGGGCAGCGGCTTGAAGCGATCCGCCTCCTCGCCGCCCTCGCCGGTGTTCGAGCGGCCGCCGATGCGGTTCATCGCGATGGCCAGCGTCGTGTGCGCCTCGCGGCTGATCGAGCCGAAGCTCATCGCGCCGGTGGAGAAGCGCTTGACGATCTCGGCGGCCGGCTCGACCTCGTCCAGCGGGACCGGCGTCTCGGCCGGCTTCAGCCGCATCAGGCCGCGGATGGTCAGCAGCCGCTCGTTCTGCTCGTTGATGCTGCGGGCGAAGGCCCGGTACTCGTCCGGCAGGTCGCCGCGCACCGCGTGCTGCAGCTTGGCGACGCTCTCGGGCGTCCAGGCGTGTTCCTCGCCGCGCAGCCGCCAGGCGTAGGCGCCGCCGACATCGAGCATGTTGCGGTAGATGGGCGCGTCGCCATAGGCCGCCGCGTGGCGCTGCACGCACTCGGCGGCGATCTCGGCCAGCCCCGCGCCCTCGATCTTGGTGTCGGTGCCGGTGAAATACTTGTCGACCAGCTCGGTGGAGAGCCCCACCGCATCGAATATCTGCGCGCCGCAATAGGACTGGTAGGTGGAGATGCCCATCTTGGACATCACCTTCAGCACGCCCTTGCCCAGCGCCTTGATGTAGTTCTTCTGCACCTGCTGGGCGGTGAGCTTGGAGCGGTTCTGCGCGCGCAGCTGCTCCAGGGTCTCGAAGGCGAGGTAGGGGTTCACCGCCTCGGCCCCGTAGCCGGCGAGGACGCACATGTGGTGCACCTCGCGCGCCTCGCCGGTCTCGATGACGAGGCCGGTCTGCATGCGCAGGCCCTGGCGGATCAGGTGATGGTGGACCGCCGCCGTGGCCAGCGCCGCCGGGATCGGGATCCGCTCGGCGCTGACCGCCCGGTCGGACAGGATCAGGATGTTGATGTCGGCCAGCACCCGGTCGGTGGCGGCCGCGCACAGCCGCTCCAGCGCCCGCTCCAGCCCCGCCGCGCCCTCGGCCGCCGGCCAGGTGGCGTCGAGCGTCGCGGTGCGGAAGGCGCCGTCGGCCAGCTCGGCGATCGAGCGGATCTTCTCCAGGTCGGAGTTCGACAGGATCGGCTGGGCGACTTCCAGCCGCTTGTGCGCGCCGGCCTGGTGGCCGAGCAGGTTGGGGCGCGGCCCGATCATCGAGACCAGGCTCATCACCAGCGCCTCGCGGATCGGATCGATCGGCGGGTTGGTGACCTGGGCGAAGCCCTGCTTGAAATAGTCGTAGAGCAGCCGCGGGCGCTTGGAGAGCACCGCCAGCGGCGTGTCGGTGCCCATCGAGCCGATCGGATCGTCGCCCAGCTCGCTCATCGGCTCGAGGAAGAAGCCGAGGTCTTCCTGGGTGTAGCCGAAGGCCTGCTGGCGATCGAGGAAGTCGGCCGGATCGTTGCCGCGCGCCGGCTCCCACTGCGGCGGCTCGGGCAGGTCCTCCAGCTTGAACTGGGTCGCCTTCAGCCATTCCTCGTAGGGCTCGGCGGCGGCCAGCGTCGCCTTGATCTCCTCGTCCTCGACGATGCGGCCCTGGTCCATGTCGATCAGCAGCATCTTGCCGGGCTGCAGGCGCCATTTGCGGACGATCCGCTCTTCCTCGATCTGCGGCAGCACGCCGACCTCGGAGGCCATGATCACATGGTCCTGGTCGGTGATGATGAAGCGCGCGGGGCGCAGGCCGTTGCGGTCCAGCGTGGCGCCGACCTGGCGGCCGTCGGTGAAGGCGACCGCGGCCGGCCCGTCCCAGGGCTCCATCAGCGCCGCGTGGTATTCGTAGAAAGCCCGCCGCTTGGCGTCCATCAGCGGATTGCCGGTCCAGGCTTCCGGAATCAGCATCATCATCGCGTGGGCGAGCGGATAGCCGCCGGCCAGCAGCAGTTCGAGCGCGTTGTCGAGCTTGGCGGTGTCGGAATCGCCCTCCTTGATCAGCGGCCACATCTTGTCGAGGTCGGGGCCCAGCAGCGGGCTTTCCATCGTGCGGCGCCGCGCGTTCATCCAGTTGGCGTTGCCGCGCTCGGTGTTGATCTCGCCGTTGTGGGCGATGAACCGGTAGGGGTGGGCGCGCTGCCACGAGGGCGAGGTGTTGGTGGAGAAGCGCTGGTGCACCAGCGTCACCGCCGACTCCGCCAGCGGATTGGTCAGATCCTGATAAAACGTGCCGACCTGGTGGGCGAGCACCATGCCCTTGTAGACCACCGTCCGCGACGAGAACGACGGCATGTAGAAGCCGGTGAGGCTCGGCAGGTTGTAGCGCGCCGCCAGCCGCTCCAGCGGGTTCTGGGTCTGCTTGCGGATCACCAGCAGCTTGCGCTCGAAGGCGTCCTGGTCCTTGCAGTTGGCGCCGCGGCCGACGAACGCCTGGCGGATCACCGGCATGTCGGCCAGCACCGCCTTGCCGAGCCCGGTGGGATCGGTCGGAACCTCGCGCCAGCCGATCAGCTGCTGGCCCTCGACGCGGATGAAGTGCTCGAACTGGCCGATGGCGAGCTCCGCCGCCTGCTCGTCGCGCGGCAGGAAACACATGGCGACGCCGTAGAAGCCGGGCGCCGGCAGCTCCAGGCCCGAGCGCGTCGCCCAGTCGCGATAGAGGGCGTCGGGGATCTGGATCAGCGCGCCGGCGCCGTCTCCGACCAGCGGATCGGCGCCCACCGCGCCGCGGTGGTTCAGGTTGACCAGGATCTCCAGGCCGCAGGCGATGACCTCGTGGGATTTGCGGCCCTTGAGGTTGACCACGAATCCAACGCCGCACGCGTCATGCTCATGACGCGGATCATACAGTCCCGGGTGCGGCGTAAGCGCCATACAGAATAGCCCGTCCTTGGTCTGCGCGGGGCGCCGTTAAGCCACGCGTTCGTCGCGCCTTTACAGGCTAACCTCCGGCGCGTCGACTGCGCCGCGATCAAAGCTGCGTGCGGTTGCCGGTTGCACGAAATATGGTTCGAGAACGGGCCTGGCGAATGCCTTTGGCGCGGTCAAATCTTGCGCGCTAACCCTTGTCCCCAAAACATTTTACCAGCCAAGCGCTGGTGAAGCGGACGAACTTGATGCGCCCCTTGGCGTTGGCCGAATAGACCACGCGCCAGGCGCCGTCGCGCCCGCGGATGACCGAAGGATAGGCCGCCGGGCCTTCGAGCCCCGGCAGTGACAGATCGCAACCAAATGTGAAATGCGCGCCGTCGGCCGAGCGGGCCAGCGCCAGCACGTCGCGGGTGGTGGTCGAGGGGTTGTAGATCAGCACGAAGCGCCCCTGCCCGTCGCTGAACACGTCGACCGCCGCGCCCGGATTCGGCAGGTTGGTCACGGCGACGTCGCTCCAGGCGCCGGTGCGCGGATCGAAGCGGGCGGCCCAGACCCCCTGGCGGTTCTGGTCGCGGAAATAGACCCGGAAGCGGCCGTCGTCCTGCCGCGCCAGCGCCGGCTGGATCAGCTTGTGGCCCTCCAGCGGCCAGACCTCGTGCAAGGCCGCGGCGTCGCCGGTCAGGCTCACCCGGGCGAGGAAGGCGCGCTGGGCGTTCTCCTCGTAGAACGGCGCGAGGTAGTCGCCGCCCTCGAGCGGCTTCAGCTCGGCGCGCGGCAGGGCGCCGCCGACGTCGACCAGCCGGTGGGCGCGCGACCAGGTCCGACCCTCGTCGGCCGAGACCCGCGCGTCGATGCGCCCGCAGACCCAGTTGCGACAGATCTCGCCCACGACCGGCAGCAGCCGGCTCTGGATCACGCCGTGGACCATCCAGACGCGTCCGTCGGGCGTCACCGTCAACGTGACGTTGCCGAGGCTCTTGTCCGGCGCCTCGGCCCCGATCGCCTGGTCGCCCGGCGCGACCGCCGTCCAGGGCTGCGACCAGGCCGCGCCGTCGCTCGACCCCCGGGCGCAGAGGATGCGCACGCTGCGGTCCTCCTCGTGCAGGCCGGAATACCAGCAGGCCAGCAGTTCGCCGGAGGGCAGCTCGGCGATCGCCGCGCCGTGGTTCTCCATCCCCGCCGGCGCCGGGATCTCGGCGCGGACGATCTCCTGGGCGAGCGCCGGAGCGGCCCAGAGCGCGCTTGCCGCCAGCGCCGCGGCGAGCGCAAAATGCCGGGCCAGCCGAAGGGCGCTGGCGGAGGGACGAAACAACATGCGCATCATCCATGGCGTCGGACTGGCCGTCGCGGCCGCCGGTCTGTTCGCGGCCGATTACGCCGTCGCCGCGCCGATCTCCAAGGCCGAAACCGCGCGCATCGTCGGCGAGATCAAATCGGTCGAAGCGCGCTGGAACGCCGACATCAAGGCGCGCGACCCGGTGAAGTTCGCCAGCTACTACACCGCGCAGACCACGATGATCGATCCAGGCGCCGCGCCGCTGCACGACCCGGCGGCCATCGCCGCGGCGATGAAGGGCTCGTTCGCCGATCCGAATTTCTCGCTCAGCTTCGCGGCCGACGAGGTCGGCGTCTCTCCCGACGGCGCCGTCGCCTGGTCGGAAGGCCGCTGCGCGGTGAGCGAGACCGACCCCGCGACCCACGCCAAGGTCACCGAGCCGTGCGCCTACGTCACCGTCTTCCGGCGCGAGCCGGACGGCGCCTGGAAAGCCGTCGAGGACATCGCCACGCCGGCGCCGCCGCCGAAGGGGTGACGCAGCCTAGCGCGCCCTAAAGGTCCGCGTGATACGCGAAGTCCACCAGGAACACCCGCTCGCCGGGGCCGTGCTTGGCGATCTTCAGCAGGTCGACCACGCCGGCGAAGCCCGAGCGGCGCGCCAGCGCCGGGGTGATGTCGGCGAGCTCGATCTCGCGCAAGGCCGTCACCTCGACCGCGCCGGGGCCCAGCCGGTAGCGGCCGCCGACCTTCACATGCGGCCGCTGCCAGATGCGGACGCTGCAGGTGATCTCGCCGGCCATGATCGCGGCGTGCAGGCGTTTGGTGAAGACCATGGCTCGGCTCGTCGATCCAGGATCAAGGGGCCCCGAAGCTAGCATGAAGCGTCGCGCCGCCGCTTCCCCCACGTGAGCGTTCCACCGCCCGCCGGGGTCGGCTAGGGTCACCGAAAATCCAGGGAGGAAGGTTCGAGAGGCCATGGCGGCGGACGATCCAGCGTCGGCGGCGAAGAGCGCGGGCGAGGTGCTGGCCGAGGGGCTGGCCGGCGTCGTCCGGCGGCATTTCGGGGCCGCCAGCGGCGTCGCCAATGTCACCCGGATGACGGCCGGCGCGACGCAGGAGATCTGGCGCTTCGAACTGGTCCAGGACGGCCATCACACCCCGCTGATCCTGCGCCGCGCGCCGGGCGGCGAACGGATTTCCGTCACCGCCGTCGGGCTGGAGACCGAGGCCGAGCTGCTGCGCGCCGCGGCCGCCGTCCAGGCGCCCGTCCCGGCGGTCCGCCACGTGCTGACGCCCGAGGACGGGCTCGGCCACGGCTTCATCATGCAGTTCGTCGAGGGCGAGACCCTGGGCGGGCGGATCGTGCGCGATCCGCGCTTCGCCGACGTGCGGCCGAGGCTGGCGCGCCAGTGCGGCGAGATCCTGGCCCGCATCCACGCCATTCCGCCGACGGCCGCGCCGAACCTGAAGCACGCCACGCCGGCCGAGTTGCTGGCCCAGTGGCGCGCCTCCTACGAGGCCACGGCTTGGCCGCGTCCGGTGTTCGACCTGACCTTCGCCTGGCTGGCCGCCCGCGTGCCGCCGCCGGCCGCGCCGCGGCTGGTGCACGGCGACTTTCGCAACGGCAACCTGATCTTTCGGCCCGACGAGGGCGTCGTCGCGGTGCTCGACTGGGAGCTGACGCACATCGGCGATCCGATGGAGGACCTGGGCTGGATCTGCGCGAACCCGTGGCGGTTCGGCATGCTGGACAAGCCGGTGGGCGGCTTCGGCGAGCGTGAGGATCTTTACGCCGGCTACGAGGCCGCCAGCGGAACCCCGGTCGACCGCGCCCACGTGCGGTTCTGGGAAGTGCTGGGGGCGCTGAAATGGGGCGTGATGTGCGCCGGCATGACCGCGACCTTCCGCGCCGGCGACCCGTCCGTCGAGCGCTCGGTCATCGCCCGCCGCGCCTCCGAGACCGAGGTCGACCTGATGCGAATCCTGGCTCCCTGATGCAGGACGAACCCCGCCCGCCCGAGATCCTGGCCGCCGTCGCCGCCTTCCTGAAGGGCGCGGCGACGCGCGAGAGCGGCCCGCACATCGCCTTCCAACTGCGCGTGTGCGCCAATGCGACGGAGATCTGCCAGCGCCAGCTCGAAACCGCGCCGGCCGCCGAAGCCGCCGAACTCGATCGACTGCGCGACCTGCTGGGCCGGGACGGCGACCTCTTCAGCCTGAACCAGGAACTGGCGGCGCGCATCCGCGAAGGCGCGATGGACCTCGCCTGGCCCGGCCTCGCCGAACACCTGTGGGCGACCACCCTGGCCAAGCTCGCCGTCGACCAGCCCAACTACTCCGGCTACCGCGCCGCGCTGGCGGAGCGGGGCCCGCCCAAGGAACCATGACCATGGATTTCGACGTCCCGCAGGACCTCAAGGACTACCTCGCCGAGCTGGACCGGTTCATCGAGGCGGAGATCAAGCCGCTGGAGCAGGCGGACGACAACATCCGCTACTTCGACCACCGGCGCGAATACGAGCGCACCGACTGGGACGCCGGCGGGCTGCCGAAGAAGGAGTGGGAGGAACTGCTGGCCGTGGCGCGTCAGCGCGCCGACGCGGCCGGGCACCTGCGCTTCGCCTGGCCGGTGGAGATGGGCGGCAAGGGTGGCTCCAACCTGGCCATGGCGGTGATCCGCGAGCACCTCGCCGCCAAGGGGCTCGGCCTGCACAACGACCTGCAGAACGAGCACTCGATCGTCGGCAACAACCCCTTCATCCTGATGTTCAAGGAGTTCGCCACCAACGCCCAGTACGACCGCTACGCCGACGCGCTGCTCTCGGGCAAGATCCGCTCCGGCTTCGGCCTCACCGAGCCCGAGCACGGCTCCGACGCCACCCACATGGAAACGAGAGCGGTGCGCGAGGAGAAGGACGGCGTCTCCGGCTGGCGCATCAACGGCGAGAAGATGTGGACCACCGGCATGCATGTGGCGACCCACATCATGACCTTCGCCCGCACCGCCGGGAACGACGGCGACGGCGACGGGATCACCGTGTTCCTGGTCCCAGCCCACGATCCGGGCGTGAAGATCGAGGAGTGGCTGTGGACCTTCAACATGCCCACCGATCACCCGCGCGTCAGCCTGACCAACGTCTGGGTGCCGGACGAGGCGATGTGGGGCGTCGAGGGCCAGGGGCTGCGGCTCGGCCAGAGCTTCGTGCACCAGAACCGCATCCGCCAGGCCGCCTCGTCGCTCGGCGCGGCGGTCTACTGCATCGAGGAGAGCGTGCGCTACGCGCGCCAGCGCAAGCCGTTCGGCAAGCCGCTGGCCGACAACCAGGCGATCCAGTGGCCGCTGGTCGAGCTGGCCACCCAGGCCGAAATGCTGCGCCTGCTGATCCGCAAGACCGCCTGCGACATGGACCGCATGCCCCACCGCGAGGTGGAGCGGCAGCTCTCCGACAAGGTCAGCATGTGTAACTACTGGGCCAACCGGCTGGTCTGCGAGGCCGCCGACCGGGCGATGCAGGTGCACGGCGGCATCGGCTATTCACGCCACAAGCCGTTCGAGCACATCTATCGCCACCACCGCCGCTACCGGATCACTGAGGGCTCGGAAGAGATCCAGATGCGCAAGGTGGCCGCGTTCCTGTTCGGCTACATGGGCCCGCGCCGGAAGGAATTCGCGGAGCTGTACGGGAGCTAGTCCCCGCTACTCCCAAAATGCCTTCAGCCCCCCCGCCATCGCCCGGCCTTGCGCCAGGCCGGCCTTGGCGGCGGCGGGGCGGACGCGGGCGTCCATCAGGTTGAGGCCGAAGGCGGACTGACTGGCGTCGTCGGGGGTGACCAGCTGCACCCGCGCGCCGGCGGCCTCCAGCGTCTTCATCTCCGCTTCGAGCGGCCGGCGCATGCGTTCGGCCTGTTCGCTGTCGCCGCCGCCGAGGCGCAGCGCCAGGATCATCACCCGCTGGTGGCCCTGGGCGAGGTCGGCGTTGGTGGCCGAGCGCATGCCGCCGTCGATATAGCGGCGGCCCTTGATCGTGATCGGCGGGAAGACGCCCGGCACGCTGCAGCTCGAGGCCACGGCGCGGGCGAGGCCGACGCCGCTCTCGCCGTTCCAGACCACGAACGCGCCGGTCTCGGCGTCGACCGCGGTGCAGGCGAAGTTGCGCTCCGGCCAGAGGTCCGCTTGCGTCTCGGCGAGCGAACGGCCGAAGCCGCGGATGAAGGTTTCCTCGTCCACCGTCCGGGCGCCCAGCGCGAAGGCGCCGATCTCACGGCGCACGGCCTCGGGGTCGCGCTCGCCCGACGCCGCCTCCTGCATCTTCTGGAACAGCAGCGCGAGGTTGGGCGCCGCGCGCGCCTCGGCGGGCCGGCCGTCCACCGGCGGCGGCGCGGGGCGCGGCCGGTCGGCCTCGGCCAGGATGGCGGCGGCCATGTCGCCGGCGGCCTTGCCCATGGCGAGCTGCGAGCCGACGAAGGAGCCGGCCGAGGTGCCGACGATATAGTCCGCCGCCGCCAGCTCGACCCCGCCTTCGGCGAGCCCGGCGATCAACCCCGCCTCCCAGGCGATCCCCACCGGTCCGCCGCCGCCCAGCACCAGAGCCCGCGTCATCGCATCCTCGCTTTGTTTTCTGGCCCCCACCCTAGCGCCGGCGCGTTCCCGGCGGCTACTGCTTGATCGCCACCGGCACCGCGCTCAGCGCGCCGGTCCAGGCCTCCGGCGTGACGGTGAGGGTCGGGCCGGCGGGGTCCTTGGTCGCCTTGGCGTCGAAATAGACCGCGGTGACGTCGATGGCGGTGTCGGTGACGATGGTGAACATGCAGCCGGCGTAGAAGCTGCGCTTGGCGCCCACGGCCCACGGCGCCTTCGGGTCGGGCTCGTAGGTGCTGGTGCAGTGCTGGTCGCCGGCGATCAGGGTGATCCGCTGCTCGGCGCCGGCGGCCACGGCGGTGGAGACGCCGATCGCGCCGAGGAAGTAGCGGCCGGCGGTCATCGCCGGGATCACGCACTGGGTCTCGGCCGGATTGACGTGCTTGCAGGCCGACTGCGGCACCTCCGGCTCGGAATAGCCGGCGGCCGCGAACACGCGCGGGGGCGTCGGCGGCGGCGCGGCGGGCGGACTGGCCGCCGGGGCGGCGTGCGCGGCGCCGGGCAGCACGAACGAGGCGGCGGCGATGAGGGCCGATAGACGCATGACGATGGCTAGATCTCCTGAGGCGGACGCTTAAGGCTTATCCGTCCCAAGCGGGCCAATCAAAGGCGTCGGCGTGAGGCGACTTGACTTGACCCGGTCGGCCGCGCTGTAGCGCCAGCCGGACACGAGGGGATTTCGGGCATGCTGCGGACCGTCTGGCTGGGCCTCGTCGCCGCGATCCTCGGCGGCGGCGTCGCGCTCGCCGACGAGCCGCCGCGCGTCACCCTCGACACCGGGACGATCGAGGGAACGCAGGTGGACGCCGCGCGCGTCTTCCGCGCCATCCCCTATGCCGCGCCGCCGGTGGGGCCGCTGCGCTGGCGCCCGCCGCAGCCGGCCGCGCCGTGGACCGGCGTGCGTCCCGCCGCCGTCGACGGCCCGGCCTGTCCCCAGACGGTCAATCCCGACGGACGCCCGAACCTCGGCGGCTACGCCGGCCCGACCAGCGAGGACTGCCTGACGCTCGACGTCTTCACCCCGCCGCATGCCGCCAAGGCGCCGGTGATGGTGTGGATCTTCGGCGGCGGCAATGTCGCCGGCGCCGACTCGATCGCCCCCAACGACGGCCGCTTCTTCGCCCGCGACGGCGTGGTCCTGGTGGCGATGAACTACCGGCTGGGGGCGCTGGGCTTCTTCGCCCATCCGGCGCTGACGCGCGAGGCCGGCCCCGGCGCGCCGCTGGCCAACTATGGCCTGATGGACCAGGTGGCGGCGCTGAAGTGGGTGAAGCGCAACATCGCGGCCTTCGGCGGCGATCCGGGCAACGTCACCATCTTCGGCGAGTCGGCCGGCGGCGCGGACGTGCTGACGCTGATGGTGACGCCGGCGGCGCGCGGTCTCTTCCAGAAGGCGACCGTGCAATCCGGCGGCGGCTGGAGCGCGCCGGTGAACCTGGTCCAGGCCGAGATGGCTGGCGACGCCGCCGCCCGCGGGCTCGGCCTGCCCCCCGACGCCACCGCGGCGCAGCTGCGCGACCTGCCGGCGGACAAGCTGGTCGGCCTGCCGCTGCGGATCGGCCCGGTGGTCGACGGCCGCTGGCTCACCGAGACCGCCGCCGAAGGCTTCGCCCGGGGCCACCAGGCGCCCGCGCCGCTGATCATCGGCTCCAACACCTGGGAAGCGTCGTTGCTGCCGGCCGCCAGCTACCAGGCCTACGACGATGCCGCGCCGGCCGCCTTGAAGGCCGCCTATCCCGATCTCGCGTCCGATCCGGCCGGGCTCGCCCAGGCGATGTTCACCGACAAGACCATGGCCGCGCCGGCGCGCTGGTTCGCCGCCAAGGCCGCGGCCAAGGCGGGCGCGTGGCTGTACGAATTCTCCTACGTGCGGGTGGTGCGGCGCGGCAAGATCCCGGGCGCCAACCACACCTCGGAGAACCCCTATGTCTTCGACACCCAGATGATCGTGCCGAACTATTCATCGGAGATCGTGGACCAGGACCGCGCGGTGGCGGCGTTCATGCATTCGTGCTGGGTCGCCTTCGCCAAGACCGGCAAGCCCGCCTGCGCCACCGGCGGGACGGCGTGGCCGGCCTATGCGCCCGCCAGCGACGCGCTGATGGACTTCGACTCGCCGGCCACGATCGTCGCCCACTACCGCAAGACCCAGCTCGACGCGCAGCAGGCGGCGGCGGGCGAGCTGCTGGCGCCCTAACCCCGCGCCCGCTTCATCACGAACATCGCCGCGTCGGCTTCGGCGATCTCGGCTTCGGCATCCTGCGAGGGGTCGAGTTGGCGCACGCCCCAGCTGACGCGGATCGGGGCCAGCCAGTCGCCGGCCCGGATCGGCTCGGCGGCGACCTGGCGGGCCAGCATCTCGGCCTTGGCTGTGGCCACCGAAGCGTCGGCCTGCACCAGCAGCACGGCGAACTCGTCACCGCCCATCCTGCCCACGATATCCGACTCGCGGATGTGGGCGCCGAGGCGTTCGGCGACCGCCTGCAGCGCCGCGTCGCCGGCCGCGTGGCCGAAGCGGTCGTTGATGGACTTCAACTCATCGACGTCGAAATAGGCGACGCTGGCCGGCGCGCCGTAGCGCTGGGCGAAGGCGGCGATGCGCTTCATCTCGCGGAGGAAGGCGCGGCGGTTCTTCACCCCGGTGAGCGGATCCTGGTCGGCCGCCGCCTCGGCCTCGGCGAGCCGACCCTTCAGCCGCTGCACCTCGGCGCGCAGGTCGTCGATCTCGATGGCGAGGGTCGCGAGCGCGGCGCGGACGGCCGGGGTCAGGTCCGCCGGCTCGAGGCCGAGGAAGTCGATCTGGTCGGTGGCGGCCGCGGCGCCCACCGCCCGCGCCCCGGCCTCGGCCAGGCCACGCCGGCGGATGGCGGTGAACGGTTCGCTGCGGGCGCTGGAGATTTTCATCGGCCCCGAATCGGCATGGTTAATGTCGGAAAATCTTAAGGTAGCTTGGTTGACCGCGCAAAGGCGGCGCCTATGCTCCCCGCCCTTCCGGGAGGGGCCGCATGGAGACCGAGGCGCCTGTGGCGCTGATCATGGGCAGCCGTTCCGACTGGCCGACGATGAAGGCCGCCGGCGCCGTGCTGACCGAACTTAAGGTGGCGTGGCGGGCGCGCGTCATTTCGGCGCACCGGACGCCGGAGCGCATGTACGCCTTCGCCAAGGGCGCCGAGGCGGCCGGCGTGAAGGTGATCATCGCCGGCGCCGGCGGCGCGGCGCACCTGCCGGGCATGACCGCCGCGCTCACCAACCTGCCGGTGCTGGGCGTGCCGGTGCGCAGCGCGACCCTGGACGGGCTCGATTCGGCGCTCTCGATCCTGCAGATGCCGGGCGGCGTGCCGGTGGGGACGCTGGCGGTCGGCGAGGCCGGCGCGCGCAACGCCGGGCTGCTGGCGGCGCGGATCCTGGCGCTGGCCGATCCGGCGCTGGCGGGGCGGCTCGCGGCCTTCCACCAGGCCCAGACCGACGCCGTGCCCGAAGAGGTCGAGGATTGAGCGCGGCGCGTTTCCCGCTGGAGCCCGGCGCCACCATCGGCATCCTGGGCGGCGGACAGCTCGGGCGGATGCTGGCCATGGCCGCGGCGCGGCTGGGGTTCGACACGGCCGTGCTCGATCCCGAAACCGCCTCGCCCGCCCAGCGCGTCGCCGCCCACGCCATCACCGGCCCCTATGACGACCCGGCCGCGCTGGCGGCGCTGGCGGCGGTCTCCGACGTGGTCACCTTCGAATTCGAGAACGTGCCGGCGCGGGCGGTGGAGATCCTGACCGATGCGGGGGCCGAGGTCGCGCCCGGCGGCCGCGCGCTGGCCGTCGCCCAGGATCGCGTCGTGGAGAAGTCGTTCGTGAACGAGGCCGGCGCGCCCACGGTGGCGTTCGCGGCGGTCGACAGCGCGGCCGACATCGTGGCCGCGCTGGCCAAGCTCGGCCGGCCGCTGCTGATCAAGACCCGGCGCGGCGGCTATGACGGCAAGGGCCAGGCCTGGGTCCGCCAGCCGGACGAGGCCGCGGCGGTGTTCGCCGCGCTGGGGTCGGTCCCAGCCATCGCCGAGGCGCCGGCCGACTTCCGCCGCGAACTCTCGGTGATCGCCGCGCGCGGCCGGGACGGCGAGATCGCGATCTACCCGCTGGCCGAGAACCATCACGAGGACGGCATCCTGCGCCGCACGATCGCCCCGGCCGCCGTCACCGCGCAGACCCTCGCCCAGGCCGAGCGGATCGCCGCCAGCCTGCTTTCGGCGCTGGACTATGTGGGCGTGATCGGGATCGAGCTGTTCGAGCGCGACGACGGGCGGCTCTTGGTCAACGAGTTCGCGCCGCGCGTCCACAACACCGGCCATTGGACACTGGACGGCTGCGAGGTCGACCAGTTCGAGCAGCACATCCGCGCCATCGCCGGCTGGCCGCTGGGAACCACCCGCCCGATCGCCCGGGTGGAGATGACCAACCTGATCGGCGACGAAGCCGACGCCTGGCCCGGCCTCGCCGCCGAGCCCGAAACCCGCCTGTGGCTCTACGGCAAGTCCGAGGCCCGGCCTGGACGCAAGATGGGCCACGTCAACCGGCTGAGCCCGCTCAGGGGGACCTGACGGCGCCCGCCGAGGCCCGCCAAAAGGCCGGATCGTCGCTAAGGCGCCCAGGAGGCCCGTACAGCGGATTCGGCATGTTACTGGTAGTACCCTAGCCGGGACCCCCGGCGAGCGCCTCTGGCGGCCCTCCTGGCGTCGTTACGGGGCACGCCAGGAGCTGGCCCCGTTCGCCGGTCGAATCTTGGAGCCGGCGCGTCAGGTTCGCGCGTCAGCATGACGCTCCAGGCGCCTCGCCTGTCAACTGGACCGCCCGAGGCGTGGGGCTACCCGCGCGGCAAGCCGTAGCGCAGCCGCCCCAGCGCGCCGGCCGTCCAGGCG
>Ga0302311_10004298_pt1 | contig 15383 bp, 11 predicted proteins | sample III_Palsa_N1_3_FD_200449 | JGI IMG/M metagenome (GOLD analysis project Ga0302311, IMG submission 200449) | Peat permafrost microbial communities from Stordalen Mire near Abisko, Sweden - III_Palsa_N1_3 | ecosystem: Environmental > Terrestrial > Soil > Palsa > Peat permafrost | place: Sweden... | reverse complement strand
GCCCAAATTCTCCGTCAGTTTCTCAATGAGACTAGCGGCTTTAGATGTTGCCGAAATATCAATTTCGGCGTTTTTGGCTAGAGCGGCAATGATGGTCAGCAAGGTATCTCGCTCGCGCTGACCGAGGAGTTTTTCACCGTTGTTTGACGGGTTATTTTCGCTAGAAAGTGGTTCAGGAATTGATTGCAGATAGACGATCTCAGATGCTGCCAGTGGGTCTCCTAAAAGGCGGTCTTTAATGAACGCGGTCACCAAGCTGAAGTTCCCTGCATTTGGGTCGCCGTTGCGCTCAGCAGCCGCTGATTTCGATTCACACCACTTGGTAAGATCCATCAATATTCTACCGTTCGCATAATCGGTGACAGATGTTGCACCTACTACCACTTCGGCCTTAGCAAACGGAAACTTTGGAAATTTGTTGGACGCCCATTCGATGACTGCTTCGGGATCGAGGCCGTAATGCTCGAAAGGGACATCAGAGTAGGGGTGAAATTCTACGGTATTCAATTTGCCTGCTTTGATGGCCCGCCTTATATCGTCGGTTGCGTCATTCAAATCGCTATCCGCCAGGTTGCTCGCATTTGGTACGCGACCGCAGAGCAAAAACGTGGTTTCCCGCGCCGTATCGAGCGTGCCGCGTGCCTCGATTCGCCGTAGCACCGTCAGAAGCTCAGGTGGAGTGATTTCACCGACCGGCCGGGGGCCGATCCAAGGGAAAATGTCCCGCTCAAGGCGCCGAAGGATTCTTTCCGAGTGACTTGCTGCCCAGCCAGGCGAGAATTTCGTAAACCACTCTCGGGCTACGGCTTCAAAGGTGTTTTCTTGCCGCGTAGTGGTCCGGCTCTTTTCCATCTGCCGATGCTGCGAGGGGTTAACGCCCGCATCCAAGAGCTTGCGCGCATCGTCGCGCCTGTCTCGCGCTCCCTTGACCCTCGCCCCGTCGCCGCCGTCCTTGCGGCCAGCCAGGGGCACTTCTGGATAGACGCCGAGCGAAAGTAGCTGTTCCTTGCCGCCAAATCGGTATTTCAGCCGCCACCACTTAGAGCCGTTAGGGTTGACCAGCAGAAATAAACCCTTTCCATCGGCAAGCTTGTACGGCTTGGCGGCGGGCTTAGCGTTGCGGATCGCAGTGTCGGTAAGTGCCATTTGGGGGTAGCTCCCGGCTGGGGTAAATGACTTACCCCGAAAGCTACCCCCAGTTACCCCCGGCTGCAACTGTACCTAGCCGGACTGCTTCGGACACCAAACCAATAAAAAACCCCGTAATTACACGGGGTTATGGACGCTTTCGGACTTCTTTGGAACAGTATTTGGTGGATGGTACAGGGATCGAACCTGTGGCCCCCGCCGTGTGAAGGCGATGCTCTACCGCTGAGCTAACCATCCGTTTGAGCCGCGCATTGTAGGCATCCGGGAACCTCAGCGCAACGCTTTTGGGCGAAGCGGCCGATTTTCGCGGCGCGGTTTGTCCCCTTATGCCGGCGACACCGATACCTCGCGCTTCAGCAGCAGCCGCACGCAAATCGAGATCACCGCGATGTCGATGATGACGTGGAACACGGTGAATGGATTGGGTTGCAGCACGATAAAGCGATAAATCCCCAGGCTGCCGCCGATCAGGGGGAACAGCGCCGCGCACCACAGCGCCGCGCGCTTGGGCCGCAGCAGATACAGGCCGATCGAGAAGTACAGCAGGCCGAATATCGCTGCGGTGACTACATGGGCGTGCGCCGGATACACCGCGAGCTGCGCCACATGGGTGACTCCGGATATCAACATCAGCCCCGCGGCGAGCTTGCGGGCGGGTGAAAGCGCCTGTTCCATCTGGACCTCGAGTTTGCCGGATTCAGCACAGGTTAGCGCTTCGCGGTTGCCAGCGCTGGCACAGGCCTTGATCCGGGCTCCGCCCTGGCCGAAACCCTTCTGGAACAGCTTGCTTATTCCCGACGCCAGGCATTTTCGTTGCGCGATGAACTGCTTCGGCGGTTTACGCACATACCGCCTGTCTGCCGGGAATCACCGCCGAGGAGGGACCATCACCGGGCTTCCTCCGGGCACTGCCGCCCATCCGTTTTGCCGGTTTAGGACCCCCCACCTGCATAGGATCACGGCCGTGAGGGTAAGCATTCATTTCGAAGCCCCCTTTTTCCTTCAACACCGTGGGGAGACTGTTCATGATCAGTAAACGCGCTTTTTCCGCAATCTCGGCCGGCACCGTGTTTGCCGCTTCCGTCGCAATTGGCCTGGCTTCCTTTTCGGCCCAGGCCAGCACCACCAAGACCGCCACCTTCCTGGTGTCGCTGACGGTGTCGTCCGACTGCGCCATCAGCGCCACCGCGCTGCCGTTCGGCACGGCCACCAGCGCCCTGGCCGTCACCGCCATCACCCATAACAGCAGCATCAGTGTCACCTGCAGCACCGGCACCACCTATTCGGTGGCGCTGGACAAGGGCACCACCACCGGTTCCGTCGTCACCGCCCGCCTGCTGGCCGGCACCAACCCCAACACTCAGACCGTGAGCTACCAGCTATATAGCGATTCGGGCCTGAGCGCGATCTGGGGTGATGCCACCGGCGGCGCCCCGGTGACCGGCACCGGCACCGGCAGCGCGGTGTCGATTACGGTCTATGGCCAGGTGCCAGCCCAGGCCATCCCGTTGGCCGACAACTACACCTCCACCGAAACCGCGACGATCACGTTCTGATCGATCGTGCGCCTGTTCGCAGCGAACAGGCGAGCACTACGGCCCTCACACCGCGTGTTGATCCCGGCCTTCCTGCGAAGGCCGGGATCAATCCGAAGAAGGGCACATCTCGGGGCTCCGCACAGCTCTCCTGCGTTTCAGCCTGACGCAGAAGGCAGCTTTGCGCCCCTGATCAATCTCAGGAACAGGAAGTAGAACCACCCGTGAACCCCATCAGCAGAAATCTCCTTCGCATCGCGGCCGCCGCATGTGCCGCGCTGGGCGCGGCTTCATTCAACGCGCAGGCCGGCAGCGCCACCACCTCCATGCAGGTGCAGATCACCCTGGTTGCCAGCTGTGCGATCGCCGCCAATACCCTGAACTTCGGTTCCGGAGTGGGCTTGCTGACCTCAGCTGTCAGCGGCAGCACCACACTTAGCGTGACCTGCTCCAACACCACACCCTACAACGTCGAGCTCGATGGCGGCACCGTCAGCGGCTCCACCGTTGTCAGCCGTCTGATGGCTGGCACCACCACCGGCAACACCGGCACCACCATCGGCTTCCAGCTCTATTCCAATGCCGGACTGAGCACGGTCTGGGGCAACACGATCGGCACCAATACGGTGTCCGGCACCGGCACCGGCAGTGTCCAAACCCTGACCGTCTATGGCCAGGTACCGGTGCAGACCACGCCCAAGCCCGACACTTACCAGACCACCATCACCGCCACGGTCGCATACTAAATACCACGTCCACCTGAACCGACCGGGATCGTTGAAATGAACAGGATTCCATCCGGCGTTACGGCGATCTGTTCGATCCTGGCGGTGACTCCGCTGTCGTTTTCGGTGCTGGCGCAGAACTCCGCCGCGACCGGAACGACCACCCGCACCACCACCTTCATGGTATCGGTGATGGTGGACAACGATTGCCTGATCACCAATAGCAACGCCCTGAATTTCGGTCACATCGTGCCGCGTCTGGACGCGAGCAGCGGGGCATGGTCGGCGCAAACCAACCAGGTCACGCATTTCAGCGTCAGCTGCTCGAAAAACACCCGTTACACGCTGTACCTGGACAAGGGCAGCACCGTCAATTCGACCGTGAACACGCGCCTGATGGGCGGCAATACACCCGGCAATGCGGACCAGCTGCAATATCAGCTGTACCTCGACCCGGCCTATTCCACCATCTGGGGAGACGGCAGTTCCGGCAGCATCGGCAGCATGAGCGGCGTCGGCACCGGCGGCCCGCAACTCTATACGGTTTACGGCCGTATACTGCCGCAGGACATGCCTAACGCCGATCTCTACAGCTCGATGATCACCGCTTCGCTGACCTTCTGATCCAGGAGCATGCACATGTCTGAACTACAGCGGGATACAGCAAAGGCGTACCGCGTTGGCCGCATCTCCGCGAGTCTTTTGAGGCGATCGTTGCTGCCTGTTGCGGCTGCATTCGGAATGGCTGCGCTGGGCCTGGCGCAGCCTGCGCTGGCTGCCTCGCTGCAGGTATCTCCGGTGGTGCTGGTGTTCCAGCCCGGGCAACCGGCATTGGGCATGACCTTGCGCAACACCGGCGATTCCCCGCTTACCGGCCAGGTGCGTGTTTTCGCCTGGGGCCAGGATGGCAAGGACGATACCCTTGTGCCGGTACAGGCGCTGGTGGCCAGTCCGCCGATGGTGGTGATCCCGCCGCAGGGCGAACAGTTGGTGCGGGTGGTGCGCGTCGACCGTCAGCCGGCCGACCACGAACTGACCTTTCGCCTGCTGATCGATGAACTGCCGCCACCGCAGGGCGCCGCTGCATCGGGCGAAACCACCGGCGGCGTCAACTTCCGTCTGCGCTATTCGATTCCGGTGTTCGTGCCGATGCCGGGCGCGCCGGGGGAGCCCAGGCTGAGCTGGACCCTGAAGCAACACGATGGCGCCTGGTATCTCGGCGCCGGCAATCAGGGCGGGACGCACGCGCAACTGAGCGCGGTCAAGCTCAGCGCGTCCAACGGACAAAGCTTCGAAGTGTCCGCCGGCCTGCTCGGCTATGCCCTCGCCGGCAGCGGCCGCGAGTGGCGCATGCCGGACAAGTTTCCGGCCGCGTTGGCGGCCGGCGGTCTGAAAGTGCAGGCCACCGTCAATTCCATTGCCCTGCCCGCTGCCGCAGTTGCGGTCAGTGGCGGCCAGTAAGCGCAAGCCGAATTCTCCGGCCAGGCCCACATCGATCATCCGGAGCGGCCTGCGGCATGCGTTCCGGGGCGATAGATGCAGCAACCAGCCCGCCATGTGCCTGCATCATCGTTCGCCCTGCTTCCGGCCTGAGCGCACCGCTCCAGGCCCGCTGCGCTTAGCCGCAGGCCTGGTGCGCAGCGCCCGCCTGAAGGGGCTGTGCGCAATTGCCTGGGGGATGCTGCTGCAGCCGGTGCTCGCCGACGGGCCGCCAGCTGCCGCAACCACTCTCGACCTTGGAAGGCCGGCCTTGCCGACCGGAGCCGCGCAGGCCGATACCTCCCTGAACAGTGTCGATAGCACTCCCCTGTATCTCGACGTCACCATCAACGGCCAGCCGACGCAAACGGTGGTCTCGTTTTACCAGAGGGACGGGCGCCTGTTCGCCGACCTTGAAGACCTGAGCCAGCTCGGACTCGAAACCAGGAATCTGCAGAATTTGCCGGGGCTGAAAAGAATCCGCCTGAACCGAGTGCAGTCCGGCGAAGCCAGGCTGATCGCGCTGGATCAGGTTCCCGGCCTGCAATACCACTACGATTCCAGCAGGCAATCGATCGCCTTGATCGCCAACGACCAGCTGGTGGCGCCAAACCAGATCGGCCGGCGCGCCGGCAGCGTCGTGCCCGCCGCGGCCGACACCGGCCTGGTGCTCAACTATGACGCGTTCCTGCAGGGCAGCCCGGACCGAGGCGTCGCCACCACCTTGAGCCTGTCCAACGAAGAGCGACTGTTCAGCCGCCTGGGCATCTTCGATAATACCGGCGTCGCCCGCGCCGGCGGCGGACTGGATCCCTATACCCGGCTGGACAGCATCTGGCATTACGACGATCCGCAGAAACTCACCACCGCCCAGGCCGGCGACGCCATCTCGTCCTCGCTCAGCTGGACTCGCGCGGTGCGGCTTGGCGGTTTCCAGTTCCGCCGCAATTTCGCCCTGCGGCCCGACCTGATCACCTTTCCGCTGCCGACGCTGTCGGGCAGCGCCGCGGTACCGTCCTCGGTGGATCTGTACGTCAACAATGTCCGCCAGTTCAGCAGCGATGTACCGAGCGGTCCGTTTGTCATCAACAATCCGGTGGCGCTCACCGGCGGCGGTGAGGCGCGCCTGGTGGTGCGCGACGAACTGGGACGCGAAGTCAGCGAAACGCTGCCGATCTATGTCGACAACCGCATGGTTGCCAGCGGCCTCAACAATTATTCGCTGGAAGGCGGCTTCCTGCGCCGCAACTATGGCGTCAGTTCCTTCGACTATGGACAGACCCCCAGCCTCAGCGGCTCCTGGCGCCGCGGCCTGTCCGATGCCCTGACTTTCGAAAGCCACGGCGAAGGCACTGCCGGGCTCTACAACGCCGGCGCAGGCGGCCTGCTCCGGCTGGGGCAATGGGGTGTGATCAATGCCGCAGCCGCGGGCAGCACCGGCGAGAGCAACGGCTCCCAGGCCAGCCTCGGCTATCAGCTGATCCAGCCGCGCTTCAGCTTCGTCGCGCAGACCACCCGCAACTTCAGCCAGTACCGCGATCTGGCCTCGATCGGCGGCACGCCGCCGCCGCGCATTTTCGATCAGCTGAATCTGTCCATGCCGATCCTGCGCACCCAAAGCCTGGGCCTGAGCTATATCCATAGCCAAAGCAACCCCGCACCAGTGCAGGCAGGCACCTCCACCTCCATACCGGGCACTTCAGGCAATGGCATTTCCCGCCTCGGCTCGGTCACCTATACGGCGCAGCTGCTGCGCTGGTGCACCGTCTTCGGCAACGCCTATCAGGACTTCGACGCCAGTCATTCGCACGGCTTCTGGATCGGCATGTCGCTCGATCTGGGACACCGCGTGACCGGCTTCGTCAGCGCCGGCCGCAGCCAGGACCAGAACAACTACGGCGCCAGCGTGGTCAAGACCGCCGACTACAACGGCGGCTCCGAATGGGGTCTGCAGGATAACGAGGGCAGCGGCAACTACAGCCGGCTGGCGCGCGCCGGCTACCTGGGGCGTTACGGCGAGGTCAGCGCCGCGGCGCAGGACAACGCCGGACAGACCCTGCTGTCGCTGGAAGCCGATGGCGGCTTGGTGTTCATGGATCGGGTGTTCGAGCCATCACGGCGCATCTACGACAGCTTTGCCCTGGTCTCCACCGACGGCATCAGCGGCATTCCAGTGCTCAACGAAAACCGCGTGATGGGCAACACCGACGGCAGCGGTCACCTGCTGATTCCCGATCTCAATTCCTATCAGCACAATAGTCTCGAGATCGACAGCCTGGTGCTGCCGGCGGACGCCAATATCCCGGTGAACCGGATCGACGCGGTGCCGCGCAGCCAGTCCGGCGTGCTGGCGCACTTTGCCGTGCAGCGCTACACCGCGGCGACGGTGATCCTGGTGGATGCCGGCGGCACGCCGCTGCCGACGGGAACGGTGCTGCGGCATGCGGAATCTGGCCAGGATTTCGTGGTCGGCTACGATGGCCAGGCCTTCATCGAAAACCTGCAGGCACACAATCACCTGAAGGCGCAGAACAGCGACCCGCACCAGACCGTCAACTGCTCCGCCGAATTCGACTACCAGCCGCTGCGCAACAGCAACAGCCTGCCCACCATCGGTCCGGTAACGTGCAAATCCAGTGGAGAGCGCAAGCCATGAATCCATCGATCCGTCCGAACGCTGCGCTGCGTCCGCTGATCCTGTTATGCGTTGGAGTCATGCTGTTGTTGCATGCGGGAAAGGCACATGCGCAAAGTTGCTCCGCCACAGCCCCCAGCGTTCCCTTCGGCAGCGTCGATGTGGTATCGGGAACCAACTATTCCGCCAGCGCCAACATCACCGTCACCTGCAACATGGGCCTGTTGTCGATCGGCACCATCAACTATTCGATCTGCGTGGGTGTGCCCGGCGCCAGCGGCAGCACGCCGCGCAGCATGAACAGCACGGTCAGTTACAACCTCTATGGAGATAGCGCGCACACCAATGTGTGGGGCACGTTCGGCGGCACGACCGGGCTGCCCACTCCACCCAATCCGGTAAGCCTGACCACCGCCAGCCTGCTGCTGGGCGGGTCGGCCAGCACCACCGTGCCGATCTATGGCTACCTGCAATCCAGCCAGAACAGCACTGTCGCCGCCGGCAGCTATTCGCAGACGCTCACCGCCACCGTCAACTACAACTACACCTACTCCCTGTTGGGCACGCCCGGAACGCCGACCAGTTGCGCATCCAACGGCGGCACCACCAGCGGCGGCACCTTTCCGCTGATCGCCAACGCCACGGTCATCAACGACTGCATCGTCACCGCCACCTCGATCAACTTCGGAGGCAGTGTCGGCGTCCTCACCAGCGCCCTCAACGCCACCGGCACCGTCACCGCCAAGTGCACCACGAACGACAGCTACACCATCGCCCTCAACAAGGGCACCACCAGCGGCGCCACTATCGGCAATCGACTGATGGCGGGCAGCGGCAGCGCCGTGGTGCAATACCAGTTGTTTACGCCCACGACCATTTCCAGCACCGGCGGCAGCGGCTGCAACTACGCTACCGTCTGGGGCGATGCGAGCACCGGCGGCAGCACCGTCGGCGGCACCGGCACCGGTACCGCGCAGAACTACACCGTCTGCGGCCAGGTCCAGGCGCAACCCACACCCGCACCCAACCTGTACAGCGACACCATTACGGTGACGGTGACTTATTGAAGATCCGTCCGTGCAGCCAGGCCAGGCGTTTGCCGGAGTGCATCAAGCCGCCAGCCCGGCTCCGTACAGCTCGCAGCCTATGCCGAAGATTTCAGGCGCCGGCTGAAGCGCCCTTGATCGAAACAATCCGCAAGGCCAGTTCCAGCGCCTGCTCATAGTTGAGCCGCGGATCGACCGCGCTGCGGTAGGCCCGCTCCAGATCGGTCTCGTTCAGGTCGCGGGCGCCGCCGAGACATTCGGTGACATCCTCACCGGTCAGCTCCAGATGCACGCCGCCGAGCTGCGAGCCGCAATCGGCATGGATAGCGAACGCCTGCTCGATCTCGCCGAGGATGTCGGAGAAGGCGCGGGTCTTGAGGCCATTGCCGGCGGTCTGGGTATTGCCGTGCATGGGGTCGCACATCCATAAGACCTGATGGCCTTTGCCGCGCACCGCGTCGATCAGGCCCGGCAGATGCTGCGCGATCTTGCCCGCGCCCATGCGGTGGATCAGGGTCAGCCGACCAGGCTCGTTGTGCGGATTGAGCAGCTCGCACAGTTGCAACACCCATTCATTGCTCATCGAGGGGCTGACTTTGACGCCGATGGGATTGCGGATGCCGCGGCAATACTCGACGTGGGCGCCGTCCACCGCGGCGGTACGCATGCCGATCCAAGGGAAGTGGGTGGACAGGTTGTACCAGCCCTGCTGGCGCGGCACCTTGCGGGTCTGTGCGCTTTCCGCGTTGAGCAGCAGGGCTTCGTGCGAGGTATAGAACTCGACGCGGTTGAAGTCGCTGATGGTCTGCCCGGCCAGGGTTTCGAAGAATCGCAGAGATTCGCCGATGGCTTCCACCCGTTCGCGGTATTCGTTGGCGTGCGGCACATGCTCGACCCAGTCCAGGTTCCAGTATTCCGGGTGGTGCAGATCGGCGAAGCCGCCGTCGATCAGGCCGCGGGTGAAGTTCATGGTCATGGCCGAACGCTTGTGGCCTTCGACCAGGCGCTGCGGGTCGGCGGCGCGCGCGGCGGCGGTGAATTCCGGCAGGTTGACCAGGTCGCCGCGGTAGCACGGCAGGGTGATGCCGTTCCTGGTCTCGATATCGGCGGAGCGCGGCTTGGCGTACTGCCCGGCGAAACGGCCGATGCGCACCACCCGCTTGCGCAGGCCGTGCACCAGCACCAGGCTCATCTGCATCAGCACCTTGAGCCGGTTGGCGATGATGGTGGACTCGCAGTCGGCGAAGCTCTCGGCGCAGTCGCCGCCCTGCAGCACGAAGCGGCTGCCGGCCTGGGCCTCGGCCAATTCCGCCTTGAGCTTGTTCACTTCCCAGGAAGTGACCAGGGGCGGCAGGTGCGACAGCTCGGCCAGGGCCAACTGCAGCGCCGCGGCATCGAGATAGGCGGGCTGCTGCACGGCCGGGCGGGACTGCCAGGAGTCGGGGGTCCAGCCTTGCGGGGCATCACTGTTCTTGGGAGAGGTCACGGCAGAACTTTTGCGGCCATAATGGGGCAGGAATTATAGGCCTTATCACCCAGATGCCCCTGAATCCGGCCCTCCAGGGCACTGCCACAGGCCCTTTCGGGATCGTCGGGGACGGCCGCGTGGCGACGCACTTCGCCCATTACTTCGCACTTGCCGACATCCCGTTCCGGCAATGGTCGCGGCGCTCGCCTGCCGCAGACCTGGCCGATTGTCCGGTGATTCTCCTGCTGGTTTCGGACCCCGCGATCGAACAACTGGCGAGCCGCTATCCCGATCAGAGACGCGTCCACTTCTCGGGATCGTTCACCAGCCCGGAAGTCCACGGCATGCATCCGCTGATGAGCTTCGGCCGCGAACTGTATTCACTGCCGGAGTACGAGCGCATCTCCTTTGTCGCAGAGGATCCCGCCCTGTTCAGGCGCGTTTTTCCGCGGCTGGTGAATCCCTGTTATGGCATCCGTATCGAGGACAAGGCCCTCTATCACGCGTTGTGCGCGATGGCGGGCAACTTCACCGGCTTTGTCTGGGCCAAGCTGTTCCAGGAATTCCCGGCCAGGCTGGGCATCCCGGCGGAAGCGGCCATCCCCTATCTGGAACAGGTTTGCCGCAACATCGCGGCGGCGCCGAAGCAGCCCGAAAGCTTCCTCACCGGCCCCATCGTGCGCAACGACCCCGCGACAGTGGAGAAGCATCTGGCGGCCCTCGCCGGAGACGATTACCGCGCGGTTTACGAGGCCTTCGCCCGCATCCATCTGCGACGCGACGAGCCCGCTTCCTGAGCAAAGCAGCAGTGCAGCCTGTAAACGGGCTTTCAACGAGCGCCGAGAAACTCCAGCACCGCCACCATGAACTCGGCCGGATACTCCACATTCGACAGGTGTACCGCGGGGAGCACCAGCAGCCGTGCTCCGGGCACGGTTGCCGCAAGCAGCTCGCCATGGCCCAGGCTGGTCACCGTGTCGTAGCGGCCCGCGATCACCAGGGTCGGAGCCTTGATCAGAGCCACGGTGCGGCGCAAATCCGCGTCGCGCACGGCGGCATAGCTTCCGGCAAACCCCTGCGGGTGGGTGGCGAGCAACCCGGAACGGAACTCCCCGACGACCGGACTGCCCGCTTCCAGCATGCTGGAAGGAAACCAGTTGGCGAGAAACGTCGCAGCGGTTTCCGACAGGTCGCTGGCTTCAAGGACCGCCGCGATGCGCGCATCGAATTGCGCCGGCGGCCCCAGGCACGACGAGGTGTTGCACAGGATCAGGCGGTCGATTCGCTCGGGCACGTGGATGCCCAGCCACTGCCCGACGATGCCGCCCAGCGACAGCCCGCAGAAATGCACCTGTTCAATGCCCAGGGCGTCGAGCAGCTCGACGACGTCACGGCCCAGCCGGTCCATGGAATACGCCTCCGCCGGAGCGTCCGAAGCGCCATGGCCGCGCGCATCGTAACGAAGGACGCGGAAGTGCCTGGAGAGAGGTTCGATCTGCCCGTCCCACATGTGCAGATCGGTACCGATCGAGTTCGACAGGACCAGCACCGGCTGGCCGACAGCACCGTCGAAGCGGTAGGCGATCTGACAGCCGTCGCCGGTAGTGAAGAAGGACAATTCGCTGTGTTGCTTCCTGCCGATCGCGTGCATGTCTTGCTGCTCCTGCAACGGCGGATGCCGTGGAGCAGATCGTAGTTGCGTCGATCCCCGGAAGATATTACAAAGTTCAATCAATCTCTGTAGGTAAAGCAGACATGAGCGGATTCACCCTGCACGACCTGCAATGCTTCGACGCGGTGGTTCGGGCCGGCGGCTTCCAGGCCGCCGCGACGGCGCTGCACCGCTCGCACCCGGCGGTGTTCGCCGCTGTCGCCAAGCTGGAACGACAGCTCGGCCTGAGCCTGCTGGACCGCAGCGGCTACCGGGTTGCGCCGACCGAGGCGGGGCGCTCCTTCCACCACCGCGCGCAGTCCCTGCTGCGCGAGCTGGATGGCCTGCGCACCCATGCCGCGCAGCTGGCGCTGGGCGAGGAGAGCGAACTGCGGGTGGTGATCGGCGACCTCTGCCCGCTGCCGCAAACCCTGGGCCTGCTCAGCCGCTTCTTCGCCGGATGTCCCGCCACCCGCCTGCACCTGCATTTCGAAGCCATCTCCGGTCCGTGGGAGCGCCTGTTCGACGGCGAGGCCGACCTGATCCTGCATCATGTCGACAAGAGCGATCCGCGACTGGAATGGCTGGGCCTGTGCAAGGTGCCGATGGTGCCGGTGGTGGCGCCGGGCTTCCTGCCCTTCCCCATTTCGCGCTCGATCCGGCCGGACCAGATGCGCGATTTCACCCAGTGCATCATCCGCGACACCGCGCGCCACTCGGCCCCGCTCAGTTATTTCATCGTCGAGGGCACCCACCAGTGCACCGTGGCCGACCAGCTGATGAAGAAGGAAATGATCCTGCACGGCATGGGCTGGGGCCATATGCCGCGCTTCCTGGTCGAGCAGGAGCTGCGCGAGGGGCTGCTGCTGACCATCGCCGGCAGCCATTTCCCAGGCAGCGTGGTGGAACTGGCCGCGGCGCGGCGCCGCGACCGGCCGCAGGGCCCGGTCGCCAATCGGCTGTGGCGCTACCTGCAGGAACAGGGCCCGCTGATCCGTGCCGTTGCCGAAGCACCGCCGCCGTCACGCCGCCGCGGGCCGGCCACGAAAGGCCCGGCCGCCACGCGCCGCCCACGGGGTGGGCGATAATGAGACACAGCATACGAGCCCCTTGTCCTCCCCGATGAATCAGAATCCCGCGCCCCAGGATTTCGCGGCGCATACGCCGCTGATGCAGCAGTACCTCGGCATCAAGGCCCAGCACCCGGATACCCTGGTGCTGTTCCGCATGGGCGATTTCTACGAACTGTTTTACGAAGACGCACGCAAGGCCGCGCGCCTGCTCAACATCACCCTGACCAAGCGCGGCGAATCCGCCGGCGCGCCGGTGGTGATGGCCGGGGTGCCGCATCACGCGGTGGAGCAATACCTGGCGCGGTTGATCAAGCTGGGCGAGTCGGTGGTGATCGCCGAGCAGGTGGGTGAAGTCGGCCTGGACAAGGGACCGGTGCGGCGCGAAGTGGTGCGCATCGTCACACCCGGGACCGCTACCGACGAGTCCCTGCTCGATCCGCGCGTGCAGAACCTGCTGGCCGCCGCCTGCCACTCCGGTGGCCGCTACGGTCTGGCCTGGATGGAGTTGTCCTCGGGCCGTTTCGCGGTGCTGGAAACGGAGCGCATGGGCGACTGGCAGGCCGAGCTGCACCGCCTGCGGCCAAGCGAGCTGTTGACGCCGGAGGATGCGGCGCTGGAACTGGGCGGCCTGAAAAGCCGTGCGCGGCCGGTCTGGCACTTCGATCCCTCCTCCGCCCGCCGCCTGCTCACCGAGCAGTTCGGCACGCGCGACCTGCGCGGCTTCGGCGCCGATGATCTGGGTGCGGCCCTGGGCGCTGCCGGCGCCCTGCTGCAATACGTGCAGGAGACGCAGAAAGCGCGGCTCACCCATCTCACCGGCCTGCGCGTCGAGGCGGTGGAAGACGCCCTGATCCTGGACCCGGCGACGCGCCGCAATCTGGAGATCGAGCACTCCCTGTCGGATGCGCACGACATCACCCTGGCCGGCGTGCTGGATCGCTGCGTCAGCGCCATGGGCAGCCGCCAGCTGCGGCGCTGGCTGTTGCGCCCGCTGCGCGATCGCGCCCGTGTCGGCGCGCGTCACGATGCTGTGACGGCCCTGCTCGACGGCGGCATCCACCGCGGCCTGCGCGAAGCCCTGCGCAGCGTCGCCGACATGGAGCGTATCCTGGCCCGTGTGGCCCTGCGCTCGGCGCGTCCGCGCGATCTTAGCGGCCTGACGCTGAGTCTTGCCGGCCTGCCGGCGGTGAAAGCCGCGCTCGCCGCAGCCGAAGCGCCGCTGCTGCGGGATCTGCTGCAACAGCTCGGCGATCACGCCGCGCTGTCGGCTCATCTGGGTCAGGCGCTGGCGGACGAGCCGCCGCTCAGCGTCAAGGACGGCGGCGTCTTCCGCCGCGGTTTCGACGCGCTGCTGGATGAGCTGCGCGGCCTGTCCGAGAACGCCGACAGCTACCTGGTCGAGCTGGAACAGCGCGAACGCGCGCGCAGCGGCATCGATGCGCTCAAGCTCGGCTACAACCGCGTGCATGGCTACTACATCGAGATCGGCAAGAGCCACGCCGCCAAGATTCCGCTGGACTACACCCGCCGCCAAACCCTGACCAACGCCGAGCGCTATATCACCGAGGAGCTGAAACGCTTCGAGGAAAAAGTGCTGAGCGCGCGCGACCGCGCCCTGGCCCGCGAGAAGCAGCTGCATGAAGAACTGCTCGACCTGCTCACGACGCAACTGCGGCCTCTGCAGGAGGCCGCCGCCGCGCTGGCCGAGCTGGATGCCCTGGCGTGCTTCGCCGAGCGCGCCGAGGCATTGCGCTGGAATCGCCCACAGCTGGATGACGCGCCCGGCATGGAAATCCGCGCCGGCCGTCACCCGGTGGTGGAACAGACCCTGACCACGCCGTTCGTGCCCAACGATCTGGATCTGAACCCGGCGCGACGCCTGCTGGTGATCACCGGCCCCAACATGGGCGGAAAATCCACTTACATGCGGCAGACGGCGCTGATCGTGCTGCTGGCGCATGCCGGCAGCTTCGTGCCGGCGGAAGCGGCGCGCATCGGCCCGGTGGATCGCATCTTCACCCGCATCGGCGCCGCCGATGACCTCGCCCGCGCGCAATCGACTTTCATGGTCGAAATGAGCGAAACCGCCAATATCCTGCACAACGCCACCGCGCAAAGCGTGGTGCTGATGGACGAGATCGGCCGCGGCACCTCCACCTATGACGGCCTGGCGCTGGCACGCGCCTGCGCCGAGCACCTGGCGACCAGAGTCGGCGCCTACACCCTGTTCGCCACCCATTATTTCGAGCTGACTGCCCTGGCCAGCGAGATCGCCGGCATCGCCAACGTGCACCTGGACGCCGCCGAATACAGCAACGCCGGCGGCGAGCAACTGGTGTTCCTGCATCAGGTGCGGCCCGGGCCGGCCAATCGCAGCTATGGCCTGCAGGTGGCAGCACTGGCCGGTGTGCCGGCGGCGGTCACGGCGCGCGCGCGCGCCGTGCTGGCCGAACTGGAGCGCGAAGCCAGACCAGCCGCTGCGGCCACGACTGCCGTACCTGCGTCACCGGCACAATCGGAACTGCCGTTGTTCACCCCCGCTCCGGCGCCGGTGCTGGCCTTGCTGGACGGGCTGAACCCGGACACGCTGTCGCCGCGCGAGGCGCTGGATTTCCTCTATCT
>Ga0302311_10004289_pt1 | contig 15401 bp, 17 predicted proteins | sample III_Palsa_N1_3_FD_200449 | JGI IMG/M metagenome (GOLD analysis project Ga0302311, IMG submission 200449) | Peat permafrost microbial communities from Stordalen Mire near Abisko, Sweden - III_Palsa_N1_3 | ecosystem: Environmental > Terrestrial > Soil > Palsa > Peat permafrost | place: Sweden... | reverse complement strand
TCTGCCGGTAATGGACCGGCAGGGGTGGTAGTTCATAACTGTCTATCGCCATATTATCCGCTAGAGACGCGGTATTCATGCCCAACTGCCATACACTGGATTCACGCGACGTCTTGCCGCAGGCAACCGCGACTTTCCATTTCACGTCGCGGTGATTCTTAGCAAACATATGTTTGTTTATGTGTTCGCCACACACACGTAAACGTATGAATCTAAATTGATTTATTTCCCGGGCCGAGGCCGCGTCTATTGCGCTGTTGCGGGTCGCTGACTCGCCTTGACGCACCGTTTACACGAACCGCGAGGGTTATTTGACTCGATAGATGGAACCTTTGTCTTCGGTTCGGATTGACAGTTTGGCGGTGCTGGCTTCATCCTCACCGCGTCGCCTCAAGATTAGTTCCTGATTTCAGGACCTAACGGGATCCAAGGCGAGTTGTTGGCGTGCTCTTCAACCCCCGACGCGGGAGGGATTCCGTATGACCCAATCATTTACTGACGCAACTTTTGGCGCAGGCGACTATTCCGCCGGCGCATTCCTGATCAGTACTTTCACGGGGTCGTCGGTGCTCAGCGCACTGAACGTCACCTCTGTCTCGTTCACAGGCACATTGACCACGCCCGGTATATTGAGTTCGGGCTCCCTGACGCTGAATACGACAGGCACGCCGATCGTCGCCACGAATGTTACCTATGTGGGATTCATAAATGCCACGGATGGCAGCGGCGACCCGACCTACATCCTTACCGCTGACGTGGCCGGGATCGGCACGCCGGTTGCGTTCGCCATCACGACCGACCCGAACACGCCACTGAGCCTCCTGAGCCTCCTCACGGGCGTCGACACGTCTGCAGTCACCGCACCTCCCAGCACCGACCCCAACCCACCGTGCTACGTCACCGGCACGCGGGTCTTGACCACGCTTGGCGAAGTTGCCGTGGAAGACCTTGCGGTCGGCGATTTGGTTGTGACCGCGGCGGGCGAGGCCCGACCAATCAAGTGGATCGGCTACAAGCGGATCGAGCGGCCGATGCGGGCTCAGCGGCCGGTGCGGGTGCTGGCCGGGGCGTTCGGCGACGGACTGCCGACCCGCGATCTCATGCTCTCGCCCGGCCACGCGGTGTGCGTGGACGTGATGGGCGAGGTGTTCGTCCCCATCGATCACCTGATCAACGGCGCGACCGTAGCGCAGGTTGATGTCGACGAGGTCACCTACTGGCACGTGGAGCTGGAGAGCCACGACGTGCTGCTTGCCGAGGGCCTGCCGGCCGAGAGCTACATGGACATCGGCAACCGGGCCTGGTTCGGCCGCGAGTACGGCCGCCTCGAGAAGATCGATCCGGAGCGCGTCGAAGCTTCGCTCGCCGCCTACGCCCGGCCGTTCGTGGCCAATGGACCGATCGTCGAGGCGATCTGCCAGCGGCTGGCGGCCCGCGCCGAAACGCTCGGCTGGGCCCGTAGCAGCGAAATCGACCTGCACCTGACGGTCGATGGCCAGCGCCTCGAGGCCGAGCTCGACGGCGAGCTGGCCCGGTTCATCTTCCCGGCCACTGCCACGGCCGCCACGCTGGTCTCCAGGACCTTCGTCCCGGCCGGCCGAAGCGGCAACGACCGCCGGACTCTGGGTGTGCGGCTCGACGCCGTGAAGATCACCGACGGCCTGCGCCTCGACCGCGAGGTCGCGCTGGAGAGCCTAGCCGGCGTCCATCATGAGGAAGCCGCCTCGGGCGTCGCCTGGCGCTGGACCGACGGCCAGCTCGACCTGCCCGCCCAGCTCTGGGCCGAAGCCAAGGGCAAGGTCATCCTCACCCTCGCCCATCGGCCCAAGGCCGTCTGGACCTGGGTCGCGCCGGAAGTCTCCTTGGCCGCCAGTTTGGTCAGGGCCGCGTAGGGCTCAATTCCCCCCCAACGAGCCCATGCGAGACGGGGCGCGTCCGCTGACGCGCCCCGTCGTCATTTGGCGGACACTCCAAATTTCGTCCTCAATCCTGCGACTCCGGTTGGGGTGATCGCCACCGTCCGGCCCGCGTCCGCTCGCCGCAACCATCCCCGCGCCACGAACCCCCGAAAAAGCGAGCGTCCCACATGGCCGGCCAGGTGAGGCCGCCGCTCGCTCCAGTCCATGCACAGCCGGCAAAACACCTGACCCGGCCGCGCCGGACTCTGCAGGCCGAACTCGGCGAGAAAAGCGAGGCCGGACGGCGTCACCGCCGCGCCTTCGGCTGACATCTCAACATGGCCGGAGTCGGCCAGGGAGTCGGCCATAGCCACCGCCACCTCGCCGGCCAGGTGATCGAAGCAGACCCTGGCGTGGCGCAGCGCCTGATCCTTCGGACCGGTGACAATGGGGCGAGAAGAGCGCGTCACCGCGACGAGGCCCGCCACCTCCATCATGCCTTCAATCATCCCCGCCACGGCCGGCGAGGCCAGGCGATAGTAGCGGTGCGACCCTTGCGGGAACACGCCGACGAGGCCGGCCTCGGCGAGCCGCGCCAGGTGGCCGCTTGCGGTCGGCGCCGCTACGCCGGCCACCCTCGCCAGCTCGCCAGCGGTGAGCGCTCGGCCATCCATCAGCGCCACCATCATGGCGGTGCGGGTTGGCTCCCCGATCAGGGCGGCCGTCTCGGCCAGGGCGGCGATACTGGTCATCGCGACACCCTAGCTGATCGCGTCCGCCAGGGCTTCGGCCGGGGCCGAAACCGCGCCCGCCGTCGGCGCCCTAGCCTCTGGATCGAACAAGGAGGCCGGCATGCTCACCTGCATTATCCGCTACGAGATCGATCCTTGGTCCCGGGAGGCCTTCGAGGCCTATGCCAGGATCTGGGGCGAGGCCATACCGCGCTGCGGCGGCGACCTCGTCGGCTACTTCTCGCCTCGCGAGGGGACCACCACCACGGCTTACGGGATTATCAATTTCGAGAACCTGGCAGCCTACGAAGCCTACCGCGCCAGGCTCGGGGAGGACCCGCAGGCCCGCGAGAACTTCGCTTTCAGCCAGCGTCAGCGGTTCATCCGCCGCGAGGACCGGCAGTTCTACCTCAAAATCTGAGTGGACGGGTTGCGCAGGAAAACGACATAGCCGCGGAACCAGGGGTTGGCCTCGAGGTCAGGCGGGGCCGTCCAGTCGCCGCCCTCGAGCAGGCCGACGCGGAAGGGGATCTTCAGGTTGTCGAGGTGGGCGAGATAACCGGCGTAGCCCGGGATGACATGCCGACCCTGGTAGATCTGCAGGACGATCTCGTCGGCCACGCCGGCCAGCGCGGCGAGGCCGGCCGGGTCGCCGTGGCTGCTCCAGTCGAGCAGGCCGGTGATCCCGAGCTGGCAGCCGGCCGGCAGGGCCTGCTTCAGGCCTGCGAGAAAGTGGGCGTAGTCGGCGAGACGCTGAGTGCGGGCGTCGAAGTCGATCTGCACGCCGGCGATGTCGTTCCCGGCCGCCCGCCAACGCCCCAGCGCCGCTTGGACCTGTCGGTATACGGATGGCGGCCAGTCGAGGGTCTGGACCCGCACCACCATCCACACCTTGACGCCTCGAACATGCGGTGTGGCCGGGCGTTGGGCGACGAGCCGCGCGGGGTCGCCAACCTTCACCTCCCCCTCCAGTAGGTAGACCCGCCGAGCGCGGGCGAGCGCGGGCTGGGGCGCGACCCCGGCCCACAGCCAGAAGGAGTCGTAGCGGTTCGCCTCGACGGTCTCGGCGCGCGCTGCGCCGGCGGCCAGCGCCAGCAGCAGGGCGGCGATCGTCAGGCGGTCACCAATAGTACTTGAGCTCCTTGGCCCAAGGCGATGATGGATAGTCATGCTTGAGGCGCTCGAACCAGGCCTTGCGCATCGGCTGACCGACATCCTCCCCGCCGCAGTGATTGTTGCCGCTCGGCGCGTAGCAGCGCACGGCGCGATAGAGCGTGTAGGCCTTGTCGGCAGCCCCCGTCTTGGGATCGGCGATGAGCTGCTTGTAGATCTCCAGGCGTGCGTAGGCAGGTCCCGGAAACTGTGAGGGCGCGCCGCCCAGCTCGTCCTTCGCAGGCGGCGTGTCGAGGAAGAAACCATCGAGTTCGTTGGCGCGCACGAACTCCGCCAGGCACAGCTTCGCAGTTGAGTCGCCGCTCTGGCGAGCCAGGCGGGCGGTCGTCTCCTTGAGCGGCGGACAGCTGTATTCGCCGAGCTTGCCGCCACCCGCGAACAGCCACAGCGGTCCATCGCCGCTTACGTCGTTTTCGCTGGGGTAGAAGCGATAGGGGTCCGGCTCGGCGCCGCTCTGGGGACCTGGGGCGGCCCGCTCATCTGCCGGAATCAGCTCTGCGTCCTTCAGGAAGTCGGCGTACCGACTGCGCGTCACCTCCTTGTAAAGAAGAGCGAAGAGCGCCGCCCGACGCTCGTGCGGATCGGCGTCCGTCGCCGTCGCCCGCGCCCGCAACAGGCCGGGCCCAGCGGCATTGGCCAGCAGGATCGTTCTCATGGTCTCGCTGCGCACCGGCGAGCCGGCGGCGAACACCTTGTCGAGCTGCGCGGCGCGCTCGAAGTGCATGGCGATCGCCAGCTCCACGGCCGGGCGCTGATAGGGCCCCGCCGCGCCGGGCAGCATACGCGTCCAGAACGCCATTGCGCCGGGGTCCCTGGCCGCCTCCAACGCCAGGCCGCGCACCATCTGGCGGCTGAACTGTAGATTGGTGAACGACGTCTGCCCCGCCTCGTCCGGGATCAGCCGCAGCGCCTCGTCCGGGCGGTGGTCGACGTAGATGGCGTGGGCGGCGAGCAGGTAGTCGAACAACGGTTGGCGTCCGGCGAATGACGCCCGCTGGGCCTCCAGGTCGCCCAGCGCCAGGGATTGGTCGCCGGCGTCGCCCGATCCGGAATCGGCGGCCCGCATGAGCTTGAGGTCGATCACCGCGAGCAGGGTCGGGTCGGCGATGTCCGCCGGCTTGAGGGCGTCCAGCAGCTTGTTGTCAATCTCCTGGGCGAGGTCGGGGTCGGCGAGGCCGCGCGCGGCGGGGTCGACCGCCGCCATGGCCGCGTACTCGGCGGCCAGCTTGCCGTTCATGCCGCCCAGCCAATAGAGCCGCCGCTCCAGGCCGCGCGCCGATGCGGCGTATCGACCCTTGGGATAGGCGCGAAGATAGGCGTCGAAGTCGGCCTTGGCCGCCATCACCTGGTCGGCCGGGGCCCGCTTGGAGAGGGCGCCGTAGTCGTCGAAGAGGCCCACCTGGAGCCGATTCAGCTGGACCCGCGCCTGCATGTAGCGAGCGGTCTCACGCAGCCATGGGTCGTCGGCCTTGGCGAGGGCGGCAAAAGCCTCGGCGGCGGCATCGAAGTTCCCGCCATAGAACGCCTCCGCGCCCTGCAGGTAAGTGACAAAGGCCTTGGCGGCCACCGAGTGGACGTCGGCGGTGACCGGCTGAGACGGGTTCGACGTGCAGTCGGCCGGCAGCGCCTTGCGCGCCGCCAGCAGCGCCGTCCGCTCTGCATCGGTCAGTCCGCGCGCCGCCTTGACCGCAGCCTCGAAGTCGGTCGCGCCGCCGGCGTTGCTGAGGCACCGCGAGCCCTCTCCAGAGGCGAAGTCGCCATCATCGGGGGCGGCGGGCTTGGGATAGAGCCGCGCATTGAGGCTTGCCCAATCGAAGAGCGGGTCTTCGCTCTTGCCGTCGGCCGGAGGCAGAGGCTTGCCGCCCGTCCCGCGCAAGTCGGCCATCAGCAGAACTAGGTTCACCCGGGTGTCGTTGCCGGGCCCCATCACCGCCATGTCGTCACAACCGGAGAAGCTGGCCTGCGCCACCTTCCACGACCGCATGCAGGTGAAGTCGCCGCTCGCCGCGGCCGGCCGCGTCCACAGGGCGCACACCGCCAGCGCCAGCGCCGCACAGCCTACCGCCCGCCCAGGCCCCCTCATGACGCCAGTCTACCCGGACGCCTCGCCAGCGCCTAGGCCGCCGCGCTCGGCCGGGCCGCAACCCGCTGATGCCAGGCGGCGAGGTGCTTGTGCTCCGGCGCAAGGTCGAGGCCGATCCAGCGGGCGAAATCCACCGTCGAGAGGGCGCAGATGTCGGCCATGCTGAACGCCGGCCCGGCCAGGAACGGTCGGCCGTCGGCCAGCTCCTCGTCCAGCCAGCGCTGAGCCCGTCCGTAGGCGCCGCGGTTCGACTCCCCGAACTCCTTGTGCTGGCGCAGCAGGGCGGCCGTCCTCGGGTGGGCGTGGCGCCAGAACATGCCGACCGGCGTCATGACCTGGAACTCCACGCGCCGGATCCACATGTCGACCTGCGCCTTCTCCACCGCTGTGCGGCCGAAGAGCGCCGGCTCGGGCTGCACTTCCTCGAAATAGCGGCAGATCGCCACCGTCTCGGAGATTGTCACGCCATCGTCCAGCTCCAGCACCGGCACCTGGCCCAGCGAGTTGCGAGCCAGGTGTTCCGGCGACTTGTGCTCGCGAGCCATGATGTCGATCGGCGTCTCGTCGAGCGCGATGCCCTTTTCGGCCAGGAATATGCGCACCCGACGCGGATTGGGAGCCGGCTTGGCCGCACCGTAGAGTTTCATGACGCGCGCGTGGTGGTCGGCACCTCGACGTTGCCTCTGAGCGCATTGGAATAAGGGCAGATGCCGTGTGTCGTCTCCATCAGCCGGTGGGCGTCCGCCTCGGGCACGCCGGGCAGCAGCACGTCGAGCGCGGCGGTGATGCCGAAGCCGCCCTCCGAGCGCGGTCCGATGCCGACCGTGGCGGTCACCGTCGTTCCGTCCGGAACCTTGATCCCGGTCTGGGTGGCGGCGACGCGCATCGCGCCCAGGAAACAGGCTGAATAGCCGAGGGCGAACAGCTTTTCGGGATTGGCCCCGTCTCCGCCCGGACCGCCCAGCTCCTTGGGTACGACCAGCTGGAAACCCAGCGTGCCGTCGGCCAATTCCGTGCGGCCAGAGCGGCCGCCGCCGCTGGCGGTAGCGGTGGTTCTGTATTTGGCGTCGACGGGCATGGCGTTCTCCTCGCTGGTTAGCCACGGCACAATGGCGCCGAAGCCCGCTGTCAGTCTAACTCTAACCGGCGATCTTTAGGGTCCGGAGCCGTGCCGATGAAGGGCGCCTACATTCTGGCTTTGGCGATTCTGCTGGCCGCAGGTCCGACCGTGGCCGCCCAGGACGAGACCTTCAGTCTCTATTCGCCGCTGGCGACCAACGCCGCCCTGGTCGATCGTCTGCTGAGCCCGCTGGCGGCGGAAGCGGGGCGGCGAGGTCTCGCCGCCAACGGCCGCACCCTGGCCGAGCAGCCTCTTGACCTCGCCCAGGAGCGGTTCACGCTCTACGTGCCGGCCAAGGGTCCGCCAAAGGGCTACGGCCTGCTGGTCTTCATCTCCCCCTCCGACGAGGCGAAGCTGCCGCCAGGCTGGGCCTCTATTCTCGACCGCTATGGCCTGATCTTCGTCGCCGCCCAGCGCTCGGGCAATGACCAGAACGTCATCGGCCGGCGCGCGCCCCTCGCCCTCGAGGCTGCCTGGAACGTCCAGCAGCGCTACGCGATCGACGCGGAGAGGGTGTTCGTTGGCGGCTTCTCCGGTGGTTCGCGCGTGGCGCTGCAACTGGCGCTCGCCTATCCGGACCTCCTCCGTGGCGCCTTCCTCGACGCCGGCAGCGACCCCATCGCCGTCGCCCCGGCCGTGTTGCCGGCGCGACCGCTTTTCGAGCTGGTCCAGACCCGCAGCCGCATTGCCTACGTCAGCGGGGCCGAGGACACTGCCGCCGTGGCCGCCGACGTCGCCAGCCTGGCCTCGCTCAGCCGCTGGTGCGTATTCGGCGGCGCCTCGCGGACCACACCGGGCGCGGGACACCAGATCGCCGACGCGCGGGCGCTCGGCCAGGCCTTGGAACTTCTCACCCGGCCAGGAGCGCCGGATGCGTCTCGCCTCGCCGCCTGCCGGACGCGGGTCGACCGTGAGGTTCAGGTTCGTCTCGCCCAGGCGACGGCGCTGGTTGCGGCCGGCGATCGCGACAAGGCGCGCAAGGCGCTGCTCGATCTCGACGGCTCCGTCGGCGCCTTGGCGATGCCGGAACTGCGTGACCTGGCTGACCGTTGCGCCTGTGGGCCGCCCTGAGACAACCCACCATGTTGACGTCACGTCTCTCAAGCACCAGCTTTACAGATTGAGAATCGGAGAGACCGGTCGAATGCCATTGAGCGATGCGAGGGAGATCAAGGCGCCGTCGGCGCTGCTGACCCTGACCGAGCTGCAGCGCGCCGGCCTCGAGCTGGCGGCGTTGCCTCTGGCCGCGCCGGCGCTGGCGCTCGCGCCACGGGGCGACGGCGCTCCAGTGCTGGTCATGCCGGGATTCATCACCAGCGACCGCTCGACCGTTCTCCTGCGGCGATACCTGTCTGTGATCGGCTATGACGCTCGGGCCTGGGAACTCGGCCGCAACCTCGGGCCGCGATCGGTCGGCTGGCGGGGCGAGCGGCTCCTGGAGCGATTGCAGACCATTCACCGCGATACCGGCCAGAAGGTCGGCTTGGTCGGCTGGAGCCTCGGCGGCATCCTGGCCCGCGACCTCGCCCGCGCGGCGCCCGAAATGGTCAGCAAGGTGATCACACTCGGATCGCCGTTCACCGGCAACCCGCTGGCGACGGCGCCGGCCCGGCTCTACGAGCGCCTTTCAGGCGAGACGCTGTCCGGCGCCGCCATAGCGCAACGGCTGCGCGAGAGTGTCGAGCCTCTGCCAGTGCCGGCAGCTGCGATCTTCAGCCGCGACGACGGTGTCGTGCCATGGCGCAACTGCGTCGAGCCGCCCCATCCCCGAGCCGAGAACATCGAGGTGCGCGGCAGCCACTGCGGACTCGGCGTCAATGCAGCCGTGCTCTACGCCGTCGCCGACCGGCTGGCGCAAGCGGATGACGACTGGAAGCCGTTCGCAGCGCCGGCTCTGTTGGCGGGCTTCTACCCGCCGCCGCCCGCGCTGAACTAACCCTCGGGCTTCGCCGCAGCCTTCGGTGCGCGCGGCGTCTTGGCTGCGGCCGAGCGTTTGCGAGTTTTGGGGGCCGGCGCGGCCTTAGCTGCGGCGGGCGCGGCCTTGGCGGCGGCTGGCGCGGACTTCGCGGCGGCCGGAGCCTTTGCCGGCGTCAGCGCCTCGCGGCCGAACCGGGAGATCAACTCGCCGACCTCGCGCATGTGGCTTACCTGCCGCTTGCCCTGATCGCGCACATACTGGGCCCGGATCGAGGCGACGTCCTTCAGTGTCGAGGCCTGGGCGGCGGCGCGCAGCGCCTTGAACGCCTCGCGGGTGTTCTCCTCCGCCTGCTCGATCAGGCGCAGGTTGATGGCGCGGTTGTTCTCGGCCAGGCGCTCGCCGGCGGTGCGCAGACGCTCGCCCGCATTCTTCAATCCCCTGGTCAGGCCTTCGGCGCCGCTTCTTGTAGCCATATCCGGATCCTCTCTCGCCTTATAATGCCTCGTTCAGTCCGTAAGCTTCATGGCGGGCGCTGACGCGGGCCACGTCGTGGCTGAGCACCACCAGATCGTGTTTCACACCGTCGCGACCGCGCACGTGATCACGCAGGATGGCCTCAGGCGCGAAGCCCAAGCCCTCGAAGAGCGCGATGGCGCCCTGCTGGTCGGCCGTCATCTGGGCAAACAGCTTCTCGGCCCCCTCGGTTAGCGCATAGGCGAAGGCCTCCTGCGCCAACAGGCTGCCGAGGCCCCGGCCGCGCATCTCCTCGGATATCACGATGCGCAGCTCGGCCACGTGAGCCGACCAGGACAGCGGATCGCGCACAATGGTGGCGCAACCCACGACGATTTCATCGCGCCAGGCCAGAAGCGTGATCAGCTGCCCGCTGTCGAGGTCGCGGATCCAGGCTCCGATCACCTTCGGATGGGAGATGTCGCGGCGCAGGAAGAGCAGGTCGTGCGCAGGCAGGCGGCGCGCGAAGGCGAGGACCGCCGGACCGTCGGCCGGCGTCATCAGGCGAAAGGTCACCGCATGGCCGGCGCAGTCCACCTCGCGCGGCAGGGGGCGGGCGGCGCTCACGCCGACCTCGGAGCGAGCCAGGCGTCGAGGCGCGGCCACAGCCGGCGCACGGCGTTCGGTCCTGCGATGAGGCTCACATGCCCTCCCTTGAGAACGATCTGTTCCTTGTCGGCCGAGCCAACCCGCTCGACCAGCTCGCGCGACGCCTCGATCGGTACGATGTGGTCATGTTCGGCGACGACATGCAGGAATGAGGCGGTGATGGCGCCGACGTCGACCCGGCGGCCGCCGATCTCCAGTTCACCGGTGTAGAGTTTGTTGCCGAACATCAGCTCCTTGACCGTCTGGCGGAAGTACTCACCCGCCAACGGCAGGGTTTCGGCGCCCCAGCGGTCGAACGCGCGGTAGGACTTCACGAACTCGTCGTTCCACATGTTGTCCCATAATTGCACCTGGCTGACCGCCTTGCTTACCGGTCGCAGCATATCGAAGCTGGCCGAAATCAGATCCGCCGGCATGTTGCCGAAAGTGTCGAGGATGGTGTCGACGTCAAAGTGACGCGGATCGGCCCAGCGGTTGAAAAGGCCGAAGTTGCTCCAGTTGAACGGCGTGGTGAAGCAGGTGAGATTGCGCACCTGCCCCTCACCGTGCAGGGCGGCGTACATCAGCGCCAGCACCCCGCCCATGCAGTAGCCGACCACGCTCACCTGGTCTTCGCCCGAGCGCGCCTGAACCTCGGCGACACAGGCCGGGATGAAATCCAGGATGTAGTCTTCGAATCCCAGCCGCTTCTCATCCTCGCGCGGCGGATTCCAGTCGATGACGTAGACGTCGTAGCCGCGCTGCAGCAGGAATTCGACGAAGCTCTGGCCCGGCGCAAGGTCGAAAATGAAGGCGCGGTTGGTCGTCGCCATCACGAACAGGACCGGCGTTCGATAGACTTCGGAAACCTGCGCACGGTAGTGGTAGAGGCTGAGCGTGCCCCGGTTCAGCACCACATCCTTGGGTGTGACGCCGCGCTGCGGTCCGGCCGAGACCAGATAGTTCCAGCCTTTGATGTTGCGAGCCTGCGCGCGCTGGATCTCGGCCTGCAGCCGCGCAACCACATCGGGCGCCGCGGTCGCCTCGCTCATCCGGCGCTGTCCGGCTGGGGCGGCTTGCGCGTGCGGGCTGGTTTGGGCGGCGCGGGCGAAGCCTCCGTGGGTGCGACGGCGCCGCGCAGCAGGTCGCGAATTTCGCCAAGCTGAGCCTCGATCCCCTCCAGGCGGGCCGCTAGTTCTCGGAAATCGGCACGGCTGGGCAGGTTGTAGCGGATCAGTTCACGTTCGATCGCCTCGCCCTGCTTGGCCTGCAGCCTGGCTATGGCGGCCATCGACTGATTCATCACCCGGCTGACGTTTTCGTCGGCCGAAGCGGCGGTGAGCGCCTCGTTGGTCTGGCGCTCCCATTTCTGCAGCGCCTCGCGCCACAATTCCACGAAGTCCGCGGACTGGGTCATCTGGCGTCTCACTCTCGCGGCGGCGCTCTGGGCGGGCCGCTCCTTGGAACTGACCGTCGCGGGCGGTGGGCGCGCCGTCAAGCCCTGGCGGTCCTGGGGCGGCTTTTGGTTGACGCGACGGATACTCCGGCTCTTTGTAGTCGATCCGGGACCGTACGGCTTGGCGAACGCGGAAAATCCGCGGCGATGGTGAGGGAGGCGCGGCGCGATGGGTTCGACGGCTGAGGCCATGAAGCCGCCCTCTCTGCTGTTGCTGGCGCTGGAGGCGCGCGGCTTCCTTGAGCTCGGCGCCTTCTTCGCGGCCTACCCGTTGCTGTTGCGCGCGCCGCCGGGCGACGGCCACCCGGTCCTCGTCATCCCCGGCCTCGCCGCCAGCGACCTGTCGACGCGTCCGCTGCGCGGCTTGCTGCGGGATCTCGGCTACGCCGCTCACGGCTGGAAGCTCGGCCCCAACCGCGGCCCGCGCTCCGGCGTCGAGGCGCGCGTCGAAGAGCGGCTGGACGAACTCTTCCATCGCCACGGGCGCAAGGTCAGCCTGATCGGCTGGAGCCTCGGTGGCGTCTACGCCCGCGAACTGGCGCGCCGGCGCCCTGAACACGTGCGCCAAGTCATCACCCTCGGCAGCCCCTTCGCCAGCGAGCCCAGGGCGTCGAACGCCTGGCGGCTGTACGAGGGTTTGAGCGGCCGGACCGCAGACGATTGGCCTGAGCGGGTCCGCATGAAGACCCCGCCTCCCGTGCCGAGCACGGCGATCTATTCGCGCACCGACGGCGTCGTCGCCTGGCAGGGCTGCCGCGAGCAGGCCGGCGCTGCGTCGGAGAACATCGAGGTCGAGGGCAGCCACTGTGGCCTCGGGCACAATCCGGCCGTGCTACACGCGATCGCCGACCGGCTCGCACTGCCCGAAGGCGAATGGCGGCCGTTCGACCGTCAGAGCCAGCCGACCTGCCTCTATCCGGACCCCGATCGTGGCGAGGACGCGGCCTGGTTCGCCTGGGCGCCAGCGGCCTAGGACTTCGCAACGACAGCCCCCGCGGGGCGCAACGACGAGGGAGAGATCCAATGGCCGAAAGCAAGAAATCCGCCGACGCGGCCGCAGCCTCCTGGTTCGACAGCCTTCAGGAACTTGCCTCGAAATACCCTCTCCCCGGGGTCGATCTCTCAGCGGTCGCCGAGTGGCAGCGTAAGGATCTCGAGGCGGTGACCGAGGCCGGCAAGGTGCTGACCGACGGCGCCCGCGCCTCCTTCGAGCGGCGCAATGAGATCCTCGCCGAGGCTGTGGCCCAATGGCAGGCCGCCCTCAAGGACGCGACCAGCCCTGACGCTCTCTCCAAGGGGGGCGAGATGGCGCGGCAGGGCGTCGAGAAGGCGATGGCCAACTTCCGCGAACTGACAGAGCTGGAAGCCAAGGCCCGCGCCGACGCTTGGAAGGTGGTGCAGGACCGCATGCAGCAGAACATGGCCGAGCTGCAGAAGCTGCTGCAGCCGAAGGCCTAGCCGGCTGCGGCGCGGCTTCAGGAGGAGAGATCATCATGGAACATCTGAGCGGCCTCGACGCGTCGTTCCTGCACCTCGAAACGCCGGAGACGCCGATGCACGTCGGCAGCCTGATGCTGATCGACTTGCCGGAGGGCTACGACGGCGACTTCTACGACGACTTCAAGGCGATGATCGGCAAGCGCATCCACCTCTCGCGCGCCATGACTCGCAAGCTGGCGACGATGCCCTTCGAGCTGGCGGAGCCGGTGTGGATCGAGGACGACGACATCGACCTCGACTATCACGTCCGCAGCCTCAACGTCCGCAAGCCCGGCTCCATGGCCCAGGTCGAACAGCTGGTCGCCCGGCTGCACTCCAGCCTGCTCGATCGCAGTCGGCCGCTCTGGGAAATCTATATCATCGAGGGGGTCGCGAACGGTCAGGTGGGACTCTACACCAAGTTCCACCACAGCGGGGTGGACGGCAAGTCCGGGGCCGAGCTGGCCAAGGTGCTCTACGACTCCAGCCCCGAGATTCGCGACGTCCCGCCGCCGACCCGGCGGCGCGCGGGCGGCGCCTATCAGTTGGGCGTCAACGAGCTTCTGCGCGCGGCGATCGAGAATTCCGCCATGCAGTACCGCAAGCTCGGCAATCTGTTGCCGGACGCCGCCAAGGCGCTCAGCGGCGGGGCGCGCGCCTTCGCCAGCAACTACAACCCGCCCGGCGGACGGCCCCTGCCGCTCGGCGCGGCGCCCCGGACGATCTTCAACGTCCCGATCACCAACCAGCGCACCTACGCCACCCTGTCCCTGCCGATGGACGAGGTGAAGGCGCTCGGCAAGCGCGTCGGCGGCACGATCAACACCATCGTCATGGCCATGTGCAGCGGGGCCGTGCGCGGCTTTCTCGCCGAGCGCGGCCAACTTCCTGCCGCCTCGATCATCGCCTTGGTGCCCGTCAGCCTGCGCGCAGCCGACGACGACTCCCCCAACAATCAAGTCACCATGATCCGCGTCGACCTGGCGACTGACATCAAGGACCTCGCCGAACGGCTGCGGATCATTCACGCCTCGTCGGAGGCCGGCAAGGCCATGGTCCGCGAGTTGAAGCCGGTCCTCGGCGTCGACGTGCCGGTGATGGGTGCGCCGTGGCTGCTGAGCGGCATGGCCAGTTTCGCCGGCCGATCCAATCTGGCCGGGCAGCTGCCGCCGATGGGCAACGTGGTAATCTCGAACGTGCCCGGCCCGCCCACGCCGCTCTATGTCGCCGGCGCCCGGATGGCGCACTACATCCCGGTGTCGATCCCGTACCACGGCGCGGCGGTAAACCTCACCGTTCAGAGCTATGCCGGACGCCTGGAGATCGGCGTCACCGCCTGCCGCCGCGTCCTCTCGCAGGATGAGGCGCACGAACTCATCAAGCGCGGCGTGGCGACCCTGCGCGAGATCGCCGAACTGCCGCCGATCGCCGCCGCGGCGGCCGAGCCGCCCGCCGCCACGCCGCCAGTCAGGAAGCCGGCAGCCACTGCCGCTTCCGAAGCCTCGCCTGCCAAGCGGCCAAAGGCGCGGCGCGATTCAGCCCCGGCGCCGACCGTCCAGTCCTGAGCCTGTCGCCGAGCGACCTCTCTGCGGGCGTCGCTAAAGCAACGCTTCAGATCTGGTCTTAACGATTGCTTGATATATGTAACAGTGGGAGATATATCCTCACGGATGGAAAATCCCGAACGCCTCCGTACGTCCAATCTGTTCGGGGCGCTCGCCCTGGCGGTCGCAGACAAGCTGCGGGACACGATCGAGTCGAAGTCCGGTTACATCGCCGGCGCGCCGGCCGCGATCGTCCAGATCGGCGCCAATCCGAATGAGTCTATCGACAGATTGGCGACAACACTCAACCTGTCTCATTCCGCCGCCGTGCGCATCGCCGAGCGCCTGGAGAGTGATGGCCTGATCCAGAAGGCCCGCGGCGCTGACGGTCGGGTCGTCAGACTGGCTCTGACTCCCGCTGGTCGGGCGGCGATGTACGATATTCTGCTCACTCGCCGGTCGTTGCTGGACGGCGCCCTGGAAGACCTTGCCGCCGATGAATGGGAGGTCCTCACCCGCATCGCCGAGAAGGTCATGCCGCGCCTGGTCGCCTCTCGCCATGAGTCGGATCACGTCTGCCGCCTCTGTGACGAAGACGTGTGTCCCTACGACCGTTGCCCGGTCGAACCGCTGGGGGGATTTCAACGTGCATAGGCCCGTATCTTTCTTGACACGTATGCGTGACGCATGCGTACTTGATTTACAATTGGGGGCCATGGCCAATGGGAACGTACGAAATGCGAGCTCATTAGAGTGCAGTTGCGTCAGTATGTATGTAGCTCCCCTTCGCGTTTGTAATTTGCTTGCAATTTGAATAGTTAATATGCGTGCGTCACGCATCGTCGCGAATCCACAGGGGAATCTCGTCATGCAGTTTTGTTCCACGAGCGCTTCCACA
>Ga0302311_10004283_pt1 | contig 15417 bp, 10 predicted proteins | sample III_Palsa_N1_3_FD_200449 | JGI IMG/M metagenome (GOLD analysis project Ga0302311, IMG submission 200449) | Peat permafrost microbial communities from Stordalen Mire near Abisko, Sweden - III_Palsa_N1_3 | ecosystem: Environmental > Terrestrial > Soil > Palsa > Peat permafrost | place: Sweden... | reverse complement strand
TGGCCATGATGGATTCACGCTGCGAATTGGAGTTGGAGACGGCGGTGATGCGAGCGCTCGGATAAGTCTCCGCCATCCACAGGCTGAGGGAGCCCCAGCCGCAGCCGAGCTCCAGGATGTCCTGTCCGTTCTGGAGGTCCGCGTGGGCGCAGGTCTCGGCAAGCGCGATTTCCTCGGCTTCGGTCAGAGTCTCTGTGCCCTTGGGATAGAGGCAGGAGGAGTATTTCAGGCGCGGCCCCAGCACCCGTTCGAAGAAGGCGGCGGGCACCTCGTAGTGCTGCTCGTTGGCCATGTCGGTGTATTCGGCGATGGGGCGGCGGCTCATCTCCTCGGCGAAGATCAGGTTGGCGTCGCCCGGCGCGCCGGTCAGCTTCCTGCGGGCCCCTTCCACCAAGAGCCCGATGGCCGGGCGGGTGACGAAGTCCGGCAGGGGCGCGTCTTCAAAGGCGTGGATGGCCGATTCGATCAGGCTCATGGAGTCCTCGAGGCGGGAGCGGAAGGGTTGGCGACGGAATGGGCGTCTATGAAGGCGGTGGCGTCCCGATAGACGGGGCCGAGGAAGCGTAGCGGCGCCGCGAACACGCCGATCATCAGGGCGTGGCTCAAACCCTTGTAATAGCGGGTCTCCACCTCGCCCCCCGCCGCGGTGATCTTCGCAGCGAGGTTGATGGTGTTCTTCGGGTAGACCACCGTGTCGCCAAGGTCGTGGGCGAGGAACATGGGCGGCTCGCGCCCGTCCACGTGATTGATGGGCTGGCTCGGCGGCGCCTGACCCTCCACACCGAAGATGGTCTTCAGCTCGTCGGACTGCAGCGGCAGGAAATCGTAGGGTCCGGCGAGACCGATCATGCCACGTATATCCCGGTGCGGGTCCATGCCCACGGCGGAGAGCCAGCGCGGATCGAGCGCCACCATGGCCACGTTGTAGGCGCCCGCCGAGTGACCCATCAGGAAGAGGTTGTCGGGGTCGCCGCCGTATTCCGCAGCGTGATCCTTGGCCCAGCGGACCGCCATGGCCGTATCCTGCACGAAATCCGGATAGCGGGCCTCAGGATAGATGCGGTAGTCGGGAATGATCGTCACATAGCCGTGGGAGGCCATGGCTGCGCCGAGAAAGCCGTACTGGGACTTGGACCCCATGTCCCATCCACCGCCGTAGACGAACACGACGACAGGTGTGTGTGGGCCTGTGGTCTTGGGCGTATAGACGTCGACGCCGTGCCGCGGGCCCGGCGCATAGCTGAGGTCGCGGACGTGGTTGACGCCGAAACGGGGCTCGAGGTTGTTGAGGACCGTGGTGGCCGAGCAACCCGACAGGGTCACGCCCAGCGCCGTCGCCGTCAGAAGTCCTGCAGCGAGCACGATGAGAGATCGCTCCCTGCCCGTTCGTTTTTCTCCCCGAAGCATCCCGATCCTTCCACCCGCGCCCAATGATCCCGACGACGCGCAGGCGTCCGAAGGTTTCAAGCCAAGCTACGGAACAAAAACGACGCCGGATGACTCGCTATTACGAAGCCTGCGAGTGCGGACCTGCGTCCGTTGTAAAATCTTAAGCGTAACTCCCGCCGTGCGTATCTGATCCCGCCCTATGTCTGGTGCGGGTCCGATATGGGATAGGATGCCGAAATGGCCGGGGACGACAGAGGCGCGAGGCGGTTGAAGATCGCCGTGGTAGGGACCGGGATCGCCGGCATGTCGGCGGCATGGCTGCTGAGCCAGCGTCACGACGTCACCGTCTACGAGGCCGCGAAGCGGATTGGCGGCCACACCAATACGGTGGACACGCCGGCTTGGGGCGGCGGCCACGTCCCAATCGATACCGGCTTCATCGTCTACAACGAGCTGAACTATCCCAACCTCGTGGCCCTGTTCGACCACCTCGGGGTGGAGACGCGAGGATCGGACATGTCCTTCGCCGTCTCGCTTGACGATGGGCGTCTCGAGTACGGCTCCACCAGCCTCAAAGCCATCTTCGCCCAGAAGCGCAATCTCCTGCGACCCCGGTTCTGGTCCATGCTGCGGGACCTGCAACGGTTCTACAAGACCGCACCGCACACGGTCGATCACGAGGACCTGTCCACCACCCTCGGCGATTATCTGGAAAAGCACAGCTACGGGAACGCATTCCAGAGAGACCATCTCTTGCCCCAGGCCTCGGCCATCTGGTCTTCGGACATTCGCACCATCCGCGACTACCCGGTCTCAAGCTTCGTGCGCTTCTTCGAGAACCATGGCCTCCTGGAGATCGACATCGACGCCCGGCCCCAGTGGCGGACGGTGGTGGGCGGCAGCCGCGCCTATATCCCGCACCTGACCGCCCCTTACGCCGATCGCATCCGTCTGAACGCCGAGGTGCGCGCCATCGTGCGGACCGGCGTCGGCGTGGTGGTTCAGGACGCCTCCGGCGCCGCCGAACCCTACGACGAGGTGGTGATCGCCGCCCACGCGCCGCAGGCCCTGGCCATGCTGGCGGAGCCCACGCCGGCGGAGCGGGAGGTGCTGGGCGCCATCCGCTACACTCCCAACACGGCGGTGCTGCACACGGACGTGAGCCTGATGCCGCGCCGCAAAGCGGCCTGGTCGGCCTGGAACTATGTGGGCGAGAGCGGGGGTCCGATGGGCGGCAGGGGCGAGGTCACCTACTGGATGAACCTGCTGCAGGGCCTGCCGGGCCCTGAACAGTATCTGGTTTCCCTCAATCCGCCGGCGCATCCTGCGCCGGGCACGGTGATCGCCACGGAATGCTACGAGCATCCCCTGTTCGATGTAGCGGCGGGCTTGGCCCAGCGTCGGCTATGGTCGCTGCAGGGCGCGCGCAACACCTGGTTCTGCGGCGCCTACTTCGGCTCGGGTTTCCACGAGGATGGCCTGCAGTCCGGGCTCGCCGTGGCCGAGGCGCTCGGCGGGGTGCGTCGGCCCTGGTTGGTGGAGAACGAGTCCGGTCGCATCTTCGTCGATCCGCCCCAGGCTGCGACGGCAAGGGCCGCGGCGGCGTGATCGAAGGCCCTCACCGTTCCGCCCTCTATGAAGGCCGGGTCTGGCACCGCCGGTTCAAACCGCGGGATCACAGGCTCGCCTATCGCATCCCCATGCTGCTGCTCGACCTGGATGAGCTCGCCGCGCTCGACCGGCGCCTGAAGCTTTTCTCCCTCAATTGTTTCAACCTGATGGACTTTCGCGAGGCGGACCATCTGGACGGATCAATGACGCCCCTGAAGGCGCAGGTGGACCGCATCCTCGTCGACGGCGGCTTTGGGGCCGGCGGTCGGGTGCGGCTCCTCTGCATGCCTCGTGTGCTGGGGTCGGTGTTCAATCCCCTGAGCGTCTATTTCTGCGAAGGACCGAACGGAGGTTTGCAAGCCATCCTCTACGAAGTGAACAACACTTTCGGCCAGCGGCACAGCTATCTGCTCAAGGCCGACGATCAGGGCCCCGACGTGCGCCAGGCGACGGAGAAGCGGTTCTACGTCTCCCCCTTCAACCCTCTGGCCATGACCTACGATTTTCGGGTCGTGCCGCCGGGTGAATTGACGGATGAGCATCCCTTGTCGGTACGCATAGACGTGAAGGACAAGGAGGGTTTGCTGATGACCGCCGCCTTTACCGGCGAGCGGCAAGCGCTGAACGACAGGACCCTGGTGGCCGCGTGGCTGCGCCATCCGCTGCTGATGGCCAAGGTGGTGGGCGCCATCCACTGGGAGGCGCTGAAGCTCTGGATCAAGGGCATGCGGCTGACGCCCCGACCGCCCGCACCCGAGCATCCGGTGACGACCGCCGACGCCTAACGAGGCTCAGACCGTGATCTGAGCGCCGAGCTCCACCACACGGCCTGCGGGGATGCGGAAGAAGTCCGTCGGGTTGGCGGCGTTCTTCAGGAGGTAGATGTAGAGCTTGTCCTGCCAAAGCGGCATGGCCGTCTGCGCCGCCGGCACCACAGAGCGTCGCCCCAGGAAGAAGGACGTCGCCATGATGTCGAACTTCACCCCCTGCTTGCGGCAAAGCGCCAGCGCCTTGGGCAGGTTCGGGCGCTCCATGAAGCCGTAGTTGATGACGAGTTGCTTGAACACGTCGTTGATCGGCACGAGTTCGATCCGCTGGGATTCCGGCACCCGGGGGGTCTCGGCGATGCGTACGGTGGCGATCAGGTTCTTCTCGTGCAGCACCTTGTTGTGCTTGAGATTATGCATCAGCGCCACCGGCGCCATGTCCACGTCCGAGGTCAGGAAGATGGCGGTGCCGGGCACCCGGTGGGGCGGTCGCGCGCGCAGCATCTCGGTAAGGTCAGCCAGGGGAACGGCTTCCCGCCGGGTCTTGTCGGTGAGGATCTGCGAGCCACGCACCCAGGTCCACATCAGGAGGAAGAGGACGCTACCGATCAGTAGCGGCACCCAGCCGCCGGTGGGGATTTTCATGCCATTGGCCACCAGGAATACGGTGTCGAGGCAGATCATCGGCGCGATGAGCAGGAGCACCCCGGCGAGGCGCCATTTCCACATCCGCCGCGCCACGATGTAGGCGAGGATGGTGGTCACCAGCATGGTGCCGGTCACCGCCAGGCCATAAGCGTCGGCGAGGTTGTCAGCGGTCTGGAACATGGCCACCAGCGCCAGCACCCCGAACATCAGGAAGCTGTTGATCTGCGGCATGAAGATCTGGCCGGACTGGGTCTCGGAGGTCCGGCGCACGTCCATGCGGGGCAGGAGGCCGAGCAGGATCCCTTGCTGGCTCAGAGAGTATGCGCCGGTGATCACCGCCTGACTGGCGATGATGGAGGCGAACACCGCCAGCATGACGATGGGCGCCCGCAGGATCGGCGGGGCCATGACGAAGAACCAGTCCTGGCTGACGAAGGCGTGGTGATGCTCGTTGGCCCACTGCAGGGCGTGGAGCGCATAGGCGCCCTGGCCAAGGTAATTCAGCGCCAAGCACGGCAGGGCGAAGAACAGCCATGACGCCTGGATCGGCCAACGGCCGAAGTGGCCCATGTCGGCATAGAGGGCTTCGGCTCCCGTCACGGTCAGAAACACCGAGCCCAGCACCAGGAAGCTCACCATCCCGTGCTTGATCATGAACTCGGCGGCGAAATGGGGGCTGAGGGCGAACAGCACCGTCGGGCTGTCGGCGATGTGGGAGACGCCGAGCGTGGCGATCACCAGGAACCACAGCACCATCACCGGGCCAAACAGCTTGGCGATGCTGGCTGTGCCCCGCGACTGCACGGCGAACACGCCGATCAGGATGATGAAGGAAACGCCGGTGATCAGGTGCGGCGAGGAGATATGCTTCAAGGCCGGCACGTCGTTCATGCCCTGGAAGGCGCCGAGTACCGAGATGGCCGGGGTGATGATGGCGTCGCCGTAGAAGAGGGCCGCGCCCACCACGCCGAGAAGGAAGATCGCCATGGTCCGCTTGCCCATGGCCCGCTGCGCCAGCGCCATGAGGGAGAGCACGCCGCCTTCGCCCTTGTTGTCCGCCCGCATGACGAACAGCACGTACTTGATGGTCACCACCAGGATCAGGGCCCAGAGCGCCAGGGACACCACGCCGAGGATGGCCGGCTTGGTCACCGGATCGTGCGCCGCCTGGGTCATGGCTGCCTGGAAGGCGTAGAGGGGGCTGGTGCCGATGTCGCCGAACACCACGCCGATGGAGCCGATCGCCAGACCCCAGAAGCCGGTGACGGCCTTGTGGCCATGACCGTGCCGCGCCGTCTCCTCCAAGGTCATGGCTGGGGCGGCGGAGGGCGCTGCGTCTGCGTCCTTGATTGCGGGTGCTGGGGAAGGGCCGCCGTTGATTACGGCAGCCGTGGTCTCTGAGGCCGTCACAGCCATCTAATCCTTCTGGACGACAAACGGCGACACGCCAAAGGTTCGTCCCTCAATTCGACCGCGCCTGAGGCGGGGCGCGCCGCGATACGCCTTTTTTCCGCCCGGTTCAATCACGGCTCTCATGTGACCCTTGCGACCGCTAACCACCAGTCATTGCGGAGTGCGTCAGTGACGCTTACGTTTCATGAAGAAACTCATTGAAATGTCCGACAGCCAAAGATTCCCCGTCGCCGCCCACGCCCTGGCCTACATGGCCCATGCGGGAGCCCGTGCGCCCTGCTCGGCGGTCTCCAGCGCCGAGCTCGCCGCTTCCATGCCCACCAATCCGGTAGTGGTGCGGCGGGTGACCGCCATGCTGGCCAAGGCGGGGCTGATCGCGGCCAGGTCCGGCTCCACCGGCGGCTCCTGGCTGCTGCGGGCGCCGGAGACCATCACGCTGGATCAGGTGCTTCGGGCTGTGAACGGCTGCGCCAACTTCGGCTCGCCGCCGCCGGGGGTGAAGGGATGTCCCGTGGGCGAGCGCATCCCGGACGCCGTGCGGGGCGCCATCGCCGCCGCCGACAAGGCCGCGGGCGAACGTCTCTCACGCATCACCGTTGCAGATCTCTTGGCCGACGCCGCCGCTCAGGCCTAGCTTAAGGCCGCTTCAGAAAATCTTCGCATCTGGCCTGTTGCGTCTCGGCGCACCAATCCGTATCTGACACTGTATCAGTTCATATGGAGCGCTGCAGATGGCCAAGGTCGCAATCGTCTGTCACTCGGGCTACGGCCATACCGCCGTCGTGGCCGAACACGTGGCCAAGGGCGTACAGGACGGCGGCGCCGAAGCCGTGCTGCTGAAGATCGAAGGGCTGACCGACGACTTCGGCCCCACCCTCGACGCGGTGAGCGGCGCCGACGCCGTGATCTTCGGCGCGCCAACCTACATGGGCGACGTTTCCGCACCGTTCAAAGCGTTCGCCGACGCCAGCTCGAGAGTGTTCGCCACGCGCGCCTGGGCTGACAAACTGGCCGCCGGCTTCACCAACTCCCACAGCTATTCCGGCGACAAGCTGCACGCCCTGCAGAGCCTGTCCATCCTGGCCGCCCAGCACGGCATGAACTGGATCAACCTCGGCCTCGCCCCTCCGGCCATCACCGCCGCCGAGCGCGGGCCCGAGACCCTCAACCGGGTCGGGAGCTTCATCGGCCTGATGACCCAGTCCGACAACGCGGGCGCCGACGTCGCCCCGCCGTCAGGCGATCGCGAAACCGCCCGCCTCCTCGGCGAACGCGTGGCCAAGGCGGCGATCCGCTGGAGCCGGGGCGCGAATCCGCCGCAGGGCTGAAAGGCTCCGCAGACCGCCTAATTCGGCACATTCGCGGCGTCGCGGTATAAGTCGTGATTCGACGCCAGCGGGCGTCGATCCGGAACCTGTCGCATGGCTGCATTCGACGCCGCATTCGCCGCCGCGGGCGGCGCCACCAGCCTCGCGCTGGCGGCGGCCCTCTGGGCCTTGGCCCAGAAGCGCAGCGCCCAGGTGCAGATTCGCGCCCTGGCCGCCGAGCTGAAGGGTCTGCGCGACAAGGAGGAGGTGGCTCACGCTTCCACCGAAGCGTTCGATTCCGCCTTCATCGTCATCGCCGTCGAGGACGGACAGGCGGTGGAGGCCCGCGCCGCCTCCGGTCCCGAGAGCCTGATCGGCTGCGCCGTGGCGCTCGGCCTGCCCGAGGACGCCAGCGCCGCGACGGTGCTGCAGGCCCTGACCCGCTCCGATCCTGAACATGCGCGACGGCTGAAAGCGCTGATCGAGCGCGGCGAGCCCTGCGATTTCGAAGCGCGCGGCCCTCATGGCGAGGGCCAGCCCGGCGCCAAGAGCGCGGTAGTGGTCGAGGGTCGTACAGCGGGCGCCTTTGCGTGGCTGCGCCTGTCGGTCTCCACCGGCGCGGGACTGCCCTCGGCGGCCCGGTTCGCCGACTTCCTCGACGCCTATCCCAATCCCGCCTGGATCAGCGGCCCCGCCGGTCGCCTGATCTGGGCCAACCGCGCCTGGCTGAAGGCGGCGGAGGCGGAGACGGTGGAGGATGCGCTATCGCGGGGCCTCAGCTTTGATCGCGGCGTGGAGAGCCTTGCGGCGGAGGCGGCGGGCTTGGTCCAGCGTCGCGAGGGCCTGCGCTGGGCGCCCATCGAGGGCCGGCGGCGCGCCTTCTTCGTCACCGCTCAGCCGCTGGAGGGCGGCGGCGCGGGCGCCATCGCGCTGGACGTCACCGAGATGGAGGACATGCGCGAAGCCCTGAAGCGTCAGGACGCCGCCCACGACGAGACCCTGAACCGCCTCGCCGACGCCGTGGCCATCTTCGGGCCCGACCGGCGGCTCTCCTACCACAACACCGCCTTCGCCGACCTCTGGAACCTGGAGCCTGCCTGGCTGGCGGAGGGGCCGTCCCACGGGGAGGTGCTGGACCGCCTGCGCCAGCGCCGCCGCCTGCCCGAACAGGTGGACTACGCCGCCTGGAAGGCCCGCGAGATGGGCTTCTACGAGCAGATCCAGGTCGGGCCGGACGAGCTTTGGAGCCTGCCGGACGGCCGGACCTTGCGCATCGTCCGCCAGCCCCACCCCTTCGGCGGCATGCTGCTGCTCTTCTCCGACATCACCGGCGAGCTGAAGCTGCGCGCCCAGTACAACAGCCTCCTGCAAGTGCAGCAGGCCACCCTCGACAAGCTCAACGACGCGGTGGCCGTATTCGGCTCGGACGGGCGGCTGCGCTTGCACAACGAGGCGTTCGAGCGGTTCTGGGGGGTGAGCGCCCAGGCCATGTCGGACGCGGGCGACTTTGACGGCGTGGCCAACCTCTGCATCCCGCTGGTGCACGACCGCGCCTTCTGGAGCGAGCTGAAGGCCCGCATCGCCGACCCCGATCCCCAGGCCCGAGAGCCCATCTCCGGCGAAACCCGGACCTCGGACCAGCGCATCGTCGCCTTTCAGACGCGACCCCTGCCGGATGGCGCCACCCTGGTGGGTTTCGACGACGTGACCGCGACCCGCCAGCTGGAGCGCGCCGTGATGGAGCGCTCCGAGGCGCTGAGCGAAGCCGAGCGGCTGAAGCGGGATTTCGTCGGCAACGTCTCCTATGAGCTCCGCACCCCGCTCACCACCATCATCGGCTATTCGGAACTCTTGGAGAGCCTCGGCGACGCCCTGCCGGAGCGCTCGCGGGGCCATGTGGCCTCCGTGCGCGCCGCCGCCTCCCAGCTCGCGCGCTCCATCGACGACGTGCTCGACATGGCCCAGATCGACGCCGACGAGATGGCGCTCAGCCTGCACGACGTGGACGTGGCCGACCTCATGGCCGCCACCGCCGCCCGCGCCGAGCGGCTGGCGGAATCCGGCGGGGTGAAGATCGTCGCCACCGTCGGCGAGGCGGGGGTGATCCGCGCCGACGCCCGGCGCCTCGAGCAGGTGCTGGACCATCTGGTGGCCAACGCCGTCCGATCCACCCCCTCGGGCGGGCAGGTGACGCTGGACGCCCGCCGCGCGCTTGGCGAGGTGCAGATCCGGGTCAAGGACACCGGGCGCGGCATCCCTTTCCACGTGCAGGCCCATATCTTCGACCGCTTCGTCGGGCGCGAGCGCGGCGGCCCCGGCCTCGGCCTTGCGCTCGTGAAGGCCCTGGTGGAGCTGCACGGCGGGTGGGTGGACCTCGAGAGCGAGCCCGGCGCCGGCGCCACCTTCACCTGCCACCTACCCGAAGCCGCCTACGCCGGCGCGGCGCACCCCGAGCTGAGCTTCGGCTAGACCTCTGCGGGCCTCAGGCCGCGGCGAGCGCCGCCCGCGCCAGCCGTTCGCCCGCCGCCGCGTCGCCCGAAAGGGCTGCGACCGCCGCCGGCCCGTCCAGCACCGACGCCAGGAAGGCCTTCCGCTCGGCGAAGTCGGGAAACCGCGCGCGGACGTCGCCCTGGATCGCCTTTAGCATGCCGGCGAGATCGCCCACCCGCTGCGGCATCACCCTGTCGATCTCGGCTTTCAGACGCCCCGCCAGCAACGGCCCCGAACCTGTCGTGCCCACCGCCGCCACCACCGCGCCGCGATCCACCAGGGCGGGGGTGTAGAAGTCGCAGTGCGCCGGCCGGTCGACCACATTCACCAGCATGGCGCCCCCGGCCCGGGCCGCGGCGGCGCAGGCGATAGCGGTGGCTTCATCCGGGCTGGCGATGAAGACCAGCGCCGCGCCCGCATAGGTCTGCGGATCGAGCGCCGCAGGGCCATCCGGCACGCGCACCAGCTCCGCCGGAGAGCCTGCGAACAGCACAGCCTTGCCGTCCGCCATCTCCCCCTCGCCCACCACGATCACGCGGCGGCCCTTGAGCGGCACGAAGGCGGGGAAGGCGTCCATGAGACCTCTTTAAGCTCATGGCGGGTCACGAGCGAGACGCCAATTCCGCCCGCGCCACTTTCAACCCTCACCCATCCAGCCGTCATTCTAGGCCTTGTGCCTAGGGCGTGTAGTCAACCTGATTGCTGATTTTGGCGCAGTCTGGTTCAAGGCTCGTGTCGCCGACGAGCGCTGGCGTCGCAAGTTGCGGCGCGTGGGGATGTGGGCGCCATGTCGATCCAGACCTCTATCAAACCCGAAACAGGGTCGAGCGCTTCTTCTGCAGCCTCAAACCGTTCCGACGCGCGGCAACCCGCTTCGACAAGCTCGCTCGAAACTTCCTCGCCACCATCGCCTCATATCGGCAAGGCTTCGGATCAGAAAAGGTTAAGTCCATGCCCAGGGACAAGGCCTAGGATGAAGGGCTGTAGAGTTGAGGTTGAAAGTGAGGGCATGAGTTCGCGCTCCCGCGCTTCAGCGGCGCGGCGTGACGGTGAAAAGGTGCGGAGCGCCGGGCCCTTTCGGGGATGAGGAGCAGTATGCGGCCATTTCGAAGGCGGGGTTAAGGGAGGGGGATAAGGTTGGCGTTGCCCTCCCTTTGGATGGGGAGGGGCAGGATGGGATGACGCCGCTGGCGGACCTTCCTCTCACGACCGCGTCATCCTGAACGCCCGTCACCCCCATCCCCGGCCCTTCCCCCATCAAAGGGGGAAGGGAGCCCCTGGTGAATAGGGGCCGGATAAGGTCCTTCTCCCGCTCTCTGGACCGGCGAGGAAAACGGTCTACGCGCTCCAGAAGCCCACGAGGCGCTTGGTTTCGGCGACGATGGGATCAGCCACGGCGCGGGCGCGCTCGGCGCCGTTTTTCAGGACGCGGTCGATCTCGGCGGGGTCGTCCATGAGCCGGCGCATGGCGTCGGTGACGGGGCGGAGCGTCTCCACCGCCACATCCGCCAGCGCCGGCTTGAAGGCGCCGAAGCCCTGGCCGGCATAGTCGGCCAAAACCTCCGCCCTGGTGCGATCGGTGAGGGCGGCGAACACGCCGACGAGATTATCCGCCTCGGGACGGCCCTTGAGCTCCTCCAAGGTGTCCGGCAACGGCTCGGCATCGGTCTTGGCCTTCCTGATCTTACTGGCGATCTGGTCGGGGGTGTCGAGGAGGTTGATGCGCGAATTGTCCGACGGATCGGACTTGGACATCTTCGCCGACCCGTCGCGCAGGCTCATCACCCGCGTGGCGGGGCCCTGAATCACGGGTTCGGGCAGGGGGAAGAAGTTCGAGGCGCCGTAGTCGTTGTTGAACTTCTGGGCGATGTCGCGGGTCAGCTCCAAGTGCTGCTTCTGGTCCTCGCCCACCGGCACGTGGGTGGCCTTGTAGACCAGGATGTCGGCCGCCTGCAGCACGGGGTAGGTGTAGAGGCCGACGGAGGCCCGCTCCTTGTGCTGGCCCGACTTCTCCTTGAACTGGGTCATGCGGTCGAGCCAGCCGAGGCGGGCGACGCAGTTGAAGATCCACGCCAGCTCCACATGCGCCGGCACCGCCGACTGGGGGAAGATGGTGGAGCGGGCGGGATCGAGGCCAGCGGCGATGTAGGCGGCGGCGATCTCGCGGGTCTGGGCGGTGAGAACGGCGGGATCCTGCCAGACGGTGATGGCGTGCAGGTCGGCGACGAACAGGAAGGAGGGCGCGCCCTCCTCCTGCAGCTGCACGAACCGCTTCAGGGCGCCGAGGTAATTGCCGAGGTGGAGCGCGCCGGAGGCCTGGATGCCCGAGAGCACCAGCTTGGAAGGCGCAGCGGCAGAGCCGCTGTCGGCGACGGGGGTCGGATCGGTCATGGACGGAAACTCACGGAAGGATGCGCGCGAGGGCTCGCGCCGGGACGGGTCGCGCCTGGAGAGGCGGTCAGGCGGCGTTGCGGCGCCATCGGGCGGTGGTCAGGGCTCTCGCGTCCATGGTCCGGCTTTAAGCCCTCGCAGACCAGCGGGCAAGATCGGCGCCTTGGACAAGGTTATCTGGCGGCGCTGGCGCGGGCGCGCTCCAGCCGGCGTTTGGGGGGACTGGCGTCCTCGGCCTGCAGGACGGCCACGAGGGCGATCTTCAGGGCGGCGATGCGCTTGGGATCGATGAGCTTCCCGCCGTCTTCGCCCGAGACATAGAAGGCGTCCACCGCCCGCTCGCCATAACCGTCCACATGGGCCGACAGGATGGAGAGGCGGGCGTCGGCCAGGGTGCGGGCGAGGGCCTCAAGGAGCCCCGTCCGGTCCCGGCCCGAGACCTCCACCACGGTGGCGGCGCCCGACGCCTCGTTGTCCACCGAAACGTTGGCGGGCACGGTGAAGGCGGCGGCGCGACCGAGATCGAAGGGGCGCGTGGTCTCATAGGTGGGTTTGACGCCCCGGGCCGCAGCCTCCAGCGCCCCGGCCAGCTTCAGCAGCACCAGGGGATTGTCCCGCCCGAACGGGCCGCCGCCTGAGTCCTGTACATGGAAGACGTCGAGCGCCTCGCCATCGCGGGAGGTGTAGACCCTCGCGCCCACCACGTTGCAGCCCATGGCGGCGAAACAGGCGGCCAGGTCGGCGAACAGGCCCCGCCGGTCCCGAGCCGCCACCACCACTTCGGTGACGTTGCGCACCGGGTTAGCTTCGGCGAGAGCCGCGGAGCCGCCCAGCCCGGTCGCGCGGCGCACCAGGGCGTGGTGGGCCTGCTGCTCGGCGAGGGGAAAGCTGTTGAAGTAGGCGTCTTCCATGGTGTCGGCCCAGCCGACGAGGCTCGCCGCGGCGCCGGGGCCGCAGAGGGCGAGGCGGGCGGCGGCGGCGCGCTCGTGCTGCACGGTGACGGCGTGCGTGTCCGGCTCAGCCCGACCACCGCGGAACAGGGCCTCGGTGGCACCGTAGAGGTCCTTCAGGAGCTGGCCCTTCCAGCCGTTCCAGACCCCGGGCCCCACGGCGCGGATATCCGCCACGGTCAGCACGAATAGCATCCGCAGGCGTTCCGGCGTCTGCACGATGCGGGCGAATGCGGCGATGGTGCCCGGATCGGAGATGTCCCGTTTCTGGGCGTAGTCGCTCATCACCAGGTGATGCTCCACGATCCAGGCGATCAGGGTCACGCGCTCGGCCGAAAGCCCCATCCGCTCGGTGGCCGAGCGGGCGGTGCGGGCCCCGGCGATGGACTGGCCGCCCTCTCCGCCCTTGCCGGTGTCGTGCAGCAGCATGGCCAGGAACAACGCCTCCCGGTCGGCGATCAGGGGCATGACCTGGGTGGTGAAGGGATGCTCCTCGATCAGCTTGTCCGCCGCCAGATCGGCGATCACGCCCACGGCGCGCAGGGTGTGCTCGTCCACCGTATAGGAGTGGTACATGTTGAACTGCATCTGGGCGACGATGCGCCCGAACTCCGGCAGGTAGCGGCCAAGCACCCCCGACTCATTCATCAGGGACAGGGTGCCCTGGGTGCGCCGGCCCCGGGCGAGGATATCGAGGAAGACGGCGGCGGCCACCGGATCGCGCCGCATCTTGGGGGTGATCAGCCGCAGGGTCCGCGTCACGGCGGCCAGGGCGTCGGGGTGCAGGTCGAGGTCCTTCTGGTCGGCCAGCCGGAACAGGCGCAGCAGGTTCACGGGGTCGCGCTGGAACACCTCTTCGCTCTCGACGGTCAGGCGGCCGCTTTCCAGATGGAAGCCCTCCGCCAGCTTCTTGCGACCCGTGCGGGCGCCGCGGGGCAGGAAACGGGAGAGGCCCTGTGGCGTGGTCTTGGCGTGCTCGCTCTCGAGCTTGGCGCAGAAGATGCGGGTGAGAGAGCCAACCTCCCGCGCGATCAGGAAATAGCGGCGCATGAACCGCTCCACCGCCGGCGAGGACTCCCCATGCAGGTGCAGGCGGTCGCCATAGCCCATGCGGCGGGCGATCTCGGGCTGGAGGTCGAAGGACAGGCGCTCCTCCGCCCGGCCCGCGGCGAAATGCAGGTGCGCCCGCACGGCCCAGAGGAAGTCGAAGGCGCGGACGAAGGCCTTCACCTCGCGGCCCGTGAACTCCTGCAGGCGCACGATCTCGGTCGGGGCGTCGGAGGGGTGCAGGTACTGGGCGATCCAGAACAGGGTGTTGAGGTCGCGAAGCCCGCCCTTGCCCTCCTTGACGTTGGGCTCGACCATATAGCGGCTGGAGCCGGCCTTGGCGTGGCGCTCGTCCCGCTCGGCCAGCTTGGCGGCCACGAATTCGGTGGCGCCGTGAGTCTGGATCTCCTTCCTGAAGCGACGCTTCAGGTCTTCCGCCAGCTTGAGGTCTCCGGCGAGAGGGCGGGATTCCAGCAGCGCCGTGCGGATGGTGAAATCCTCACGGGAGAGCTTGATGCACTCCTCGATGGTGCGCGAGGCATGACCGACCTTGAAGCCCAGATCCCACAGCACGTAGAGCATGTATTCGATCACGCTTTCGGCGTGGGCGGTCTGCTTGTAGGGGCGCAGGAACAGCAGATCGAGGTCGGAGAAGGGCGCCAGGGCGCCGCGCCCGTAGCCGCCTACGGCGATCAGGGCCAGCCGCTCACCCTCGGTGGGATTGCGGGCGCGGAAGATGTGGACGGTGGTGAAATCATAGAGGGCGGAGACCACTTCGTCGGCCACCTTCGCCAGGAGACGGCAGGTCTCCACCCCGCCGCCGCCGTTCTCCAGCCGCTCCTTGGCGATCATGCGGCCCCGAAACAGCGCCTGCTTGAGGATGTCGAGCGCGCGGCGGCGCTGCTCCGCCTCGTCGCCGATGGTGTCCAGCGCTGCGGCGGAGAGTTGGGCCCGCAGGCGCACCCCGTCCACGACATGTTCGATGGGGGTCGGGCGCAGGCGTGGCGGCATCGGCCTAACGTAGGGCGCCGGCGGGGTCTGTGGAATGGGCGCCGGTGATGGCGTGCTGCGGTTGGGTCGCCTGCGTCAATTATGGGCAGGTGAGAAGGCGGCGCGCTTCAGGCGGAGAGGTTCCGCTTCAGGGGGCGGGCCAGCACGGTGGCCAGCACCCCGCCGACCGCCGCGATGCCGGCGTGCATGAACCAGAACGAGGCGGGGCTCATCTTCTCGTAGAAGCCGCCGATCCAACCGACCAGAGCGTTGCCGACGAAAAGGGAAAGGAACACCGCGCCCATCAGGGTCGCCTTCAGCTTGGCCGGCGCGGTGCGCGAGACGAGCGCCAGCAGCGGCGGCCAATAGTAGAGAAAGGCGACGCCGAGGATGAAGTCGTAGATCACGGGGATC
>Ga0302311_10004271_pt1 | contig 15445 bp, 15 predicted proteins | sample III_Palsa_N1_3_FD_200449 | JGI IMG/M metagenome (GOLD analysis project Ga0302311, IMG submission 200449) | Peat permafrost microbial communities from Stordalen Mire near Abisko, Sweden - III_Palsa_N1_3 | ecosystem: Environmental > Terrestrial > Soil > Palsa > Peat permafrost | place: Sweden... | reverse complement strand
CAGACCGTGGGCAGCCTGGGGCAGAAGCTGTCGCTGGAATCCAACACGCTGACGCCGCTGTTGAAGCGCCTGGAGGGCCTCGGCCATCTGAAACGCACGCGCAATCCGCTGGACGAACGGCAGGTCAAGGTCGGCCTGACCGAGCAGGGCAGGGCGCTCAAAGCCGAAACCAAGGCGGCCAGGAGCTGCGTCCTCGAAGCCTCCGGACTGGAGCCGAAGGAGCTACGCCGCCTGCAGGGCGAGTTGGCGCAGCTGCGGCGCACGCTCGAAGCCCATAGCGCGCTCCGGGCGGAGGAGTAGGGACCTACTTTATTCCGTTCATGATGCCCTGCACCATCGCCTCCATGTCGGCGGTGAGCGGGTACATGTGCTTGTACTGCAGGATCTGGATGCACGTCAGGATCAGCCGTTCGCGGAACGGCGGCAGTTCCAGCGGCGGAATCTGCATGCTTGCCAACGGCTCGATGTCGCCGCGCTGGAATTCGAACGCCATGCTGAGGCGGGGATGGGGCGCGCGCCGGGCACTGTGCGAGCCCCAATGCAGCACCGCCTGGTTCCAGCACAGGATGCTGCCCGCCTTGGCCGGCAGGGCGCGGATGTCGGCATGGGCGAAACGGGGGTGGTCCTCGTCCGGCGTGTTGTAGGTCTGGTCCCGGTCGGCCGGTACCAGATAGATGCAGCCATTGAGCGTGGTGGCGTCGGTCAGCGGCAGCCAGACGGTCAATGCCTTCGGGGTGCCGTCGCGGTTGAGCGCCATGCGGCCGCGGTCGCGATGCGGCGTCCAGCCGGCCTCGTCCGATTTCGGATCGATGTGCCAGGTCCAGAATGCCGGCAGCAGCTGGTATTCCGGCCCCAGATTGTGACCGAGCAGCCGGTGCAGCCGGGCGAAGGCGAGCCAGAACTGGTCGTACATGAAGGCAAAGCAGGTCGAGAGGCCCTGGCTGCGCAGATGCGTCACCGCCGCCGCCATCTCCTGCCAGGGCAGGTCCCATTCCGGCGGATCGAGTTGGAAATAGCCCTCTTCGACGAGGGCCGCGGCAGTGCCGGCCAGAACCTCAGGTGGGAAACCCAGCGGCTCGAACCGCGCCAGGGCCGCGTCGTCGCAGACCGTCAGGGTCGGCACCAGGGCCCGCCATGTCTCGATCTGATCGATCGGTCCCGTCGCCAATTCAGCCATGTGCCCGCATCTTCCGTCTCGCCGCGATCTCCTCACTAAAGCCTAGCACATTGCCGCATTTCCCGATCCAGCGGCATCTGCCACTCTGCGGAGCCGTTACGATAAAGCTTGAGCATAAGGAACCATCGAATGCGTCGTCTGGAAGGCAAGACCGCCCTCGTCACCGCGGCGGCCCAGGGTATCGGCAAGGCCACGGCCCTGCGCTTCGCCGCCGAGGGCGCCCGCGTCATCGCGACCGACATCAACGCCGACCTGCTGGCCAAGCTCGAGGGTTGCGAGACCCGGGTGCTCGATGTCATCAAGGACGAGGCGGTCGCGGCGATCGCGGCCGAGATCGGCCCGATCGACATTCTGTTCAACTGCGCCGGCTATGTGCATGCCGGCACGATCCTGGAGTGCGAGCCCGCCGCCTGGGCCTTCTCGTTCGACCTGAACGTCACCGCGATGTACCGGACGATCCGGGCGTTCCTGCCTGGCATGCTGGCCAAGGGCGGCGGTTCGATCGTCAACATGGCGTCCGCCGCCTCCAGCGTGAAGGGCGTGCCCAACCGCTTCGCCTATGGCGCCAGCAAGGCGGCCGTCATCGGCCTGTCGAAATCGGTCGCGGCGGATTTCGTCGGCAAGGGCGTGCGCTGCAACGCGATCTGCCCGGGCACGATCGAATCGCCGTCGCTGCACGAACGCATCTCGACCCAGGCCGCCGCCACCGGCCAAAGCCTGGATCAGGTGCAAAAGGCGTTCGTCGCCCGCCAACCGGTCGGCCGCATCGGCAAGGCCGAGGAGATCGCGGCCCTCGCGGCCTATCTCGCCTCCGACGAGGCGGCGTTCACGACCGGCACGATCCACATGATCGACGGCGGCTGGTCGAACTGACGGCGGCCTACTCGGGGCCTGCCTCGGCGGTCGAGAGAAATTGCTTTAGACCGATTTCTCTCGGCTGACCGCCGTACCGTTCGAATTGCCGCTTCATCGGCTCAAACTATGATGGCCGGTCTCTCAATCCGGTGACGAATTGAACTCGATCCTGCCAATGGAGGTATAATTCGGATCGAGCATTGAGAAATGAAACCGTTTCGAGACTTGTTGGCTGTTACAATTCATTACCAATTACCCCTGGTTCGGACATCAAGCGATTACATTCATCCCCTAGGTTGACGTCTAGAAAACGAGCGCGACGACATCGTGCCGCACAAAACCCAGGAGATGAGTATGTCCGAGATGTTCGAGCGAATTTCGCAAGAGATCCCCCGCCTCCGCCGGTATGCCCGCGCCTTGACGCGCGATGCCGTTGCGGCCGACGATCTGGTCCAGGACTGTCTCGCCCGTGGCCTTGCCAAGGTGCATCTCTGGCAGGAAGGCACCGATCTGCGGGCTTGGCTCTTCACCATTCTGCACAATCAATACGTCAACACCGTTCGTCGTTCGGTACGCGAAGGCACGACCGTCGAGGTCAGTGACGCCGAGCCGATCCTGGTCGTTCGCCCGGTTCAGCTTCCGCGTCTCGAACTTCGCGATCTCCAACGGGCGCTCGCCAAACTTCCCGAAGAACAGCGCCAGGTCCTGTTGCTCGTCGGTATGGAAGGGATGAGCTACGAGGAAGTCGCCGATGTCGTCGGGGTCCCGGTCGGCACGATCCGTTCGCGCCTGTCGCGCGGTCGCGACGCGGTGCGGGCGCTGATGGGCGAGACTGAAGAGGCCCGTGCAGAGCGGAAGGCCGACTCCGCGCCGCGCCGGGCGCCCAAGATCGATGGGGAGTGCACCGTTCGCGCCGCCTGATCCCACCCCGCGATTGATCCTAAAAAACAAAGCCCCGCATGGAAATCGTGCGGGGCTTTGTCGTAATGCTGGACAGCGCATGGGCTAAGAGGGACGCGTCGGCGCCTCATCGACCAGTTGCTTTGCCAATTGGCCCTTGGCACTGGTTTGCCAATTGTCCGGCGCGTCGGTCGGCACCCAGTCCGGCAGCTTCAGCATCAAGAACTGGGATAGTGGCAGCAGGAACGGTTCGTAGGTCGTGCGGAAGGCCGCGAGCCGCTGCTCGGCTCCTTTTTCCGGTGCATAGAGCCCGATCTCCGCGAGCCGTCGGGCAAAGTCCTGATATTCCTCGGCAGGGAGCCGGTCTGCGCCCGAGGTGATTGGCGACAGCCCGAGCACCTTGGTCATTTCGATGATGATCATGCGCCCCATGGCGAACGTCATGCGTGCCTGAAAGGTCTTGGTGTCCTTGAGGCCGCACAGGATCACGGCACAGGTGTCCATGATGGTCGTGAGCGCGGCCAGCCAGGACTGGTTGTCGTGCTGGGAGCGGTAGGCGACGAGCATCGGATAGGAGAGATGACTCTCCAGCAATTCGGCACCCCACACCTCCCAAGCCCGCAGATAGCCGTCCAATTCCACCATCGCATCGCTGCCGGCGTGGCCTGCCAGCAGCGACAGGGCCGACGGCGGCGAGCCTGCGCGGGCGTCGAGCTGGATGATGTGCGCCTCGCGGCGGGAAAACAGCTGGTAGAGCACCGGCAGGTAGCCGATCACGGCGGCGATCAGCCCGAAGCCGCTGCCCGCCTCCATGATGGCGAAGACTTTCCCCACTTTGGTATGGGGAACGACATCGCCATAGCCCAGCGTGAAGAACGTAGAGCCGCTCATATAGAGATCGGCGAAGAACGAGGGCGGCACGGCCAGCTCGTGATTGAAGCTCCACTGGCAGAGCCCGTAGCCGACGATCAGCGACGACGCCCAGGCGAAGTAGAGCACCACCACGGACAGCGGCCCATAGATCGACAGAAATCCCGCGCGGCCGTAGCCTGTCGGCACGAGGCGGGCTGCCACCCGCCACAAACTCCAGGTCGCCTGGAACAGAAGGCCGGCGAGGCGCCAGCGGCGGCGGACACGCCGGGGCAGCAGCAGGACTTCGAACACGTCCTGCATCACCAACAGGATGAGGATGATGCCGACTGCGGCGGCGATGGTTGCCATCATCCCAACGTACCTCTCCAGCAGCGCGGTATTTACATAAGTCCGCGGGGGCTGCGAGAGATCAACGTTGGCAGGGGTAAAAGGATGCCGATGAAGCGCACGCCCCCGTCAGGGCAGCAGACCCAACATGTCGAACAGGCCCACGACCAGCAGCATCGCCGCGGCGCCGGCGGCAACGACCAAATACTCTCCGGACCGCGACGAGGCTCGGGCGAGCGATGCCTGGATTTCGGCGGCTGAGGCTTTCAACGAAGCGAGGCGCATGACGTCCTCCCGATCAAATGGCTATTGGCACCGCCATCGTCTCGCGGAAACCTTAACGCCCTCTGATCGAAAGGTCGGGCCTACGGCTCAAGCATCCAGCCCGTGACCGTCGTCAGCTCGACGAAGCCCAGCCGTTCCAGGATCGGGCGGCTGGTGTCGCGGGCGTCGACGGTCAGGTAGCGATAGCCGCGCCACAGCGCTTCCCAGGCGCGGGCGGCGACCAGCGCGCGATAGATGCCGCGGCTGCGATGGCTGGGGACGGTGCCGCCGCCCCACAGGCTGGCGAAGGCCCGGCCCGGCGGCAATTCCAGCCGGCCGGTTGCGACCGGCACCGGGCCGTCATAGGCCACATGCAGCGCGCAGGTCGGATCGGCGAGGCGGCTGCCGAAGGCTTCGAAAGCGCGGGATTCGTCGCGATCGAACGCGGTGCTGCTGGCGATGACGAAATCCTGCAGGCCGGCAAAGTCACGGACCTGGGCCAGCGTGATGCCGGCGGAGTCGGGATCCTCGATCTGGCCGTCTTCCAGGTCGCGCACCATGAAATGCTCGGTCTCTTCCGGCCGGAATCCCGCACGGGCGAGGTGGTCGGCGAGGCCTGCGGGCTGATCGTGACCGTAGAGCTTCCATTCGACCGGCTGGCCGAGAGTACGGAAGAACCCGACCTGGGCCGCGATCTCCTGGTCGATGTCGGTACCGGCCAGCGTGGTATAGCCGATGCAATTATAGAGGCCCGTGGTGCGGAGCACGCCGCCGGACCAGGTGCGCGACACACCCGGTTCCGGCGGCGGGTCCGCTCGCATCTCGGCGTCGTATTGCCGAAGGATGCGGGACGGGGTACCCGGGAGTTTGACGGCTATGTTCATGCCGCTTGCTGCTCCCGATCGGCGCTCAGCAGGCGGGCATAGAGGCCGCCCGGCCGCTTCGCCAGTTGCTCATGCGAGCCGTCTTCGACGATTCGCCCGCGGTCGAATACCAGGATCCGGTCGGCGTGGCGGACGGTCGACAGGCGATGCGCCACGATGATCGTGGTGCGGCCGCTCATCGCCTGGGCCAGCGCCTGCTGGATGGCGTGCTCGTTCTCGGTGTCCAGGCTCGAAGTCGCCTCGTCGAACACCAGAACCGGCCGGGCCGCGACCAGCGCGCGGGCGATCGCCACCCGCTGCCGCTCGCCGCCCGACAGCTTGATCCCGCGCTCGCCGACCAAGGTCTCGTACCCGGCCGGCAGCTTCTGGATCATGTCGTCGAGCCGGGCGCGATGGGCGGCATCGCGCACCTGCTCCCGCGTGGCATTCGGCGCGCCATAGGCGATGTTGTCGGCGATCGTGCGGTGAAACAGGACGGGGTCCTGCGGCACCAGCGCGATCTCGCGCCGGAAACTCGCCCGGGTGCAGCCGCCGACATCCTGGCCGTCGATCAGGATGCGGCCCGCGCTCGGCCGATAGAGGCCCAGCAGCAGCTTGACGAACGTGCTCTTGCCGCTGCCCGACGGGCCGACGAGGGCGATAGTCTGGCCGGCCTCGATCGTGACGTCCAATCCTTCGAACACCGAGCCGTTCGCCTCGGCATAGCGAAAGCCCAGCTGCTCGAACCGGATCGCACCGGGGCCCGGTTGGAACACGGCCAGGTCCGCGTCTTCCTCAGCTTCGTTCGGCTTGGCCAGCAGCGCCAGCAGCTCGGTCATTTCCGAGACCGCGTTCTGGGCCTCGCGCATGCCCTGGCCCATGTTGCCGAGCCAGCCGCGCAGCACGAAGCCTGCCCCGATCACCATGGCGACCGTGCCGCCCTCGACCAGGCCCCAACGCGCCTCGACCACGACGATGGCGATCGGCAGGATCAGGATGATCGACGACAGCGACGAGGACAGCGCGCCATTGTTCACGGCCCCGTTCCAGGCGCGCATGATCTTGCCGTGCCAGACGCCGACCGTGCCGTGGAAACGCTCGTGCTCGTTCGGCTCCATCGCCCAGGATTTGACCGCGGCATTGTTGCCCAGCACGTCGACCAGCTCGCCGGTGATCTTGCTGTCCTGGGCGAACGCCGCCTTCATCAGCGGCGTGACGCGCTTCACGTTGAACCAGCCGACCACGACGAAATAGATGGTCGAGCCCAGCAGCATGGCGGCGGCCGCGAGCGCGCTATCGCGCATGATCGTGCCGGCCGTGATCAGCACCAGCAGGATCGATGGCACGAACAGGAAATAGCAGACGCTGACGAAGATGTCGTAACCCTGAGCTGCGCGCGTGATCTTGCGCGCGGTCGAGCCGGCGAAGGCGTCGGCATGCCAGCTCGTGTCGAAGCCCTGGCACTTCTCGAAACCCGCCCGATAGATCTCGGCCATGGCGTCGGCGGTGTGCTTGTTGATCGACCGGTCGGCCAGCCAGCGGAACAGCACCGCCAGCGCGAATACACCCAGGATCTCGGCGAAGCGCGTGACGAAGGTCGCGATTTCCGTGTCGCGTCCGGCCAGCTCGACCGCATTGCCGATCAGCCGGGTCGAGGCGACGGTCAGTCCGACGAACACGACCTGGCCGAACAGGAACCACGCGACCCGCGGCAGATCGGCCGCCAGATGGCGCCGCACGAAACGGCGGACGCTCTCGGGCTTGGTCTCGGACGATATGGGGGGCAGCGCGGACATCGGACTCTCCTTCACTCTCGAAACGATCCCGAGAGCGCAATCAATCCGATATCGGAAGTATTAGGATATTTCAAGCGCCAAAAGCACGGGGCTCGACCGCGCGATGCAACCGAGGGTGGGATCGCACCGTTCCACCGGCGCGATCCCGGGTGGGTCAGGCGGCGGCGCGGCGCGGGCTGGCGACGATCAGATTGCTGAGCGTGCCGATGCCCTGGATGGTGAGGGCGCAGGTTTCGCCGATCTCCATCCGGCCGATGCCTTCGGGCGTGCCGGTCAGGATCAGGTCGCCCGGCAGCAAGGTCATCAGATGCGAGAAATAGCTGACCATCTTGGCGACCGGAAAGATCATGTCGCTGGTATTGGTCCGCTGCCGCACCTTGCCGTCGACCGTCAGCACGATGTCGAGTGCGTTCGGGTCGAGTTCGGTCTCGATCCAGGGGCCGGCCGGGCAGAACGTGTCGAACGACTTGGAAATCGCCAGGTTGATCGGGTTTTCCAGCTGCATGTCGCGCGCGGTCACGTCGTTGGCGCAGGTATAGCCCAGCAGATGGGCCGGCACGTCCTCGGGTGCCACGTTGCGCATGGTGCGCCCGACCACGACCGCCAGTTCCGCCTCGAATTCCAGCCGCTCGGTCTCGGGCGGATATTGGATCGGCTCGTCCGGACCGATCAGCGCGCTCAGCGCCTTCGGCCAGACCGGCGGCAGCTTGGGGATCGGCTGCCCGGTCTCCTTGGCATGGCCTAGGTAGTTCAGCCCGCCGCACAGGATCTTGGTCGGCTCGCACGGCGCCAGCAGGCGCAGGCCTTTCAGCGATCGGGTCGCCTTGGTCAGGCGCAGCTCGCCATAGGGCAGGCCATCGATTTCATGGACCGTCTCCCCCTCCAGCACGCCATAGCGTGGGCGATTCGACGCAGAGTCCCAATATCTCAGGATCTTCATGGTTTCCTCCCTATGCCCTCTGGCTGAGTGCCGAGGCGTTGACGATGTTGATCGGTCGTCCGGCGGCAAAGGCCAGGACGTTGTCGATGCTGCGGGCGATCATGCGGTTCGAGGCGTCGGTCGTGTTCCAGCCGCTCGACGGCGTCAGCACGACGTTCGCCAGGCCGCGCAACGGGTGGTCCATCGGCAGCGGCTGCTGGCTGAAGACATCGAGCCCGGCGCCGCGCAGCCGGCCGTTCGACAGGGCTTCGATCAGCGCCGCATCGTCGACCAGCTCGCCGCGCGCGGTGTTGATCAGCACGGCCCCGGGCCTCATCCGGCCGAGCTTGGCACGGTCGAGAAAGCCGCGAAGTTCCGGGAACAGGCGCAGGTGCAGCGACAGGAAATCGGCTTGGGCCAGTACCGTGTCGAGTTCGGACGCCGTGGCGCCCACGGCCTGGGCTCGCGCCGGGTCATTGTTGCGCGACCAGGACAGCACGGTCATGCCAAGCGCGTTGGCCGTGCGGGCGACGATCGAGCCGATGGCGCTCAGCCCGACGATGCCAAGCGTCTTGCCGTGGAGTTCGATGCCTTCCTGGCCGCGCCAGGCGCCGTCGCGGATGGCGCGGTCCTGGGCCGAGACCTGGCGGGCGACGTCGAACATCAGGGCGATGCACAGCTCGGCCACGGCCTGGTCGCCGCTACCGGCGACATTGGCGACGGCGATGCCGCGCGCTGTCGCCTCGGCGACATCGACATCTTCGACCCCGGTGCCGGAGATGCAGATCAGCTTCAGCGCCGGACATTGGCGGATGACGGCGGCCGGGAATTTGGTGAAGGCGGGGCGGAACGACACGACGATGTCGGCATCGCGGATCCGCGCCGCCAATTCGTCGGCATCGCCGGCCCGTTCGGTATGGATCTCGACGGGGCCCAAGGCCCTCAGCGAATCGGTCGCGTCGGAGCCGCTGTAGGTCCGCGTGACGTCGTCCGGAATGACGATCTTCATGCCCGTCCTCCCCATGATCGATGCGTCGTTCCCGGATGGGCGGCATCGCATTCTCGGTTGTTGACTCTACCCCTATCAACGAATCGATCGTCGATAAAGCCTGATTTATTCGATTAAAGAAAAAATTTCGAAATTATATTGTCGTTCCGAAATTGCCGGACTATCGTCGCCGCATGATGAGCAGCAGCGCGGCCAGGGACAGCATGAAGGCATTGGACGACGGTTTCGCCGACCGCTCGGCGCAGAAGCGCACGCTGGCGTCTGAAGCCTATGACCATCTGTGCCGTGACGTCGTCCATGGCGTGCTGAAGCCGGGTGACAAGCTGCGCTTCAACCAGCTGGTCGAAAGCTACGGCTTCGGCGTCAGCACGCTGCGCGAAGCGCTGACCCGCATGATGGGCGACGGGCTGGTCGTGCTGGAGGATCAGCGCGGCTTCACTGTGTCTTCGGTTTCCCGCGCGCAATTGCTCGATCTGCTGCAGATGCGCCTGCTGCTGGAGGAGCGCGCGATCCGCCTGTCGATCGAGCGCGGCGGTGTCGAGTGGGAGGTCGGCGTCATGTCGGCGTTCCACCGCCTGTTCAAGACCCAGCGCCAGACCGGCGAGGATCCGCGCCTGTCCGACCCCAACTGGGAAAAATACCACGCCGATTTTCATCGGTCGCTGCTGGCCGGCTGCGGCTCGCCGCTGCTGCTGCAGATGCGCGACACCCTGTTCATGCAGGGCGAGCGCTATCGCCGGCTCTATCAGAAATACGTCGCCCGCGAGCGCGATCACCTGGGCGAACATCGCCTGATCATGGAGGCCGCTCAGCGGCGCGACGCAGACGAATGCGTCCGGCTGGTCTGCGACCATTTGCAGACGACGGTCAATGACGTGCTTGCGTCAGAATTCACGCAAGACCCGACGACACCCGACTGAGAGCGGGAACAAGTCCCGACGAAGATCGGGAACGAAGAATGCCGCTTCGGCGGCGACAGGAGGGACGATGCCCAAGGAACGCTCCGTGCGGTGCCTGCGCCGTGCCGCTCGCTTGCCGACAACCCGAACCGCCACTCCCTCGCGTCCGGCAGGTGCGCCATGATGGCCGCCAGCCGGCGGTTCGCCCATTTCGTCATGCCGGCGAGCCGCGCCCAGGGCGTGGCCTCGCTGCTGCTGGCAGCGGTGCTGTGGGAATTGACCGCGCGCTATCTGATCAAGAGCCCGATCTTGTTCGTGCCGCTGGTCGCCGTGTTCGAGCGGGCGGTGGCCCTCTGGCAGGCGGGCGAGCTGCAGCCGCACATCTGGATCAGTTTCGTCGAATTCCTGGGCGGTTTTCTGATGGCGGCGGTGGTCGGCGTGGCGTTCGGCGTCGCCTTTTCGGGCTCGCGCCTGCTGCGCAATTTCTTCGAGCCCTGGGTTTCGATGCTCTATTCCACACCGATCATCGCGCTGGGGCCGCTGTTCATCCTGTGGCTGGGCATCGGCATCGGCTCGAAGATCGCGATCATCTTTCTGACCGCCGTGTTCCCGATCCTGATCAACACGGTCACCGGCCTGACCACGACCGAGCGCACCCTGATCGAGATGACGCGCTCGTTCGGTGCCAGCCAGGCGCAGATCTATGCCAAGGTGCGGCTGCCGGCCGCCTTGCCCTTCATCATCGCCGGCCTGCGGCTGGGTGTCGCCCGCGCGCTGGTCGGCGTCGTCGTGGCGGAGCTGTTCGGCGCCCGAGCCGGTCTGGGCTTCCTGATCGTCAGTTCGGCGCAGAGCTTCGATACCGCCGGCCTGTTCGTCGGCGTGCTGATCCTGGCCTTCGCCGGCATTGGCTCGGTCGAGCTGCTGAAATGGGTCGAGCGGCGGCTGGCGCCCTGGCGCTTCCAGGAGGACGGGCAATGAGCGCCGCCCCTTTGCCGCGCGCGGTTCCGGTCGCCTCCCGGCCGCTGTTGTCGATCGACAGCCTGTGCAAATGCTATTTCAAGCACGAGGCCAAGCTGGAGATCCTGCGCGATATATCGATCAATATCCGCGAGGGTGAATTCGTCAGCATCGTCGGCGCGTCGGGCTGCGGCAAGACCACGTTCCTGCGCCTGGTCGACGGGCTGATCGGGGCCACTTCGGGCACGGTCAGGCTCGATGGCCAGGTCATCACCAAGCCGGGGCCGAAGATCGCCTTCGTGTTCCAGCAGGATTGCCTGCTGCCCTGGCGCACCGTGCTCGACAACACGATCCTGGGCCCCGAGATCCAGGGCGGCGACCGCAAAGGCTTCCGCAAGCTCGCCCGCGATATGCTGGCGCTGGTCGGTCTCGCCGGCTTCGACGGGCATTACCCGCACGAGCTGTCGGGCGGCATGCGTCAGCGCGTCAATATCGCCCGGGCGCTCGCGGTCGGGCCCGATATCCTGCTGATGGACGAGCCGTTCGCCGCACTCGACGCCCAGACAAGGGTGATCATGCAGACCGAGCTGATGCGCATCTGCCGCGAGACCGGCAAGACCGTGCTGTTCGTCACCCACCAGATCGACGAGGCGGTCTATCTGTCGGACCGGGTGTTGGTGTTCACCGCCCGGCCCGGACGGCTGAAGGAAGAGGTCCGCATCGACCTGCCGCGCCCACGCGAGCTCGCGTGCAAATGGACGCCCGAATTCGCCCGCTACAACGACCACATCTGGCATTCGATCGAAGAAGAAGTGCGCGCCAGCATCGGCATCGAGATGCAGCAGCGTGCCGAATCACGGGCCTGAAGAGCCCGGACGGCAAAACAGGGGAGGGACATTATGAACCTTAAAGCGAAGCCTTGTATCGGCCTGGCGCTCGGCGGCCTGTGCCTCACCCTGCTGACGGCGCCCGCGGCACCGGCGCTGGCGGCCGGCAAGAAGATCATCGTCGGCGAGATCGCGCCCATCGCCCTGTTCTGGCCGGACTTCATCGCGCTGAAGAAAGGCTTCTACGCCAAGGAGGGGCTCGATATCGACCCGATCTATGTCGGCGCCGTGGCGGCGGCGGTCCAGCAGGTCGTCGCCGGTTCGCTCGATATCGCCGACACGACCTGCGAGACCTCGATCCGGGCCGAGGCCAAGACCGGCGATGTCACGATCATCGCCGAGATGGTATCGAAATGGCCCTATTCGATGATGGCCTCGCCCTCGATCAAGACGGCGGCGGACCTCAAGGGCAAGAAAGTCATCCTGTCGACGCCGAAGCAGGATATCGCGCTGATCTGGAACCAGTGGCTGCGCGACCAGGGCATGCAGCCGACCGACGTCGACCAAGTGTTCGACGGTGCCACGCCCAACCGCTATGCGGCCCTGGTCAATGGCGCCGTCTCGGTCGCCGCCGTGTCGCAGCCGTTCGATTTCCGCGCCATGGACGAGGGCTACAAACAGCTCGTCGATTTCTCCTTCTATGCCAAGGAATATTCCTTCGTCTGCATCGTCGCCCGCAAGAGCTGGCTGAAGGACAACAAGGATACTGCGATGGCCTATCTGAGCGCCGTGTCCGAGGCGGTGACCTGGCTCTACGACCCGGCCAACAAGACCGAGGCGATCGACATCCTGACCGCGGTCTCCAAGCAGAACCGCGAGATCGTCGTGAAGACCTACGACTATTACTTCGACAAGGTCCATCCCTGAAGGATGACGTCAGATGAAGCGACGCAAACTGGGCAGTCTCGAGGTCTCGGCCGTCGGTCTCGGCTGCATGAGCATGACGCCGATCTATGGCCAGCCCGACCCGGCCGAGGCGATCGCGACCATCCAGCGGGCGCCCGAGATCGGCATCGATTTCCTCGATACCTCCGATGCCTATGCCCATGGCGCCAACGAGGATCTGCTGGCGAAGGCGATTGCCGGGCGGCGCGACCAGTTCATCATCGCGACCAAATTCGGCAATCTGCGCAACCCCGATGGCACGGCCGCGGTCAACGGCAAGCCGGAATACGTGCTGGAGGCGTGCGACGCCAGCCTGCGCCGGCTCGGCATCGACACGATCGATCTCTATTTCATCCATCGGGTCGACCCGACCGTGCCGATCGAGGATACGGTCGGCGCCATGGCCACGCTGGTGCATCAGGGCAAGGTCCGCCACCTGGGCATTTCCGAGGCCGGTCCCGCCACGATCCGCCGGGCGCACGCGACCCATCCGCTGGCGGCGCTGCAGACCGAGTATTCGCTCTGGTCTCGGGATGTCGAGGCCGAGCTGCTGGGCGTGTGCCGGGAGCTGGGCATCGGCTTCGTCGCCTATAGCCCGCTCGGCCGTGGCTTCCTGACCGGCGCGGTCAGCAATGCGGACAGCCTCGCCGCCAACGACGTTCGTCGGAACATGCCGCGCTTCCAGGGCGAGAACCTGCAGGCGAACCTGGATCTGCTGGGCGAGGTCGCGGCGCTGGCCGAGACCGAAGGCTGCACCCAGGCCCAGCTGGCGCTCGCCTGGGTGCTGTCGCGCGGCGATACGATCGTACCGATCGCCGGCACCAGCCGGCGCCGCTGGCTGGAACAGAATGCCGCCGCCGCCGAGATCCGCCTTTCTGTCGCGACGCTGAAACGGCTGGAGGAAATCTTCAAGCCGGGCGTGGCACAGGGCACGCGCTATCCGGCCGGCATGATGAGCCGGCTCGGTCTCTAGCATCGACGCGTTCTCCGGGCGTTGAGCCCGGGGCTATCGCTCGGAGGAACCATGACGACGGTGCCGCACATCCTGCTGCCGGTCGAGCTCGGGCCCGGCCGGGTCCGCTATGCCCGCGGCGTCCGGGCCGGCGACTGGATCTTCGCGACCGGGGTGCTGGCGCAGGATTTCCAAAACGGCATCGCCGATGCCGTGCTCCAGCCCCATAGGCCACTGACCGGCGCACCCCGATACGAGCGCGAGGCGGCGCTGCTGTTCGATCATCTGACTGCCGTGCTGGAGGCCGGCGGCGCCGGTCTCGACCGCCTGGTCCGGCTCGACCAATATTATACCGAGATCAGTGCGGTCGCGTCCTACCAGCGCATCCGCAATCGTCGCCTGGGCGGCCGGATGCCGGCCAGCACGTCGGTCCTGGTGCCGGAACTGCTGCTGCCCGAGGCCGCGATCGAATTCCACGCGATCGCCCATGCCGGGACGCCGGTCGCGGGGCCGGGGCACTGGGTCACGGTCGGCGATTTCGTCTTTCTGACCGGCCAGTTCGCCGCGGCCCAGGGCGACGAGCCGGCGCGGGACGGCATCGCCAGTGCCGCGACGGTGCCCCCCGGGAGCTTCTGGACCGGCGATCCGTTGCGGCGCGAGGCCGAATTCGTCATCCGCCAGCGGATCGAACCGGCATTGGCGCGTGCGGAGTCCTCCTTGCGCCAGGTCGTCAAGGCGCAGGTCTATCTCACCGACGCCCAGTATATTCCGACCTTCATCCAAGTCTGGACCGATGCGTTCGGTGACGAGCTGCCGGCGACTTCGATCGTCACAGTCCCGCCGGGCGCCATTGGGCTGCCAGCAGCGCGACTGGAGATCAACATCGTGGCGCTGCGCGACGATGCCCGGACCCTGAAGCAGGTGATCGAAGCCGACGTCGCGCCGGCCTATCCGGGCCACCCCGCCGCGATCCGGGCCGGCGACCTGCTGTTCCTGTCCGGCCTGATGGCGAACGATGCCCGGGGGCTGGTGGCCGAGGCGCGGGCCGATCCGCGGCAGCCCTATTTCTCGGCACCCGCCGAGGCGCAGGCGGCCGCCATCCTGGCCAAGGCGGACCGGATCTGTGCGGCCGCGGGCACCGGCCTGGATCGCATCGTTCGGATCCAGCAGTTCCACCAGGACCTGGGCGGTTTCGCCGTCAGCCATGAGGCCTGGCGGCGCCAAGCCGGCGACCGGCACCTGCCGTTCTCGGCCCTGCGTGTGCCGGGACCGTCGCCGATCGCCGGTTGCGGCCTGCTGATGGATCTCTGGGTTCACGTGCCCGCCTAGACTAGGCTTGCCAAACCCACCGGTCTGCCGCCAAGTTTCCTTCTCACCCGGGATGGAGGTCGCGGACGATGTCACAAGCCGGGTCGGCTGGCGAAGACGGCGATGCCGCCAACCGCGGCATCCTGACCGCCTGCACCATCCTGGCGACGCTGATGCAGTCGCTCGACGGCACGATCGCCAATGTGGCGCTGCCCTATATGCAGGGCTCGGTCAGTGCCAGCCAGGACCAGATCAACTGGGTGCTGACCAGCTATATCGTCGCCGCCGCGATCATGACCGCGCCGACCGGTTTCCTGGCGTCACGCTTCGGCCGGACCCGGCTGTTCGTGACCTCCGTCGTGGGCTTCACCATCGCGTCGGTCCTGTGCGGGCTGGCGCAGTCGCTGGACCAGATCGTCGCGTTCCGCCTGCTGCAGGGCGTATTCGGCGCGGCGCTGGTGCCGTTATCCCAAGCGGTGCTGTTTGACATCTACCCGGTGAAGCGGCGCGGCTCCGCCATGGCGCTCTGGGGCATGGGCGTGATGATCGGCCCGATCCTGGGTCCGACGCTCGG